>Ga0209702_10001391_pt1 | contig 46545 bp, 60 predicted proteins | sample FRY01_FD_187210 | JGI IMG/M metagenome (GOLD analysis project Ga0209702, IMG submission 187210) | Freshwater microbial communities from Lake Fryxell liftoff mats and glacier meltwater in Antarctica - FRY-01 (SPAdes) (version 2) | ecosystem: Environmental > Aquatic > Freshwater > Ice > Glacier... | reverse complement strand
TTGTCTAATTTAATCAGCGACTTCATAGACTTGATCTGAGTCTTTAACATTGTTACCGATTCCTTGTAATTCCTTTCTGTTTCAATCGCTTTCATAATTCTTTATTTTATTTAATATATTGCTCAAAAATAGGCATGCATATATAGTAAATTAAAAATGTATCTAGTATTAATTTTAATAATATTGAAAATGAATCAGTGAATATCAAAGTTGGAAGTAAATCTACCGTAGTTATTACTCCAATTGAAGCTATAATTATAAGTATAATACCTATAATTCCTCTAATGTGTTTTATCTTAATCATAATATATCTTTGTATATTAATTATACCACACTATTTAAATATTTTAATAACTATCAAATTTAAATGTCTGTGAATACTATGTTATCAGACGTCATATTTTACATAAGTAATACATCAAGTTTATAGTAGATGTTATTTTAAGTTTTTTATAAAAGTTTCTACCTGTAATATGTAATTATCATACTCTTTTATTTCATCTTCTGAGTAACCATTGTGCTTTCCTATTTCTTTAAAGTTATCTTTCCAATATTCTACACTAAAACATTTGCAACCAATTGAGATTTTATTATCTCCTACATAGGTAACTAAATCTTTAGACCCGTTAAAATATAAAGATGTGAGTAGGTTTACATGAGCTCCAATTGTTACATGAGCTCCAATTGTTACAGAATCTCCAATGCGTGCAGAAGCACCAATGCGTGCAGAAGCACCAATATTTGCAAAAGCGCCAATATTTGCAGAATCTCTAATTGACACATCATTTCCAATACGTGTATCATTTCCAATACGTGTATCATTTCCAATTCTCACAAACTGTCCAATAGTGATATTATTTCTAGTAAAAACTTCTTTCAGTTCAAAAAGTTCGTTATATTCAAATAGTTCCCATTCCTCATTTTTATCTTTTAAATATATTAGTTTCATATTATTCGTTTGTAATAGCTCTTATTTGAATGCTAACTGCTACATATTTTACATTCACTTAGATCAATTTCAATATTTTATTTTATTTATTTCTTTAAGTGTTATTTTAATACATTGATAAGAACTCCAGACTTACTAATTATCACCCACATGTTATTTCTTTACTGATAAATCGTCGTGTAGTTTCGGTTTTAATACCAGTACATAAAACATCTTTAACAAATGTATATGCAAGCTCTTCTGATTTAAAATTAATTGGAGATGTATAACAATCGCCCATTCCACATGAAGTTTCTTCTGCGAATTTTCTATATGGAATTAATCCTAGGAATTTCTTCATATGATAAACTCTAAAATATGGTTCTCTACGCTTTCCTAATTCATCTATGTACTGATTGTGTTCTATATAATACTTCATATTTAAAAATTAGTAGTTTGACTTCCTATATTATCTGTATTACTCATGTGTTTGTTATGAAATTCCATAATCTTGTCTCGTGCTTCTTCTGCATTATCTACAATTCTAAATAGATCAAAATCAGACGGGCTCATTTTATTACTTTCTAATACAGTATCCTTTAGCCAATCAATCAATCCTGACCAGTAATCTTTACCTACTAGAACTATTGGATATTTTACATTATGTCCACACTGTGCTAATGTAATTGCCTCAAATAATTCGTCTAATGTACCAAGTCCACCTGGAAATACTGCGAATGCTTGTGAATATTTTAGAAACATTACCTTCCTAGTAAAAAAATACCTGCATTCTATACCTAGGTCGACATACTTATTCATTCCAGATTCAAATGGTAGTTCAATACCAATTCCAATAGATTTACCAGAAACTTCATGAGCTCCATGGTTGGCTGCTGCCATTATACCAGGACCGCCACCCGTGATTACACCGAATCCTTCACACGCTATCATCTTTGCAAATTCTCTTGCTTCGTTATACCATTTACTTCCAGGTTTGGTTCTAGCGCTTCCGAATATTGACACGCATGGCATATCAATATCGTTAAATGTATCAAAACCCTTTGTAAATTCTCCTTGAATTCTGAGAATTTGCCAAGCATCGTCTGCTTTATTTTTCATATATTATATAATTTAATAGTGATTATATTACTTACCAGGTTTAGTTATTTTAGCCTTCTTGATTTTGATGCTTATTTTATTTTCCTTCTTATCAAGTCCTATTTTAATCGTATCACCTTCCGCTAAGTGAGAATTTATAATCTCTTCAGCTAATGGATCCTCTATATTTTTCTGAATAGCTCTACCTAATGGTCTTGCACCATACCTTGAGTCGTATCCTTTATCTGCAATAAAATCCTTAGCAGTTGCTGTCATTTCAACCTTGTATCCCAATTCATTAATTCTACCATATAACTTAGCAAGCTCGATATCAATAATTTGATGTATATGTTCTTTCTTTAGTGAATTAAATACAACCATGTCATCAACTCTATTTAAAAACTCTGGTGCAAACGCTTTCTTTAATGCTTTATCAATAACAGATGATGCGATTGTTTCTTCTTGAGATTCGCGCGCAGTTGTTCCAAATCCAATACCTGTTCCAAAATCCTGTAATTGTCTTGCTCCAATATTAGAAGTCATTATAATAATAGTATTTTTAAAATCTATCTTGCGTCCTAGACTATCAGTCATGTGACCATCGTCTAATACTTGTAAAAGTAAATTGAATACGTCTGGGTGTGCTTTTTCAATTTCATCTAATAATATAATTGAATATGGCTTGCGTCGTACTTGTTCTGTTAATTGGCCGCCTTCTTCATATCCAATATATCCAGGAGGGGCTCCTGCTAATTTAGATATAGAAAACTTCTCCATATATTCAGACATATCAATCCTAATAATTGCTTCTTCTGAATCAAATAATGTCTTAGCTAATACTTTAGCCAATTGAGTTTTGCCAACTCCGGTTTTACCAAGGAAAAAGAATGAACCAATTGGTTTGTTCGGATCCTTTAATCCCGCTCTATTTCGTTGGATTGCTTTAACTACTTTTGCTACTGCTTCATCTTGACCAATAACACTTTTCTTAATGGATTCTCCAAGATTAATAAGTTTACCGGATTCTGTTTCTGAAACTTTTTGTAACGGTATACCAGTCACCATTGATACTACTTCAGCAACGTGTGCCTCAGTTACTTCAATTTTATTTTTTCTAGTCTCAGCTTCCCATATATCTTGTGCATATTGTAGTTCTTCAGCTAATGATCGTTCATCATCTCTTAGACTAGCTGCTTTTTCATATTGCTGAGCCTTTATAACAATACTTTTCTTAGCACTTATCTTTTCAATTGCTTCTTCTAGGTCTACAATATTCTTAGGAACATTAATATTAGTAATATGAACTCTAGATCCAACTTCATCTAGCGCATCAATTGCTTTATCGGGTAAGTATCGATCTGACATATATCTCTCAGTTAATTTTACGCATGCTTCGATTGCTTTATCTGTATATGAAACAAAATGATGATCCTCATATCGTGATTTAATATTTGATAGAAGCTCAATAGTTTCACTAATTGATGTAGGTTCTATCAGAACCTTTTGAAACCGTCTAGCAAGTGCGCCATCTTTTTCAATATATTGGCGGTACTCATCCAGTGTTGTTGCACCGATTACTTGTATTTCTCCTCTAGCTAATGCAGGTTTGAACATATTAGATGCATCAAGCGAACCCGATGCTCCTCCTGCTCCAATAATAGTATGAATCTCATCTATGAATAATATAATATCCTTAGATTTCTCTAATTCGTTCATAACCGCTCTCATTCTTTCTTCAAACTGTCCTCTATATTTAGTACCAGCAACCATTGATGCTAGATCTAAAGATATAACCCTTTTGCCAAATAGGGTTCTAGCGACTTTCCTTTGTACGATTCTTAATGCTAGGCCATCAGCTATCGCCGATTTTCCTACACCTGGCTCACCTATTAGAATTGGGTTATTTTTCTTTCGTCTTGATAAAATCTGAGATACGCGTTCAATTTCAGAATGACGCCCAACAATAGGATCTATCATATTTTTTTCCGCTAACTCAGTTAAATCTCTTCCGTAATTATCTAATACTGGAGTTTTTGATTTACTTGTAGACTTTGATTTTAATGATCCTGATCCATGTTCATCTGAATCACTGTAGTCATCACCTGATTCATCAAATTCAGATCTAATTGAGTATTTGTCATCTTTCATATTTTATATTTTATTGTGTTAATTTTTCGGTTACAGTCTAGTCCCACCATCCTAATATATTATCTTGCATTATTTTAAACAGTAACTTATGTGCTCGTGTCTGGTTAATGTTTCCTATATTCATTGCTATGATTTGTTTATTATTTTCTCTACCTTCTCTATTAAATACACCTTCACCATTTAAGACTCTTTTATGAATCAATGGATATTTAGCGAAATAGTCATCGAAGTTTTCTTCTAGAAGTTTAGATTCCCATGTTAATGAGCCAGTACTATCATCAATTGGCTCAAACCAATGTTTTGTTTTATGGTAATCTAAGTATTCGCTATCATAAAACTCATCTTGAACTAATTGCATTAACTTAACACAAATTCTCATATCTCTTGCATCATGTTGAGCTCGTGTATGTATATCTCGTCCTGCAATATAATTTGCCTGTGCTGTTAGTTTATGTTTTAAGATCTCAAAGATATAATAAGAATCCCAATTACGATCTTTCCATATAATAGGAAACCAATATATAATATTAACTACTCCTATTTTAAAGTTACGATACATATACCTACCATCTTGTTCCCACCACAATGGGATGGATTCTAGTTTATTTCTAATCCATGAGTTAGATTCTCTCTCATCATCCCATTTTTCAAATATGTCTTTTTCTGGTTCCATATAATATCTTATTTAAAATTAACTATATTTTGATAAGAACTAATAATTCCTATTATATATCCTATAAGGTCAAATGTATATGTTGAATCTATTTTGATTTTACCATACCAATCTGAGCTTCTAAAGTTACCATAAATTAAATTATCTTCTAGTTTATACGTTCCCTCTTCAGTATATATTAAATAATGTGAATATGATGATCCATCTGACACTACTATAACATGTTCCTTATCGGTTACGGTTACTGTGATTGTCTCCTTGTTTCCGGATGAGGACACTGCATATGTAATTCCTCCCGCAATTATAATAAGTATTAATACCAATATTAAGTTTTTCATATAGTTTGTTTTAATAATTATATTATACTAATTGTTTAATCAATATTAACTTTAATTAGTGATATAATTGCGATTATAATGTATACAGCCAATCATAAATAATAATCTTTTCCATATAGGAAGTTTATGTTCGATCATATTATAAGTCTTTTCCAGCAGTTCGCACGTCTTGTTGTTTTTCTATCTCGTATTTCATCCACTTATCTTCCCATTCAGTCCTAATCTCTGAAGCATTAAGTATTGAAAAATCTCCACCTTTTTTACTTAATATCTTCTGAATCGTTATTATTAAATCAGCATGCTCGTAATTCGTGCCCATTCCGCATGATATTAATGCTAAATCTAGATACTTTGTATCCATATCGTTCTTATACCTGTGATCTACTTTCATATTAATTAATTACTTTGGGTTTTATAGGATCTTTATGTGGTCGATGTTCTATTTTGTTTTTTATCCACCATACATTATGTTCATGTTCCGTCATTCTACCCTTGTTCCATTCCCTAGATATCCACCTACGTCCTAACACTTCTATTATTTTATTATTGATTGGAGATATTATGTCAGATTTAACATCAGTTCCTGGTCCATCTGCATTATCATTTACCCACCACTTGGGCTTAAGCTCTTCTAGCTCCTTTGGAAATTTCCAGCAATTAAGTTCGCAATATATTCTAGCCCACTCAATTTTATTGATAGTTAACAACAATGTTATTAGATTATCTACTAGATCTACTCCCGCTGTATGTGGTCTAATCTTCATGCTATAATTATACTATATACTTGAATAAATAATCAAAAGGTACTGTAAGTATGTGTGTATTATCTAAAACTTATACATATTATAATGTATTATAAATAACATAATTATTCAATGGATACTTTAAAATTCGACCAATATATTAAGCTACAAGAAAAGATAGATACTGATGTATTGAGATTTGGACTATGGCTTCGTATGAATGAGCAAAATAATACAACTTCGAGTAGTGATCCAATTAGATCGGCGGCAATCGCACTTAGTAATGCAGAGGCTCTTGCTAAATCTGAAAAAATTATGCAGCTTGCTAAACTTAAGATAGTGAAACATTTTGAATGGTTCAAACCATATCTTAATATAATGCCACCCGTTCCAGTATTTGGAGCAGGATCTAAATCACAAGATGGAATTGGAACAATGTCAACTAGCGGATCTGCTATATATTATGATCCCAGGTTCGTTATTATATCATATGAAGAAGGTAAAAGGAATTTTGCTTCTGAAATAACAGATGATCAGAAGAAAAGAGGAGCACTTGCTGCTACTATCAAAGGCACAAGATGGTATAGTGATTATGCTACCTTTGTAATCATACATGAGATATTACATAATTCATTAAAACATTTCAGCAGAACTAGAAAAGATATTCAATCAGATTATCTATCACAACAACAAATATTTACGCTATGGAATCTTGCTCAAGATTATGAAATCAATAGAATATTACGTGCAGAAACTAAAATTGTATTAATGCCAGGCGGTGTTGATTTATACGAAGGACATTTCGTACCAGCTGAAGATGTAGAGTTTTTTGAAAATAGTACGTCGGACAGAATATTTTGGAAATTATTTCGAGATATGGAAAATCAAATTAGAGAAGAGAGAGGCGAAGAAGAAGAAGAAGAAGAAGAAGAAACAGGAGATGATGAAGGATCAGAAGATAACGGAGATGAAGGATCGGAAGATAACGGAGATGATGGTGATAACGGAGATGAAGGATCAGAAGATAACGGAGATGAAGGATCGGAAGATAACGGAGATGATGGTGATAACGGAGATGAAGACAGACCCCTAAAATCTGGAGATATAATTAAAGATAATGATACTGGAGAATATGGTCGAGTTACTAATGTAGCAGGAGATGATGTTCAATGGGATCCCATTAGTGATTCAGAAGCACGTATTGAATTATACGGAGAAAGTAATTGGCTAAATAACATATAAACAATGAGAACATCAAAAGTAAATAGATTAAGTCGTGTTAATAAAGAATCAGACAAGAGCAAAGGATCGAGTACTAACGTTTCGCCTGAATCATCATTAGGACAAGGAGAAGATCCTCAATCTAATTCATCACCGAGCGCGACTGAACCTACACCAGATCCAAATGCTGGCCCCGGAAACACAACATTGCGTAGAGATGAAAGATTAGCAGACGATTATATCAAACGAATGCGCGAACAATTGGGAAATGCAGATGAGTGGAATAAGGGACAGAGTGGAGGAGATGGTGATGGAGAACCTGGAGAGCTAGTTGATGGCGAAGGAGAAATACCCGGTGTAAATGGGGATATCGCAGATGAGCAGGAAAATCGAACATATGGAGAAATAGAAGCAGCTATTGAACAAGCAAATCGTGAAGTTATTCAAATGCAACCTAGAGGAAGAGAATCAAAAACCGACGATGAGAAAGGTACAGGTGGTAGTTCCGCTGGAGGATTTAGAGATAGATTAGTAATGGAGGGAAAATCTAAAACTGATTGGGCAAAATTGTTCTCAACACGATTATCAGCTTATTCGAATGAAATGGCAAGTAGAAAGCCATATCATAGAAGTTTTGTTGGTAACAAAATGATGAGAAATAGAATAACAAGTAAAACCATCGCCAAAGATACACTGCCTGAAACAAATCTTATAATTGATACAAGTTCAAGTTTAAGCTATGCTGAGTTATTAATTATAATGACAGAGGTACAGCGTGCACTAGAAGCAGCTAAGATTAAGAAACTCAATATGATATTATGGACAAGCACCGCATATTATCATCAAACATATAAAAATGTAACATCTAAAACATTTCCTACTATATTAAAGGACCTTAATGACAACTGGGTAGGTGGAGGAAACGATGTAAATTCAGTATATAGATTAATGAAGAAGAAGGGATGGATTAAAAAGTTCACGATCCATTTAACAGATGGAATGATACAAGATCATAAGAGCGGAGAAACTCAGAAACTTTCATCTGATGTATTAGATCCAAATAATACTATATTTGGGATTATATTCCCATCTAGGGGACTGAGTGTTAATAGTTATAATGAAATAGTTGATCTTTTTCCAGGAGAGAAAATTCCGATTTTCCTAGATTCAGATAAATTCTTTAAATAAATAATAAAAATAAAACTACATTAATATGCATATTAGTAATTATAAAAACTTTAGGAGAGAATCAATATCATTAAATGAACAGGTTTCAAGTGAAACAGATGACGGTTTATATATAGTACACGATGGATCGCCTGAATTAGCTGAGACTTATTTAGCAGAACTTAGAACTAAATCATCTGAGTCTAAAGCATCATCTAACTTAAATAGCATATTAACAAGAGGAGCAGCTGCTCTTTCAGCATGGCAAGATGCTTGGAAGAAACGTGAAGCATTAGATCAGGGTAAACTTAGAAAGGATGGAGACTGGTATATTGGAAAAGGAGCATGGAGAATAAATTCAAACAAAGCAATTAGACTAGGAATGAAACCATCATGGTTAACGGAATGGGAAGATCCATTACATGAAGAAATAATTGAAAGTTTTTTCCCAGAAATGCTTAGTGGCGATTACAATGACGGACAATACATTGAAGATGAAGAATATGATAATGTCAATCACGAATTAGAGTTAGAACCAGAATATGCAATGGCTGAGAGTAAAAAACTTAAGTACATTAATAGAATATACGAACAAAATGGTGATGAATTCACATTAGGACCACCTCGATCAAGTACAAAAGATGAAGTGAATGTATATACTCCAGATATGTTAATTGATAAATTAGTAAGGAATTACAACATGAGATCTAGAAAAAACGTTATGATCTGGGGAGCACCTGGTATAGGTAAAACTCAAATTGTTAAGCAGGCTGCACGTAAAATAGCAGCAGCTAATGGAGTTAGCAATTTACCAGTAATGATTGTTACGTTATCACAGATGATGCCAACTGACCTAGGAGGAGTTCCTTTACTATTTGATGCATCTGCCGGAGGAGAAGGTACAACAAAAATGGTATTTCCAGATTCGATGAAAGGTAAAGTTCAACAGGGATCTACTATTCCAGGTTGGTTACCAGGAGTACAAGATACAGAAGAAGGTATTTTATTCTTTGATGAGATCAACAGAGCAGATCCAGATATGTTAGCCGCTTCACTTACATTACTATTAGATAGAGAAGCAGCAGGTGGTAAATATAATATGCCAGCCGGATGGAGAATATGGGCAGCTGGTAATAGAGAAATGGACGGACCGGTTAAGCCATTGGAAGCAGCAGTTGCATCTAGATTCTTAGGAGGACATGTACATTTAGTTCCAACAATATCGGACTGGATAAAATGGGCAAGAAGTGATAAAGGATTCTTTTTTCCAGAAGGAGAAAGTAAACCAGTAAAAGAATTTTACGTGCCGAATGAATTTTTTGCATACATCAAACATACTGAATCAGGTAAGGGTAATCCTGAATATTTTGATTTAGAAGGAGATCCAATAAAAACTGAATTCAATCAGTTTTATAGATATGATAAAGCTAAACTAAGTGCAGGAGGAGAAGGAGTATCGGTTGGATTTCCAACACCTAGAAACTGGGCAGCCGCTTGGGGAACTATATATGATATGTTCTTATCTCAGGATAAATATCAAAGTCAATTACCTGAAGATTCAGATAGAGATACTAGAATGAATGGAGTAGACGCATTACCTTACTTATTAGCAGATAAACGAGATTCAAAAATAGCGGCAATGGAATTAGGTGATGTTGTTGGTAAATCAGCAGCAGATGATTTTATGAGTTATGTTAAAATTCTAGCAAGACATAGTGACGCAGACGGTACGATTAATGAAAAGATAGAAAACATATTTAAGGATAAATCTACTAGTAGAGTTAGGCCACTTCTTAATATACCACCGGTAAATACTTCCGAGAGAGAAAAGATTTTAAGCTTAATATTATCAGCAATAGAAGGAATGGGTAGCAACATGAAGACAAAACAATATTTAAATTGGACAGCATACTGCCTGGATTTAGTTGAAGATAGGAAAATTGACAGTGGCGAGGTTGGATCACATGTTAAACAAGTGCACGATTCATCTCAGGCAATCAGTCAATTAGCTAAGACTGTTATGGGTGACGCAATCAAGTTTAAAAGAGATGGCGGCCAGCAATACAGAGAAAATGCGTTAGCAATTAGACCATTTATTACAATGTTCCAGGAAATACTACATGATTTTAAAATATAAGTAATATAACATTGCTATTTACCAGCGGGTTTATTAAATATAGTTTTTCCAAGCGATATAACTTTACCTTCAAATATTTCAAGATTATCATTATTGTATATTACAATATCAGCTCTTGATTTAGGTACATTAAATGAATCTCTGCCTTCATCAGGTAGTCGATCGCTTGCATCTACCCATATAATGAGGTCGAATATTCCTTGTTTCATACATTCATCTATCTCATCTAAATCTCGCATTCCTACATAACAGTCAGATGTGCTAAGTATATTTTTTGCAAGTCTAGCTTTATCATTTTTGTTATAATCACATATCATATTATACCATTCAGCGCGATGGTTACTGCGATCATTAAAGCATTCTTCAGCATTATTATAGTTATACGTATCTTTCAATTCATTATATATAAATATTTCCGATGCTGCCATTGATGAGGATTTGAATGTCATTCCATAATCACGCTCTAATATTTCGGCCATTGTATCTTTTCCATGTCTGCCATTCCCGATTATTAATAATCTAGGTTTCATATTATGCTTTTTAATTAATTCCAATTGACTTACACATTTATACTATTTCGTCTTTGGTTTTTTCGTATTTTTTAATTAATCTTCTCATGTTAGATACTCCACGATATTCAATTAATTCATTTATTAACGGTTGATCCCTACTTAGCGCGGCAGATTTCTTACATCGCCCACTTGGTTTTTTGCTAGTAACATTTGTTAATTTATCCATATATTTTTAGTTTAACGTGTATTATAACTAAGCGAAGGAGTAATTAATAACCCTTGCAGTTCTATTTAGTTCACTATCAATATATGCAGTACCTCCGTTTATATTTACCATATCACAAACAGCACTAAGGCTTTTTAGTTGGCTCTTTTCAAATCCGTCAGGTATTACGTGCAGTATTGTTCTTTTACCCTTTTGGTGTGTGCTATCAATTACTTCCGCAATAGAGAAAACACCTTGCATTTCTTTTGTAATTACGTACAAATGTATATTGCATAAGTTGTTTTTCTGCAATCTTTCTTCGTCTTGGCATTCAGGAGTCCAATCTTCAACTACTGGGTTAAAACTTGGTACTTCCAACACCTTTTCTAATTCTGTCCTCCAAGTGGTTTCAGCGCAAGTTCCTCCTAAAAATATTCTGTTTTTCATCTTATTGTATTTTAATTAATTTCGTTTTTAATAATCCGTACTATTCATTTCATTATATCAAATTTAATCTTCTTCATTTCCAAATGTAGATAACCATTCATCTGGCGTAATACCAGAAATTATGAATTCCATTTCATCTAAACTCATATCTGGAAATACATTCTGTACTAACTCACCATTCGTATACCGTGCTAACTGTTTATCGGTTATATTTAATTCCATCGCATTTGTTTTACCAGATAACTGAGATTGCTTTATAAGTTTCATAATATTTGTTTATTTTTAGTATTTTACTAAAACCAAGTACTGATTTTCTAATAAATAATATTATAAATAATAAAAAGAATCGGTTATATGATTAAACGTAAATATATTAAACGGATAGATGAAGCATTCATGGCTGATCCAGGAACTAAACCTGCGCCGACTAAGACTCCATCACCTACTAAGACTCCTGTTAGGAGAGGACCATCACCAATTAGACGAGATAAACCTAGCGTTAAACCTAAGCCGATGGCATCCGCAGAAGATATATATGACAGATTTATTACTGAACTTAAGTCAGCAGGTGGAGTTATTGAATTTAACTTAGAATTATTAGCAAGTAAATACAAAATGGATGAATCTCAAATAGTTAAGGGATTTGCTCAATATATTTATGAAGCATCATTAGAAGGTAATCCGGGAATGCCAGGAGAAGCTGAAGGAGATGATCAAGATAAATATCTAAGTGGTATTGAGAATAGGGCTCAATCATCAATGCAGAGTACTCAAACTCGATATGGAAATAAGATTAATCAATTCATGGAATTAGTTAATCAAGTTAAACAATTACAGGCGGGTAAAGAACGCGAATTAGAAGAGCTAGCCGAAGCATCAATAAGAGAAATGTATGGCTCGATTTTAAATGGAGTTAAGTTAGATATTAAGTTTCCAGAAGAAGAGGAAATGAAGGATGAGATGGAAGAGGTTGAGATGGAACCACCAGCTGAACAAGAAAGAATTACAGATCCTATTATAATAAAGGAAATACAAAAACGAAAGATCACGAATAATATTACACAAGGAGAGGCTAAAAATACCAAGCTTATATTAAACATGCCATTTATAGCAGATGGACTTAAGGATATATTTGGAGATGATGATGGTGCAACTATGATTAGTTTACTATCTGATATTACAAATATTGCTGCTTTCTTTGATTGGGCTATTCCAATTGATAGACAAAAGGGAATGTGGGCATCTAAAGATGGATTTGCGGGAACCGTATCAGTTGATTGGGAGGAAGACAAAGTTGAAGAAGAAGAAACTAAATCAGCAGAAGATATTATCGCTAGCTTAGAAACAGGAGATGATATCTTGGACAACGCAGCCGATGTTGAAGAATTATTTAACGAGGTTAATCCGGTTATCAAAGCACGAGGATTAGATTTTGCAATGTTAATTCATGAAACGGTTAAGGGTATATATCAACTTATTACTTCAATAGGAATACCTGAAGATGAGGCAATAGCTCAAGTAGTTATCATGAATACTGATAACCTAGCAGGAGAATTAGAAGATTTAAGATATGGACCATATATTGCAGAAGATTTAAATACATTTATATCAAATTTCAGAGAAAGCGATGAAATCGATAATCTTAAAGAACATTTTTATGGCAAGTTGATTGCATTACCAGCAGCTGAATTCCTTGAATTAATTAGACTTATTCTAATGGAAGATGACTCATCTATAGGAAAAGCTCAAGATTTAATTGATGAAGTAGTCGAAGAAATTAAAGAATGGGAAGCCGACGGTATTTCTTCTTATGAAGACGATGAGGAAGAGGACTTCGAAGTAGACGACTATGGTCGATCTTCGCCTTCGCCCGTTATCAGCGACGATGAATCATTTAAAGCAATGTCTAATTCTGAATTACAAAATCTCATTGATGATGCATTAGATGCAAGAGATATGGAAGAAGTAAGAAGATTAGCGTCATACTTAAAAGAATCTCTTAGGATTAAATTGATTAAAAAAATTAATGAGTCTAAATATTCTCATATTAGTTCGTTTAATCAATTTAAAAAAAAAGTGGAGATATCTGTAAACGAGAACATAAGCACAGCTAAGCAATATTTCATTAAGCTTAAAGCTGAAGCCGCGGGCTTTGACTCATATAAATTAACGGATGCAGAGAAACTTAGATTAGAAAGTGATCCAGAATGGATTAGCATTAGATCGTTAATAGAGCAATATAATTTACCAGGATATGCAGTTCCATTTTTGAAATTCAATATGGAACAAGGTGCAAGTATTAATATTCTAACATCTATTCTTAATATGTTAACCGACCAACAGTTAAAATCGGTTATTAGAGAATTACCTAGAACCGTCGACGAATACGCAGCGTTGAAACCTGAATCCGGAGACCGTCCTGGATATGAGATATTAATAGATGATCTTACATCATTGAAATCAAGAGCAATCGGGAGATGGATAGTTAAAGCATTTACTAATAACGCCGGAACTAGAGATTATAGAGGAATAACTATACCGAATGTAGTTCCATTTAATCAAAAACAAGCGTTTCAGGACGCAGATCCTGAATTACAAATGGAAATAATAAGTGCAGCTGCGGAATTAGCAAACGCTGATCCCAGCGGCAGAGAAGTTAATGGATTTAAAAGGAAACTTAGTAAATTTAAATCACTAGAAGAAATTAGAGATGGTTTAAATAATAAAATTGATGGACTTGGATCAGATCTTAGCGAGATTATAACAAAGATTGAAAATAATGATCCAGGTGCAAGCGTAATATGGGAAGATAAGGATAAACTGCTATCGGTATTTAGATCACCAGAGACTCTCGGAATGGTATGTGCATCAACATCATGGTGCTTACTACCATCTAGATATCCAGGAGGTCATGGAATGTTCTATTCATATGTTAATAATAACAATAATGGAAGTGTACAATATGTATTCTTTGATTATACTAAACCTACGTCTGATCAAATGCACCTAATTGGAATAACAGTAGACACATCTGGACAAGTAACGCACGCTCATAGAAAAGACGATGCTGATATTAAATCAGACATGGGAAGTGAACTAGTAACATACTTAGATTATTTTGGAATTCCAAAGAATGACCAAGCTCAAATAATCGCAGCTATTCCAAGTGAGGCTGAATTAATTAAAGATGTAACTCCGTTCTATAAACAAGTACATGGAGGAGATGGTAGTAGCCTAGGAACAGCAGCCGTTGACATCATAATGAGAACTGAGAAGAGAGCAAACATTGCTTCCTTTGTTGGAGAAGATTTTAGAAGAGATTCTACAGTTGATAGATTATTAGCTACTGAAATAAAGAATTCAAATGGAGCACAAGCTGCACGAGAAGCTATTCTTGATAGATTTAAGGAAAAGGGATGTTCAAATACTGAAGCTGCTAGATATTTTAAAATATTATTTGAAGGATCAAATCTATATACAGATAAAGTAATTGACAGTATAATAGTTGGTACCAGACGACGCGAAGATGGTTTTGTTAAAATATTTAGAAGTATGACAAATGCATCGGCATCAGATCGGGAACGATATACAAGAAGATCAAGAGGTAAAACAATAGAACAATTAAAAGTGGATTCTAAGAAGATGATAGATAATATTCAAGATTCAATTACATATTTAGAAGCATTAAAAAAGTCAAATAAAGATGAATAAAGTTATAAGAGGTTTTAAAGAATTTAATAAAGTTAATGAGAATGATGACGACAGACCGTTTAGATTATACGGAGAAGGAAATACGCCAGAGGCTGAATTAATCGCGATGCTTAAGGATTTAATTAGCATGATTAATAGTGCTAATCCTGTTGATCAAGAAAGCTATGATGTAATTAAAGAGGATATCAGAAATGCTACTTCCGATATTAAAAGCCACAGTGGATTTGAAGAACTTAAAAATGGAATACCTTGGCAAGATGGATTTATTAAATTATCTGATTGGAGCTCTGAATTAAAGGAAGCAGTTATGGTGATGAACAAGAAAGCGTCTAAAAAGGGATTAGCTTAATGACTAGTATACTTAACTACTCAATGTGGGAATCTACTCATAATAATATTGAGTCAGTTGGGCTACGTATCCCAGATCAGATATCAATTAGTGATGCTGACATTGCTGATGTTAAACTAATTGAGTGGACGGATTTAGATTGGGAAGAGTTTGGAAATGACGGTAATGTAATAATATGGTTAAAATCATCTCAGCCATTTACTGACGAAATTAGTAAGGGTATAGTAGTAGATATACAGCTAATACACAACACATTTTATCAAATTCATATTAGTCTAGCTGAAGAATTAAGAGGTATTGGGTTGGGAACTAAAATATACAGAAGCCTAGTAAACTGGGCAGGTCATTTATATTCAGGTAAAGGCAGACGTCAAAATCCAATAATCGATAAAGTGTGGAATAAATTAAAAAATGTCGATGACGTCACATGTGTAAGTGATGAAATGGGAGACATATGTATAAGCAACAGTAATCCAAATATTGATAACCTACTTAATATATTTACTATAGATTGAATTTAATTCCAGTATGCTTCTCAATTATATTAATTGGGTATTCAAATGTATTAATATCATCATTTGATTTTTGATTCTTTATTAAAAAGCAAACACTAAATGTATTATTATATATTATCTTAAAATACAGAACTGGGACACATACTTCATTTTCTCCAATCCTACTAAGATTCGTATTAAGGATGCCGCCGGTTATTACATATATTGTATCATGTTCGTATGCTAATTTACGTTCGTAATTCTCTATGCGTTTCCATACTCCTCTATTAAATGATGGAAGTTGTGGTGAAATATTTGACATGTAGAACGATTCATTCATTTCAACTTGATTATTAACAAACGTTGCGGCCGGTGCAAGATGCCCCCTGTCATATCCACTTCCTTCATAATCAGCGATCGATGCCGATCCTGTCTCAACTTGATTATCGTTTTTGAAATTATTCAGTCTACTAGCTATCGCATTGTCTAGATCGGCCCCGGTCACCCTGTACTTTACCCAATTTGCTTGTTCACATGTTTCATTATAAGATAAAGTATATCCCCTATGTTTAATTATTTGATTATTAGAGTCAATCACTTGTGGATACTCCAATATTTGGCTGTAACATATAATATTAATTAATATTAATGTCGATGTTATAAATGATTTCATATTAGTTTTGTAGTTCAATGTCCAATAGTTTAACCGCATCATCGTCCTTGCCAATGTCAAGTAAGTATAATATATTAGAACTAAAGTCATCATTTACGAATAATGCATCTGCTATAAAGTACTTATGTACACCATGTATTCCGTGGGTTTTATACTTCGATAATAATACCTCTTTTTTAATATACTTCTTGCTAAATCCCATGCGCGTAGTGAGTTCCCTCGTTATTTTAATAATTTTAATAGAATCTGATTGTATGCTATAAACGGGGACTCTGATCCAAACCCATCATCTGATGTATCTGGATTTGGAAATAAATCAGACATTATATACTTACACCATATATATTGACCAAATCTGAGATCATTACTATTTCTACCATTCTTAAATTCTTTAATCCAATTGTTTAGTTCGTCAGTTAATATATATTCAGTTAGATCTAACTTAGTTGCTTCCATGTTATATATCTCTTTAGTAACGGTCCATTCACTACCATCACTTGTGTTTTTAAATACAATATGCGTAACTTTGGTTGAATCCCTAAATATCCTTTTAGAAAGTGAACTAGGATAATGAATATTAGTATATGATTTAATTGGACCATGTAATTGATGCACTTCTGCAATTATGCTAGTTTCCTTTTCTACTAATTTGTTTTTTCTGAATTTATCTTCAACGAATAATTTATGTTGTTTTTCCATGTTATGCTATTTTATTTTTAATATACTTATGTAATAAATGTTTTGGGTACCAGTCTAGTTTTATATTTGTATCAGTTTCAATTTGAACTGCGTCTATTCTCTCTCCTCTTCTTGCTGGAATCATATCATATTTATGTTCAAACATTTCCGCTACATCAATAATAGTATGAGTAATACCTGATCTAAGGTGCCATTCTCCATTTAATCCTTTATTAACAGCTGATATTACACCGTCTACTATATCTTCAATATGTGTAAAATCGCGGGACTGTGTTCCAGGTGAAACTACAGTTAACGGTTCATTATTCTCCCATTGTCTTTCAAATATTCCAACAACAGTTGCATAGTCTCCTGTTGTAATTTGTCCTGGACCATACACATTAAAGAAGTAGCATATTTCATATTCTAAATTATACCAACTGTTGTAGTTTTTTATAAGTTCTACTCCTTTCGCTTTCATCCATGCGTATGGAGATAGGTTTTCGTCATTACCATTATTGCCAAATTTTGAACTTGATGCTGAATATATTAACTTAGCTCCCCAATGTCTACACATTTCTAATACTCTAGTTGTTCCATGTAAGTTAGTTTTAAGAACATAGTCTATATCTTCAAATGATGATACTATTCTAGAATATTCGCCGAAGTGAAATACAATATCAAATGTTCCTTTTGTTTTAGGGAGCCATCTCTCGATATCCCAAGTACTTGCTTGTATGATATGAATATCATCTGGTAAATTGCTACGCTTACCTGTAAAGAAATTATCAAGTACTGTGATATTAGACATTGGGTATTTTTGCTTAATCTTTCTAACTAGGTTAGATCCCACAAATCCGCAGCCTCCAGTGATTAGTATATTTTGTTCGTCCATATTATTCTTGTGTTGATTCGTCAATTATTGTAATCCACATTCCTTCTGTAAAACCTGAGGTGTCGTTTAGTACGTCATTGAGTGGTAGTATTTGAATTTGCCCTCCTATATTAGATACAATCAGCATACTATCCTTTGTGCCAAAATATGTTTCAGCTTTTCCAGCAGCTTTTACTATTATTCCTTCGCCGTCTGTGATTATATGTGATAATGCTTGCGCAAATACTAAAGCACCTGCTACCCAATCATCGTGCGATTCATCAGTATTATCATCGGATAATTCTTTATTGTTCATAATTTATAGTTTAGTATATTATACTAATCTATACTGGATAGTTTAATTAATTAATTATCACTTATTAATTTAGTTAAATCATTTACTATATCAGATGGAAGTGAAGACAATAAAGTACGGTCATATAATTTTAAATCTGATACTATATCATTCGGAGCATCTACTTGCTCTCCGTCAATTGCAAATGCTGTATATAATATATTTTTACCAGAATCAGTTGATACTAATCTTGATGAAGAGTCATATACTTCTAACGCAACGTCATTATATTCAATATGTGCATCTGTCTCATATGATATTGACACATAGCCGTGACTTGTATCTTCTGCTCCTAATAACATTCTGTCTTCGTTGTCTAATTCTTCAAATCCAAGTCCTAACGGAAGCATTCCTATGTTATATAAATAATTAAGATGTTCACTAGGAACCTGATTTGGTGTAGTAGTTAATATTAAGTGAACCAATGTGTCATAACCAGTCAATGACCCGCTTCTTTCATTATCATCTATCGATAGTGAGGTATCCCACATATCAATATCATTTAAATTGATTCCACCCTCTTCCACTTCAACATCAATTAACTTAAATATATTAGATATGCCTAATAATAACTTAGTAACTTCTCGCAATACAAAGTTTTTTGCTTCAATATCAGGATCTAACGTAGCTGATTCTAATAATATTAATTCATGACTAAATAAATTAGGTCCAACTGCTCTTAATGCTGATCCTATATCTAAATATTCAACAGTTATCCAGTGAAATGGCGTTTTATTATGATTAAGCACAACACTAGGTTTACCTGGATTTTTCATATTAAATACTCCTTTGAGTCCGTCCTCTCCTCTGTAATCTATTTTCCTGCCTGAAAATTTATCTCCACCCTTATGAAATACTCTGTATACAACATCGTCTACGAATACCATTTTTATTCCAGGTTTAATTTCTACGAAACCTTTGATTGTTGTGACATATAAGAACCTTCCAATCTTAGTAGGTTTTCCTTTAATTAGGACAACTGACCCTATTCCGATAGATTCGTTAACACTATTAGAGTATGGTAAAATATATTTGTTCATAAATTTATTTATTAGGCTAATAAATAAAACTATAAAAAATATACTAAAATATGAAGTCTAAATTCAATCAATTAACAGGATTATACGAGCAGGCAAATACTGAGCCTATTAATCAGGATATAAATGCAGACGTTCCTGTGGTACAGAGTGAAGATACTCAGAACACAGGAAAGCTTCATGCATTTGCTATAACTGAAGATAATGTTGATAGTATTAATATGCTATTAAACAGTACCGGAACTAAGGAAGGAGTTAATCCGTGGATATCACAGGTTCCAACTACGGTAATAGGTAACGATGGGACAATTGGAGGAGCATCAATGTTGGACGGAAAACCGGTTTACTTAATGATACGTATATCAACCAAAAAAGAAAGAGCTTCTTCTGAGGTTCAACTAACACCAGCTGGTATAAATGATAGAGTTTATGTATTACTTGATACAAGTAAGGATGAATTAAATAGATGGTTAGCATCTGCTGATAATAAGGATGATAGAATTAGAGTTGGAGTTAAGACACATACTGGAAAAGAACATAGCTTAGAAATATGGAAGGAATCAAATGTTAATTTAACAACAGATAGTGATACCACAGAAGTTACAGTTGATATGGATGCACAGATGAAAAATCCAGGTACATCTGCTGGAATTTCAGGAACAATTGAGGAAGGTGTATATCAAGACATTAAGAATCTTGGAAAAAAGGTAACAGGAAGAACATCCGCTGCAATCGCACGCTCTGCAAACGCACGCTCTGCAAACGCACGCCCTGCAAATGCAGGCGCAGCATTAGGAGCCGCCGCAAACGCAGCATTAGGAGCCGCCGCAAAAGTAGCACCTAGATCGGCAACCGACCGGGCTGGGACCGCACTTGCAGTAAATCAGTCGGCTTTTAAAACTCAAGAAGATGGAGATGCATATAGAGTATGGGCAAATTCAACGGCTGAATTAAGAGAGAAATACGGTAAAACATCCAAATTTGATTTAGATGTCAAAGGTAAATTTGATAATTCATTTATTAATAACTCATATGCCGCAAGTAAAGCTGAATATGATAAATTTAAATCTACTGGAGATTCTAATTTTAAGGTTGGATCTAACGTTTACTGGAAAGTAATAAGTGAACCTGCTAAAACTAAAGATGTTGTTAAAACTAAAACATCAACTAGTGGTGGAAATGAAGATATGTACAAGGCTAAAGGTGCTAACCCTAGAATATATGAAAATATCGCTGCCAGCTTTGACGTATGGAAATCAATTACAGAAGAAGAAGACGATTATATAATTGCAAAAAGTGACGTTGATAAGGTTAGCGATGAAGAATCTATACTAATTAAAGATATTAATGACAAAAACATTAAAGGTGGAACTGTGGTTAAAGTTATTGATGATAAGGTAATTACCGTTATAAATACTAAATCTAAAGATAAGAAGGAAGAAAATATAAATGTTTCTAGTATTATAGACAATGAAAAGGTTCAGTCAGCACTTGTTAAAATAAAAGCTGATAAAGAGAAAGCTGATAAAGAGAAAGCTGATAAAGAGAAAGCTAGAGAGGATAAAGAAAAAGCAGATGCTGAGAAAGCTAAGAAAACATCCGGAGAAGAAGCAGAAGATAATTTAGCAAAGGAAAAGGAAGATACTAAGGATTTAAGATCTGAGTTGAAATCTAAACGTAAGGAAAAACGAGATACTAAAAAATCTGGACGCCATGATAATAAACAAGAAAAATTAAAAGGAAAAATAAGTAAACTAGATAATAAGATGAATGCAAGTGAATCAGTAGTTTACGATTTTGATACTTTTATTAAGATTGTAAATAAGTTAAACTAATAATATATGAATAATATATTAAACTACTCAACTTTCAATATAATTAATAAGTATACTAAATGTGTCTCATCTTATTTAAACGAAGGCATTAAATTCACGTGTAGTCACAATGGAGAGCAATTGATGAATATAAACTATAGTGAAGATAGTGAAGATGACGTTGTAAAATTAAAAAATCCTAGACTTCTTAAACATTCGGTAATGGCAAATGTTGTAGCATATGGTGGATATAAGTTAGAAGATCTTAAAGGTGACATATATCGCGGTCATAATACTAAGACATGTTTCGCTAATTACATAAAGGAATTGGGATCGATAAGTAATGATGACCTTAAAACTTTAATTGAAAAAACATACCCCGATGTTCTTAAAAACTCTAATGTTTTAATTATATTTGCGATGGGATCATCTTCAGCTATGTCTATTAATATAGCGGAAGCATTAAAGGAATTATATTATCCAAACGCAAAAATTGTTGATATAATAAAAGCATACTACGGTAAAGATCCAGATAATATGGTTGATTGGGGTAAATATAATAAAACAGACAAAGCAACTAAGTCAGCAATTGATGCATTTGTGAATAAGCATAAGAGTTCAAGTAAAAACAATATTGAAGTTAAAGCTAAACGCGAATTTAGCGGGTTTATTAAGAAATCAGCAGGGCTTCAATCAGGACCTCGTTATATATTGAAGCCCGGACATTTAATTGACCTGACAATTCTGAAATCAATTCAAGATACTTTTATGTCAAATCGCGACGCAACATATTTAACAGTTGATGATATAATTTTGAAAGGGTCAACTATGAGGAGTGCATTAGAAAACGTGGTCAATGCGGTCATATCAGACCGTGATATAATAAGGAATAGTGATGATAAGAAAAAGGTAATTCATAACCTAAAGGGATACGTAATGTTTTCACTTATGGATAGGTTTAAACCGGTATATGCAGATGAACACGAAATTAGAAAACGAGAAGAAAGAAATAAAGAAGCCGATATTAGTAGAGCTTCTAATAAACTAAGAGATAATACAATAGGTCAGGCTATGCATGCCGATATGCAGTCATTTAAAGGTAAACTTAATCTCAAACAGTCAAGCATCGAGGTATATAATAGTAAAGTTGAAAGATACGGTTTAACTATGGATAAACTGTATTCTATATACAAGAAGTGGTTAAAGCAAAATGGATATGTGGATATACGATATTGGATTAATCAACCCACTGATACGGGGATATAAATCCATTTAGTATTAATTATAGTTATAATACTAAAAAACTAACTTTAATTTTGATTGTTATAATAAACAATTCTCACATATCTAGCTATAATTAAGCAAACAAATGAAAACTAAAACGACAAAGAAGAAATTCCTTTTAAATCATAAAGGTAACAAATATAAATCAGATACTTTAATAGGTATCGTTATTAATTTTATGCTAAGTAAAAAAATAAAGTAGTATGGTTTATTTAATATTAGGTATCTTTGTAATAATTCAATTATTAATAACATTTGCGTTTTATAAAACAAATCATGTAACCTCAATTAATTTTAATATTAAACCTGAGGATCTATGGCCAATTAATGGTGAGGATGACGCTATGACTAATACTGGGCCGGATTTTACCAAAGCAGATATAGAGATATTATCACATCATATTAATAGTAAGAAAGAGGCTAATGCTAAATTAAAGGCGGCCGCTAAATCATATAAAATTAATATACAGTAAACGTGAATAGCTCTATATGATTATTAGTACACGAGGATTAAATCAATTGAACTTTTCTATAGATTTAATTAAGAAAATACAGATTTGCGAGATAAATAATTAAAATAACATTTTAAAATGGCAGATAATAGAGTTTTAAATTATTCAGAGTTCGCTGGTAAATACCAAAACGCTGACAATCAAGACGCCGCAACAAGTTACTCAGAATTTTCAAAAGCTTCGGATAACTTCAAAAATGGATTTGATGAAGATACATATGAAGATGGACAATTAGGACCACAGCGTCCGATCATAGGTGGTGACGAATCTACACCATCTACACCGGATACAATGCCAACTCCAGTAGAAGGAATGGAAGCACCCACTGAAGAATATCATATTGAACAGGAAGACATAGAAGAAGAAGAAAACGATGGAGATCCTGAAGCAGAAGACGAGGAAGAAGACGAGGAAGAAGACGAGGAAGAAGACGAGGAAGAAGACGAGGAAGAAGACGAGGAAGAAGACGAGGAAGAAGACGAGGATGCTAATGAATCAGTATCTAGAATTAAGAAAAACACCTTTATTTTAGAATCATTTGATGATTTTGAAAGAAGAGGAGCTATACATACAAAACCACATAGAAATGATGTTAGTACTATTGAATTTGACTTTGGTGATGATCACCATGAAGAAGAAGAAGATAATGGAGAATGTTTTGTTACTTGTAAATCATGTGGAGCTAAGAAAGAGGTTGAGGCGGGAGAATATCCAATGGGATTAGACAATGAAGTTAATCCAGAGTCATGGTGGCAAGGAGCTTCTATGGGAATGCAATGTGGATGTAAGTAATGAATAAGATTAAGAAACATAGAGTAGCAGAAAGTTTCGGTGATTTTATCGGAGCTACTGAAGTAATGCAAAAGGGTAATTCTATACAACCTGCACATTTTGGAGCTAACCCTGATTCAAATGATGATACTGATCTTCCATTTGAATTTGAAAGACGTCCAGAAATAGGGGGAAATATAGGAAATATCACTTTGTTATTAGATAAGATACAATCTATTTCAAATGCCGGAATTAATAAATCTAAATTATTAGATAATAAAGGACATAATATTAGTCCATATATTGAAAGACAAATTAATTTAGCATATAAACATTTACGTGAAGGTTATCTTAGGATGATGGACATGAATATATAAAAAAACAAATAAATTTATTATGAAATTATCAATTATTTTATTAACAATATCAATAGTGGCTGCTTATTATTTTCTAGTTAAGAAAGGAAAGATTGCAGATAAAGATGGAGATTTTATTCCAGATGCAGTAGAAGATGTAGTAGACAATATAAAAGACGAAGTAGCTAACGTTAAAACCGAAGTTAAACGCAGAGCATCTAATATTAAGACTGAAATAAACGATGTTTCAAAAGCAGTAAAGGAAGTAGGTAATCAAATGAGTGATGTAGTTGAAGCAGCTAAAGGTAAACAACGAAAAGGTAGAAAACCTGCAGCTAAGAAATCTACTAAGAAGTAATATTACATTAGTTCATCTCCCAGATTAGAATATAATATTCGATCATCCCAATTTAATAATACATCAGAAAGCTCGTCACTAATCATGGCGAGCATTTCTATTTTAACGAGAGGTTGTGATGGTCCCCTTCCAGTTAATATATTTTCTTCTATTAGTTTTACCTTATTAAGGATATCTTTGTGCAATTCAGAAATTACTATTTCACTTTCGTCCATAATTCTTTTTTATTTATTTTACTCAATTTCTTTATTTTATATTCTTCTTTAAGTGCTTCTGATTTACAAGTCGTGACATTAGAGTACACTACAACAACTGGGCCACGTCCTCTTGTATATTTTGCACCCTTACCTGAATTATGCTTCTCGACTCTCCGAGTGAGATCGTTAGTTATCCCAGTATAGTATGTTCCATCACTGCATTCTAGTATATAGACTAGCCATTGTTTATTCAACATATCTAAGATTAGCTCTTAACGTTACGTAGAAACATAAAGTATCAGCGTTAATGTGGTCGGACGATCTAACTGCTGCGGATAGATCGTTTTTCAATATAGATTTGACAAATGATCCAGGAAAAGTGTTAATTTCCCAAGTATTCATCATAATGCTAGTTCCAATATTAACGATATGCTCAAATGATTCAATATTCATCAAATGTTTTTGTCTAATTAAAGTACTGTTAGTGTTTGCGTATTCCCTAACAGCAGTCTTTATTCTAGTTTCATGATCTATGTTATATTCCATACTTGTATTATACTAACTTTACTCAAATAAATAAAATAAAATAGATGTTAATATGCGTTATATAAAATTAGATAGATTAAACGAGGATCATGAGAATCAACTGTCTCCTGAATTATTAAGAATGACAATTGGAGAAATGTTGGTTAAAGCTGGAGAATTGGACACCCAAGGAAATGCTGAGTATGAGGTTATCGAAGATGCATTAAAAGCAATTAGCGATTATATATTAGGAAACGGATATTCAAATGACGAGGTTAATTTTACACCAGGAGATGGTGTTGAAGCTCCGGATGAACAAAAAGAAATAATATCAGATGAAGAGGAAGTTCCTACGTTTGATCAGGTCGCAGGTGGCAATACTGGTAAAACTAGTGGAGCTGTGGACGATTTTGAATTTTAATATGAATATAAAGAAATTTAACGTATTTATAAACGAAGGTATCGGTGCTATTACAATGAATAGAACACCAGTTGATAAACTAAATAATCCAAACCATAATATAGCGCAGTCTAGGCCTATACCAATGGGAGGTTCTAGCCATATGCCCGCACAATGGGGTAGAGGTCCAGGTACTGCACAAGGTTCTAGATATGGTAGTAATCCTACTATTAAAAGTAGAGCAATGACATATAGTGAATTTATTAAAAACTATAATACATCTAAAGAATCTACAGATGATACCGAGTGCTCAGATTGTGATTTAGCTGATGATAAAATAACGAATAACAATGGGACATATTGATAATTTTAAAAAATGGGGTAACAAGGTAATTAACTATATAGAAGAACAAGAAGGAGCTCGTGATATAATGAGTGTTCCGGATGAATTCAAAGCTGAGAACGACGTAATAACACAGCATAGAAATTCTATAGTTCAGATAGAGACTAATCTTGCTACTCAGAAAAAACAACTAAATGACCTAGTTACAGCACTACAAGGTAAAATAGCCGCGAAGAATTCAGTAGACGCAAATGCAGTAAAGACTGCTCCTGCTCCTGCTATGGTTCCACCTACTGTATAATGAAGAATATTAAAGCAAAATCATTTGGAGATTTTATAAATGAATCAGAATCAATTAATGATAAAGCGGAATTACTTGCTAGTAAAATCAAAGATGCGATAAATGAAGTAGATGATAGTTTAAGTTATGAAGACTTAGCTAAGGCTATCGCTATTGTGCTTAACGATTCATACGGAAGCCATAATACAGTACCATTTTTAGATGTACTTACTGATAATGTTGATGGTGGAGACATAAACGAGGCAGAGCAAAAAGTAGTTTATAATACTAATTTTACTGGGATGGTACAGGGTGCAGTTGGAAGTATTCATAGCCAGGTTATGGCAATTGCTAAATCAATGGCGGATGAAAAGGAAGCACGTAATCCGCATAGATATAAAGTTGCGGATAAAACATCTGGAGTAGAAGAAGTAGATATAACAAGAGCATTAAATCTTATTTTTCATAGTGATTGGAAGAATATGATAAAGGGACATCATGTTCATCAATGGGCTAAATCATGTATAGATAGAGCAACTAAACACGATGAACGATCAAATAAGAAAAATCAAAGAGCTATTAGAACTCAAAGTGGACAACAACTCGATAACTACAAAGTAGACTTAGGAACACAGGGACATAGTAGAGATCTTGGACATTAAGAAAATTAATAAACTAATATGAGCGAAGCAGAATTAATTGCAGATATAAATGATGAGATTACATACTCTGGAATGTTACCATATTCTCTTCCAGATAAGGAGATAAAACGTATTCTTGCGATTGATGCGGCGTATTTCTATGACAACTGGAGATATGCAATTGAATCTAAATATTTGTTACTACCAAAGTCGTTGTTTAAAACACCAGCCTTTAAAAACGGTAGACAAATACTATTACCAGACTGCGTACAATTTATGGTTGAACTAAAGGAAGCGAAAGGTGGATCAATATTTGCGTCAATTGATAGAGATTTCTCAGAAGGTAAATTCATGGGATCTGAAATATTTCTTACTCCATTCATGGGAGAGTCTATTATGTATAGAACAATCATGTTTTCATTCCTAGATTTAACCAAAGGGATGATATTAGATACTATTGCATATGACTACAATAAAAATACAAAGCTATTAGGAGTTGTCGGAAGAACACCTAAGGCTGATGCAGTAGCTAAAGTATTTAAGAAGATTGAGATTGATAAATTATATAACGATGAATTATATCAGCGTCACGTCAGAGCACACGCTAAAGTTAGACTATCACATATGTTGCAAACATTTAACTATCAACTTCCAGGAGATGTTACAATTAATTATCAAAACATGGTAGCAACAGCAGAGAAAGAAATGGAAGAAGTAAAGACTATGATAAAGGGAGAATCCACTACCGATTGGATGTTCCTCGTTCACCAATAAAATAAATAATATTATATGAAACGCAATATACAGACATACATTGAATTTATCAACGAAGCAAAGGAGAAAAAAGAGAAGTTTTCTGATATGCATGATAATTACATTGATACAGATTATCAATCAAGTCTGCGCGATAATCCGCAGCGATATAGAAATGATAAATCAGGGTTAGCATTAAACATGCTTAAGTTTATATATTCAGCTGGAGAAAAAGGAAGAAAGCACGGTGAAGTACAGCGATTTTTCTATGAACATGGAGGAAACGAAAGATCTAGAACAGATTACACACTAGATAAGACGACAAATCAGGATGCTAGAGTGACTACGAGAAGAGGATTCGACTCAGTTAAAGATAGAGGAATGGGATCTACTATGCTTAGTGGGGGAGATTATTGGGGAAGACAAACCGGTATATTAAATGCACATTGTGAAAAGAACGATAGTGGAAGATGGGTATTAACAGATAGTAAATTGAAAAGTATGTTAGATTGGACTGATGCTCTAGATGGAGCGTCAGACAATGATTTAGAAGTTATGAAAAATTTATTTTAATATGGCAGATATCAGAGATTTTTATATGAGAGCAGACGGAGACCCTAAATATAGACCAGATCAAGTAGAAGTATACGACGAGATTGAAGCTAGTATAAATCAGGTCAAGATGACATTACTCACTAACAAGGGAGAAGTACTAGGAGAGCCAAGTTTTGGAGTTCAAGTAGAACAGTATTTATTTGAGTTTGAATTAGATCCATTTAAACTATCAGAGGATGCTAATAATCAGATTCAAAAATACGTAGGTGAAGCTAAAAAGAGAAAGATTCATGCAACTCCTATGTATATAACAGATAAACGTGATAGAAAGGTCTATGTATTACAAATAAACATAGACGGAAGACGATCTCCGTTTGCAGTATTATATGATAATTAAATAATATATACACATAAAAAAAGCCGACGATATCGTCGGCTTTTTTTATGTGTTAATTATGATTATAGACTACCAGCTGCTCCGGTTTCTCCGCCTTCGATTGTTTCTCCGCCACCCCCTTCGGCCTCTCCCGCAGTAGCCATCGGAGCAGCTCCACCAGTTGCCGCCATCCCAGCAGCAGCTGCTTCATTTCCTTTGATTATTACATCCTGTTCCATTTCAAACCATTTTTTATTAGCTTCAATTTCATCGTTAGTCATCCTAAGTTCTTTCCTAATTAAATATTCAGTGGAGAAGTAAGGTGTGCCATCGTCTCTAAGTACTCCTTTCTTAGCAGTGAATGATGCAATACGTTTAGCTTCTAATTCATTCTCTTTCATTTCTTCGAAAACATTATCGTTGTGATAATTTATTCCGATAGCATTTTTGAACTTATAATCATCCTTTAGTGATGGAAAATCTAAGCACATTTGAAGGTGCCATGGTTTTACCATTAATTCAGAGAAGGCAGAACGTAATCTTTTAATAAACTTTTGATATCGAACTTCCTCTCTAGTAATACCTTCAGCATTTAATGTAAATGCTCCCATTCCAGATTGACCTTCCCATCTAGAATACGGAATCTTAGAATCCATTTTCAACTTCTTAGTGAAATATCCAAGTAATTCAGAATTTGATAAATTCGGACCGGGATATGATAATGCTTCGATTGATATTCCTTCTCCTCTATCATTAACAGGAGTAACATAATTCTTATAGAATAATATATTAGGTTTACCGTCTACTGTTAATTCTCCGGTATCTCCATTGAAAAATACATCCTCTTTTAAAAGATTCATAAATTCCTTAACATCTTCTTGTGCCTTTTGAAAAGATTTAGATCCGGTTGGAACTTTCGTCTGTAATCTAATTGGTGCATTCATAACATGCCATATTACTTTACTATGTTCTAGTACTCTTAATAGGTTAAATGACCTAATTAAACGTTCAACAAATGATATTCTCTTTGTTTTAAAGTGATTAGCATATGATATGTAAATAACCTGTGAATCAGATAATGTCCTAGTTCCTCCAGTAGACGGATCATACTGAGTCCACTGTAAATACATTTTCCCCTTGGCATCTTTGTTTAATTGGGGTGCAATTGATGCTGGATCTAATTCTTTGAAACCGATTATCTTTTTAGGTTTTTCAGGATTGTCATAAATTATTTCAAAACTTAAATGACCTTCTATAAGAAATTGATATGAATATTGCCAAGCTGCTATACCTTCAGCAAACCCCCATGTGTTATACATTTCCTCGAAGGTAGATTGATACTTTTTAACAATATTATCTTGATAATTTAATCTCTCGGTTTTATTAGAACCCTGAAACATAATTTTACCAGTAAGATCATTAGCGTGACAAAATCTATTTTCATCACTATATACAACCATATCATCGGCTATCGTATCTAGGATAAATTCTATTTCACCATTAGATGCAATATCTCTTAACCTTTCTCGCTTAACTGAGTAATCCAACTGAAAGAATGCTATCGCTTTAGTTCTTAATTGCGACGTAGTATCCGCTAGCGCCATTGAGAATTTTAACAACTCATTATTTCCGTTACTTTGAGTTCTCGATGCCAATTGACTTTCGATGAATCCTATTGCTTTTGAATTCTTAAGTAATAGATCCTCGTATCGAGTTCCAAATTTACTTAAGTTTGATAGTGCGGTACTTGTACCTCCACTTCTATTGTCTCCAAATCCTGCCATATTATCCTAATTGTTTATTTTCAAATTTATTAAATATACTAGTAATATCCATGGCACCAGGTGCCATTTCTAATCCAGTAGTGTCGATGTTTGCTAATGGCAATTCCCCTATGTTATCCCAATCTAAAAGTTTAGCTTGTGTAATCTTGTCTAATTTATATCCACTTAACGCATATCCTATTTTAAATCCAGTGATTCGTTCAATCATTGATGGAGTGATATTGAACATTGGTAAGTTCATTTTCTTCCTATCTTCAATTGAAGCAAGGTTAGTGTTATTATCCCATAATCCTAATCTATCTAAATTTTCTTCTATTATATTTATATGTGCCATTATTATCTCTGCTCTATGTCCAGGTGGAATTACTTTTAAATTTAAAATCAAGGCAGTTTCTTTCCATTTTGCATGCGCAAATAGTAATCCAATTGGCATTACGTCAAAGTATTCTCGATTCGTGATAAAGTTCTCCGGATTTTCTTTCCATTCGTCATGACTATTTGGTATCCATGATTGATTGAAATTAGATATTGGAATTTGTAATGCATAATAATGACCAGGCATTATATCAGATCTAGAAATATCTACTCCGTACTCAGCAATTGATTGCGAAAGGCTTCTTTCTCTATTGTTAGTTGATATGTCTACTAGCTTCTTCATTTGTATCTTTTACATCTTACCGAACAAAAAGTTCTCTGTTATTATCCCAAATCTCATATTATGTGCTTTAGCATATGCTTTTGCTGCTTTAAATTTATCAGTGTTAACTAAGTATGCCTTTGCATGATTAACAAAACTGTGTGTTTGCTTATCAGTCATACGTTTAGGAGGAGTAGGTGGAAGGATATACTTGTTAGGTTTAACCTCTATTAGCCATTCTTTTACTTGTCCTTGTACATTTTTAGTTTTCATATATCCATCGACCCAGTATGTTGCCTCTCTTTTATCAACTGAATGCCAATATTTAACGCCAACTAATTCTGATCCATATTCTAGAACCATCGGATTATCATCACAAAACTTAAAGAACTTAAATTCCCATCCTGATCTATATATAATTTGAGTAACATCACCCTTTACTTTACTAGGATTTTTAGGTATAAAATAACCTTGACGGATCCTCTTACCTATTCTAGGTTTAAGAAAAGTCTTTATATTTTTATCCTTGTTGCTCATATATACTTATTTATCATAAAGCAAGCCCTACATAGAGGGCTTGTTTTAAGTAATTTATTATAATTACACAATGTAAAATATTAGTGTTGATGTTAGTCTCTATCTTCTAAGAATGAATCGGCTTCCTGTGGTCCAAGCTTTCCCTTTTCGACAAGCTTAAGTATTAATGCTGATATAGCAAGATTTTCTCCAGATTCTCCTTCTTTGAATTCTACTTCATTTTTCTCAAATGATGCGTTTAGTTCTTCAAATGCTTCTTTTGCACATTCTTCAACATCCTCTTCGGATCCAACTAGCTCTACTAATTTATCTAGGATAGTTTCATCCATATCGATCGGAGTTTCAGCGTTTTCGTATATTTGTTTGGCATTGAATGCTGCGAATGATAAACTTAAATTCTTCATTTTAATTAAACTTTTTATTATTTATTACATTATACAAATAATAAATCAAACTCAGACTCCGAGAAGTAACCTATTATTAGATCATTAAATTCGTCAAATGTCATTTTATTATTAACCGCAATGTAAAAGTTATAAAGGTTATTAATATCCTTTATTTTATTAATTTGTTTACGCTCACTTGGATATTGATTACGTAGATCCCCTATTAGCTTAGACCACATAAATACCTTATATCCTTCCTTTAATAATTTGAATGTTTCCTTCTTTCCGGCATCATCATTATCGAAGAGTATACGTGCATTCTTTTTTGATATTAAGGTACCAAGTATATTCTTACTTTTAGTTACGCCAGTGGTCGCGATTGCATTCCTAAGGAACATGGCGTCTATTTGGCCTTCTAACACTATTATTGGTAGGTTAAATTGTATATTTAGTATGTTATAATAACTATTAATAATATCAATCTTAACTATTGTTGCCTCATCGGATTTAGGAATTAGACCATTCTTTATAAACTGTGAGTAATTCTTAATATCATACTTGGGACCAGGATAATCATCACTTATTCGTCTGATTGATAAACCAAGTACGCGATCGGATCTATAATCAATATTAAAAATATACATCTTATCTTCTCTATTGTCATAATAACAGGACTTTTCGAATGCAGGAAGATCCATTAGATTTCTGCCTCTAACATATATTCCAATAGGAGAATCAATGGGAGCATCTTTACATGGAGTTAAGAAGAATCGGTCAGCGAGTTGTTTGAAGTTTATTAATATGTCTTTTACCTTAGGGTTCATTAGAAATTCTATGAGGGCTCCTCGTTTTGTTCCAGTCTCAACCTTTATATTACCGGCGTCACTTGATACATTTGGAATAGGTAGTGAATACTTAGCAGCAAAATCTGTTATGAATCTAGTAAGCTTTGTGAACTTTAAACATCCGTCATTGAAACATTTATAAGTAGCAGTTTTAATATATAAATTACCTCTCTTTTTTCCGGAATCTGTTTGTGAATCACCACAGTATGGACATGCAAAGTTAAGTTTATCATCGTCCTCATTATTAATTGACTGCTTAAACCTATTCCCTGGAAATGTTTTCTTGAGAACATCATTTACAAAATCAACAACTAGATATGTATTTTTTGTTTCTATAATATTATGCATTTGATGCTATTTTGTTATCGCGGTCAATGGCGCGCTGTTGTTTATCGGCCTGTCTTGCTATCGCGTGTTGTAGCTTCTCCTCGGACTTTCTAGTTTTTTCAAGTTCCCTTTCTACAGCAAGTAGATCCGATGCTATTATTCCAGCTGGACTAAACGCTCCAATTCCAAGCTTTTTTGATACTCTATTAATAAACGGTTTTAAGTTTTTATTAATTATAAATGTGGTGTTTAACCCGTATCTTGTTATAAGTTGAAGGTATTCATCAAAGTCTTCTTCTGATACATCTTGATCCGGATCTCCAATAATATCCCAGAATTTTTCTGGAACTTCTTCATGTGCTAATGTTGCTTCACATATTACATGATATGGATACATTTGATCTCGTGTCATTGGAGTATTAGTATTTGATGTTTTAAATATTACAGATCTTCTCAATTTTTGGTCAATTGTATTAAGACCGATTGCTTTTAATATTCTATTAATAGGCTCGACAATTAGAATAAAAAACTGCTGATCTAAATCTAGTTCAGGAATAATCTTAGTTGGATATTGACCAGGATTATATGCAAATAAGTCAATACCAAATTCGTTTGGTTTACAATATAGCATTTTGTATTTTGACCCCTGTCGTATTCTAGGATATCTTCCTTCTAGATTATTCTTAAGTATTAGATAATTATGATGAACTACTGCCTTTGGGCCATTTGCGGCTCCCTTCTTTAGTACACAGTTTGCCTCACTTGTTATATACTTATCATATTGCCTAAGATTAAAACTTTGAGAGAATTCGTCAGGATGTAGTGTTAGGAATTCAGACTTTACTGTTTCAATCAGCGGAATCAAATCATTTTCTAAATCAATGTCAACTCCATTTTCTAGAAAGTATTTAATGAAATCAGTTTGATGTTTTCTTGCCCATTCCGGATATGACGCTTTAATTGGTTCTAATCCTTTAATTAATAAATACCTATCAGACTCATTATATAGTTCCTCCTTGGGATTAGGTTCATATGATACCTTGAGCACATAGTTTTTCTTCTTTATCCATACTGCATTTTGTGCAATAAGTTCAAGTTTAAATGTCTGCCTATTGTCAGTATTAAACATCTTAGACCATTTTTCAAAAGCAGAATCATAAAATTCTCCAATTCTAAACTTATCAATTTCAATACATATTTTAATGCCTTCATCTTCTGTATAATCAAGGCCCTCAATTGATTTAAGCGCTGGTTCAAAATTAACATATGTAGAATCAGTATCTGTGTATATGGCTATAATAATGTTAGGATCTATCATATTAATAACGTGATCAGATATTCCTAAATGTTGGTGAAGTTCAGTGTCTAGATGCCATCTATGTTTAAAATAAAAGTCAATCGCTTTATTTGCGAATTTAATCATGTCTTGCCCCTGGAGTGTAATAGACTGTGCTATTTCCGTATTATAAAAATAAAACCATTTATTTCCAAATGCTCCGTATATCGAATTAATTAAAATCTTGATCGCTCCTTGTTTAAGGGACAAATGTTTGATTAATTTTGACTTATCTTCCATGTTTTAAAGTTAAATTGTGTAGTATCTTATATAAATAATTAAAAGCTGGTTTCATATGAAAGATGATTTAAGCAAAAAACTTACCAACGAATCCGAGGTATTTGACGCATACCCATTCTTATTATCATTTCCATTTAACGAGTATGTTATGTCAATGGAAAAGGATGATGATTTTGCAACGTCATCTGGTATCGACCCAGTTGTCATAAGTGAGGCTGGGAAATACGTTAAGTTCGAATTTATTAATTTTAATCATCAGAGTAAATATACTAAAATTACGCTGTCTTTTTATACTTATGATATAATGTATGTATCAGAAAACACAGAAAAAATTAAAAAGCTTGACTCAGTTAGAGAAAACTTAGATATGGGACTCACATCAAATAATATACTAGAAAAGATAACATGTATTAAGAGTGGAGAGGCCTTCCTTAAAAAAATAGGAAGTAGTCTACCAGTAGGAAAGGCGCTAGATGGGATGTTTGACAAATTGTTAATATCTGGAGGATTCGAATTGAGTAAAAGTGAGACCCGAAAGATAAAGTCAATGTTTAAAACAATAAAGGAGGACGATTATGAACATGGTATCCAGAGCGTTATTAAATCGTTTTATAATATTCATTTACATCACATTAAGATATTATTAGGAGTAGTTATTGCATGTAAGATACATTAAAAAAACAAGTAATATGGCAAAAGGAAAAAAGAGTAAGTCGTATGGTGATGATTTCAACGTTGATGCTGAAATAGCGTCATGGGAAGATGATAGAAAAATTAAAGAGACTAAGACTATGCTAAAGGTCAAGGGGATCAATATTAAATGTAGGGGAAACAGACAGAAGGATGTTATTAAATTAATCGACGAAAAGGATATTAGCATAGTGATTGGACCACCGGGCACAGGTAAAACATATTTAGCGTGTGCTAAGGCTCTTAAGTTTGTTAAAGATAATCCGTTGACATATAAGAAAATAACCCTGATTAAATCAGTGAATGTACCAAAGGATGAAGAAATAGGCTACTTAAAGGGATCGATGGAAGAAAAGATGGAAATGTATATGTATCCATTTATTAGTAATTTTGAGAAGATAGTAGGTAAGGTTGAAACTAATGCACTCAGAACAAACGGGGTTATAGATATTCTCCCTATTAAGTTTGCACTCGGAGTTACATTAGACGATTCAATTGTTATAATTGACGAGGCTCAACAAATATCTAAGGATAACCTGAGAACGTTAATGACTAGAATTGGACAAAATACTAAAATCATATTCTTAGGTGATGTTAAACAAAAGTCAGTAAATAAACGACACAAAAGTGCCCTTGAATTATTAATAGAGCATTTTGGTGGAGTTGATGAAATGGGATGTGTAGAACTTACGGAAGATGATGTAGTTAGACATCCAATTATTAAGAAGATAATTAGAGTGTTTGAAAAAATAGAGAAAGCCGAAGATCTAAACGGCCAAGGATAATATTGTATTTAAACTGGAGGAGTAAAATCCTCCAGTTTAACAATCTTACTATTTAAAATTTCAAACTCCTGATCATTATAAATATCAAGCCTAACATTTGAATGCTTAACTGAATATCCACTTAGATCATCGATGATGTCCCATATGATTACGACGTTCTTACCAACTAAGAATCTCATTCCACGTCCAACCGCTTGTCTAATAGTTATTTCGGCTTTAGTTGATTCTGCAAATATAATGTGATGAACATTTTTACAGTCAATTCCAGTAGCAAAGGTTCCGTCAATACGAGGCAACTATAATAGCTGCCTCGTTCTTGTCCTCCGTTATGTTTTTATGAAAAATTGGTTTCGCCATATTTAGTATAATTAAATTTCCAACCTATAGTATTAGCTACAGATTCTTTATTTTTTACATTATTAGATATTACAGGTTTTCCTGAGTTTCTAAATTTATTAATCAATCCTCTATTAAAATTATGTGTCTTAACCATTAATCCTAATCCGTTAAATTCATGTATATTTCCAGATGGTGAGATTGCTATTACCTTACGATTAGATGTCTTTCGATTATTCATATTTTCTCTAAATGCAGGATCCTTCCATTTTTGTTTAATTGATTCGCTAGCACTTGCTCGTTTAATCGGATCTTTATTAACAATGTTCATTGTGTTATTAAATCGCTGCTTATCTATAGGATTCATATTATCCCACATTTTACTAGATCGATTTGACATCTCGTTTGGATTATTCTTAAAGTATTCAGTCATTTGTTTACTTTTAATATTTCTCCGGTCAGATGTCCAACTGTTCTTATTAGATATGCAACGCTCAATATATTGAGATTCAGTTAGATTATCCCACATTAATTGGGATCTCCTAGATCTTTCGATGCTACTTAATGATTTAATATGCTCAGATCTATCATCACAAAATTTCTTATATTTAACGGGATTGTTCTTTAATTTAATCCATCCTTTCTTAGCAGCTTTAGATATTAATTCAGTATTCTTAGATGTTTGACTTTTCATAAAATTCAAAGGACGTAATGTTGCTCTATTTATATATGCGTTTGCTAATAACTCATGTGAAAAAACATGATCACTATATAATAAATTAACTATATTCCAGCTATCGTTCTTATAATCTTTGAATAATGATCTAGGCAGAATATGATGATTTTCTGAATATCCGTCACATGTGCTTACATAATTTAGTGTAAAATCTAAATATTCATTTAGAAACTCAATTGAATCAGGTTCTCCTAATTCAGTGATCATTATATCTATAATTTTATTTTTCATATCAGTCACAGTCCTAATAGCTTTTAGTTATTTATTAGACTCTATCCATGAATTAGCAACATCGTCATCTAATGTTATATCTTTTGCTAATTTAACTTTTTTATTAGTTAGTGTAACTCTCTTAAATTGACTAACTTTAATTTCAATATCATCCGCAAACCTAAGTATTGTTTTTGCGCTAGGTTCTTCCATCACATTTTTTGCGTCTTCCCGATCTGGGGTTTCAACTCCTCCATCAATATAAAAAGTATTTGGGTTCCATTCTTTTATTGCATTGTGAATTCTAAATCCATACTCATTCTTAACATCTGAAAATAGTATCAATGTGTTCTTTCCAAATTTCTTAGTAATTCTACTTATGAATTCGATTCTCTCATTAGAGTCAAATATAATTTCCTTCTCTATTTCAAGCATACGTTTACCGAATTCCATAGGATCTCTGAATTGATCCTTTACTTTCTTACGTAACGTCTTGTTAGTTTGTATCTTTACATACTCGGCTATTCGTGGGTCATTCATATCATACTCGAGGAACACCTGCTTGATTTTAATATCAGGAGAGTAATCATTGTCCATTAGGAATTTAGCACTAAGTGTCATAACAAGTGGACCAGTTCTTTCTTGCATTGTATAGAAGTCAGAATACTCTAAATCAATTTTCATTGTTCCAGATAATCCAAGTTTATATTCCCAGTTTACACATGATGCTAAGATATCTCCAATTGACTGCCCACGTGCCTTGTGACAATTCGATACGCTAATTCCATTAGCTATATAATTATGGTTAAGTCCATCCTCTGATTTTATTCTAAGATTATATACATCACCTACATAATCTATTTTATTGATTGATTTAATTCTCATATAAATTGTTTTAATAATCTCTTTAACCTATCTTTTTCTAATTGATTTTCTAATATTTCATTACTGTAATTATCTTTGAACCATTTACCTGAGATGACTTTGAATTTAAAATCATTTAATTTCGCCCAATCTTTTGCTGCGCTGAACTTTATTTTATTAACTCGAGTCTCCTTTAAACTATCCGGTTTTATCTCATATAATATTTTATTATTAATATCGACAAAATCCATTACGTAATTATGAAATTCACCGTCTATAAAATATGGAACTCTTACTTTTTCGTATAATAAATTTGGATTGACAATTTGAAAATATGCATCCCATGATGATCGACATTTAACTATAATATCCTTTCCGTTTTGGTTAATATTAACCTTGCATCTGGATTTGGCCCAGCTATTAGTTACACATGGAGTCCATTCTCCGTTTGATATTTTAGCCTTTAGTGTATTAGAAATCTTCCGGTTTGCAGCATGTTTAGTTTCATCGGACATCTTATGACTATTGTTATTATCGCCAATCATATTATCAGATCTCCATTTATATAAACAATATCTAGAGCAGAAATTTTTATATCCTTGTCCAAAATTTTGAAACGTATTACTATTTCCACATCTGCAATATTTACCATTATTATCTAATAGGTGGTCGTATATATTTTGCTCTGTTATAATAGATATAGGGATGTTTATATTTTCCTTATTTAACCAATATATATATTTATCGTCTTTACACTTAAATCCATTCATCATAATGAAATATTTTCTATTTACTTTAATGTATTCGTAGAGTTCTAAGTTGCTCATCACTTATGATCTTTATTTTATTTATAATAGATTCATAAGAATTAATCATAAATTGATAGAATGTCATCATCTAATGTAAGAAGATCAACTCTTTTATATTCTCCGGATATTAATTTAACTTTATGGTTGCCCGTAATTTTTACTGTTTCATTATTATCTAATTCAAGTTCATACATTTGATTATTCTTTGATAAATTTTTATGTATATAATCAACTTCTCTATTCTCAATATCAAATGTATTATCATTAACAGTTTTTACAATATCTCCTTTTTGTATATCGCATATCTTTACAATATCTCCATTTGATTTAGTAATCATCATATCTGGGTGTAAACATTCATCTACACATACAACAGAGAAATCTGAGCATATATCCATGATCTTAGCGTTTGCTAGTTTACGCTTCAGGTTCATTAGATCAGTTTGACGCTTCTCCTCTTCTCCTTTCTTAATACCTTTCATGATTAAGTTCCCGAGTTTATTATCTAAACATTTAGGAACAAGATTAAGCATACTTTGATACGTTGTAATTAACATATCACATTTAGCAAATTTATCTGCGTCGAATTCTCCTTTCTTTCCTCCAACACAATGAATATTCCAATCAACTAATCCGTTAGAATATTGATGGAATGCCTTAGCCGTTTGATTAACTAGACTTACATTAGGTACAATCAGAAGCATCTTTGATTTCTTGTTAATTGTTCCTACATATTTTAGATAAGAAGCATATGTATAGAATATAGATGTTTTCCCACTCGATGTTGCGAGCTCCTCACAGCAAAACTTATACTTAAGTGCACGATATGCTCCTTCAAATTGATAATCTCTTGGATAGAATGGTTCACCCTTGTCAGTAAGTATACCTTTATATAAAGACTTGACGAATTTCTCATAATTATGTCTATTTAGTTTTAGGTCGAGCATTGGTTTTATTGCATCAACATCAGTAGGTATGTCATAATTAGCGGTGAAATTAGCTAATTCTTTCCATAACCCGATTGGAATTGTCCATTCCTTTGTCATAAAATGATCCATACCATCCCATGTTCCATTTTCAACAGCCTTATTAAAGTCCGCATCCTTTGACTTCTTTTTAAAGAAGCTATAAAGATAATCTCTATGTGAATTTAATTCATACGATACGACTTTAAGATTCTTTAAGTCATCCGTGACTTCTAATCTAATCATCTACATTCCTATCGTTTTTTCTATCTCAACTCTTGTTTTAATTCCATATAGTACGTTATCTACGGTTTTAATGGAATCAACAAAGAAGGATATTTGATTTTCTATAGTATCTACAATTTCTTTAATATTAGCGGTTGCGCCATCTATTAAAACTGTCTTTTCATTATATTGATATCTATGTTGTAAATTAGTAGAGATACTTTCCATCTGTTTAGCGCGTTCATTTCTATATTTACGTTTAACCGAGGAAAGATTTTCAATAAGAATATGATTATCTTCAAGTAATCGCTGTCTTAGTGATAGCATTTTAATCTGAACCTCTTTGAGCCCAGTCATACTTGACATTTTTTCGATACATTCTCTAATTTCTTGAGAAATATCACCACGTGTCTTTCCATACTTAGCTGCAATTCCATCTAATTTATCTGACATAAGTTAATTGATTTTGTATATTTTACTCATGTTTCAATATTAGTTTTAGAAGAGAGTTGTAATATTAGCTTATAAATTTGTAGTATTTTGAATCAATTGAGTAGAAATCATCACCATCAAGTTCATCTATGTTGTTTGACGTAAATAGATTTTCACCGATATCGACTCTTTCTCCTTGAATGTATAAGTCTGGATTATTTGATCCATATTCCGCGATTACAATTCTTAGAATATCAAAACGTTTGGTTAGTTTACGTACTCTTTTATCAAGATCAGTTCCTTCTCCGAATATAAAAACACTTGGATATAAATCAGCAGCATTATCAGATCTCTTTAGATGGAATGTTTGTTTGATATATTTTTCATCAAATAATTCACCCTTTATACATTTATCCAATGCTTCCTCTGTATTAAAGTCAATAATGATATATGGTAATTTAGATTGTATTGTATTACGAACGTCGGGCCATGAGTAGTGTTTTTCTAAACTCTTCTCTTCAAGGTCGGTATATTCTTCATATAAACGGATATATTTACGCATATAACTTCTTTTTGTTTATTTATTCATTAAATCAAACATATTAATTTAAGTGAAAGCTATTATAGTATATTATATGTAAACCAAATCAAATTATTATGATAGTATTATGTGAGGGGCCCCGTGGAGCGGGAAAGTCGCATTTGATTGACAATTTCTTCGCTCAAAATAATGATGATAGATTCATGTATTACAAATGGGACTTTGCGTCATTAGTTGAAACGCTTGGGCTTGAAGAAAAGGGTGAAGTTATTCATTATTTTAGTCTAGCTAATATATTAACAATTCTAGAAATGGGAAATACTATATTTAAAGATAAAGTATTAATATTAGATAGGTCAATATTCTCAGCATATGTGTGGGCTTTATATAGAAAGAGACTTATTAGACATGAATTAATCACTGAATTTATGAAGATATTAGATAGTCAATTATATTCTAACTGCAAATTAGTTTATATAACAAGAGATGACGGGATATCAGATTTTAACAGGGGTAATAAGGACATATTTGACAAGTATGAGAATTATAATCTAGAAAAGCAAGAATTTGATAAATTATTTAGTATGTTTAGTGAGTATATAGACAAACGCGAGGCTGGAAATTCAAATATTATCTTTAATAATATGTTCAATACTAAAAGTCAATATGAATTCAATAAATTATTAGGTAGTTTTGTTGATAAATAATAAAAAATTCATTGAGTGTGAAGAATCGCGTTAATAATTTTAAAAAGTTCGAAAGATTGAACGAACAAGACGAGGCTGTAAAAGCAGAGACATCACCACTAATAGGATATTCAGAAGATATGATAGTTAGCAGAATATCAGAGCTAATGGAGATAATGCCAGATAGCACTAAATTTGGAGTTCCTGCTGATAATAAAGGAGCATCATTATCATATAGAGATGCAAACGGAGCTATCCAGAAAATTCAAGATATTGCACATTACTATAACAGTAAGTCAGAAGAAGTAAAATTCTATTGCTGGAATATCAGTTATGCTGGATCTTGGGATGCTACTAAAAGTTTAAGAGAAAAGATCGATGAAGCAGGTGGATTCGGAACCGAGCAGAATATGAACCTTAAAAAGGTAATCAAATATTTTACAGCAAATCCTGAAGATGTAGATAACGTAAGAAGTTTATCAATTTCGATAGATGCTATGTCAATTAGAAAGAGCAAGGAAAGTAGTAGTGACGATTCTGCAAACTATCCACAACCTGATGAAACTGAAGGTAAAGATTAAGTATAAAACTCAATAACACTTTACAATATGGCAGGTATTAATAACTTAAAACTGGTACACGATAAAAAGGGAGATGATTTTTTAGATAATCTCCTTAATAATTTCGTTATAATAAATGAGAATATCGATGGAACTTTCTTTGGAGTTAAAAAGGATAAGGATACAGATAGATTTAGATATTTCAAGAAGTCAGGAGAGATTACGTATGTAGATCGAATGTTGATTAAATATTATAATCCTGCTATTTCTTACTTTGAGAACTTATCAGTTGAGAAGAAGCAACGAATCCCTTCTAATTTTTATTTTGGATTTGAATATGTAACAGGTAGAGATATGAAAGCATCTAATTTTTCTAGAATGCCTAAGAATAATTTAGTTCTTTCATATATTCATAGGTTAGGAGAAGATGGTAAGCCTGAGGAAACACTACAAACAAAAGATGATCTCGATAGATGGTCTTATTATTTAGATGTAGAACCGCCAGCTATTATATTCGAAGGTAAACTAGATGATGATCAAAAACGATCAATATTAGAGTTTGTGTATGCAAACACTTCTGAATTAGAAGATAAGTTCAAGACTATATCATTCACAAAATTTATTATTTCAGTCCTTAGTTCTACAGAAAGAGAATCGATTGTTAGACATGGGCTAGGCGGTGACATGGGTAGTATAATATTTAGATTTTATGATGAGAATGACGAGGATGCAAAAGCAAATGCATTTCTTGCTAAACTGGTGGATCCTATATTTTATAGTAAAGGAGAAACAAATAAGAAATCAAATACAAAGAAGTCAAATGATTATATTTGGCTAATTGTAATTGACCTTATGAACCGTATTGAGATGTACAGTGAAGATCAACTTAGACAATTATGTGAAGGCGACAGTGAATATGATGAGAAATACGTTAAATTAATGAACTCTATATTTAAAGACTTTATTAAAGATTATTCGTATAAGTATGACGGACTTCAATTAGACGTTCCAGAGTATTTAAAGAGACCTGAATTTGAGGTTGACTTTGATCTAATAAATGATGAGGGTGTCATTAAACATGTTAAAGGTAATGATACATTTAAAGAAATATACAGAATATTAGTAAACTTCTTTAGGAAACCTAGAAAGAAGTCAACATCTAGCTTTTTTAATGATTCATTATTAACTCAACTTAATATTCAAATAAAGAAGATTAAGAGGGTTATAATGGGAGACGTTTTATATGAGGGACTATTTCCTTCATTTGGAGAGTTTGTAGGAGATTCGGTTTTCGTAGGAGAACATGAAAACTTAGAAAAGAAATCTAAAGGTAAAAAAGTTAAAGTAAAAAAAGTGAATGTATTAATTGGAAATTTTCAACCTATACATAACGGACATATCAAAGCTGCTGAAAAGTTAAAGGAGAAGAATGGATTACCGTGCGTTCTAGTTGCGATAGTGCAAAAGAATAAAAGGTACCCATTCTCAGAAAAATCTGTTTTAATAATGCTTAATAAAGTGCAACAATCAAATTCTGAGTTGTTTTCAGATGTAAGAATTGTAAAAGTAAGTACTATTAAAGAGATTCTATGTGAGCTTAGACCTAATTTTGATCCTATCTTATGGGGATCTAGTGCTAGAAATATTAAAGATTATGTACTACAGATGGATTATATTAAGAAGAAGGATATTCCATTGAGAATATCAGATGAGTTTAAATTAATAGAAGTTCCAAGTTATCAAAAAACAGATGATGTGATCACATCTATTGAAAACGGAGATTTTAACACGTTTAAAGATATTGTACCAGGTGCAATAAGCTCAGAGTTTTTTAACTTACAGAAGGAGTTAGATTTCTTTGAAAAGTAGTGTATACATGTTGCAGTTGTGTTAATTAGCATCAGACAATTAAAACCCTTACCATTTCTAATGATATAATAAACAAAGAAATACATATATGAGATTTAAAGAACTAACGCAAGCGAATACGGATTTTATAAAACACACATATTTAGATAAGTCTATCAAATGGGACGACAGAATGATAATGTTAACCGAGTATACTAAAAAATCACGTAGGACAGTTCAAAAATGGATTCCTAAACTGGGTCTTAAACAGCAACCTGATATTGAATCTCCAGAGTTTGAAAAAGCAAAGACTAAGAAATTTAATTCAAATAAGAATAGATTTATAATTACATGGGCTCAGAATAATACGCCAGTGCATGAAGTATTCTTAAAGAACATTGAATCATATGCTAAACATATTAGTGCAGATATACATGTAATAGCAGGTAGATATAAAAATCCAACTTCTATATTTTCGGATAAAGAGCATGACACATGGCACCATTCAGTATCTATGTATTTAGACGCAGCTAGACATGATGTACATAAATATCTTTCTATTATGTCAGATGTTAAAGTGCAACCTACTGCAATTAATCCTATGACAGGAATGACAGGAATGTCTGGTATTAATTCGTGTGTGTTTGGATCGCCTAGATTACAATTAGAAATGATTCCAGTACTAGAGGGGTGTAAACCTAAAATGATGATGACAACCGGATCATGTACAAAGGCTAATTATACAGATTCTAAATCTGGAAAACAAGGAGAATTTCACCATACCTTAGGATTTGTTGTTATTGAAATTAAAGATGATGATACATTTTTTGCTAGACAAGTTTCAGCTGATATTCATGGTAACTTTACGGATTTATATAACGATGTATATTTTGACGGTGTTAAAAGTGATATAGATTTTAGTAATGAGGATTTTCCAACAATTGCTAGAACAAAATGGATGAAGGCTAATTTTGGTGAAAAACCTACAACGTGGATAGGAGATTCAATAATTAACAGAATAACTGAAATAGATGCATGTGTATTAGGAGATCTACATTATGGTAACGAAGATCTTGAAGTAATAAAGGGAACCAAAACATTATTAGCTAATTTAGTTCCACATCATGTTATATTACATGATGTGTTTGATGGTAGTTCAATTAATCACCATGAATCAAAGGATCCATTTGCTCAATATAGAAATGAGGTTAAAGGAACTAATGATTTAAAGAAGGAAGTTGATTATATGTTGAATCAATTAGAAATGTTTAAGAAATATAACAACGTGGTTGTAGTTAGAAGTAATCACGATGATTTCTTAGATAGATGGTTGAAGAATGAAGATTGGAAGAAGATGCCTACTGCTAAGAATTCAATGGAATATATGCAATATAGTCAAATACTTCTTAGACAGTATGGAGAAGCTCCACAGGTTAAGGGAGTTATTCCTGAGTTAATCAATAATGTTTATCCAGAGTTCATAACGTTAGGTAGGAGTGATAGTTATATTGTTAATGGATGGGAATTAGCATGCCATGGAGATATTGGATCAGGTGGATCAAGAGGATCACTTCAGCAATTTAGAAAACTTAATACTAAGATAATAACAGGACATTCACATACTCCAGGTAGGAAAGACGGAGCATTGGCCGTCGGAACTTCTACTATTATGCGAGTGGGTTATAATATTGGTCCAAGTAATTGGTTTCAATCTCACGTTATTATACACAAGAGTGGAAAGGCACAACATATTCACTTTGTTGATGGTGAATACTCAACATTTAAGTAAATAAATAAATAAAATAACTGCACA
>Ga0209702_10001390_pt1 | contig 46562 bp, 34 predicted proteins | sample FRY01_FD_187210 | JGI IMG/M metagenome (GOLD analysis project Ga0209702, IMG submission 187210) | Freshwater microbial communities from Lake Fryxell liftoff mats and glacier meltwater in Antarctica - FRY-01 (SPAdes) (version 2) | ecosystem: Environmental > Aquatic > Freshwater > Ice > Glacier... | reverse complement strand
GCTCGCCGAGACGGAGACGGTCGCGGTGCCACCCACGATATGGGGGCCTTCACTGACCATGCTCGAGACCTCAAACTCGGGTCGCCGAAACTCTTGGATGTCAAAGTAGTGGTTGTAGTTGTTGCCTGGAATTGACGTATTCGTTGAGAACTCGAAGTAGGCCCCGCCGAGGTTTGGCGTCTTCGGTAGTTTCAACTCCATGTGAAATGTGCCGAGGGGTGACACCGTGGCCTCACCCTTGCCGAGCTCGTTGTTGCTTGAGTCGCGGGCTTGCCAGTTTACGCGGGTGACCTCGCCGGCTGCGGGGAGGGCCACGTCGCCTTTTTTGCCACTCTCGATGCGGCGCACGATGCCCTTGACCGAGACGGTCTCGTCGGGACGATAGAGGTGGCGGTCGTCGAAGACCAGCCAGCGCATTTGATCGGTCGTGGGGCGCTTGACCCATTGCGCGTCGTTGCGCCAACTGTCGAAGTCATCCGGCAGAAATGCCACATCGTTGCCTACCTTCACCGTAATGTGCTGGCGGCTCTGCGGGTCCCCAAGGGCGATGCGCGCGAGACCGGTCGCGTCGGTGGTAGTGGCCGTCCCTGGAGGCGTGAGCGTCACAGAAGCGCCGTCCAGGGGCTTGCCATCGGCAAGGTTTGTAGCCCATACGACTAGGTCGCCCGCATCAGAGAAGGCGTCCACGCCGATCTGTGTCGACTGGACCCAGGTCGTGATGGTCATCCGGCGCTTCTCCCACTTCTCGGCGATGCCGGTGGGCCGCACGATGGCGATCACCTGCCCAAACTCGCCATCGAGGGCGGGGGAGAGATCGACGCCCAGCTCGAAGAACTCCTCGGCGGGCGCGCCGGTCTTGACGGTCTTTGAGAAGACCTCTTTCCCCGGCGGGCGGCGCGGCTTGTCGTCATCCCACTGGTTTTGCTTGTAGGTCAGATAGGCCGGCCAGTCGTCAGGGGTCACGCGGTAGAGTGCGACCTCGACCTCGTCCATATTCATCACATAGACGGGCAGGCGGCGCTTCTTGGCCGCCGGGTCGAGGACCGTCATGGGCTTGAGATTTGCCGCGAGCAGCGCCCGGCTGGGGCCGACATTCCAATCCAACTCGACGTCCTTACCCAGGGTCTGTCCGTAGATGTCCTTGATTCCCTTGGATAGAACGACCTCGTAGTCGGTTTTGCCGCGGGTCATTCCGCCAAGAGAGAGGGTCTCGCCCGACACGTCCGCCTTAAAACCCATGAACGTCGGGTTGACCTTAATTTGGTCGGCCTTCAGCGAGCTCTCGTCGATGGCGTTCGTGAAGCGGATGTTGAAATCCATGCCCGGATAACAGTCGCCGCCCCAACCGCACTGAGAGCTCTGGACCGTAAATGGCCCATATGTTTTGAAGTCAAATCGTTCATCTCTGTCGGTCGTGCGCGGGCCCTCTGCCGATGGGAACCCCTTGGGAAAAGTGACGTTAATACGCGTATCTTTAGGCAGCGCGGCCGTGACACGGAAGGCCACCCAGCGGCCCGTGATGTCGGCGTTCTCGGCCCAAGGCTTCAGATCGACCGCGGCCTCTTTGTCCGTGAGCGCGCGGACCTTGAGGGCCTTGTCTCCAGCCTTGACCACGACAGCCTTTAGGGCAGCGGCGGCGTCGATCTTTTGATCAAAGAGAGCGAAGAATAAAGGGTTGAGGTCCTCATTGTCGCCGCCGGGCAGCGATGAGAGGATGCGCGGCGGTGGGGTCCGGAACGTAAAGGTCTTGCCAGTCGCGAGAGGCTTGCCGAGCGCGTCTTTGACACCGGCTGGGACGGTCACGGTGAAATCTGTCGCCATTGGGGCGCGGCCGATGGGGTCGAAGTACAGGGTCTTCGTGCCAACCCAGCGCCAGTGGCCGTCGATCGTGGGTGTGAGGGTCGCCGGCACCGCGTCCAGCGCCAGGGTGTCATGGGAGGTCACCGCCACCATCGGCGTCGCGAAGGTGACGGTAATCCGCGGCGCCAAGGGCACGTCGCCCTCGGGCTGAAACCGCAGGACCCCGGGCTCTTTAGCGTCTACTCCGGGCACACCGATGTCAGGCGCGACCGGGGGAGGGAAGGGGGCGTTAATCGTCTCGCCGGTGAGCGGCGGGGGCTTACTACCCTCGCGCAGCGCGAAGTCGACGACGTCTCCGGCCTCAAGACCGATGGACGGCAGCCGCTTGAGGAGAGCCTCGGTGTCGGCCGCGGACATGGGCTTACTTGGCGTCTCGGCGGTGGTCTGGGTCCCGTCGTTCGGGGGCGTGCCAGCGCGTAGCACGAACTCGAAGCCGCGTTTGACTGGTGTCTGGTCGTCGCCGGCTGCGAGCTGCGCGGGCGTCCCTGGGACCGTGACCCCGTTGATCGCGGGGTGCTGCGCGCCGTCGCCGCCCCCGTCCTGTCCAGCGTTCTTGTTGCAGGCCCCGCCAGCCGAAAGCGTGGCAAAGGTGCCAAAGGCAAGTAACCACAGGCAATTTTTCACGGTGCTCTTCATCTGCGTGTCTCCTTCGCGTCCGGCGGGCTCGTAGGTTACGGCCGGGATCGGATTGCCCCCAGCCTAGTCCAACTCGCCCTTGTTGTCGCGCAACCCCTCCCAAGACAAGTGGCCGTAGGTGGAGCACACGCGTTGCCAAGCGCTAGACGCTCGGCACTGCGAAAAGTTTTTCGCAGTGCCGAGAGACATCGACAGACAAGCGCCAGAGGGTATCAAACCGTTTGAACCTAGACGGAAAGTCTCGCGGCCTTCGTCGCGGTAAGACGATCGGGCTAGGGGCTGACCACGCACTTGAAGTCATTGCAGACCTGCCCGGTGCTGCAGTGCGCGTCGATCTCACAGTCTCGGCAATAGTTGTTCCAGCAACGAGATGACAGATCGCCGCACCGGGGGCAGGCGGCCGGGGTGGCGCGGCAAATCGAGTAGGTTGGGTAGTTGTCGCTGTAGGACGCCTGCTGATTGACTGGGTGAAAGCATCCCGCCTCGCAGCGCCCGAAGAAGCACACCTCGCCGGTCGGGCAATCGGCGAAGGTCTTGCAACCGCCGGTGGTGAGCTCCGTGCACATGCCCATGCCGCAGACCTGGCCGATGCGGCATTGGTCGTCGCGGGCGCAGCCGTCGGTACAGAACCCTTGGGAGCAGAGCTGTCCGAGCTCGCACGGGGTCCCCGCTGAGCAGGGGATCGCGGTGCAGCGTCCTTCGAGACAGCCGGAGCGGAACTTCACGCTGGTCCCGTCGTAGGAGTCCTCGCGCGGGCAGTCCTTCGCAGAGCGGCACTCGGGCACGTCGACCTCGGGCGGCGAGACGTGAAGATAGAGGCGGCTGAGGTGGCCCGCGACGCCGCTGTCGAGCCCTGTGAGTCGCAGCCATACGCGCTGAGCTGAGGGCACGAATATATTGAGCTGCACTGTTTTTGCGGGGAAGGTGAACGGCGACGGCGAGCGCGAGCCGGTGTAGTCGCCAGGCAGGCTCGCGTGGGCCAGCATCTTGACGGTCGTGCCGTCTGAGAAGCGCGAGGGGGCTGTGGCGCCCGTGCTGGTCGTGACCCATGCGTCAATGCGGTTGGTGCCCGGCACGGTGGGGTCGCCGTCGAAGACCTCCATTAGGAGGAAGTTGTCGATGGTCCAAGGGCGTGTGCCGTCCGCGCTGCCGGCGAGACTGACCGTGTAGCCCTCGGGCCGCTGCAGGCACAGTGTCATCTGTGTCAAGATCTTGTAAGTGGCCGAGAGGTCCTCGAAGGAGCCGTTGCGGGCGGCGTAGACCGACGTGTCCTTGTCGGGGATACCCGCCGAGATCTGCAGGGACTTCAGGTCAGATAAGTCGTTGCAAATATTGTATTTAGGGTTAACCGAGCCCGTCAGCTGGATGCGCGCCCCCGACCCCGAGCCGACAATATTGCACTGCGCCGTGGTCAAAAGCCGCGCCTCGAGCGCGAGAAGTCCAGGGCCATTCGTGGCGATGGTCCCCTCAAAGAACACGCGCCCCGCGCGTTTCCCGATTGGTATCGCGATCGACACCCGACTCTCGGTGACGAAGGTTGGGGTCACCACCTGGTCGTCCAGCCGAAACGAGGCCGCGTCGGCCGCGAGCGCGCCAGTCGTCATCACCACCTCGACCGGGCGGTCCCCTGCGACTCGGGCAAAGTCTACGACCACCCGCGCCCTATCGCCGGCGAGGAGAGGGTCAAACCCGGCCTTCACTGGGTTTGTGGTCGCGGGCAGGGCCGTAAGGTCGATGACCGTCACGCCAGTTGTGGCGACCTCGTCGTCGCAGGTCGCGTCGATACAAGCGCCGTCGACGCCGGTGAAGCCAGCGGCGCAATCGCACCGAAACCCGGATCCCGCACCGGGCTCAACACGGCAGGCCGTGCGGTTCGTCTCGACGCAGGGGTTCGGTTCGCACGGGCCCGTCGGTATCACGGTGTCCTCGGCGGAGGGCGTGTCGCCGTTGGCCACGTCGTGGGTCACGCTGTCGTGGGGCGCGGCGTCGGGGGCCGCGGCGTCCTCGCCGATAGCAGTGTCCTCGGCGAATTGCGTGTCACTGACCGCAGCGCGCTTCGCCTCTGAGCACCCGAGGAGCGCGAAGACTAGGCCGAAGGTCGTCGCTGCGAGGGGCGCGATCTGCGCCATACGTGTCTGTGAGTGGGGTGCCTGGCGCATCGGTGGAAGCCTTCGTTTAGGTGACGGCTGGGTAAGCTGCCCGCCTACCACAGACCAGTCAAGGATAGGGGCCGCCGTGTCGAAGTGTGAGTCGATGATCGGCAAAAGCACGGCGGTCAGGGGCATCGCCATTATGCAGTGCAAGGTGCTGGGGTTAAATGGTTTAACTCGTTTTCGCCCGGGCTATGGTCGGGCCGATTGAGCCTTGATGGCCCGTGGCGATTCAGCCTCGGCCGTGCTGGCTCCACCCGGGTGTGTAAACGCCCCTCAGCGTGTCGCGCGCCGTGTGCGAGAAGCACCACCGAGAGGGTGTCGACGCAGCCGTCCCCGTCCTCGTCGCCGCCAGAGGTTGTCCATCTGCCGTGGCGCAGTCGGCCTCAAAGAGGGAGTTGAGAAAGAGCCGGGTCCCTTGCGAGTCGGGGTTCTGCGACAGGGGCAGCTTCGTCTCGTAGCGATGCCCGCCGAGGTAGCTGACCTTGCCGACGCCCGCATTGCAAACCCGCGCGCCGTATGCGCTATCGATGCAGCACAGGCCATCGAGATAGCCCGTCATCCAGACGTCTTGGACGCCCGCTGGGGTCGTGGCGCCGGTGACCATGACGATGTCTTCGTCTTCGTCTTGACAGACATCCCCGGCCGGCAGTGAGTAGACGGGCTCGCTGCCGCCCACGATGCCGAAACCACCGTCCATCTGTCCGAATGGGTAGTGCGCGTTGACCGCCTAGCACTCAGCGAAGAGATGCGTCGGGTGGGCGAGGAAGGCGCGCAGCTCGGCCACGACCTCGTCGACGACGTCGTTGACGCCCCAGTGCATCGTCATGATTTGGCAGTAGACGGGGTTGTCATCCTCGTCGAAGAGGGCGCCATCGCTGTGGCTGCTGGTCGTGGGCCCGGCGACGGTGGCGATGTTTAGGGCATCCGGATGGTTGGGGTACAATGAATCTCCGTTCTTGCGGGTTGGCCAAGCCTGGCCCTGGGAGTCGGGGATCCCCGCGGCGTTCAGGTAGCCAAACGCGATGTCTTCGGCCGTCACGTTGTCGCGTTGCCACAGGTCGATGATCGGTTGTGCCCGGGCGGCGTCGACGGCGCGCACGATAAAGGGGCCCCCGCGATAGCCATGGCTAGTGATGACGGCGGCCGTCGGGTAGACGGTCGCCGAGACGGTAAAGTCTGCGTCGCCGATGGACTTGCGCGGTTTGATGACCTAGGCGACGGGGACGTCCGAACGCAAGAGGGCATAGACCAGACCAAACGGCGCTGAGGAAGGCCTTCGCTCCGGACGCGCCGGCGATGGCGGCTTCGTGCTTGTGTCTCCAAGGGCTTTGGCGCATAGAGGCGCCGCTTGGACCTAGCCCGGTCTTGAGCCCACGAGGCCCTATGCACGCCACTGAAAATCCCCAGCGCACGGCCGTCATCGCGGCGGTTCAGCTACCCGGCGTCACCGACACCGAGCACGCCGGCGACATCGCCGAGCTCGGGCGCCTCCTGAAGACTTTAGGCTATCAGGTCGTCGGTGCGGTCAGTCAGCGCCGCAGCGGAATCGGATCGGCGGCGGTCTTCGGGGAAGGAAAGCTGGTCGAGATCGCGGCCTATACGGGCGGCACTGGTGTCGTGACCGCGTTTATGTCGGACTCGACCCGCAAGAAGGCCGCGCGCCAGGGCGAGGAAGAGGAAGACGAGGAAGACGACGGGGGGGCTGAGGTCTACGACGAGCCACCCGAGGCGGATGACGTCGGTTTTGATCTGCTTCAGCCCGAGTCCGGCGCGGCTGCCCGTGGGTTTGTGCCGCATTCGGGCGGGCTCCCACACGCCGACGTGGTCGTCGTCGACCACGAGATTAGCCCGCGTCAGGCGCGAAACCTCGAGCAGGCCACCTCCGCGGAGGTCCTCGACCGCACGGGCGTGATCGTCGAGATCTTCCATCGCCACGCCCACACGCGCGAGGCCCGCCTACAGGTCGAGATCGCGCGGCTGACCTACGTCGTGCCGCGCCTCCGTTTCGGGGTGAAGGGCACAGAGAAGCAGCAGGGTGCGGGCTCGGGTGAGAGCGATCTCGAGCTCGATCGCCGCCGCGTGCGTGACCGGATCTCCGAGTTAAAACAGGAGCTTGTCAACATCGCTCGGGACGAGGAGAATCGCCGCAGCCGCCGCAAGCGCGTGCCTCGCGTCGCCCTCGTAGGCTACACGAACGCCGGCAAGAGCTCGCTCATGCGCGCCCTGACCTCAAGCGACGTCCTCGTCGAGGACAAGCTCTTCGCGACCCTCGGGACCACCGTCCGCGCGCTCCAGCCCGAGGCGACGCCGCGCGTGCTTATCTCGGATACCGTTGGTTTTATTAAGAAACTGCCGCATGATCTCGTGGCGTCATTCCGTTCAACCCTCGACGAGGCTCTTGAGGCGTCGTGGCTGCTTCACATCGTCGACGCCTCCGATCCCGACTTTCGCGGGCAGCTCGGCGTGACGCGGACCGTCTTGCAAGAGATCGGGGCCGACGTCGTGCCGTCACAGTTGGTGCTCAACAAGGTTGACTGCCTCGACGACGACCAACGGCTTGCCCTGATGGAAGAATTTCCGTCGGCGATTCAGCTCTCGGCCCACCGCCCCGAAGACGTGGTGGCGCTGCGCGAGAGCATCGTCGCCTTCTTCGAAGCGGACTTCGAGGAGGTCGAGCTTGTCGTACCGTACGCACGCGGCCACGTCGTCGGCGTCATCCACAGCACCGTCCGCGTCATCGGTGAGGACTGGGACGAGAGCGGGGCCCGCCTGACCGTGCGCGCGCCGTCGGGCGAGATCGAGCGCATACGCGCCCTCCTTCGTTAGAGGCCTGCGGGGTCGACGCGCGGCGCGTCTCTTGTTAGGTTTCGCCCAAACCATCGCGGGCCTAATCTTGGGCTCGCTCGGCCGGAGGACCACATGACTGAGCAGTATCGTCAGGACTTCTTTGTCTCGTGGGAAGAGCTTCATCGCGACACGAGGCTCCTCTGCAAGGAGCTCCTCGCGACCGGCAAGACCTGGAAGGGCGTCATCGCGGTCACTCGCGGCGGGCTCATTCCGGCCGCGATCGTGTGTCGCGAGCTCGATATTCGACTCGTCGATACAGTATGTGTTGCAAGCTATGAGGGGGCCCAAGGCAAGAGCCAAGGCGAACGAGTCCGCGTCATTAAAGCTGCGGCCGGTGATGGTGAGGGGATGCTCATCGTCGATGATCTCGTCGACACGGGCGCCACCGCCGCGGCCATCCGCGAGATGCTCCCGAAGGCCCTCTTCGCCACTGTCTACGCGAAGCCTGAGGGGCGCCGGCTCGTTGATCACGTCGTCCGGGAAGTCAGCCAACACACGTGGATTCGGTTCCCGTGGGATATGCAGCTTCACTTCGCGGTGCCCCTTATCGAGACCATGCGGCCGCCCGGGGCCGCTGGAACGCCTTGACGCCGGGGGAGGCGAAGTTCAGTCTTGGGTCTTGTGCTAGGCGCGATGGTCGTCACCGCCGCACTCATTTTGAATCCGGAGATCCCTATGCGTCTGATGCGAGTCCCTTTTCTTTACCTCGTCCGCACCCTTGTCAGCGCCGGCGCGGCGAGTCTCTGCCTTGGGGCCGCTGGATGCGGCGACAGCGCGACGGTGAAAGCCGACGCCAGCGTCGGCGTGGACCTCATCAGCCCGGACGTCTTTGTCCCGGCGGATGTCTCTACCTCCCAAGACACGTCTGTGCCTCAGGATATCGCTGCGCCTCAAGACACGGCGGTGACGACGGACACGGCGGCGCCTGCGGACTTGAGCGAACCGGTCGACACCACGGCGCCCGCGGACACGAGCACACCCGCGGACACGAACACACCCGCGGACACGAGCACACCGACGGATACCATGCCAGGGGACACGAGCGAGACACCTGTCCTTGAGTACCGCTGCGATGGCGGCGCAACCCTGTTGCCGCAGGGCTGGGTCTGCGACGGGTGGAACGACTGCGATGACGCGACGGACGAGGACGAGATCCGCTGTCCTGCCTTTACGTGCGCAGCGGATGGGGAGACATCCGTCGTGCGCGGCGACGTGTGTGATGGTCATTCGGATTGCGACGACGGGTCGGATGAGGCTGATTGCACGGATTTCGTCTGCGCCGATGGTGTCGAGACGCACCCCCAACGGACCGTCTGCGATGGCCTGGCCGACTGTGCGGACTTCTCGGACGAGAGTGTGCCCGGCTGCACGAGCTTCTTCTGCGCCGATGGAACCGACGTGCTACCAGTGTACTGGCGCTGTGATGGCGAGGATGACTGCGCGGACGCCAGCGATGAGGCTGGTTGCTCAGCGAATCCTTAATAAATTGATTGACTTTGCGTGCTGAGGCGGCCGTCGCCTCGGTACTTAGGATGGTGGGCATGATGTTGAAAAAAAGAGGCGATAGATGCGTAGGCAAACGTTGGGATGGCTCGCTGGCATGGTGTTCGGAATGAGCGGGGCCGCAACAGTGGGGCCCGGATGTGGCACTAGCCCCGCCCCTGACGGAGGGCAGGCGTCACCAGGGGCATCGGCCAAGATCACCTCGACCGAGATCCGAGCCTTCGCCGACGCGGTGAAGATCGCCGACTATTCGCCAAAGGGGGCCCCGGCGGTCTCCGCAGCTAGCGCGCGGCTCGTCTTCTCGGGACCGAAGCGCAGCCCTGGCGTCTTGACCGAGCTCACGATGACGTATTCAGGCTGCGATCCGATGACCTGTCCGAAGCTCGACGCGGCCGTGATGGCCCAGCGGGCCCCGAAGCTCCGCGAGGCGCTCTCGGCGGCCGCCAAGGCCAACCCTGAGCTCGTCTTCGAGACCGTCGGGCTCGATTTCGTAGGAGGGACGGCCTTTGGGACCTATACCCTCTTCATGTCGGTGAAAAAGACCGATGACGGTGGGGTCACGACCCACTCCGCCAATACGGTGGATCTCTATTTTCATGACGATCGCCAGCTCATTCATGTGGAAGCCAAGGCGCGCGACTTCGGCGCGGACACTCAGGCGCTGCTCGTCGCGAATACGCCTCGTGCTGAGCTTGAGGCGGCCGCGCGGGCCGGCCTCGAGGCGGCTGTGCAAGCTTTCCAGAAGTAGCGGGCCGCGCCGTTCGCGCACTGAACAAATTGCTGCGCTTGTGTTCAGTGGTCTAGTCCGGTCACACTGAGACCGTCCCGGGCGGCGCTTATTGGCGAGGTAACCCCTCGCCAATAAGCGCCAAGTACCCTCCCGGGCGTGCACTTGGAGGACCAACCTTGGCAACGGAACGACTTGAGACGGCTCTCGGACGCTACCGGTCGCAGATCGTGTCCCACCTACACGGGGCCTTCGCGTCGAGGGGGCTCATCCGCGAGGTTCTGTCCAGCTATGACGGCCTCGTGGCCGAGCTCGCCGCGCGCCCGGACCTTCAGGCCCCGATACGCCAGGTCTTCGCTGGCGTTCGCCGCCTTGGAACCATCCGCGCCCGCTACGGGCAGCTCGTCTCGGCTTTCGGCGCACCAGGCCCGGGTGACGGCGCGAACACCGATGTCTTTTGGGTGGTCGCGCCCCCCTTTGAGGGGATCGTCACGATCTATAACTGGAAAAATGGCCACGCGTATCACGGGCCCCCTGGCCTCGACGTCGCGGCGATGACCGAGTGGGAGGTCGGCGGGACCTCCAGGGAATCACTCATGTTTATTCGGGACCATCTCGACGGTCTGTGATGATTTAGTTGCGATTGTGTGTGATATACCGGGCCGAGAATCGGGTTAACATCCTAATTTCAATAGAACGTTGGCCCAGTATCCAGAGCAGCCTCGTGAAGCTCCGGGTTCGCGATCTCGCTGTGGTGGACGTGCAGCGACGACCTCGGTACGGTCCTACGCGTGGCCTCTCGGATGGGGGCCACCTCTTACCGGACCCACCATGAGGAAGATGATCATGAAGAACTGGCCGATGACGATGACGGGTCTCGCGGGTCTCGCGGTCGTGGGGTGCGCGGCACCAGAGGCCACGGCGGGTCCCGATCGCGCGCGGGCCATGGACCCGGCAATTGACGGAGACTGGGGCCGCTTTGTTTCGATCGAGAGGGTCTCCCTCGCCGACCAGGGTCGAGTCTTCGAGAGGACCTCCGAGCTCCCCAGAGACTCCAGCGTCGCCCCGCAGGTCCTCGTCGCGCTCACGTGCGCGGGGGGCCCCTTCGATTCTCGCTACATGCTCGGAGCGGGGGACGGCTCAAGCGCGACCGCCGTGGTCTCCGTCGAAGATCGGTCCAGCATGGGGCTGCCGCCTTGCCCAGATGGCGGCTGGACGCGCATCGCGCTTGGGGCCCTCTCGCCTGCGCCCGGCCCGAACGCGTTACCGACCCTTGTCGTCTACCGAAGCCGCGAGGTGCGCGCCGATGACGTGACCGACTCAGTCGACTTTATACGTTGATCCGCGGCGGCTCATGCTTAGACCGAAGAGAAGGCGCGCGCGTTCAAGCCGGACCCGGCGTGGCGTCGGGCGAAGAACGGGAGGTGTCCAATGTTACGGAACCGAATGAGAGCCAGCATCGTGGGTTTCGGCGTCTTTTGCCTGTTCACGAGCCCCGTCGCGGCGGCCGCGCCGGAGCCACCACCCCTTGCAGTTGAGCTAGTGCGGACCTCCCCCGAGGTCATTGAGCCGGGCGGCGACGTGACGGTCACGATGCACCTCGTCAATCGATCCGCGGCCAAGACCGTGTGGGTCGTGAGGCCCGGCGATGGCTCGGAGATGGGGTGGCGGGAACCCTGGGTCTACTTCTCGGGCACGCGGCTCCTCGCCGACGGCAGCGAGGAGGCCTCATCGGCAGCGTCCCTCGCGCGCTGTGGGCTCTTTGACGCGAATTGGCCGGCGAGCATCGTCGCGCTTAAGCCGGGCGAGAGGATGGACCTCCACCCTTGGATCCCCGAGCCGTCGCGAGGCCTCGCGCTTGACCGCCGAGGCGCGCACACCGTGCGCCTGCACTATGCCTTTCGGGCCGGGACGGGAGACCGATGGGCGGGCGGCGCGGCGGGCCCCCACGCTCTATTCGGGACGGCGCCCTTCGAGATCATTTCAAATCCAATCAACGTCACGGTGCGGAGTCCCCTGGCGCTCGTGGCGACGCCCGCGAAGGACTTGCCTACGCTGCACGTCGGCCGGCCGGTGGCGCTCTCGCGGCTCTTCACGGCGGCCATCGTCAACGATTCCGACACGCCCGTCAGCGTGACGAGCCCAGGGACCCCGACCGTCTTTCGGTTGGAGACCCGTCCCGAGGGCTATCTCGCTGGGGTAGAAGCCCCAACGCCGCGTGCGACGCCTCGGACGATCGCCCTGAAGCCGGTCGAACGCGTTGAGCTCCTTGGACGGGGGGCGCCCTTGTCGACGGCCGCCGACGGCACGTGGACACCGGCCAAGGCCGGGCCAATCGCGATCTATGTGGTCTTTCATGAGAGCGAGGTCGGGCGGCTCAAGGGGCGCCTCGTGTCCGAGCCAATGTTATTTGACGTGCAGCCATAATCGGAACCGAGGTGGGGACGGAACTGTAGAGGAACTATGAGGGAAATTGCTCTCCTGACCGAGGCACGCTTCTTCGCCGAGCCGGCAGGTGATAGTTGGTACATCAAGCAAATCATCGACGAGGACACGCTGCTCGCGGACGCCCTTGGCGCCGTGGGACTTCGAGCGACGCGCGTAGACTGGTCGGATCCGAACGTCGCGTGGGGTTCATTCGCGGGCGCGGTCATCCGCGCGACCTGGAGCTACGCCGACCAACCAGCTGTATTTCATGACGCTCTTTCGGCGATCGCCCGTCAAACGACCCTCATCAATCGCCTTGAGACCGTCGCGTGGAACCTCGACAAGCACTACCTCGCTGACCTCGCAGAGGGCGGCGTCGCGACCATCCCGACCCGTTTCGTCGCGCGAGGGACCGAGACCTCGCTCCTAGACCAGCTGGCCGTGATGGGGTGCGACGAGCTCTGCATCAAGCCGGTTATCTCCGCGGGTGCCCGCCATACCTATCGGGTGACGGCCGCACGTTTGGCGTCCGAGCCCGACCTTGAGCACACCTTTCAAGCCGTCCTCGCGACTGAGGACTGGATGGTCCAGCCCTTTCAGCGCTCGGTACCCCTGGAAGGCGAGCTGGCCTTCATGGTCTTTGGAGGCAAGTGCACCCACGCGGTCCGCAAGCGCCCAGCGGACGGCGACTTTCGTGTGCAGGACGACTTCGGCGGGACGGTGGTCTCGCACCCCGCGACGGCCGCCGAGCGCGCCTTCGCGGAGGCAGTCGTCGCCCAATGCCCAAGCCTCCCGGCCTACGCGCGCGTCGACGCTGTCATCGCCAATGACGGGCGCCTCTCCGTGATGGAGCTTGAGCTTGTCGAGCCCGAGCTCTTCTTGCGCTTCGAGCCGAGCGCCGCGAATTTGCTTGCTGAAGCAATCGTTCGCGTGTTGGCTCCCGAACCTAGCTGAGCTCGCCGAAGGGCACGCGACGGCCCTTGACCTTGTGCTTTTGGAGGCCGGCGTGAACGGTCGGCGCCGATGTCTTTGCAACCGCGATGAAAGACCAGCGGTCCTGAATGTCGATGCGCCCGACGTCGTCGCCGGGGATGCCGATGGTGCCGGTCAGCGCGCCGAGGACATCACCCGGGCGGAGCTTGTCGCGCCGGCCCGCGCCCAGCCAGAAGGTCGTCCAGGCGCTCGTGAGTGGGCCCTGTTCGCTGCCTTTGGGGGTCTTCGGCAGCGGAACCGTCTGATCGTCTCCGATGATCTTCGTGAGCTGAGCCCGCTGTCTCGACGTGATGAAGGTCCAGGCGACGCCGGCCCGTCCCGCGCGTCCAGTCCGTCCGATGCGGTGGGTATAGTCGTCGGGCTGGTTTGGCAGATCGACGTTCACGACGAGGTCGAGGCCGCTGACGTCGAGTCCGCGCGCGGCCACGTCGGTGGCCACGAGGACCCGAATGGAGCCATTGCGAAAGCGCGCAAAGATCGCCTCGCGGTCGCGCTGCTCGAGGTCGCCGTGCAGGGCGTCGGCCGCGTACCCGGCGTCCTGCAACGTCTTTGCGGTCTCGGCGACGGTCCGCTTCAAGTTTAGGAATACGAGGGCCGACTCGGGCCGGAGCGTCGTCAGCAGCGTCTCCAAAGCCCGATCTTTATCCGCGTCTTCGACGACGGCCACGGATGTGTCGACGTCTTTATTTTCTCCAGCGATCACGACGTTGGCGGGGTCTCGCAGCCAGCCGAGGCTAAGTTTGGCCAGGCCGTCCGGGTAAGTGGCTGAAAAGAGAGCCGATTGTCGGTCGCGCGGGACTCGCTCGATGATCGCCTTGACCTCGTCCGCGAAGCCCATCTCAAGCATCCGGTCGGCCTCGTCGAGGACGAGCGTCGCGACGCCAGAGAGGTCGAGACGTCCGCGCTGGAGCTGATCGAGGGTCCGCCCCGGGGTCCCGACGACGACGTGGGCGCCCTCGGCGAGCTGAGCCGCCTGGAGTCCGCCGGGCTCGCCGCCAATGAGCATCACGACCCGCAGCCCCGCCGAGCGTTTGCCGACGGCGCGGATCTCGGCCATGACCTGGCTCGCGAGCTCGCGGGTTGGGCACAGGACTAGGGCCTGGACCCGTCGCTCATCTAGGTTGACGCGCGCGATGAGAGGCAGCGCGAAGGCGACCGTCTTGCCGCTGCCCGTCGGGGCCCGACCCACGAGGTCTCGCCCGGCTAGAAGCGCCGGCAGGGCGGCGGCCTGAATCGGCGTCAGCTCGGTGAACCCGAGGTCATCGATGGCCTCGCGGAGGGCCGGCGAGAGGCCGAGGTCGGCGAAAGTAGTCGGGAGGGGATGCGTCTGGGTGGGATTGGACATGGCGCCCGTTAGCGCGAATGGCGCGGTCCGTCGAGCTTCGACCACGATAGGCAGCGACGCCCGCCGCCGCGGGTCCGCCTCATACGCACCACACCAAAACTCTCAGAGAGGCTCAAAGGCCGCTCGCACCTCGGCCGCGTCGTCGAATGGGTGGTTGGTGTTCCCAATAATTTGTTCGGTCTCGTGCCCTTTTCCAGCGATGATGACGATATCGCGGCGTCCGCGCACGAGCGCTGCCTTCGCGCCGGTGATGGCTTGCCGGATGGCGCGTCGCCGGTCGTGCTCGATGTGCCACCGCCCCTCCTCGGGGGAAATTTCGGCGGTGACCTCATTGGCGATGGCCTCCGGTGCCTCCTGACGCGGGTTGTCGGTCGTCAAATAGACGACGTCCGCGAGGCGGTCGGCGATGGCCCCCATCTGCGGTCTCTTGCCGCGGTCTCGGCCGCCGCCGCACCCGAAGACACAGATGAGGCGTCCCCGCTCAGCATCGGGCATCGCGTTGAGAATCATCCGGCCCGACATGAGCGTGTTCTCCAGCCCATCTGGCGTGTGGGCATAGTCGACGAAGACCACCGGCCCCGCCCCGTCCGCCGGATTTGCGATGAGTTGAAAGCGTCCTGCGACGCCGCGAAAGGCACGAAGGCCGGCCTTGACTGCGGTCGGGTCATATCCGGCGGTCAAGGTCGCGAGGGCCGCGGCGAGCGCGTTTGCCGCGTGGACGTGGCCCGTCATGCCGACCTCGATGGCGCCGCCGAGTCGATCGGCGATCGCGCCAGGAGACAGCGTGACCCGCGTGATCCCGACGTCGACCGTGACAGACGAGGCGGCGAGGTCGGCTGCCGGATCCAGCAGGCTATAGGTCAGGACCGCCGTCGTCGGCGCGAGGACCTCGCGCAGGAGCTCGCTCGATGGATCGTCGAGGTTTAGGACGGCCGTGCCGCCTGGGACGATGCTTAAGAAGAGTTGAGCCTTCGCCGCGAGGTAGGCCTCGGGAGAAGGGTGGACGTCCAAGTGATCGCGCGTCAGATTCGTGAAGATCGCGATATCCGGGGGCCACGTCGCCGCGGTCCCTCGCGCGAGCGCCAGGGAGGTCATCTCCACGGCGATCGTACGGACACCGGCCGTCACTGAGGCCTCGACCGTAGCTAGGAAAGACGCTGACGAGCGCCCTCCGGGTGTGGTCGGCGTGGTGTGCGCCATGGTCTCGTCGCCCACGCGGCCACCGATCGTGGTGAACATCGCGGCGGTCTCGCCGCTGGCTGCCACGATCGCCGCGACCATCGTGGTGGTCGTCGTCTTGCCGTTCGTGCCCGTCGTCGCGATGGTCTGTAGCCTATCGCGCAGAGCGAAGGCAGCACGCCGCCGGTCCGGAGACCAAGCGGCGTTCTGAGTGGGGTCTTGCAAAGAAAAACTTATTCTGCGCCGAAAGCAGGGTCGCCCGGCACTTCTTCCCAGCTGACGCACTCGTCGGTCGGATCCCACTCGATGCACTCATAGGTCGGTTCGATTTGCGGGGCGTCCATGCCGTAGCCCTCTTCCGTCGGCTGTATATCGTCGGAATTGTGGGTCGGGGCCGCGACGGGGCCGGTCGTACCGCAGCCGCTTGCGAGGAAGCTGCCGCCGAGGGCGAGTGCTAAAAAGGTGGCGCGATCGATGCGCATATTGGTGTCCCTTGTCCTGAATGTTGCGCCGACGCGCACTGTTGGCGCCAGCGGTGCTGAGCGAGGGAGGACGTTAACACCGGGTTTCTTGGAACGAAAGGGGCCGCGCAGGCGGCAATCCTGCGCGCATCACATTTTCTTTGCGACCGCTCACGCCGCCGGGATTCCCGTGATTTCTTGTTGAAAGCTGGACCCAAGGCCACGCCCCGAGTATCGTTCGCCGCCGCTCCGAGCAACCGCTCGGCAGGGCCCCGCCACCGGAGGCTTTTGTGATGCAAGTCCATAACTTTCAAAATTTCGCGGTCGGCCTCGTCGCCCTGTCCGCCACTTTGGCCGCGTGCCAAGGCTCCGAGCTTCAGGCGCCACCGCCACCGACCCTAGAGACGACCCTCGACCCCGCTCGGGTCCTCGCAGGTGAAACCGCCGCGGTGATCTGCACGCTCGTCGGACGCGCCCCGCGGGTCGCCGCCGACGCCTTCGTCGTGACCTTCGAACCCCTCACCGGTCGCGCGGACGGGGTCGTCGTGGCCGGCCGCGTCGTCACGGGCCAAGGCGCGGGTACCTATCTCGTCCGCTGCACCCTACCCGAGCTCGACCTCGTGGATCTCGACGGCGCCCTGCTGACAGTCATCGCTGGCGCGCCAGCGTCGACGCGACCAGTGTTCGAAGATAACCCGGTGGCGGCGCGCACACCGATCGACGTCGCCTGCGAGGCCGTGGACGCGTTCGACAACGGGACGCCTATCGAAGACGCCACCTTCGAATCCGATGCCACCCTCATTTTTGGTGCGGGCACCGTGACCGGCACAATCGCCGGCGAGCACGGCGTGACCTGTGGGCCCAGGGGCGCCGATGACCGGCTTCGTCGCGACGAGGTCGTCCTGACCGTCGTCGCTGGCACGCCGGCACGCGTTGAGCTGGCCGCGGCCCCCGAGCGCGAGATCTACGCGCCCGCCGCGGTCGTCACCTTGAGCTGGACCGTCTTCGATGTGGACAATAACCCCATCGTGGGCCTCCCGGGGACCCTCACGACGCCCGGAATCCCGGCGGCCACTCGGCTCTCGGCTGACGACACGCGCTTTCGCCTTGGGGGCGACGGGCGCTACACCTTCGTCGTCGTCCTGGACCCGCCCGCGCCCGCCCTCACCGACGACCTTGTCCTCATCGTCGACGCGACGCCGCCGACCATCACCGTGACCTACCCGCCGCGCGGGGCCACTATCCGCGCTGGGAACAAACCCGTCGAGGTGCGCGGCGTCGTGACGGATGCCGTCGGTGTCACGAGCCTCACGATCAACGGCGAGGAGGTCGTGATTCGCGCCGACAACACCTTCGCGCACCCTGTCGATTCGCACTGGGGTCTCAACAACCTCTTCATCGTCGCGACGGACCTCGGCCGCAACAGCGCGATGCTGTCCCCGACCTATCAATACTCCGATCGTTGGACCTCCTTCATTGACGAGAACGCCCGCGGCCTCCGCCAGCCGGACGCGGCGGTCTTCCTCTTCGGTCAGAATTTCTTCGACGACGGCGAGCAGCACCCGCCTGCGCTCGATGACATGGCGGCCCTCGTCGAGACCGTCCTAGGAAATTTGATTGACCTCAAAGGACTCGTCGACGGGCTCCTGGGTGGTTTCAACATCCCGCCACAGCCCTTGGCGAATTTCTCGCAACGGATCGACATCATCCCCAACCTCTCGTGGGTCGACCTGACCTTCACGGGCGACGTCGAGTTCACGCTGCGCGCGGCCGATTCGACCGGCACGGGCCCCGTCCTCGTGACCATCGACAGCCGTGAAGGCGGGCTCGATATGGACGTCGCCGTCGGTGATGGGGTGACCCCGGCGGTCGCCATCGACCTCGAGCTCGAGATCGCCGCCCGGTTTGATGTGACCTCCAATAATTGCAGTATCATCGGATGTATCGCGGGCCCGCCGGGCGCGGCTAGCCTCGGGGCCACAGTCCTCGCGCGTTTCGCCATCGACGACATCACGGTCAGCGTCGCGACCGATATCGCGAAGGCCTACGAGCAGCCGATGCAGATCGACATGACGCGCCTCGAGACCATCATCGGCGACCTTCAGCTGCTGCCCATCGACGACGTGAATTTCTTTCTGACTATCGAGGGGATCCCGGTCATCGGCGACCAGACCTTCGAGTTCCCCCTGTCCAGCATCTTTGATATCGGCGCCATCTTCGATGCGATCTTGACCCCCGGGGCGACCCAGCTCGTGAACCAGATCCCAGCCGCGATCAACCCGATCATCCGCTCCGTCGTGGGGCCGATCGTCTCGGGACTCTTCGACATCCTCGTCATCGACACGGTCATCCCGGTGCCCCCGCTGTCGCCGACCGCGGACCCCGTGGACATCGGCTTCGCGACCGAGCTGTCGACGATCGCTTTCACCGAGGATGGCGGCACGGTCGGGCTGGCTACTGGCCTCTTTACCCGCAAGAAGATTGAGCGTGATCCTCTCGGGGCCATCGGACGCGGCGATTGCATTGGGGCGTCGACCGAAGGCCTCACATGGGCCTGGGACCCGTCTGTGGGCATTGGTCTGACCCTCGATCTCGGCAACGCCGCGCTCTTTACCGCGTGGTGGGGCTCGTTGCTCAACGGTGACCTCGATCTGTCGGCGCTGACCGGCGGCGGTGGAGGCGGAGGGCTGCCGATCCCCGTCAACGGGTTGTCGCTTACGCTGAACTGGCTCCTGCCGCCTATCTTCAATGACTGCGACCCTCAGCACGGCTACGTGGAGATAGGCGACCTCGGCGTCGTCCTGTCGGGCAACCTCATTGGACTCCAGATCTCAGCCGAGATGTTCGCCGACTTCCGCCTCAGCGTCGCCTACGAGGCTCGGCCCGACGGACTCTATATCGTGCTCGGTGATGTACTCGAGACCGAGTTCGAGGTCATGAGCCTCGACGACGGTGGGCTCGGCGAGATTTTCGATATTCGTTCGCTTATCACCGACGCACTGCCGGGCATCCTCGGTGGCTTCCTCGCCGGACAGGCTATCGGCCCCATCGCGCTTCCGCCGACAGATCTCTCGACCATCTTGCCCGGCCTTCCTGCGGGAACTAACTTCGGCCTCGGGGGCCTTCAGGTTGAAAACCAAGACGGCTACGTCATCCTCGGCGGGGACTTGCAATAGATGAAACTTTCACGCGTGGTCATTGCGGCTTCATACTTCGGTCTCGTTCCATGGGCCGGCGGCTGTGATGATACCATCGCGCCGATGTTCGATAGCGCCGCCGTCGACGTGGCGAGCCAAGACGTGGACGACACCTTCGTCGTCGACGCCCCAGCGTGCCGGAATCGGGCTGCCATCGCCCCGTTGGCGGTAGGTCGCTGGGCCAGCCGTCAATTCATGACCGGCCTCGTGGCGCTGCCCCCCACCGGCACCCTGTCCGCGGTCACTTCAAAGATGTTGGTACTGCATCAAGTCTCGGATGAGGGCGGCCTGAAGGTGACCAACATCACATGCAGCCTCACCCAGCCTCGGATTAGTGGGGTCGAGACGGTCTTTGGGCCCGCGTTCATCGCCGCTGTCCCTCAGAACCCGGTGGTGGCGACGGTCGAGGGTTCATCGGTATCGGTCGCGAAGGACCGCATCGTGCTTGGCGCAGAGCTCGTCGATCCCGCGAATGACGCTCTCCCAACCGACGCCGCGGACCCGCGCATCCGCGACATGGACGGCGACCAGAACCCCGGCATGACGGTGACCCTCCAGGGGCTGTTTCAAGCCCAACTCTACATTACTTACAGGCACTTCATCGGGTTGTCGGGACAGGCTGACGAAAGCGGGTGCATCGCCGGCACCTTGAATGGTACACGCGACCAGACGCAGCTGGGGGCGTCAGATGATGCCCTCCTCGCGTTTGATTTCTCGCCCCAGCCTCATCCGGATCCCGACATAAACACCTTCGTGATGGTGCCCGTCGCTGGCGACCTCTCGTGCGCGGAACTAATCGCCGAGGAGGCCGCTCTCTTTGGGCCCTGAGCGTCCCCTCTAGGATGGTCGACATGCTCTTTTCGCCCTTCGATGCGCTCGTACCGACGCCTGCCCTCGCGGCTCAAGTCATCTCCCCGCCCTACGACGTGATGAACACGGTCGAGGCTGCCCGCATGGCTTATGACAAGCCTCTGTCGCTCCTTCATGTGACGCGTTCCGAGATCGCCTTTCCGCCGGGCGCGAACCCCTACGCACCAGAGATCTACGAAAAGGCCCGCGAGCGTTTTGAGGCCTTGTTGGCCGAAGGTGCCCTAAAGCCCGCTGGCCGCCCCATCTACGGCGTCTATCGCCTCACGATGGGGAAAAAGCAGCAGACCGGGCTCGTCGGGCTCGCCAGCGTCGCCGCCTATCAGGCCGACATCATCAAAAAACACGAGTTCACGCGGCCAGAGAAAGAAGATGACCGCACGCGCCACATCTCGGTGACTGGGGCTCAGACGGGCCCCGTCTTCCTCGCTTGCCGCGCCGCGTCGGCGTTCTCGGACGCCCTCGCCGCGGTGACCTCGTCGAGGGCTCCGGACGTCGACGTCCTCGCCGACGGCGGGGTGCGTCACGAGGCCTGGTGGATCGCCGAGACCGCGCCCTTCGAGGAGCTCATCGGCGCGATGCGCGCCCTCTACATCTGCGACGGGCATCACCGCGCAGCCAGCGCGGCCCGAGTCGCCGAGCTTGAGGGAACCTCGGCCGCGTCGCGCTTTTTGGCAGTGGTCTTTCCGGCCGATCAGCTCTCCATCCAGGCCTATAACCGGGTCGTCGCCGACCTTGGGCCGTGGACCGTCGAGACCTTTCTCGCCCGCCTCGCCGAGAAGTTCCTCGTCAGCGCGCGCGGGGCCTCGGCGACTCCGGCGCAAGCCAAGCGCTTGTCGATGTTCCTCGACGGCGCCTGGTATGGCCTCACGCCGCGCCCCGAGCTGCTCGCGGGCATCGACGCGGATCCCGTCGCGGGGCTGGACGTGTCGATTCTTCAGGACCACGTGCTCTCGCCGCTGCTCGGGATCACCGATCCGCGGCGAGATCACCGCGTCGATTTCGTCGGTGGCATTCGCGGCACGGCCGAGCTCGAGAAGCGCGTGGAGGAAAACGGCGGGGGGGTCGCGTTTTCGATGTACCCGACCTCCCTCGACGAGCTCTTCGCGGTCGCGGACGCGGGCGAAGTGATGCCACCCAAGTCCACGTGGTTCGAGCCGAAGCTAGCCGACGGGATGTTCGTCAATCGCGTGCGGTAGTCCGTTGTAGACAGTCTTCGGCGGCGCCGGTTCAACACGCGAGACCTGCGACGGTCGCCAGGGTCGCGGCCTCTGGCTGGGCCTTCGTGGCTCGGACGTAGATGTCGATAAAGACGCTGAGGGCCGCCATCTCGGCGACTCTCCGCGCCTTTTCCTCTTCATCGGAGATGTCTATGGCCCAAGCCAACGCGAAGAAGAGGTCGGCGAGGCGCTCTGCGTGCGGCTTGAGCCGGTAGGCGGCGAGGCCGGGATCACGCTCGCTGGACAACGCCGCCACGGCATCTCCGAGCTCAGACAGCGCCGTCGCGAGCGCGTCAGCCATTTCACAAGGGCCGAGAGCGGCACCGACGGTGGCGCCCAGCTGACCGAGATGCTTGAAGAAGCCCGGCGCGAGCCCGGCAGGACCGAGGTCCCGGACCGTCTGGGCGATGAGCGTGTTGTGCGTGCCCTCCCAGTTCTCGCACACGATGTTATCGCGGATAAGGCGCGGCAGGATGGAGAAGCTCTCGATCGCGCCGTTGCCACCCAGAGTTTCAATTCCACACATGATGGCGCGGTGACTGTGTTGACAAGAACGCATCTTCGTGAGGTTCGCGGCCACCCGGAAGAAGGCGCGCTCGTCGTCCGAGAGACCGCGAGTCTCGTCGCTGTCCTGCATCACGGCGAGGTACATGGCCGCCGCGAGGCAGGACTGCCCAAGGGCACGGCACTCCGCGAGCAGGAGCTGTACCAGTGGGAAAGCAATAATCGGTGTACCAAAGGCCTGACGGTGGCGCGCGTAGCTCTGGGCGATGAGGCGCGCGCGTCGTGCGTTCGCCGCCACGGCGAAGCTGTTGTAGACGCGTGAGGTCTGGATGACCTGCGTCATCATGGTCTTAAAGCCATCTTCGACTGGGCCGATCGCGTAGGCGATAGCGCCGTCGAAGTCGATCTCGGCCGACGGCATGGACCGCGTGCCGAGCTTGTCCTTGAGTCGTCGCAGTCGAAAGTGATTGAGCTGACCGGCGCCGATCGCGCCTCGGGGGATGACCCGCGGGACCAGGAAGAGGCCAAGCCCCGACGTGCCTGGCTTGAGGGCCGCAAACCGGGCGGTCATGAGGATGAGGTCGGCCTCGGCGTTTGAGCAGAACCACTTCTCGCCCCGTATCCGCCAACGGGTCGTGCCGAGCTCTTGGGGCGCGTCCGCGTCGAGGGTCGCGACGACGCCGTTGCGCCCGACGTCCGAACCGCCCTGGATCTCGGTCATGAACTGGGCGCCATCGAGGCGCTCGGGGTAGTTGCGCGTTAAAAGACCCGGCAGATACAGCTCCACGAGCTCGGCGCTGCCCGCGGCCTGGAGGGCCTTGACGACGCCGGCTGTGCAGGCGACGGGGCAGTTGTGACCGGCCTCGCCGACGTGACTCGACAGGTAGAACAGCGCCAAGGCCCGGACGTTCGGGTGCGGCTCACCGAGGGCGGCGATCACCTCGCCGTCCTCGTAGATGGCCTTGCCGCAGACGTCGTAGGAGGGGTGGTTTCGGACACCCTCGATGCGGTCGCCAAAGGCGCTCCAACGCTCAAGCTGAGGGAGGTTGTCAGCCTCATTGTTAAGGCGGGCGGCGTCGTCGAGGGTCGACCCGACGATGGCCCCGAAGCGCTCGAAGTGGTCGAGGTGACGCGCGAATCCCTCGGCGCCCAGCGCGCGGCGCAGGAGACGCTGTAGTTGGTGGTCCGAGGAAAAAAAGTTCGGGCGCTGGTCGGCGTCAAAAGCGCGCAGGCTAGCGCGCGCGTCATCGGCCGCCGCCGAAGCCGCTGAGGGTAGGTGAGGGCGACGCGTCATGGCAGACTCCTAGGGCCGAGGCTGATTGCCCGACCGCTACTTAGCGCACCTCGCGCAGGTTCTCGAATTCGGCGGACCACACGTCGATGGTGTCGGAGCTTGAGGACTTGAGGTCCGATGGGTTCTCGTCCGGGTGCGTCTCGACCATCGACATAAAGTCGAGCTCGCGCTCGATCACGACCCGTCGGCCCTTGCCGTCGCAGGGCAGGGTGAGCTCGAACTCGCGCTGACCCGCGAGGGGGCTCTTGGACTCGCGTGGGAGGATGGTCGCCGCCGCGAAGGCCGCCGTGCGACAGGCCGCGCGGACGGTAAGACCGGGGGGCGCGGCGCTCACGACACAGCTCAGCGGCGCGACCGCACCGGGCCTCCTGTTCGGCTCGCATTTCAGATCTCTCGCGATGGCGTCCACGATCGGGCGCGTGTCCATTTGTCCCTCGACGCCTAGCCAGCGGCCGATGAGTCCCATCCGGCGGATCGCCTCTTGCGAAGGGTTCGGAAACTCGCCGTCGCGGGCGTCGACCTCGGCCGTGAAGGCTGCGCGTCCGTTTCCAGCCGCTTTAAACGCCACCGGCGGGCGGCGGTTGATGGTCGTCGACATCTCTGATGCAGCGTTGTCGCCGCGAAACCACTCGACCTCGGCCCGATAGTTGCGCGTGAAATGAATCGTGGCCCGATTCGGGCCGCACCAAGCCGTCAGTTCGAAGGTGTGGCGTGACGACAGCCCATCGTTCACGCGCACTAGCAGGTCGCGATAGCCCGCGTAGAGACCGAGCGCAGCGCACTGCCGCGGCTGGAGCTTGGGCAGCGACAAGGTGCACTGGCGGTCATAGCCGCCCCAATAAGACGGCCAACAGACGAGCGGCAGCTCTTTGCCCGCGTGACTCTGGAACCATGGCTCCCAAGTCGCTGCACCGTAGTCCAAGGTGCGGCGTGGGTTCTCTTCAAACGCCGTCCGCGCCAGCAGCTCGATCTCGAAGTCCAAGCCACGTGGTCGCGACGATGATGGTACGTAGTCGAAAGCGCCGGCCATTTGACCGCCCCGAGACGGATTCGCGCTGGTGAGCGCCCCCTTGGAATCGCCTTCTGGCGGCGTCCAGCGCGCCTGGCCCGAACTCTCATTGCAGGTCAATGTGACCGTCGCTGCGCGCGAGACCCCGTGGTCAAGCAGCGTCGCGCCGAGACGCGCGGCGACCATCGCCGCCACGACCTGGCATGCGGCCGGCGACGCGTTGACGGTGGCGTCGATCACGTATTCGACGCCCTTGGCGGTCTGGACCGGCCATGGTGTCCAGGTCTCTTGTCGAACGATGGACTCTGACTCGGTCTCGAGGCTCACCGCCGTGTCACCGTTGCGCCTGAGCCACGCGGTGAAGGCGGCGCTGTGTCCGGGCATGCCCGCGGCCAGGGCGAGGGTCTCGGGGGCGGCTCTCGCGGAGCCGGTCGAGGCGATTCCGCTTCCGACGAGCGCCGCGAAGGCGACCAATAGACTGTGGGGCAACAAACGCATCACCGACTCCTCGTGCGATTTCGACTGGGTGTTTGGACAACTTCACATAGCCGGGCGCGGGACGCAAGGCGTGGTCTGGACGAAATAACATCTGAGTTCCGGTTAAACTCCAACCTGTTTGAAACCATTCCGGAGTAGCCGCGCGGCCGCAAAGACCTCTGCGGCGGTGGTCGCGGGCTCAGCTGGCAGGGCCCGCGCGACCGCCTCCCGAATCGGCCGTGTGTCCGTCCGCAAGAAGGGATTCGTGGCCAACTCGATGCCAACGGTCGTGGGGATCGTGCAACCTCCCGCACCACGAATGTGAGCGACAGAGGCCTCGCGCGCGCAGAGAGCCTGGTTGTCCGGGTCGAGGGTCTTTGCAAAAGCGATATTTGCGGCTGTATATTCGTGCGCGCAATAGACGAGAGTCTCAGGGGGTAAGCCGGCGAGGCGCTGGAGGCTCGCGTAGAGCTTCTCAGGCGGGCCCGAGAAGACCCGCCCACACCCGCAACCGAAGAGAATGTCGCCGCAAAAGACGGCGCCAGCGACGAGGTAGCAGACATGTCCGTCGAGGTGTCCGTCCGTGCGAAGTGTCGTAAACTCGGCGTCTCCGAACGAGAATTTGTCCCCTTCGCCGACGACCTCTGTAAGGCCAGGCACAGGGGTGGGGGTCGTCGTAGGGCAGGGCCCGATGACGCGCATCTCGGCGAGCAGGCCCTGGCGCTGGAGATCCCGGTTGACGCCGATGTGGTCGGGGTGCGTGTGCGTGTTGATAATCGTCGTCAATATGACGTCGATGGCCTCGCAATAGGCCAGCACTGAGCCAGCGTCCGTCCCGTCGACGAGGGCGGCCTGGCCACGCGTGGCGTCAACGAGGAGCCAGCCGAGGTTGTCTCGCATCATGGGGATGCAGTGCACGGACAGGCGAGTGGCACCGAGCGGTATCGGACGTGGCGGGGTGGTGACACAATGCAGCGAAGCGTTCATAGCGGCCAGTTTGGCACAGGGACGCCGCGATGACACCCGCCGGTGCACTCGCCTCATACTTTCGTTTCTGTCGCGCGGGGGCCGGATCTGCGTTATATGCTGCACCGCCGGGCGATACGTAGGCGCATACGCTCGCCCACCCCACATTCATTGATGTGTCCAGCGGGCCCACGCGACTTCGCGCCTAATACCGAGGTCACGTCCGCATGCTCCACCGAGGTTGCCCATGACGACTCCCATAGGTCCTTCAAGAGATACTTCGACGCTGATCTTTCCGGTTTGGGCCACAAACGCGCGGGCGCGGAAGTGGATCTCGGCCATGGTCGCGCTCTCAGAGCCCTCTGCAGTGCACTTTTGCGATGGCTCTGAGGCCGAGTACGACGCGCTGTGCGGCGAGCTTGTCAGAGCGGGCACGTTTCGCAAACTAGACGAAAAACTTCGGCCGAATAGCTACCTCGCGTGGTCCGATCCCTCGGACGTCGCGCGGGTCGAGGATCGCACCTTCATCTGCAGCCTCCGCCGCCAGGACGCGGGTCCAACGAACAACTGGCGCGAGCCGCGTGACATGAAGGCGACCCTAAACGGGCTCTTTAAGGGCTCGATGCACGGCCGCACCCTATACGTCGTGCCCTTCTCGATGGGCCCCATCGGGTCACCGATCTCGCAGATCGGCATCGAGATCTCGGACTCCGCCTACGTGGCGGTCAACATGCGCATCATGACGCGCATGGGCCGCGCGGTCTGGGATGCCCTCGGCGACGGCGACTTCGTCCCGTGTATGCACTCCGTCGGGGCGCCTCTCGCGCCGGGCGATGTCGACGTGCCGTGGCCCTGCAACGCTGACGAGAAGTACATCGTCCACTTCCCCGACGAGCGCGCCATCTGGAGCTATGGCAGCGGCTACGGCGGCAACGCGCTCTTGGGCAAAAAATGCTTCGCGCTCCGCATCGCGTCGACGATGGCCCGCGACGAGGGCTGGCTCGCCGAGCACATGCTGATCCTCGGCGTCGAGTCGCCGGTCGGCGAGAAGTCCTACGTCGCGGCGGCCTTCCCGAGCGCCTGCGGCAAGACCAACTTCGCGATGTTGATCCCGCCGCCCGCCTTCGACGGCTGGAAGATCACGACTATCGGCGATGACATCGCGTGGATTAAGCCCGGCGACGACGGGCGTCTGCACGCGATCAACCCCGAGGCGGGCTTCTTCGGCGTCGCGCCGGGAACGAATGATAAGACAAATAAAAACGCGATGATGAGCCTCGCGTCCAACAGCATCTTCACCAACGTCGCGCTGACGCCCGAGGGCGACGTCTGGTGGGAAGACATGACCGACGAGCCCCCTGCCGCGCTCACCGACTGGCGTGGCCAGCCTTGGACGCCGGGCTGTGGCCGCAAAGCCGCGCACCCGAACTCGCGGTTTACGGCGCCCGCCTCGCAGTGCCCCGTCATCGATGCCGACTGGGAGAACCCCGCCGGCGTACCGATTGACGCGTTCATGTTTGGTGGCCGCCGCGCAACGACCGTGCCCCTCGTCACGCAGTCCTTTAACTGGGCTTTCGGCGTCTATCAGGCCGCGACCATTGGTTCTGAAACGACCGCGGCGGCCGTCGGCAATGTCGGCGATGTGCGGCGCGACCCCTTCGCGATGTTGCCCTTCTGCGGCTACCACATGGGTGACTATTTCAACCATTGGCTGCAGGTCGGCCGCAGCCTCTCGGCGCCACCACGCATCTTCTGCGTGAACTGGTTCCGTAAGGACGACGACGGCAACTTTATCTGGCCGGGTTTCAGCGACAATATGCGGGTGCTGAAGTGGGTCGTTGACCGCGTCAATGGCCGCGCGCGTGCGACGGAGAGCCCCCTCGGCTGGATGCCGCGCTACGAGGACATGGAGTGGGCCGGCAGCGACTACTCGCGCGAGCGCTTCGAAGAGGTCATGACCATCGACCGCGAGGCTTGGAAGAAAGAGATCCTCGGCCACGGCGAGCTCTTCGAGCGCCTGTGGGATAAACTCCCCATTGAATTTCCGCACATGCGCGAGCTCCTCTTGGCGTCGCTGTGGCGCTCACCGAAGAAGTGGAAGCTGGCCAGCGAGAGGCCAGACCTCGACTGAGGCGGCCGCCGGTCCAGCGGGGACGATCTATAGGGGGTCGAGGCGTCGCTTCGGCCCCTCTTTTTATGGCTGAGGTGTCTCAAAGCGCCCGCGTGCTTAATGACCCGTCGCCATGATGAAGACACTGCAAGAACTCGATTTCGGCTCGCGGTTTACCGCTGAGCTCCCCGCTGACGCAGAGCTGGCGAACTACCGCCGCCAGGTCCACGGCGCCTGCTACACACGCGTCTCTCCGACGCCGGTGGCCGCGCCTAGGCTCATCGCGAGCTCGCGCGCCTGCGAGGAGCTGCTCGGGCTGGGCCCCGACGCCTCACGGCAGGCCGTGGAGATCCTTGCCGGCAACGCGGTGGTCGCAGGCATGGATCCGCACGCGGCCTGCTACGGAGGGCACCAGTTCGGTCATTGGGCGGGGCAGCTCGGTGATGGCCGCGCGATTACCCTTGGAGACGTCTCCGGAGCCGACGGGAAACGGTATGAACTCCAGCTAAAAGGCGCCGGACCCACGCCCTACTCTCGGACCGCCGACGGGCGCGCGGTCTTGCGGTCGTCGCTGCGCGAGTTCGTATGTAGTGAGAGTATGATGGCCCTCGGCGTCCCGACGACCCGGGCGCTGAGTCTCGTGGCGACGGGCGATGGCGTCGTGCGCGACATGTTCTACGACGGGCACCCGCGCAAAGAGCCTGGCGCCGTGGTGTGCCGAGTGGCGCCGACCTTCGTGCGCTTTGGAAACTTTGAACTGCTCGCGGCGCGCGATGATCTGACGACGCTGCGAGCCCTCGTCACCTGGGTCATCACCCACCACTACCCTTGGCATCTGTCGGCCTCTGGCGTGACCGATGAGAGCGTGGCCGCTTGGTTTCAAGAGGTCGCGACGCGGACGGCCGAGATGGTCGTCGGCTGGATGCGCGTGGGTTTCGTGCACGGCGTGATGAACACCGACAACATGTCGATCCTCGGGCTGACGATCGACTACGGCCCTTACGGCTGGCTCGAGGTCTTCGACCCGGATTGGACCCCGAACACGACCGACGCCGGCGGTCGCCGTTACCGGTTTGGCCATCAGCCTCAGGTCGCGATGTGGAACCTTGCGCGGTTAGCCAGCGCGCTGCTGCCCCTCGTCGGGGATGCGGCGTCGCTTGAGGCTGGCGTGCGCGCCTACGCGAGCACCTATCGACGCGCCTATGGGCAGATGATGCGCGACAAGCTCGGCCTCGCCGAGGGGCGCGACACCGACGAGGATCTCCTTGGCGACCTGATGGTGACTATGCGCGTCGTCGAGACAGACTATACGCTCTTCTTTCAGGCTCTTGGGGGTATCTCGGAGGATGCGGTGCTCTCCCCCGAGGTGCTCCTGACCGCGCTCGCGCCGGTTGTCTATGACGGCGCAGCGGCCCAGCGCGAGGTCGGCGCCATCTCGCCGTGGTTCGAACGATGGCAAGCCCGCCGCCGCTCCGAGGTCGCCGACGGTCTGACCTCGTGGGGCGCGCAGTCTGCCCGGATGGCCGCCGCGAATCCGATCTACGTCCCGCGCAATTACCTCGCCCAAGAGGCGATTGATGCGGCGGAGAAGGGCGACTACGCGGTGCTCGAGCGATGGATGGCGGTCCTAAGCCGACCCTACACCCCTCAGCCCGGTGCCGAACACTTCGCCGGGCGCCGCCCCGAGTGGGCGCGAAATCGCCCGGGCTGCTCGACTCTGTCGTGCAGCTCCTGAGGTTCGTTGCGACATAACGCTATTGATTACGAATAGTTTTGGGTGGAAGTGAAAACACCCACCGAGGTGGGTGTTTTCACACAATGCCGCGCCTTATTCGGCTTCGACACCGTGCTCGTAGAGCTCGTAGACGTAGACGGGGATGGCCAGCTCGCCGAGGTGCTGCTCGATGAGTGGTTTGACGTCATCCCAATTCTGGCCGCCGACGCCGGTCGCCAAGCGCGGGAGCGCCAGGCTCTCGATGCCCTCGTCTTCGACCAACGCGCGCAACGCCTTGAGCGAGCCGGCGATGGCCTGAAATGTCGCCTTCCCAGGGGTCTGCCCCTCGCTGCGCGCGGGCTCCTGAGTCAGCAGGTTCGCGATGCGGATGCCAGGTCCGCCCCAGAGCCACGCCGTGCCGGGCTTGGGATGGGACACGTGGCAGTAGTGGCGGAAGTCCTTCGCCATGGCCGGCCAGCGCTCGCGAAGGGCGAGAGCCAGCCCGTGCAGGAAGTGGTCACCCGGCGCAATTCCGTGCGCGATGAGTTGGGCCTTGCTGAGGAGGATGTCGCCGTGGACATAGTGAATCATAGAAAATCCTAGGGTTTGTCGGGCTGAGCCCGTGGCACTTCAGGTGTGGGGTCTTGGACCCGTCCTAGTCCGGTGCAACGGACGTGCCATGTCACCCGCGGACGGCCCTCACGGCGCGCCGCCTTTGTCGGGCCTCGATTGGGACGTCCGTCATCGTGACCTCCTCGTGCACGTCTTCGAGTTGGCCGCCAGCCGTCGGCTCAGCGCATCGAGGTCGCTTGTGGGGCCGGTGGATTCTGGGGGCCCGAGATTCTTGCCGGGGCCGGAGACGTGCGTGTAGTAGCGCCACGAAACAGGATCTCGTAGGGGGTATTTGATTGTCCGAGAAGCGGCTCACGGGGGCCTGGAGGGGCCGGCGCCTCTTCGTTTCCATCGGTGTTAAGACCTTCTTGGCCTTTCTCCTCATCGTCGCGGTCCTCGTCAGCGGACTCTACTACTTCGCGACCGTGACGTTTTCCGCGCACGTCGACGCACACGCCATCGTGAACGTGAAGTCGAAGACCCAGGGGACCTGGCGCCTGTACTACACGAGGCTCGACCAGATGATGTACGGCGCGCTCCAAGCCGCCAGCCTAGTCACGATCAAGCAGGCCTTAAGGGACAGAGACGGCGACTACCTCCAAGAGACGCTGTCGAACTACACCAAGGTGAGGCAATACGTCGACTTGTGGGTAGTGGTCGACGCGAACCGCCAAGTCATCGGGGTGCGCGAGGGGACGGCTACGGGGGACCTGCTCGAGGTGAACGGGATGGTAGGGGCGGCCATCTCCATGGGCAAGTCGGTCCTCGCGACGGAGTTGGTCTCAAGGGAGTTCCTTTCGCGCGAGAGTGCCCAGCTCGCCGCGAGGGTCGAGTCCAGCGGGCTCATGCAGATCGCGGTCGTCCCCATCGTTGACGAGGGGATAGTCACCGGCGCCTTCGTGCTTGGCACGCTCCTTGACGGCGCCCCGTGGCTCTCGGCGAGCACATACGAGTACTTTAATGTGAGCGCGGCGATTCTGACGCTCGAAGGTCACAGCAGGGCGCGCATGGTGAGCGCGTCCAATCAAGAAAATACGATCTTTGGCCCGCTGACATGCATCCCTCGCGAGGCGGTTGAGGCCGTCCAACTCGGGAAGACCTACGCCGCACGGACACAGATTGATAGCACGTCGGTCTTCCTGGTCGTCGAGCCGATATCCGACGTGAAAGGCACCGTCATCGGCGCGATCGCGGTGGCCGAGTACGATAGCAAAGCGAGGGACTATGTAGACAAGCTCGCCTCTGGGGTCCTCGGCGCCGCGGTCGTGGGCCTCCTCATCAGCCTACTGCTTTGGGCCCTCGTCTTCAGGCGCACATCCAAACCATTCAAAGCTCTGAAGGCCGCCTTGGACGCGACCGCCAGGGGCGACCTCGCCGTCGAAGTGGACATACGGACTCGCGACGAATCTCAGCAGATTGGCAGGGGACTCAACCAGATGATCGAGGCCGTGAGGGTGAGAGAAGCCCGGCTCGACAGCATCAACCAGATCTCTAAGGTGCTCATCCAGCTCATCGACCCGGAGCTGCTGCTCGACAAGGCACTTTCCAAGATAATAGAGCTTACACACTCGCTGATGGGGCGCTCTATTCCATTGACGAGACGACGGGGGTCTTGAAGCCGCTGTCGTCCTTCGGCGCCCAAAGGTGCGGTGTGCCCACTCTGGCGATGGGCGATGGGCCCGCGGGACAGGCCACGAACGATGGCCGGCCCCTCGTCCTTGAGGACCTCAGCCAGGCTATGATGGCTCTGGAAACGGGCGTCGTGACGGGGCGCCTTCGGCTTAAGATCTTACCTATGATGTTTTACAAGGGAAAGTCACTGGGCGTCCTGCTGCTCGGTGCGACAAAGCCCTACTTGCCAGAGGAGGTAAGCCACATGGAGCGTCTCGTGGCCCAACTCGTCATTGGGCTCGAAAACGCCCTCATCCATCAGGAGGTCGAGAAGCTCTCCTTCCTGGACTCTTCAATAGGCGCCGCTTTCTTGCCGTGCTCGACCACGAGTTCAAGGCCGGCCAGAGGTACGGCTACGGGCTCATAGTGCTGATGCTCGACGTGGAAAACTTCAAGGCAATAAACGACACCCATGGCCACCAACAGGGCGACCTAGTCTTGGCGGAGCTAGGCAGGATAATGAAGCGCACGTCAAGGGCGACGGATGTGTGGGCTAGGTATGGCGGAGAGGAGTTTGTGGGCCTTGTCACTCACGGCGGCCTACAGGGGGCCCGGATACTCGCCGAGAAGATACGCGGCGCCATCGAGGAGCACGTCTTCCCAGGCATGAACCGGCGAGAAGGTCACCGTGAGCGTCGGCCTTAGTGCTTTCCCCGCGGAAGGGATACTCCACACGGAAGACATCCTGAAGGCGGCCGACGTGAACATGTACAAGGCCAAGAGGAGCGGGAAGAACAGGGTGGTCGCGCCGGATCTTGAGGACCCGCGCGATGTCGAGAGAGGCTGACGTCGGCCTCGTCAGTCTGACCAACGTCGAGGAACCTCACGATGCGGATGACGCTTGCCGGTCACGGAGAACGTAACGAAATATAACGCACTGGGCGAATCCAGAGGAGGTTCGGAAGGTTCTGTCAGGTCAGATGCGCGACGCGCATGGCGACAAGGCGAGCCAGCAGGTCTTCCATAGAGGCACGTTGCCTTGGCCGATACTGCCGCGGGGGATGGTCTTCGCGTTGTTGTTGTGTCGAACAGCGTGCACGCTGCCAAGCGTGTTTCGCGATGTAACGGTGCGCGCCGGGCCTCGGGACGCGGCCGTGGAGGATGCCGTTGCCTGGCGTCTATATGACGCTGATGGTCGGTGCAGTGCGCCCCCAGGACGCCTCGCGCCGTCGTTCCCTAGCCCGGCCACGATCTTAGCCAGCCGGAAGGGATGGCACGGGCGGGTGTCGCCCCAATCGACGCTGCGTTTTTAACGGGCGCGTTCATTGACTCCTAGGGCCGTCGCTGCTTAGGGTGCGCCGGTCGCCGCCCAAATCGCCCGAATCTTCCATGGAAAGCTACGGAACTAAAGACGATCACAAACGCTCTGTCGACGAGGCCGCGACCCAACTCGATCCTGACATCTGCCACCACGCTTATCGGAGTCCATACATGCGCCTCATTCCTGCGAAACGCTGGTTCCGTTCCGTCACCACCCTCGCCGCCATCAGCGTCGCCTCCATGGCAGGCTGCGATGAGACCGCCGGGACCGTCGAGCCGGGACTCTCTGAGTCGAACGCCCCGCTGACCGACCTCGACGCCCTTCTCGAAGGCGCGCCTGATCGCGATAAGCTCCCCGACGAGCCCAAGTCGGACCAGACCTTTCCGGCCACGTTCGACCTCGTCGAGCTGCAGTCACCCATTCGCAACCAGGCCAGCCGCGGCGTCTGCTCGATCTTCTCGACCGTCGCCTTGATGGAGCACCTCTATATCAAAGAGGGCACCATCAAGAATCCGGACTTCAGCGAGCAGTTCTTGCAGTGGTCGGCGAAGGCCGAGGTCAAGGCTTTCCAGGACACGGGCGGCTCAAACGCCAACAGCAACCTTGAGGCCATCAACCGCTTTGGCATCGTGACCGAGGCGGTCTCTCCTTACGAAGGACGCGGCTGGAACTCCACCAACGACCCGTTGTGCACCGGTGACAAGCAGCCATTTACTTGCTACACCAACGGCGATCCCAGCGCGACGGCCAAGGCCGCCACCCGCTACAAGCTCCCCGCGGGCCGCTGGGTCTCGTCGCGCGTGAACAGCATCAAAGCTTTCATGTACAACAACAAGCAGGCCGTCGTCGCGGGTATGACCTTCTACTACCAGTCTTGGAACCACGGCGGCAGCCCGCTCAAGGTCAGCTCGGACTATTCGCGCGAGGGCTATGTCCTCTTCCCGAACGAGGCGGACATCAAGGCGTCCGAGGAAAAACGCGCGGGTCACTCGATCCTGCTCGTCGGCTGGGATGACACCCTCGAGGTGCAATCGGTCGATGACAAAGGCGTCGGCGTCGTCGACGCGGCCGGTAAGCCGGTGATGGAGAAGGGCTTCTTCGTCTTCAAGAACAGCTGGGGCGACTCGGGTACCTTCGGCAGCAAGAACAAATTCGGCCACGGCTACGGTTACCTCTCGATGAAGTATACCGAGAAGTACGCCAACGTGATGGGCGCCAACGTGCCCAGCGTGAACCTTGGACCCGAGACCTGCTCGGATAAGATCGACAACAACTACGACGGCCTCGTTGACTGCGAAGAGACCACGGCCTGCGCCAAAGACGCCGCCTGCACGACCGCGTCGCGGACCTTCAAGTCCAGCCCGAACGCGACCATTCCGGACAACAGCCCGGCCGGGTACACGTCGACCACCCAGGTGGACGCCGTCGGATTCGCGACGTCGGTCTATGTCGACGTCGTCGTCAATCACAGCTTTGTGCGTGACCTGAAGCTCGTCCTCAAGACCCCAAGCGGTCGCGAGGTCGTCCTCTACGAGCGCACCCTGCCCAGCGGCAAGAACCTCATCCGCCGCTTCAACGTCGCGGCCTTGGTTGGCGAAGACGTCAAGGGCGGCTGGTCCCTCACCGTGTCCGACCTCTCGAAGGGCGACACCGGTCGTCTGACCTCTTGGGAGCTCGGCCTTGGTCTTCCCGCCGGCACCCCGGTTGAAGATTGCAGCGACGGCAAGGACAACACGGGCAACGGCAAGAGCGACTGCCAAGACCCGGCTTGCGTGGCGTTCAGCGCGTGCTTGGCCAACAACCCCGGCGAGCTCTCGGGCCTCAACGTCACGGCGAAGCCCATCCCCGACAACAGCACGACCGGCGTCCGCAGCGAGATCGCGCTCACTGGCCCCGGCCTCGTCGACGGTGTCGATATCGACGTCGAGATTACCCACCCCTACCGCGGTGACCTCACCGTCAAGCTCATTCACCCCGATGGCACCATCGCGGTGTTGACTGACCGCAAGGGCGGCAGCGAGCGCGACATCAACGAGACCTTCACGACCAACGCCTTTAACGGTAAGAAGGCCGCCGGCAAGTGGACCCTCTGGGTCTTGGACGGCTTCGCTGGCGACGTCGGTACCCTCAAGGCTTGGATCGCCGCGGTGGGCACCAAGTAAGGCGTTTCGACGCTGGAAGAGGCCCCGATACCACCCAGGTATCGGGGCTTTTTTGCGTCATCTGGGCGCATGGCCTCCTCAGCCGGCCCTCGTTATCACGCGGTCCGTCTGCGGCCATCTCGGGGCCTTGCAGGGCCGTCTGGGGGCAAGTTGACGGGGGGGGCGATGGGGCCTTCGCGCCCGGCTTCGGCGTGCGGCCCTCGCTCTCGCCGCGCGGAGCATAGGGCTAGCGAGGGGGCGCAATGGCGCGGCGGAGGCCAACCGGACCCATCGCTTCGGTCGTGCAATCGAGCGGCCCCGCGCGCAGCCGCGGTCAGGGCCGGCTTGCGACTCTGCGGGCACAAAAAAGCCCCGGTCGCGATGACCGAGGCTTCTCCGTGTTCCAAGCCGGAGCTTAGGTGCCCTTAGGGCAGGACGGGCAGGGTGAAGGAACCCACAAAAGTGGGTGTAGTAGGATCGCAGATTGGGTCGTACAGGATGTCCCCATCGTCTTGAGTCATCGTGCCCGTAAAGGTCGTCAGGAACTGACCGGCGACCACCACGTCGATCTCGAATCCGACGGGCTCGTCATCAGTCGTCGGGAAGAAATCGTATGCATAGCCGCACACATGATACGTGCCGATCGGCGGGACGCTGAGGGTCGGCCAGATCACGGTCTCGGGTCCGAAGGCGGATGAGCTGAGATCGTAGATGCCAAAATCTGTGCCGAGACCCGGGCCCTCATTGTTCCAGTAAATCGTCTTGCCGCTTGGCGTCGTCACGTAGAGGTCGGCATCGCCTTCACGCGTCCAAGTCATTGAAATTCGAAGGATTCCGTCGTCGACGCAGACTCCGCCGGCGCAGCCTTCGCCGAGGGTGCATGTCGTGTCGCAGTCACCGCAGTAGCTGGGGTCCCGCGCGGTGTCGACGCAGCTCTCGTCGCAAATCGTCTCTGCGTCTTCGCACATGGGGCCATCGAGGGTGCAGATGAGGCCGCTGCCGCTGTAGCCTGTCATGCACTCGCAGGCTGCGACGCCAAGGTCGCTCGTGCACATCGCGTTGTCATCGCAAGGGTTGACGTCGGCGGCGCAACCATCGATCTCGGTGCAGGTGAATCCGGTGCCTTCATAGCCCATGTCGCATGCGCACACCGCGACCCCAAGGGAGCTAGCGCACTCCGCGTGGATGTCGCAGGGGTTGACGCCGACGGCGCATCCGTCGATCTCGGTGCATTCCATTCCGCTGCCCTCGAACCCAGTGTTGCAATCACACACCGCGGCGCCGCCATCGTTGGTGCAGGAGGCGTCTCCGTCGCAGGGGTTCGGGTCGCAGCCGTCTTCCTCGTCGCAGGTGACGCCGTCGCCCTCGAAGCCGTCGTTGCATGTGCACTCAAAGCCACCATCGGTGTTCTCGCAAGCGGCGTTGCTGTTGCAGTTGGCGGTCCCGAGCGTGCACTCATCGCGGTCGGTGCAGGTACGGCCGTTTCCGGCAAAGCCCGCATTGCACGCGCAGGCGTAGCTGCCGCTAGTGTTCTGGCAGGTCGCGTTGGCGGCGCAGTTGTTGGTCGTGGCGCTCGCGCACTCGTCTGCGTCGACGCACGCCTTGCCATCACCGGTGAAGCCGCCGCGGCAGGTGCAGCTGAAGCCGTTTGGTTCATTGGTGCAGAACGCATTGGCGTCGCAGTCGTTGAGAGCGGCGTCGGCGCACTCGTCGCGATCGTTGCAGGCGAGGCCATTGCCCGTGAATCCATTATTGCAGCTGCACTCAAAACCGCCGATCGTGTTGGTGCAGTTCGCGTTCGCGCTGCAGACGTTTGCGGCGCACTCGTCGATGTCGCTACAGCTTAGGCCGTCGCCCGCGTAGCCGGCCTTGCAGACGCAGACGGTCGCGTCGCTACGCATCGCGCAGTAGGCGTTGGCGTCGCACGCGTCGCACGAGCCGTGGTCGACGTCGTCGTAATCCACGGTGGCGGCCACGGTCGGCGTGTACTCGTACGTGAACGGGGGCGGCGACTTCTCGGCGTCGTCACAGGCGGCGAAGAGGGCCGCGCCGGCGACCGCGAAGCTGCCCAGAAGGCGCATATATTGTTGGGTATTCAGGGACACTAAGACCTCGGGGGGGCTATGGAGGGGGGCCGCGGCCATGGGGCAGCGATCCGACGGGACGCTATTGTCCCGAACAACAGGCCCCCGCGTCAACCTACCTTCGTAACTCTTCGGCGAAGGAGGGCCGGCATCCCCGAGGCGAGAAAGGGGCTTTTGTCTCGTCGCTGCATCGGCTAGATCGGCGTCCCGCGGATGACACCACGTCGCCGCGGCCTGACTGGAGAGCTCTGTGTCCGACGCGTTGCCCACACCTGCGACCTTGCCCCCGGCCGAGGGGCTAGATCTCGGCGCCCTCGTGGCTCGGATCTATCGCAGCGGCGCGATCCTGCAGGTCCAGTCCCTTGAGATCTGTTTCCTCGTGCTCGTGAAGAAGCGGACCGAGAGCGTGGGCATGGCGGCGCTGTCGGAAGACGAGCTGGTGGACACGATCTTAGAGGTGATCCACTTCGTCGACGAGGAGACCGACGGCGCGCGGCTACGGGCGACCACGGCCCTGCGTCACTTGCGCGAGCAGAGCCTCCTCACCCGCGTCGACGGCGCCGGGATGGTTAAGACTGGCCGCTACGCCCTCTCCCGCCTCGGCGCGGCGATCGCGGACTTCTACGGGCATGACGAGAGCCTTGACGCCGAGTCCTTGACGGTGCTGACCCGCAGCCTGAGGACCCAACTCGAAGCTGCGCGCGAGAACGCCGGTAGCGCGCGCTCGGCGGAGGCCTGGCGCCTCGGAGTCTCCGGGCCCCTCGCGGTCACCGCCCGCGACCTCATCGCCGGTATCGAGAGGCGTCAGCGCGGCCTAGACTCGGCCCAGGAGCGCATCCGCGAGCGCATCGCGTCGCTGCTACGCGATGATTGGTTTCGCGCCATCGAGGCCTGCGAGGCCCTGCTCGATGAGACGGCCAACACCCTCGCCGAGCTGAACGCGGTGCTCCTGCGCGAGGCGAGTGATCTCCATGGGATCCTTCAGGATCTCGACCAGATCGCGCGCGACGCGGGCCCCGTCGGTGGGGCCTCGATAGCGGCCTCCGCGCGGTTGGCTGACGAGCTCGACCGTGTCTCCCAGTGGGGCGCATCGCGCCAGCGTGCGTGGTCTGATTACTACCAATACGTTCAGCGCTTTTTGCGCGATGTGGTCCGCCTCGATCCGGGGCGAGCGCTTTCCCAGCGGCTGCGCGACCACATGCGGGTCTTCTTGGACCATCCCTACCACTTCACGGTCGCGACGAGTCTGCCAGTCCCGTCGCTGAGGCCCCCGGATACGTCCCTGCAAAGGCCCGCGGTCAGCCGCCCCGTGTCAGACGTCGATGTCCCCATCGCGCTCGTGCATGATGACGGATCCGCCCTCGATCTCGAGGAGCGCGTCAAAGCGCTCCTCGCCCTAAGACCGGAGTCCCTCGTCAAGGTCCTGCGCGCGGTCGTGGCCTCGTTGCCCGAGGAGACGCGCTATCGGGACGTGGGGCGCGTGACAGAGCAGGTCGCCGCGCTGGCCCGCCTGTCGCCTGATGATCGCGGTCTGCCGCGGGATTGGCAGGATGTTGGGGGGGACCTTGAGGTCGAGGACCTGGCGCTCAAGTGGGATTCGAAAACTCGGAGAAGAAAGTAAATGTTCGATTCACAATTCCCGAGTTTACTTGAGGTTGTCGACGACGCGGCCTTCCCTGAGGCCGACCTCGCCTTGCGCTTTGGCCGGCACATCGACGCCGACGAGGCCACTATGTACGAGTTCCTGCGCGAGGCGCAGCCGCACCTAGAGCGCTTCTATCAACGCTACGGGTACGAGCTCGTGCACGCGCAGGCGGGCTTCTTCTTCCTCTTGCCTCAAGCCGAGAAGCTGGGCCGGCGCCACCTCGGCCTCGCCGAGATGCTCGTAGGTCAGGTCTTGGCCCTGACCTACCTCGACCCCTCGACGGTGGACACGGGCGGCGCGATCACCCGCTCGCAAGTGATTGAGATGTTGTCACATATTGTCGGAGAAAACCGTCTTATGGCGGCCCTGCACCCGCGCAAGAGGCGGGCCGACGAGCGGGTCGCGCAGGAGGCGGTGAGGCGCGAGGTCGACAGAGCCCTCCGCGCGCTGGCGGCGCTTGGGTTCTGTGATCTCGTGGACGACGAGAACGTCGCGATTCGCGCATCCGTCCTGCGCTTCGTGGAGCCGGTGCAGGGCATCGGTGACCCGCGTGAGGCGCTCCAGACCCTCATGGCAGGCGGCCAGGCGGTCCAAGAAGGCGTGGCGATGTCGGACGAAGATGAAGAGGCCCTCGATGCCAGCGCGGAGAACGACTAATGGTTGCTGATGCAAAGATGGGTGGAACGACTCGGACCCGCGCGGTGGCGTTGACCCTCGTCAACTGGAAGGGCGTCTTCTTCAATCGCTACGAGCTGGACCGCCACGTGACCGCGCTCGAGGGGGCCAACGGCGCCGGCAAGACGACCGTGATGATCGGCGCCTACGTCGTCCTCTTGCCCGACATGAGCCGCCTTCGCTTTACGAACGTCGGCGAGACGGGCTCGACGGGTGGCGATCGCGGAATCTACGGCCGCCTGGGTGTCCCGGGGCTGCCGGCCTTCGCGGTCATGGAATTCGAGAGCGCCGGCGGAGAGAAATTCGTCGCGGGGGTACGACTCGAACGCAAGGGCGAGCCAACGGTCGAGCCGACGCCGTTCATCATCTCGGACCTTCCCGATGGCACGCCATTGCAGCACATACTATTGGAGAATCAAGGAGACGTCGAGCTGATCACTGATCTCGACGGGATCCGCAGCCGAGTTCAGGCTCTTGGTGGTCGCGTGAAGACCTACCAGACCGCTCGCGAGTATTTCGCCGAGCTCTTTGAGCGTGGGGTCCTGCCGCTGAGGCTCCAGACCGACGAAGACCGGTCTAAATTCAACGAGATGCTGCGTACATCCATGGTCGGCGGTATCTCGCGGGCGCTGACTGGCGGCATGCGAGAGTTCCTGCTGCGCGAAGAGACGGGCCTCGCGGACACCCTAAAGCGCATGCGCCAAAACCTCGACGCCTGTCGCCGCACGCGGCGCGAGGTCGAAGACGCGCGTCGCGTCGAGAGTGAGATCTATGGCGTCTGGGATGCGGGGCAGGCGATGTTCGCGGCGGTCACCCACGCCACGCGGACAGAGGCCGAGGAGAGGCGCCAGCGCGTCGACGAGGCCCGCCGTAAGCTCGATGAGCTCGACGAGAGGCGGGCCGATCTCGAGAGACAGCTCGACGGGGCTCAGCACCGCGTCCGTGAGGTCGCCTCACGGCGTGAGGCCGCCCGAGTCTCGGCCGAAGACATTGATGGCCTCCTCGACCGCACCCGGCGTGCGTGGGACGTCGCCAAGAGGGTCGCCCGCATGGAGCGTGAGGCCGGTCACCTAGAGCGCGAGGCCGAAGAAAAGGGCGGTCACGCCAAAGAGGGCGATCAGGCGCGCGGGGCAGCGCAGCGCACCTGGGACGAGGCGCGTCAGGCCTTGTCAGCGGCGGGTCGCGGTATCGCCGACCTCAAGTCTGGTCTTGAAGAGCTAGAGCGCCGGGCCGCCCTTCACCGCACGGCCAACGAGCGCATGGCGCAGGTCACGGCCGCGCTGCCCGAAGAGAACATCACGGCCTTTGGGGCCTCGCCCGTGGCGGCCCGCGTTGAGTTGCAGCTGCAAGGGATCGACGAGGAGCTCGTCCGAATCGAGAGGGCCCTGTCGATTGGCTCGATGCAGCGCGCCGAATATCTACGGGTCCTGACCTCGCTCGAGAGGCTCACGGGGCTGCCGGTGCTGCCGGTCAGCGCCCATGAGCGGGCGCGCGAGGTGCTGAGCGAGCTGCGTTCTATTGAAAATGTCGTGGAGCTGCTCCCGAGCCTGCCAAAGAAGTTGGAACAGAAAAAGAAAGACGCCGCCGCGCAGGTCGCCGCGCGTCAGGCAGCCCAGACCTTGGGCGTATTTCGCGGTCCTCAAGACGTCGAGACCGAGCTGACCGCGACCGAGCTGGCGGAGGGGGGCGCTGACGAGGCGCACAAGGCCGCGCGGCAGCGAGCCGATGCAGGTCAGCGGGAGGCAGGCGACGCGCAGCGCCGAGTGCGTGAGCTTGAGCCGTTGAGCGAGCGTTGGCGGGTCCTGCGTGAGCGCACGGGGGCTCGCTCTCGTGCTGAGCTCCTGGCGCAGCGCACGATGAAGCTCCAAGAACGCGACGAGCAGCGCGAAAAACGGATGCGCCTCGTCGACGAACGCGACGAGCTCGATATGCGCGTCCGTCATCTGCAGATGGGCGCTGGTGGTCTTGAAGACTCACTGGCCGCGGCGCGGGATCTCGTCGGTGGCGAGCTGCTCATCGACCGTTTTGAAGACACGCCAGTCGACCAAGCCGGCGAGACCGAGGCACGCCTTGGCCCTTGGCGCCACAGCGTGGTCGTCGTCGACCCGGCTCAGGCGGGCCGACAGCTCGCGGCCGCGATGCGGGATGGCGATGGGCTGCCCGGCGAGATCCGGCTCATCGGCGTCGTCAAAGCGGCCGAGCTCGAGGCGCAGGGCGGGGGAACCGCCGATCGCGTGGGCGCCGCTGTCGTCGTGAGTGAGGACCCGGGTGTCGTGCGCGTCTCTCGGATCCCGAGCGAGCCCGTCGTGGGCCGCCGCGCCCGCGAAGACCTCCTCGGGGTGCTGCGGGAGGCCCTCGACCGCCTCGGCGCGGAGATCGAGGCGTGTCACGCCGCCGAGAGCGCACTTCAGGCGGCGCTGTCGACCCTTGACGGGTTCTTGCCCGACGCGGATCTCCTCGAACGCGATGATCCTACTCCGGAACTTGACGCCGCGCGGATCGCCGCCGACGCCGCCCTCGCGTCGCGTCGGGTCGCCCTCGCGGACGCGGAGAAGCTCGCCCGTGAGGTCGAGGACCTGAAGCGGAAGAGAGCCGGGCTGCGGCGTTTACTCGGTCAAGCGCACTGGCTCGCCGCCGCAGATGTCCAACCCGAGGTCGCGGCCTTGGAGCGGCAGCTGGCGCAGGCTCGCGCTGGCGAGGGCCGCCTTCGCATCAGCACCAATGACAGGCGTATCGTTGAGCTTGGGCTCGATGTCCTGCGGTCCTCGCCACCCGGCGAGGCCGAGATAGGCGAGCAGCGCGATAAGAGGCAGACCCTCGTCCAAAATCGCGACAGCCTGTCCGCGACCCTTGAGCGCCTCAGGTGGCTGACCGAGCACCGCGCCGCGCTTGACTGGACAGACGCCGAGACCGCGCTCAAGGCGCGTGAGGCCGTCCGTCCGGCCCTTGAAGAGCAGCTGCGCCAGGCAGAGCTGCTCGCGACCCGCAGCGAAGCCGAGCTCAAGGACGCCCACGACCGCTCTCAGAAGGCCCAAGACGCTGCCAGCCGCGCGCGCGGCGCCCACCAAGCCCACGAGGCGGCCCTAGAGACGACGAAGCGCGAGCTGGCCGAATCCGGGGTCGAGGACGCGAGCCGGGACGCAGTGGAGCTCATGGAGCAGCGCGCCGGCGAGCTCAAACGCGAGGCCGCCACGCTGGAACAGCAGGAGCGCGAGATGCGCGCCGACACCGTGCGCTTTGAGGAGCGGGTCCGCCAATCCCTCGATCTGGTGCAGGACGCCCGCTGGCGCCTGACCGTCGAAGAGCAGGGCTGGCAGCCCGCGGCCCAGCGCTGGAATCGCCTGCGCGAGGCGGCGTCGGCGCGCGGGGTCCTGGCGGCGGCCTATCATGAGGCCGGCCGTAAAGAGTTGGCGGCGCTGCGCTCACCCGAGTCTTGGGTGCGGGCGCGGGCGAAGGCGGGCCTCGTCGTCGAGCGCCTCGGGCGCATCAAGGACGGCCAAGAGCCCGCGTGGCAGCTCCGCGCATTCTTGGATCAACAAGGATTTGGCGCGGCCTCCTTCGCCGGAGAGACCGCAGCGACGGCCGTCTACGATGAGGCCGTGGCCCAAGGCACCGTGCCGATGTTGCCAGGGACCGTCGAGGGCTGGCTTGAGGCTTGGGTCCGTGTCCGCGACTGGCTGCGGCGCCGCGTGCCGCCCCAGGTCGCCGAGGTGGATGAACCTCTTGAGGCCCTCGTGCGCCTTCGCGAGCACCTGGCGCGCCTCGAGGAGAGGCTCGGCCAGCAGGAAAAGACCCTTCGTGGTCAAAGTAACGACGTCGCGCGCCACATCGACACGCAGATGCGCCGCGCTCGTTCGCAGGTCACCCGCCTCAACGGCGACCTCGAGGGGGTCGGCTTCGGCAGCATCGAGGGGATGCAGGTCCGCTCGCGCCCGGTAGAGCGCATGGACGCCGTGCTGCGAGCCCTCCGAGAGGGCGCCGCCCAACAGTTGCTGTTCGAACCAAATCTGCCCATCGAGGAGGCCCTCGACGAGCTCTTCAGGCGCTTTGGAGGCGGTCGCTCTGGCGGCGATAGGCTCCTAGACTACCGAGAATACTTGGACCTGCAGGTAGAGATCAGGCGTAAGGGGGGCACCACCTGGGAGCTCGCGAACCCGACCCGTCTCTCAACCGGCGAGGCCATCGGCGTCGGCGCCGCCGTGATGATGGCCGTCCTCAAGTCGTGGGAACATGACGCGGTCCTCTTGCGCAAGAGCGCGGACAAGGGCTCGCTGCGTATGCTCTTCCTCGACGAGGCCACGCGTCTGTCTCACGACAACCTCGGGATCTTGTTCGAGCTCTGCGAAAAACTCGAGCTGCAGCTCATCATCGCGGCGCCAGAGGTCGCGCGGGCCGGCGGCAACACGACTTATCGCCTCGTGCGGGTGGTGGGGGCCAACGGGCAGGAGGAGGTGCGGTCGTCCGGGCGGCGCCTCGTGAGCGTTGAGCCCGAGCCCGAGCAAGAGGCGGTCCCGGCGGGTTAAGATTCGGTCAGGACCGCGATAAAGAAACCCTCGGCGCCGAGCCCCTGGTAAAGGGGCATCACGATGTGGCCAGCCGCGGGCGACAGGACGGGGCCGCGACGGTCGTCGGCCAGGTGCTCGCCGTATTTGACCGGCGCGAGGTTCACGTAACCTGGCCGCATCACGAAGGAATCCGACGGGCTGATGACGTGTCGATAGACGATCTCGAAGGTGCTCGGACCCGAGACGTCTCGAACGCCGCTGGTCCGCGCGAACGGGGAACCGACAGGACCCATCCCGAGGGCGTCCAGGACTGCCATGATCGACGCGCCGAGGACCTCGACGCTGTTCGGGTCGGTGTGCTGACCACCCTCCATCGCGAGGACCGGGAGCCCGTCGATGATGCCCAGCTCGACCATCGTCCCCCTGAGATGCTGTTCAAGCCCGACGAGGGTCGGCAGGGCGGTCGCCTTTGCCAGGACACGCGCCAGCGGGTGCGGGCTGGCCATCGCGAAGGGCGTCCCGGTGGCAGAAAAAGTGTGCAGGTCCAAGATCACCGTGGGCTGGCTCGGGTCGTTGCGCCCGCGCGCCGAATCGTAGGACCTCAAAAAACAGGCTTGGTCGAGGTCCTCGCTGTCGCTAAGTCTTAGGGTTCCGTCCCGTAGCCCAGACACACGCTCAGCGCGGAAGCGCCGGTTGAGATCCCCATCGACAAATCGCACGTCCCTGGCCAGCGCTGCGCGGTTGCCAACGAGGGAAAAGAATGCCCCCCGTTCAAGGGAGACCGTGTCGGTGATCCGACGCGCCGCGATGAGGCCCGCAGGCTCGTTGCCGTGGACCGCGCCGACCGCGATCACCGTGGGGCCGGGTTGTGAACCGTGTACCTCGGCGACGCCGTGTGTGTGTCTGTCTTCGGTGGTCATGCGGTAAAATCCGTGGCGAGGCGCGGACGTCGATATTTGGCCAGCCATGGCGTCTAACGCGCCGATTTTCATGAAGCAATTCGGCTATCTCAGTCTCCCTCGAGTTCGCAATCGCGCGTGCCGTACGCGTCGACCGTCCCGGACCCTGGGCGACTCGAAGAGACACAATCGATATAGGGCTGCGGTAGCTGGGCGCGTCAATGTGTTTCTCGCCGCATGGCGCCCAAGTATATGGTTTGATCTCCACTTTTTCTCGCGCGGGACCACAGCGCCGACGGGCCAAGTGCTGAGCCGATGTCGCGTCTTGACACGCGGGGGCGGACGTTGTCCCCTAGGCTCTCTTGGGCCCACTGGAGGGCCCCACATGTCGAGGCTATGCAAGGAGTCGGCTATGACTAAAAATATCGTACGTTCGTGGGCCCTCAGCTTGGTCGGCGGCGCGCTGCTAGTTATCCCCGCGGCACGGGCCGATATCCCGCCTCCCGAGGGCTACGTCGAGACCTGCACCCTTGAAAAACAAGGCACCGCTGAAAACGAGTGCGTCTCGTGTGGCAGTTTCCACGGCACGCCCGAGAAGTGTTCAACGCTCCACGGAGCGGACGGTTACACCAAAAACTGTCAAGCCGGCGGGGCATCGGTCTGGACAGAGATCTGGTGCCGCCCGAAGGCCGGCGGGACTGTCGCTCAGGCCCCCGACAAGCCCGCTGAGGATAAGCCCGCGGCGAAGGACGGGGTCGTGGTCGCTGACAAGACCTCGAGCGAGACCACGGCGGCGGCAGAGCCGACTAAGAGTAAATGCGCCGGCGCTGATCTCGAGGGTTCTCTTGGCCTCGCGTTGGCCCTCGGTGCCCTGGTCGTCGCGCGTCGCCGTAAGCTTGTCGCCTGAGACTTATTCGATTAAGTTGTTGAAATCAAATCTTTATCACTCGGCACGCATCCGGTCTCGACGATGTCATTTCATCGAGACCGGATGCGTGGGTTGAACTTCATTCGGGACGCGTTTGGGCGTGCCAAGATCTGGTGAATCGAACTTCGTCGGACAGGGCCGACGGCGCATCGCAGACAGCGACGCCGCCTACTCCCGCCGGCGGGGACGTCCGACTTGAGGTCAGGCGTCCGGTGATGGCTGGATGTCCAAGCATCGCATGGGCTGCGGTTCACCGGCTGCCGAAGCAGCATCAGGTCGCACGAACCCGCGAGGGTCTCGTGTTGCGTTGCTGTGCTGCGCGAGCTCTGGGGACGTTCTCAAACATCCGAGAGACACATATGAATCACCCGACGCATCCGCGTCCAGTTGCCCGCCCGGTCGTCAGTGACCGCGACGTGCAGGCAGCACCGGACGATACCGAACCTCCGTCGCCGGGCGCGTCAATGTGTTTCTCGCCGCACGGCGCCCAAGCATATGGTTTGATCTCCACTCTTTCCAGGGAAAGACCACAGCGCCGACGGGCCAAGTGCTGAGCCGATGTCGCGTCTTGACACGCGGGGGCGGACGTTGTCCCCTAGGCTCTCTTGGGCCCACTGGAGGGCCCCACATGTCGAGGCTATGCAAGGAGTCG
>Ga0209702_10001388_pt1 | contig 46590 bp, 44 predicted proteins | sample FRY01_FD_187210 | JGI IMG/M metagenome (GOLD analysis project Ga0209702, IMG submission 187210) | Freshwater microbial communities from Lake Fryxell liftoff mats and glacier meltwater in Antarctica - FRY-01 (SPAdes) (version 2) | ecosystem: Environmental > Aquatic > Freshwater > Ice > Glacier... | reverse complement strand
CTGGTATGCTCAAAATAACCTATCAACAAAGGGCGAAAGACTAATCTCAAATAAAGAAGAGAGCCCTTTGTTGAATAGCATAAAAATTATTACCGATATTAACCAAAAATGTCAAACCTTTACCAATAATCTATCCAACAATTAGGGGGTTAAGAGAGCCCTTTGTTGAATAGCATAAAAATTATTACCGATATCAACCAAAAATGTCAAATCTTTACCAATAATCTATCCAACAATAAGGGGGTTAAGACAGCCCCCTCATCCTACTTTTTTTGTTAAAAAAGAAGTGTATGAAAAATATGGGAAATTTAATTTATCCGTCTTTACTGCTGCCGATTACGAATTGATGCTTCGGTTTGTATATAAATATGGTATTAAGGTTGCATATTTGCAGGAAACAATGGTGAAAATGCGCACTGGTGGTGCTAGCAACGAATCTATCAGCAACCGACTATTGGCCAATAAAGGAGATAGAATGGCTTGGAAAATCAATGATTTAAAGCCTTTTTGGTTCACTTTAATGGCTAAACCACTTCGCAAAATCACTCAATTCATTACTTAGATCATGAAAAAAGCATTAATAACAGGAATAACTGGTCAAGATGGAGCTTATTTAACGGAGCTTCTATTAAAGAAAGGCTATGAAGTGCATGGGGTAAAAAGAAGGAGCTCGATGTTTAATACACAAAGGATCGATCATTTATATGAAGACCCTCATACGCCAACAAGGCACCTTGTATTGCATTATGGCGATTTAACCGATAGTACTAACCTTATTCGCATTATTCAAGAAGTACAACCCGATGAAATTTACAATTTAGGGGCAATGAGCCATGTGCATGTAAGTTTTGAAACTCCAGAATATACTGCAAATGCTGATGGTGTTGGCGCATTAAGAATTTTAGAAGCGATACGATTATTGGGACTAACTACTAAAACCAAATTTTACCAAGCATCTACTTCAGAGTTATACGGATTGGTGCAAGAAGTTCCACAAAGCGAAACAACGCCATTTTATCCTAGAAGTCCGTATGCAGTTGCAAAACTATATGCGTATTGGATTACAGTAAACTATCGCGAAGCATATAGTATGTATGCATGCAATGGAATATTGTTTAATCATGAGAGTCCGTTACGTGGTGAAACATTTGTAACAAGAAAAATTACTCGTGCAGTTGCAAGAATTGCATTGGGCTTGCAGGAAACCTTGTATTTAGGAAACCTTGATTCACAGCGCGATTGGGGCCATGCTAAAGATTATGTAGAAGGTATGTGGTTGATGATGCAGCAAGAAAAAGCAGAAGATTTTGTATTGGCAACAGGCATTACCACTTACATAAGGGATTTTGTAAAAATGGCTTTTGCAGAGATAGGGGTAGAACTCAATTTTAGTGGGAAAGATGAAAATGAAATTGGAAAAGTAAAATCAGTAACTGGTAATTATTCAATTACAATTGGACAGGAAGTGATAAAAGTAGATCCACGTTATTATCGCCCAACAGAAGTAGAATTATTAATCGGCGACCCTACAAAAGCAAATACCAAACTTGGCTGGAAACCTAAGTACACATTGGCAGAAATGGTAAAAGAAATGGTAGCTGCCGATATTGAATTATTTAAGAAAGAACAGTTGTTAAAAGACAGCGGCTTTACCATTAATAGAGAACATGAATAAAGGAGATAAAATATATATTGCTGGTCACCGAGGGATGGTAGGTAGTGCAATAATAAGAAAGCTTGAACAGGAGGGATATACCAATATAGTTACAAGAACTTCTAAAGAGTTGGATTTAAGAAACCAACAATCTGTAGTTGATTTTTTTGCCAATGAAAAACCAGATTACGTTTTTTTAGCAGCAGCCAAAGTGGGCGGCATTGTTGCCAATAATACCTACAGAGCAGAATTTATTTACGATAATTTGATGATGGAAAGTAATATCATTCACAACAGTTATGTTAACGGCGTGAAGAAATTATTGTTCCTTGGCTCATCTTGTATATATCCTAAACTAGCACCACAGCCACTTAAAGAAGAATATTTATTAAGCGGATATTTAGAAGAAACCAATCAGCCTTATGCCATTGCAAAAATTGCTGGTATTGAATTATGTGATGGGTACCGTGCTCAATATGGATGCAACTTTATTTCGGCCATGCCTACTAATTTATATGGACCGAATGATAATTATGATTTAGAAAAAAGCCATGTATTACCTGCCATGCTGCGTAAATTTATTACAGCTAAAAAGAACAATGAACCATCAGTTGCTATTTGGGGATCGGGCACTCCTAAAAGGGAGTTCTTACATGTAAATGATTTAGCAGTCGCTTGCATGCATTTGATGCATCATTACAATGAAAAAGGGTTGGTAAATATTGGAATAGGAACTGACGTAACTATTTTAGAATTAGCCCAAATGGTAAAATCGGTAACAGGTTTTGGAGGTGAAATAGTATTAGATGCTTCTAAGCCAGATGGTACTCCACAAAAATTAATGGACGTAACTAAAATTAATTCTTTTGGCTGGAAAGCTACCATTGATTTACAGACTGGAATTAAAATGGTGTATGAAGAAATTAAAAACGAAAACTGGAATAATTAAAAATTTAGAATGAAACGAAATATAGTAATTACCGGAGGTGCTGGTTTTATTGGCTCGCACGTAGTTCGCCTTTTTGTAAATAAATATCCTGAGCATACTATTATTAATTTAGATGCGCTTACTTATGCGGGTAATTTAGAAAATTTAAAAGATATTGATACCAAGCCTAATTATCATTTTGCAAAAGTGAATATTTTAGATATTGAGGCATTAAACAATTTATTTGATGAATACCAAGTTACAGACATTATACATTTAGCAGCAGAGTCTCATGTTGATAGATCAATTGTATCGCCACTAGATTTTGTTTACACAAATATTGTTGGTACAGTTAATTTATTAAATACTGCTAAAAATAAATGGAGTGCCGATTTAAGCAAACATCGTTTTTATCATATTTCTACCGATGAAGTTTATGGTAGCTTAGGAGCAACTGGCTTGTTTACTGAAACAACTCCGTATGATCCTAATTCTCCCTACTCTGCAAGTAAAGCTGGCTCTGATCATTTTGTGAGAGCTTACCGAGAAACATATCACATGCAGACAGTTATTTCTAACTGCTCTAATAATTATGGCCCTTATCATTTTCCTGAAAAACTAATTCCATTATTCATTAATAATATTATTCAAAGTAAACCTTTACCTGTTTATGGTGATGGTTTATACACTAGAGATTGGTTATATGTAAAAGACCATGCATTGGCCATTGACTTAATTTTTAATGAAGGAAAAGATGGCGAAACCTATAATATTGGTGGATTTAACGAATGGAAAAACATTGATCTAGTAAAATTGCTTTGTACTCAAATGGATGAAAAATTGGGCAACGAAAAAGGGACTAGCGAAAAATTAATTACTTATATTAAAGACAGGCCAGGTCACGATAGAAGATATGCAATTGATGCTTCTAAAATTAATAAAGAACTTGGTTGGAAACCAACAGTAACATTTGAACAAGGTCTTAGTGAAACTATTGATTGGTTTTTGAATAACAAGGAATGGTTGCAAAACGTAACGAGTGGCAATTACCAACAGTATTATAATTCAATGTATCAAAATAGATAAATATGCGCATAGAATCTACGCCATTAGATGGGTGTTTTTTAATTCACGATACATTTTTTGGAGATAGCAGAGGTTACTTTTTTGAAAGCTTTAACCGTAAAACATTTTTAGACAAAACTGGTTTTGATGTTGATTTTGTGCAAGACAATCAGTCCAATTCACAAAGAGGTGTTTTACGCGGTTTGCATTTTCAACATGGTGAGTTTGCTCAGGCGAAATTAGTTCGAGTTTTAAAAGGGACTGTTTTAGATATTGCTGTTGATTTGCGAAAAGCATCTCCAACATTTGGACAACATTTTGCAGTTGAATTATCGGAAGATAGTCACACTCAATTTTTTGTACCACGCGGCTTTGCTCACGGATTTGTAGTGTTGAGTGCAGATGCTACATTCTTTTATAAGTGCGATAATTATTATAATAAAGCTTCTGAAGGTGGAATTATTTATAATGATCCAGCAATTGGAGTTGACTGGAAAATTAGTTTGAGCGAAATAATTATGTCTGATAAAGATGTAGAATTACCTCTACTAAAAGATATCGTTGGCACGCTTAATTTTTAATAAAAAGTAAATCATTCATATATGAAAGGAATTATTTTAGCTGGAGGTTCTGGCACTAGATTATATCCAATAACAAAAGGAATTAGTAAACAATTGATGCCGATATATGATAAGCCAATGATTTATTATCCATTGTCGGTATTAATGTTGGCAGGAATTAAAGATGTATTATTTATAACTACTCCACAAGATCAAGAACAGTTTAAAAGATTATTGGGCGATGGAGCTGAAATTGGCTGTAATTTTTCGTATGAAGTTCAACACGATCCAAATGGGTTGGCACAGGCTTTTGTGATTGGAGAAAAATTTGTAGGGAATGATAAAGTTTGTTTGATTTTGGGAGATAATATTTTTTATGGTGCGGGATTTAGTAAGCTAGTACAATCATTTAATGATTTAGAAGGTGCTGCTGTTTTTGCTTATGAGGTAAATGATCCTGAACGTTACGGTGTAGTTGAATTTGATGATAACAAAAAAGCAATATCAATTGAGGAAAAACCGTCAGCTCCAAAATCTAATTATGCGGTTCCGGGTTTATACTTTTATGATAATAGTGTAATTGAAATTGCTAAAAACATTAAACCTTCTCCAAGAGGTGAATATGAAATTACAGATGTAAACAGGGTTTATTTAAAGCAAGGGAAATTACAAGTAGGTATTATGAATAGAGGTACAGCTTGGTTAGATACAGGTACTTTCGATTCATTTGCTGATGCATGTGAATTTGTAAGGGTTATTGAAAAACGCCAAAGTCAGAAAGTAGGTTGTATAGAAGAGGTTGCATTTAGAATGGGCTTTATTAACCATGAACAACTACTTGTTTTGGCCGATAAATACTCAAAAAGCGGCTATGGAGAATATCTTAGAAGAATAAAAATGTAAAAATTGTATTTTTGTTGAACTTTACGTACTTTAAGCTGTTCTGTAATGGAACAGCTTTTTTATTTTTAAAATGATTCTAGGTTTATGAATGCATTCACTATTAAAGATTTAGAAAATATATCTGGTATAAAAGCCCATACTATACGTATTTGGGAACAGCGCTATACTTTTTTAAATCCCCAAAGAACAGACACTAATATTCGCTATTATTCGAATGAAGAATTAAAAATTATTTTAAATATTTCGTTGTTAAATAAATACGGATTCAAAATATCTCATATCGATAAAATGACCGGTGATGAGATGAAAGAAAAAATGCTTTCTTTTTCTCAAGTACAAGCTCAACACGAGCGCTTAGTTAATGAGTTGATTGTTACCATGGTTGATATGAATATAGATGCTTTCGAATCTATATTGGATAGTTTTATCATGTCGAAAGGAATTGAAAAAACAATTACTCAAATTATTTTCCCTTTTTTAGAAAGAATTGGATTTCTTTGGATATCCAATCATATCAACGCTGGGCAGGAACATTTGGTTACTAATATAGTTCGTCAAAAACTAATTGTAGGTATAGAAACCACTCAACTTTCTAATACAAACGGTAAAACTGTTTTATTATTTTTACCTGAGGGTGAATACCATGAACTGGGTATTTTGTTCACCTACTTTTTACTTAAAAGCAGGGGGACTAAAGTAATTTATGTTGGTGCGAATGTGCCAATGAGAGATATTGAATACATCGTTAATTTGAAAAAACCCGACTTTCTTTATTCTCACTTAACGTCTATAGCTCATAACTTTAATTTCGAAAAATTCTTATTAAATGCCCATAATAGGATGCCTCAAACAGACTTAATCGTTTCAGGGGCTATAACTCAGAACTATAAGAAGCGAATTCCTCCAAATGTGTACTTCAAAACTTCACTTTCAGACGTAATGGACTATATAACAAGCTTTTAATTCTGTTTAATTGTTAAAACATAAAAATTAAACAAAAAAAGTTGTTAGTTTTAAAATTATGTTTAACTTTGTACTCTATAAGTTAAACAAAAATTATGACAACTTTTGATTTCAACCAAACCTTGGTCAACAACACAGAATTTTTAAAGCCATTTGCATTCACTTTAACCCGTGATAACGAGGCAGCTAAAGACTTATACCAAGAAACGTTGTTTCGTGCATTGGCCAATAAAGACAAATACAATGTTGGTACCAATATAAAAGCATGGTTATATACCATCATGCGCAACATCTTTATCAATAACTATAGAAAAAAATCAAAACAAAATACCATATTTGATAACACTCCTAACGAGTATTTATTAGATCTTAATCAAACAGCAGTTGCTAACCAAGCAATCGCAGGAATCAATCTAAAAGAAGTAAAACAAGCCATACATAATCTCCCTGCAATTTTTAAAACCCCTTTTTTGTTGTATTTTGACGGCTATAGATACCATGAAATTGCAGAAATGCTTGAAGAACCATTGGGAACTATTAAAAGTAGAATTCACTTTGCCCGTAAACTTCTTAAAACTCATGTACAACGCTTCTAAAAAAAAAGTAGTCATCATCGGCAGCGGATTTGCCGGATTGTCCGCAGCTTCTTTTATGGCTAAATCTGGTTGGGATGTAGAAGTTGTAGAAAAACATTCAACACCAGGAGGCAGAGCTCGACAATTTTCAGAAAACGGTTTTACATTCGATATGGGTCCTAGTTGGTATTGGATGCCTGACGTATTTGAACGTTTTTTTAATCAATTCGATAAAAAAGTTTCCGATTATTATCAATTAAAACGCCTCGATCCATCTTACAGAGTTTATTGGCATGACGGACCAGTAGATATTCCTGCGGACTATCAATCTCTATTAAATTTATTTGATCAAATTGAACCAGGTAGTGGTGAAATGCTCAATAAATATTTAAAAGAAGCTGCTTTTAAATATGAAGTTGGAGTGAATAAATTAGTATTTAAGCCTGGGCAATCATTGTTAGAATTTATCGATTGGGATTTAATAAAAGGAGTGTTTCGATTAGATGTATTTAATTCGATAAAAAGCCACGTGGCAAAGCATTTCAAGCATCCTAAGTTGATTGAATTGATGGAATTTCCCGTCTTATTTTTAGGTGCATTGCCTGAGAATACTCCTGCATTATATAGCTTGATGAATTATGCAGATATAAAAGGCGGCACTTGGTATCCTAATGGTGGGATGTATCAAATAGTAAATGGTATGTACCAGCTTGCAGTATCATTAGGAGTTAAATTTTATTTTAACCATGATGTACAACAGGTCAATATTAATAATGGATTTGCACAATCAATTACTGCAATTAATCATACAGAAAATAAGCAGGAAACTGTTGTTTTTAATGCTGATGTAATTATTGCTGGAGCCGATTACCATCATGTAGAAACAAAATTATTGGAGCCAAAATACCAAAGTTATACTGCCAAATATTGGGATGATAGAGTGCTGGCACCTAGTTGTATTTTGTACTATATAGGATTGAATAAAAAATTGACAGGCATCAAACATCATTCACTTTTTTTTGATACTTCTTTTGATGTGCATGGTAAAGAAATTTACACTACAAAAGAATGGCCAACAGATCCGTTATTTTATGTAGGTGCAACTTCTGTTTCTGATGATAGTGTTGCGCCAGAAGGTTGCGAAAATTTGTTTTTATTGATACCTATAGCTGCAGGCTTAACCAACGATACAGAAGCGCTAAAAGATCAATATTTTGATTTAATCATTCGAAGAATGGAAAAACAACTTGGACAGTCCATTTTAGATGCTGTGATTTATAAAAAATCCTTTGCTGGGTCTGATTTTATCAGTCAATACAACTCTTTTAAAGGAAATGCTTACGGTTTAGCGAACACTTTACTGCAAACTGCTGTTCTAAAGCCATCATGTAGAAGTAAAAAAGTGAAAAACCTATTTTATACTGGCCAATTAACAGTTCCGGGCCCTGGTGTACCTCCTAGCTTGATAAGTGGGGAAGTTGTATCCAAAGAAGTAGTAAAATTGTTTGGTAACTAATGCACATTGCATACTTTTATTAAATAATATTATGGTGAACATTTTTCATGAACTTAGTCAAGAATGCAGCAGAATTACTACGGAAAAGTATAGTACTAGCTTTTCCTCTTCAATTCGATTGCTTCATAATGACCTTCGCGTACCTATTTTTAATATTTATGGATTTGTAAGGTTTGCCGATGAAATTGTAGACACATTTCATGAACACGACAAACAAGTGCTACTATCAGAATTTAAAGAAGCAACCTATTTAGCAATTGAAAGAAAAATTAGCCTTAACCCTATTTTAAATAGTTTTCAAATTACTGTAAATCAGTTTAAAATTGATCTATCACTAATAGAAGCTTTTTTGCATAGCATGGAGTTAGACCTAAACAAAAAAAATTACAATCGTGCAGAATACGAGGAATATATTTATGGGAGTGCAGAAGTTGTTGGATTAATGTGTTTGTTTGTTTTTTGTGAAGGAAATAAAGAAGAATTCGAAAAATTAAAACCATCTGCAAAAAGTCTTGGTTCAGCTTTTCAAAAAGTAAATTTTTTGAGGGACCTTAAAGCCGATTTTGAAGGATTAAATAGAGTTTACTTTCCTCAATGCGATTTTACCAATTTTACTGCTCAGGATAAGGCATTAATTGAACAAGATATTCAGAAAGATTTTGATGATGCCTATGAAGGAATTATTCAATTACCGTTGAAAGCAAGGTTTGGCGTATATGTTGCCTACAAATATTATCTTTCTCTATTTAAGAAAATTAAAAAAGTTGCTCCTCATAAAATACTCAACGAACGTGTAAGAATTCCTGATTACGGAAAATTCTATATTCTTGCAAAAGCTGGAATTAGAAGTCAGTTTAATGTCTTATAAGTGAATTAATAAAAATGGTAGAAGAAGTAATTCTTGTTGATGAATTAGATAATCCCATTGGAACAATGGAGAAAATGGAAGCACATGAAAAAGCTATATTGCATAGGGCTTTCAGTGTTTTTATTTTTAATAATAAGGGAGAAATGCTATTGCAACAAAGAGCAATTAACAAATACCACAGTGGTGGATTATGGACCAATAGCTGTTGCAGTCACCCAAAACCAAATGAAAAAACGATAGCAGCAGCAACTCGACGATTGAAAGAAGAAATGGGTTTTGAAACTGATATAGAAAAAGTATTTGATTTTATTTATAAAGCTCCTTTTTCGAATGGGTTAACCGAACATGAGTTTGATCATGTGTTTATTGGTTTATACAATGGAACTATAACGCCCAACAAAGATGAAGTAGCTAATTATGAATATATTTCTTTAGAAAATATAGAGCAACAATTAATTAATGAACCATCAAAGTACACCGAATGGTTTAAGATAGCATTCCCGAAAGTAAAAGACTATTGGCTACTTCAAAAAAAATTGACTGATGAATAATCAATTGCCTACCAAAAAAGCAATGATTATTGGTGCCGGTGTAGCCGGTATTGCTGCAGCTATTCGATTAAAATTATTAGGATTTGAAGTTGAAGTATTTGAACAGAATGGTTGCCCCGGTGGAAAATTATCTAGTTTTAAATTGGGCGACTATCATTTTGATGCTGGTCCAAGTTTATTTACTCAGCCAGAAAATATAAAAGATCTATTCGATTTGGCTGGAGAAGAAATGGCTAAATATTTTGAATATCAACAATTAGCTATTTCCTGTAATTATTTTTATGAAGATGGAACGCGTGTAAAAGCATTTGCTGATAGTACTGCTTTTGCAAAAGAATTAGAAGATAAGTTGGGAGAGCCATCAATAAATACTATTAATTTTTTACAACAATCAGCTACTATTTACGATCATATTGGCAGTTTATTCCTCAATAATTCATTACATAAAACTGCAACACTATTTAAAAAAGGAGTTTGGAGCGCAATTAAATATACAAAATGGAAGTATTTATTTAAGTCGATGCACCAGTTGCACGAGCAACAATTTGTATCACCAAAAACGGTGCAGTTGTTTAATAGGTATGCTACATATAATGGAAGTAATCCTTATAAAGCGCCTTCTATGTTAACAATGATTCCTCATTTAGAACATAATCAGGGTAGTTATTATCCAAAGGGTGGAATGGTAAATATTACCAATGCATTGTATAATCTTGCGTTATCAAAAGGAGTAGTCTTTCATTTTAATGCAAAGGTTGATCGAATTATACAAAATGGTAACAGCGTTAATGGAATTGTTGTTGGAGAAAAAAATAAAGCTGCAGATTGTGTGGTGAGTAATATGGATGTTTATTTTACTTACAAGTATTTATTAGAGGATCCAAATACTGCTATAAAATTATTAAAGCAAGAACGAAGTAGTAGTGCGTATGTTTTTTATTGGGGTATCAAGCAAAGTTTTGAACAGCTTTCATTACACAATATTTTCTTTACTAAAAATTATCAGGAGGAATTTGAGCACCTTTTTAAAAAAGGAGATGCATACAATGATCCTACAATATATATAAATATTACATCTAAGTGTGAACCAGGAATACAGGCACCTGTAGGAAAGGAAAATTGGTTTGTGATGGTAAATGCTCCTGCAAATAATGGACAAGATTGGGATGCTTTAGGTAAAATTTACAGGGTAGCAATAATTGAAAAATTGAACAGAATGTTAGGGGTCGATATTGAATCATTAATTGAAGTAGAGCAAGTTTTAACGCCAGTAAGTATAGAATCTAAAACATCTTCTTACATGGGATCTTTATACGGAACAAGCTCAAATAGTAAATTGGCAGCTTTTCTACGACACCCTAATTTTGGCAAACACAATAAGGGCTTATATTTTGTAGGAGGAACTGTACATCCTGGAGGAGGCATTCCGCTTTGTTTAAGTAGTGCTAAAATAATGGCCGATCTTGTTCAGCAAGATTATCAATAAAAATAAATGAAGTTTAGCAAAATACAGGTCAGCACTTTTTTAGCCATTCTCTTTCATCTGAGTGGTGTAATCGGAATATTATTTTCGCCATATAGCGAGTGGTTTATTACAAATACTCCACTTAATTTATTATTGATGACGGTTTTACTTTTATGGAACCAACAAAAAATTAATCAAGTGTTTTTTTTATTTTTTGCTTGTTGCTTTTTCACAGGTATGGTTTCTGAAATGATAGGAGTGAATACAGGGATGCTTTTTGGGGCTTATTCGTATGGAAAAATTTTGGGATTTAAAATTGCTGGAGTTCCATTATTAATTGGACTAAACTGGTTTGTGCTTGTGTATAGTTGTATAGTATTAATGGAGCAACTACATGAATGGGTAAATAATAAATATGCAGTGTCTGAAATGCCATTAATGCCAGCACGATTAGCAAATTTATCTATTATTATAGATGGAGCATTGTTGGCTACTTTTTTTGATTGGATAATGGAGCCGGCTGCTGTTAAATTAGGTTTTTGGCAATGGGAATCTGCTACAATTCCAACCTTTAACTATATATGTTGGTTTATTATTAGCGCATTGCTTATATGGGTTTCGAGGAAATTGAAATTTCAGAAACGCAACGATTTCGCTGTACATTTGTTAATTATTCAAACACTATTTTTTTTAACCTTACGTATATTTTTATAATATGAAATACATTTTGTTGACACTTTTGGTTTTTTGTATAATGGAAGGAGTAACATGGCTTACTCACCGTTATGTAATGCATGGATTTTTGTGGTATCTGCATAAAGATCATCATCAGAAAGGAAACGGATTTTTCGAAAAAAATGATGCATTCTTTATCATTTTTGCCGTACCGAGTTGGTTATGTATTATGCTTGGGAGTATGAACCAAAATTATTGGGTTGTAAGCATTGGAGCCGGTGTTGCATTGTATGGTTTTGCTTATTTTGTAGTGCACGAAATAATAATACATCAACGTTTTAAATTTTTTACTCGATCTAATTATAGATATGTAAGAGCAATAAGATGGGCACATAAAATGCATCATAAGCACTTTAATAAAGAAAAGGGTGAAAGCTTTGGAATGCTAATTGTTGCCAAACAATATTGGGATAAAATTAAGCGTGATGAAAAGCTGAAGGCAGTTTAATTAATTGGAAAACCACTACCACTATATTATTACAGGAGCAGGATGTGCTGGGCTTAGTTTGTTAATGAGGATGATGGATGATCCTTTTTTTGCTAATAAAAAAATTGCAATAGTTGATGCTGCTCAAAAAAATACCAATGATAGAACATGGTGTTTTTGGGAAAAAGAAGCTGATATTTTTGAATCTATTGTTCACCATCAATGGACTGAACTAGATTTTTATTCTTCAAATTATTCTGGTCAACTTTCCATACATCCATACGTTTATAAAATGATTCGGGGAATTGATTTTTATCAATTTGTAATTGAAAAGGCAAATAACTGTTCCAATATTCATTGGATTAATGCATCGGTACTTTCTATAAATAATATTCCTGAAACTAATACCGCTAAAGTTGAGTTAAGCGATCGAATAATTTATGCCGATAAAGTATTCAACAGTATTTTATTTGAACCGATAAAAACTACTAGTAAGCAATTTTATTTTCAACAGCATTTTAAAGGATGGATGATAAAAACCGATCAGCCAAGTTTTAATCCTGCAAAAGCTACTTTCATGGATTTTAGGGTTAGTCAAGATAAAGGCACCACTTTTATGTATGTGCTTCCAACATCATCAACACAGGCTTTAATAGAGTACACTTTGTTTACGGAAGAGCTATTAAAACAAGATGAATATGATAAAGCGTTGAAATTGTATATTACCGAGTACTTGCACATAAATGAATATAAAATAGAGCATGAGGAGTATGGTATTATTCCAATGACCAATACAAAATTTAAAAGTAATGAAGCAAGTATTATTTATATTGGTATAGCAGGTGGACAAGCAAAAGCTAGTAGCGGATATGCTTTTAAATTCATTCAGAAACGAACAGCAAATATTGTAGAAGCGTTGCGATTAAATAAGTCTATCCCAAGTAATAAATCGTTTAATAATGTAAAAGGATTATTGTACGACAGTGTATTGTTGCATGTGCTTCATTTTAAAAAACTAAGAGGCGAAGAAATTTTCGCAGATATTTTTAAAAACAATAAAGCGGTTGATGTAATGCAATTTTTAGATAATGAAAGTTCATTATTCACTGATTTAAAAATAATGCATAGTGTACCAACCTCCATTTTTTTGCCTGCAGCTTTGCGGGAGTTATTTGTTTCAGCAGTTAATAAATAAGCAATGCACCAAATTATTACCATCACGCTTAATCCCTCTTTAGATAAAAGCATAACTGTACCGCAGTTGGTGCCAGAAAAAAAATTGCGTTGTACTTCTGCAGAGGTAGATCCTGGAGGTGGCGGTGTGAATGTTTCGAGGGCGTTAAATAAATTAGGGGTAAAGTCATCGGCTGTTTTTTTATCGGGTGGTTATACAGGAAAAAAATTAGAAGAGTTGTTGTTGAATGAGGAAGTGGATATTATTGCTTTACCTATTAAAGAAGCAACAAGAGAAAATTTTGTTGTTTTTGATGAAGAAAAAAAATTACAATATCGTTTTGGTATGGATGGTGCTGCAGTAACTGAAGCAGAATGGAAAGCCGTTTTAAATTATGTGAGTGAGCAAACAGAAGTAAGTCATATAGTAGCCAGTGGAAGTTTACCGCCTGGTGTGCCAGTGAACTTTTTTGGACAGTTGGCTGCACTTGCTAAAAATATTAAAGCAAAATTAATTGTAGACACATCGGGCGAAGCTTTACAATATGCGGCAAAGGAGGGTTTGTATATGCTTAAGCCGAACTTAAATGAATTAAGCAGTTTAACGGGTAAGGACAATTTTGTTGGAGAAGAAATTGTAGCAGCAGCCCGAACAGTTATAGCAAGAGGTGGTTGTGAAATAATGGTGGTTTCATTGGGTGGTGACGGAGCATTGTTGGTAACGGCCGAGGAGCATTACCAAGTGAAACCGCCAAAAGTTACCGTAATGAGTACGGTGGGGGCGGGGGATAGTATGGTAGGAGGTATATTGTATGGTCTTTCTAAGGGGTGGACTTATAAAGAAATATTGATGTATGGGGTTGCGGCCGGAACGGCAGCAACATTGCATCCTGGTACCGAGCTATGTAAAAAAGAGGATACCGAACGAATCTTTGCTGGGTTGAAGCAAGAATAGAGTGAGTATAATACATTTGCGCAATATTGGTTTCGTAGTACAATGGATAGTATAAGAGTTTCCGAAGCTCCAGATCCAAGTTCGATTCTTGGCGAGACCACAAAGACCCCAACGAAGTTGAGGTCTTTTTTATTTGAGAAAACGTCGAACGCTTGCGCTCGTAAGTTGGCGAAAATGAAAAAGACTAGGCAACCGAAAGGTTGCCGTGGGGCTTTGAGTAAGTTCAATACGGTAGAAGTCAGTTGAGCAAAGCGATAACTGACAATCTTATCGATTCGTTTGGAGTGGTTTTTCCCGTTTAGGGAAAATTCTAGGTATTAAAAAAATAATTTCGTTTTTGTTAATTTAATTTCGTTTATGATAATTTTAATTACCTTTGAAATATGGTCATTATCACCAAAACTAAATTGATCAAATTTTATGACAAGGATATTAATGCTAAAGAGGCCCTATTAAAATGGTATCATCTAGCGTTGTTAAGCGACTGGCAAGATTTTCATAGTATAAAAAATACTTTTAATAGCGTAGATAATGTTGGAAATGATAGATATGTGTTTAATATATGATCAAATAAATTGTAAAACCGTATAACTATGAGCACATCTATAACAAAAAAGGAATTTGAAGCAACCGAATTAAAAATGTTTGAACTATTAAATGTTGCCACTCGTAAAGGCAGTTTTGATCATCTTTCAGCCAAAGAAAAATCATCTCTTAGTAAGTATACTGATATTGTAAAATCTTATGAAGATGCAAATTTTTCAATTCCAATGCCTCAAACAGTTCAAGGCCTTATTGAGTTAAAAATGTATGAAAAGAAGCTTAAGCAAAAAGAACTTGCGAAATTGCTTAACACTACTGATACCAAACTTTCTGAAATCATGCATAGTAAAAGAAAGCCAAGCCTTAGCTTTTTAAAAGCAATGCATGAGGTTTTAGGCATTGATGGTAATTTGCTTTTGAAAATAGCATAATGCTTTACTGAAACGAATGAACCATGGCCATGGATTCTCTCGCCATTTGCTGGTTAAATTCAAAAGCCAGTTTTTTATGATTAATAGTATCAATAATGGTTCCTACTAAACAAAGGCCACCTGTAAATAAATATAAAATTCCCATTCCAATTTGTCCCACCATAAAACGTTGAACTCCTGCAACCCCTAAAAATCCTATAACGCATCCCAAAAGTATATGATCGGCTTTTCTTCTTTTACCATTGTAAACCATAATAAAATTCTTCAGCTGATCAGGCGTTAAATTCTGGGTAAAATTTTGTAAAAACACCAATTCTTCACCTTCAATTGCTGGGATAAGATTCACTAAATTAGGTTGCATGGTTTGTTTTTTTAGAGGGAATTAATTTTATTATTCTCATAAGTATAATTAAAACGCCGAATATTCCCAATGGATGATCTATAAAAGATTGAGTAAACTTAAAATGTAGTGCATGATGCATAGAAGTTCCTATGCCGCAACCAGGGCAACTATTAAAACCTATTGCTTTAAAAACACAAAGCGATTGCCTAGGTGTTTCTGAGAGAAAAAATAAAATAATTACAGCAGTTATCCATACAATTATCTCGAAATTTTGTAAAAAGAAATTCCGATATTTATTTAATAATTTGTTCAATATTATTTTATTATTTTCCGAAAACAGCAATATTTGAACTAAAGATTTTAACAGCAATTGCTAATAAAATTACGCCAAAGAATTTTCTTACTGCAAGCAATCCAGATTCGCCAAGTGCACGTTTTACCAAAGCTAGAGATCTTAATGTTGCATATACAATTATAAGGTTAATTAAAATACCAGCTAAAATATATAGCTGATCGTAATTGGCTTTTAACGACATAATTGTGGTTAGCGTTCCACTTCCTGCAATAATGGGGAATGCAATAGGCACAACAGTGCCAGATTTTGCATTAGCATCTCCTTTAAAAATTTCATGACCTAATACCATTTCTAATCCCAATAAAAAAATTACCACAGAGCCACCAACTGCAAAAGATCTTACATCAAGCCCTAAGATTTTTAAAAATGGTTTCCCAGCAAATAAAAATAAAATCATTAATCCACCTGAAACAAGGGTTACTTGTAAAGATCTGATACCACCCATTTTTTCCTTTAATGATATTAGTAAAGGAATTGAACCAACTACATCAATTACAGCGAAGAGCGTAAAAGTTATGGTGAGTAATTCATCTATCCGAATATTCATAATGATGGGTTTAGTTAATGATACAGCCTAATTAAGTGGTTGGTCTATGCCATTCTTTTCCATGCCTAGAATAATTATACAATAGTTGGTGATTCGTTTCACTTTCATCGATCGTAATTTTTACTACACAACCATAATGCAATGTAAACACATCGAACGATTCTTTAAGTGCTGTATTGGTAATATAGGAAAGTATGCTTCTTAAAACCCCTCCATGAGCTACTATTACAGCATTCTCGCCCTTGCTTTTAATTTCTTCAAACTTATTCACTACTCTTTCATAAAGTAAAACATAACTTTCTCCATTTGGAACTATTACGTTTACAAAATCATCCATCCAAGGTTGAATTTCTGTTTTTGGAATGTCATCCCATTTTTGCATTTCCCAATCGCCGCAATTTAATTCCATCAATTCATCATGGTACTCAATAACTTCGGCACTATACAATGCATTGGCCAATTTTGAGCATCGTTGTAAAGGGCTGCTATATATTTTTATGTCTGCTTGAGGTAAATGAGGATGAATCATACTTATCTCTTCCTCAAAACTATCGGTAATATCAAGATCGGTTTGTCCATAACAGATTCCCTTCTCAATTAATGGTGTTGTATGTCGTATTAAATAAATCTCCATAGTAGTAAGCATCCTATATAAAAACCAATTTCACAAAGTTGTTGAGTTGCACCTAAACAATCTCCCGTATAACCACCAATCCATTTCTTAAAGAATCTTCCTGCAAAATAACGGATTATAATAGCAGGTAACATTATTAATAAAACAAATAGCGGGAAAAGATAAAAAGAAGCAACGCTAAAGCGGATGGAAAAAGGGGTAGGATTTAAATTTGCTGGTGCTATAATAATATATACTAAAAAAAGTGGGATTAGTGCTCCGATAGATAAAACAGTTAGTTCTTTTAAATTCAATACCCTATCTGCTAAAGGCTTGCTTTTGCTTGTGTCTATATCCTGAACGTAGGGTAATTGTTGCATAATAGTTACCGCCATGAATCTACTAGTGCTATGGGCAGCTATAATAATGATTGCAACAAAGGGCGTGTAAAATGCCGAACATAGTTCAAGTATCAGTATGAATTTTATAGATAAGGCAGCTATTAATCCTACCACTCCGTAAGTGCCCAGCCTGCTATCTTTCATGATGGTCAATATTTTTTCTTTAGACCATCCACCTCCAAAAGCATCACAGCTATCCGCCAACCCATCCTCATGAAATGAACCAGTAATAATTATCGTAACAAGCATCGAAAAGATAGTACTTAAGGCTGGAGAAAAATACAAACTCAAACCAGCAAAAACCAATCCACCAATTAGTCCTATTAATATACCCACCCAACTAAAATACCTTGCGGATGCTTGAAGGTGATCTTTTGAATAAGGCAAATTTTTCCCAACAGGTATTCTTGTGAGAAACATAATAGCGGTGCGGAAAAGGAGCCACTGATTTGCCATTTATTTTTTTATGTTTAGTACTACAAGAAAGTTATAAAGAACTAACTCCAGCTTGCTCAAAGCTAGCCATTTCATTTAAAAATGCAACAGCGCTTTGTATAATAGGCATTGCCAACGCCGCACCAGTCCCTTCCCCCAATCTCATTCCTAAATTAAGTATTGGTACAACTTGTAAATACTGCAACATTTTTTCGTGTCCCTGCTCTCCACTAGTATGAGCAAAAATGCAATTATTGATGACTAATGGCTCAATTTTTAAAGCAATCAGTAAAGCTGCTGTAGCAATAAATCCGTCTACAATAATGGTACTTTTTTCTTGGAATGCTTTTATGTAAGCGCCAGTCATCATGGCAATTTCAAAACCTCCAATTTTGGATAATAATTCGAAAGGTTCATCTTTTAATAAGTTGAGCTGGTGTTTATCGAATACTATTTTTAAAGTATTAATTTTCGTATGCAACTGCTCATCATTTACCCCTGTTCCTCTGCCTGTGCATTCTCCAATTGAAATTCTTGTAATGGCACTCATAATTAGTGCAGCGGATGAAGTGTTGCCAATACCCATTTCACCAAATCCAACACAGTTACATCCCTTAGCAATTAAATCTTGAACAATTTGTTTCCCTTTTTCAATAGAGCATATTACTTCTTCATGCGTCATTGCATTTTGGTCTAAATAATTTTTAGTGCCCAATCCTTGTTTTGCGTCTATAAAAAAATCACTGAAAGAACTACTACTAAAATCATAATTTACCCCTGCATCCACAACCACTAAATTAATATTATTCAGTTTTGTAAATACATTAATAGCGGCTCCCTTCTCAATAAAATTCAATACCATCTGAGCTGTAACTGCTTGTGGATAAGGGTTTACTAAACCTGTTGATGCAATCCCATGGTCTCCTGCAAAAATTACAATTGTTGGGTTAGATATGCAAGGTGATGTGGTTTCTTGAATCATGCCAACTTGTAATGCAATGTTTTCGAGCATCCCTAATGCACCTAATGGTTTTGTTTTAGTATTTATTTTTTGTTGTAGTAATTCTTTCAGCGACGAACTCATAATTATAAATTAATGGTTATTCCCGTATTCAGCATAAAAGGAATACTATTGAATCCTCTTAAATCGAAAAATTGTTTTGACGTAATGTTTTGCGCATCCACAAAAAAATGAATACTTGTATTTATTTGATACGATGCATAAGCTCCTAATAAAAAGTAAGATGGCAAATTTACATCTGCTCTTTTGTATCCACCTATATCTGATCTGTTGCTAACATATTTTCCAGTAACACTGATGTTTAAGTTTTTACAATCATATCTAAGCGAAAGATTTGCGTTAATACCCGGTCTTCTTAAACCATAAACATAACCAGTGTCTTTAAAACTAACCCTGCTTTGTGTTGAATCTGCCATAGTCAATACACTAAAATTACCTTGAAGTGTAAAATGTTTCGATAATTGTGACGAAGCCTCATATTCAATGCCAACAGCAGTTTGCTTGATAAAATTGTAGTACTTATTTCTTACATAATCATAATCAATTCCATTACTCGTATTTCTATAAAACACTACCAATCTGCTTTTGAAAATACTATAATTATTGCTAACACCAGCTTCTACAGTATTACTTTTTTCCGGTTGTAAATCCTTTCTTCCACTAAACGGATCAAATAATTGATAAAGTGAAGGTGTTTTAAATGCAGAAGCAACACTTCCAAATACCCTTGTATTTTCATTTATCTGATAAGATGGATTAAAAGTAAATGTGTAATTATTGCCATACATAGAATGATTATTATACCTCACCCCAAAATCGGCAGCAAATCCTTTTTTGTTATTGAATAAAAAAGAGGAATACACAGAATACTGGCGAATACTGGTATCCTTAAATCCGCTACTAAACGGTCCAAAACTACTTACAGAAAAAAACTGACTATTCATACTTGCATAGCGGTATTCAACACCTTGTAATAAACTAAGTTGGTTGCCAAGCTTAATATTTGCATATAGCTCTACAAACTGTGTCTTTGCAAAATAATTATTTCGTTGATAAAAACTAAAAACAGATTTATCTAAACTATCTCTTTCAAAAGCGCGATTTGTTTGGCTAAATTGGTAATTACCTGTTAATGCAAAACTAGTTGCTTTATATTGGAATCCCCCACCAGTATTCAGCATATTATTATTAATATTAAAATGCTTATCGTCCGAAAATACACCCGCATCAATACCAGCTTTATAATTATTATACATACCAAATCCTTTTACCATAAGCCTTTCCGAAATCTGGTATTGAAGACTAGCCATGGTTGAGTTTCCATTATATGCATCCTTGTCAAACCCTTTAGTACCAGTACTATCATGAGCGCTACTAAAACCATCTGTTTTAATTTTTGCTGTACGTAGCGTGTAGCTAAGTTTATTTACCTTGCCATATACTTGTACATTTCCTCTATAAGTATTTAAATTACCTGCAGATAAAGTTGCTTTTACATTAATTGGTTTAGTAATATTTTGTTTGATGGTAATGATATTTATTACTCCTGCAACTGCATCACTACCATAAATAGTACTCTGTGCGCCTCTGCATACTTCTATTCTTTCAATATCATTGATGGAGAAAAGATTTAAATCAAATTCATTATTAATTTGCGAAGGGTCGTTTACTGGTATTCCATCTAAAAGAATAAGTGTGCGACCACTATTTGCCCCTCTCATAAATACAGTTTGATTGGTGCCTGTATTATTTAATGATCCATTAATGGTTAAACCAACCGTTTCATTAAGCACTTGCCCTAGTGTGCGGCCTACACTTTGTTCCAAGGTTTTTTTGTCGATTACGGTAATAACTTTACCTGTAGTACTTTGTTTCTGTTCCTGCTTATTAGCAGTTACAACTATTTCGTCTAGTATTCTTACACTAGAACTGTCTTTTTGTGCAAGTAAGTAATTGCTTACTAGCAAGGTTGCGAAGAGCGTTAATTTTTTGCTCATTGTTGTTTCATTTTTAATTTGAACAATGAGCTCCCAGGAAAATAAAAAAACGGAGAAATATAAATTGCCGCTGCAGCAGCATTTTACGTTCCATGCTTTTCACCCGAAAGCCGTGAATGTTTGTTTGTATCTGGCAGGTCTTCTGGCTTTCCGCTTTTTGAACTTCCTTCCCATCCGCAAAAGGCGGACAGTGGATATAGTTGTTCAAAAATTTGCCAATAATGGCAACGGTTATACAGCTACGGGGATAGCGCCGGAATTAAACCGGACTTCCCTTTTAATCATTTGCCTGAGGCAGATGAACCAAGTACAAAGCAAATGTAGATGTCATTTTTTTAATAGCTGCTTTTTTTTATAAACCATTTTTCTCTTGTTGGTGAATAATCTTCCTTAATTAAAAGTTCATTATAAATTATCATATATTTATTGGATGCAAGGAAATCAAAAATTAAACCTCTTCAGTTTCACGATGATTGTAGTGGGACTGGTTATTGGAATGGGAATTTTTAGAACAGCCGCAACTAGCGCTAAAGACGCAATAGAACCATCTGTTTATTTTACTGCTTGGATATTAGGAGGTTTTGTTGCATTCTGCGGTGCATTAACTTATGCCGAAATTGGAAGTAGATATCCTGTTACTGGAGGCTATTATAAAATATTTTCTTATGCCTATCATCCAAGTATTGCATTCGCCATTAATTGTATTATCCTAATTAGTAATGCTGCTAGTTTAAGTGGAGTGGCTTTAATAGGTAGTGGATATATTACTAAGTTGTTTCCAGGTATTGCATGGACGGATATTGATAAAGCATTAATTAGTTTTGTAGCAATAATCGTTTTTTATGGCATTAATTTGATGGGATTAAGAATGAGTTCAAAGGCCCAGAACGTATTAATGCTTATAAAAATCACCATGATTATTGTAATCATTGCAGCTTTGTTTTTTCCCTACGATACAAGTGTTGCAGTAGTTTCATCAGTTCAAACAACTGCTCCTACAATGGGATGGCTTCAAAGTTTAGGAGTAAGTTTAATTGCTGTTTCTTTTACATACGGTGGGTATCAACAGACCATTAATTTTGGAAATGAAGTAAACAATCCATCTAAAAATGTTCCAAAAGGTATTTTCTTTGGAATAGCAATAATTATTACTCTTTACCTGCTGGCAAACTTTAGTTATTATCAAATTATTGGATTCGAACAGATGAAAGGAGAAAGAGAAATTGCGTTTGTATTAATCAATAAAGTTTTTGGTGAAAGAGGTGCAGCTATTTTTTCATTCTTTTTATTTTTTGGTGTGTTAGCATACGTAAACGCATTATTAATGAGTAACCCAAGAGTTATGTATGCAATGAGTGAAGAAGGAAGCTTGCCAAAAATATTTGGAAAACAAAGTAAGAAAAATGATGCTTTAGTAGTATCCCTTTCTGTTTTCGCATCATTGTGTATTATTATTTTGTTCTTTGCTCAAACATTTGAAAAAATTCTGAATTTTACCATATTCTTAGATTGTTTTGGAATGGTGGCATCTAGTGCTACGCTATTTATTCTCAGAAAAAAAACAAAACACTTAGATGGAACTGGCATCTACAAAATGAAATTATACCCAATTCTACCACTCATTTTTATAGCTACTTATTTGTTTGTAGGAGTTAGTATTGCTATACAAACCCCCGACACTGCCTTGGTAGGTGTATTGGTACTTGGGGCTTTTGTTTTATTGTACTTTGCCACCGCTAAACGGCAAAATCGCCTTTCATAACCATTTTTTGGCTAATAAAACCCTTTCCTTTCCGCCTGTCTAAATTTTTAGATAGGCTCATTCAAAGCAAGTATTTTTGATACATGAAGCAATTTTTTACATTAGGTGCTGCTATTTTTTTGCTCTTAACGCAATTACCTGCCCAAGGGGTTTCCAATAAATGGGATTTACAGCGTTGCATTGATTATGCTGCCAAAAATAATATATCCGTTAAACAAGCCGATGTTCAAGCAAGGCTAGCTAATATTGAAACTGAACGTGCCAAATTAGTTCAGTATCCATCTGCTAATTTTAATACCAATTTAGGTACTCAATTTGGTAGATCAATTGATCCTACAACAAACTTGTTTGTAAATAGTCAGCAAGTGTTTCAAGGGCTTAATTTAAATGTAAATGCACCTATCTATAATTGGGGCGCTTTACAAGCAGATAAGAAAATTGCTGGATTTAATGCTCAGGTTGCTGTTGCAGATATAGAAAGAATTATTAATGATGTATCTCTAAATATAGCTACTTTTTATTTACAAATTGTAGCAGCAAAACAACAAATATTTATTACTCAGGTACAAATTTCACAAACTCAAACGCAATTAGGTTTTACAAGAAAACGCGTTGAAGCTGGTGCTTTACCTGAATTAAATGCTGCAGAATTAGAAGCTCAGCTTGCTAGAGATACCTCTTCATATATAACAGCACAAGCAAATTTTACCCAAGCTGTTATTCAACTAAAAGCAGCCATCAATTTAGATATGGCAGCACCTTTTGAAGTTGATATTCCAACTGTTGAAAATATTTCTCTTGAACCTTTAGCAGATTTAGAGCCTGCTGGTTTATATCAATTGGCCTTAACTAATCAGCCAGCTCAAAAAGTTAATAGTTTACGAATTAAGTCTGCAACTGAATCTATTGTAAGAGCTAGAGCAGCTTTCTATCCTACACTTTCTGCATTTGCTGGATTTGGTAGCAATTTTGCCAATTCTGCTCAAAAAATTACAGGATTTAATCAAGTTGGAACAAGAACTACTCCTGGTTTCATTACAATAAGTAACACAAATTATTCAGTGTTTCAACCTGATATTCAGTTAACAAGCACTAAAAGAAATTTTGGACAGTTTTGGGAAGGATGGGGAACTCAGATAGGTGATAATTTTCGTCAAAATGCTGGGATTAATTTAGCAGTGCCAATTTTTAATGGCGGTAATGCCCGATTAGGACATGAACGTGCCAAGCTTAATTTGGCAAATATTCAGGTGGCTAAACAACAGATCGACTTAACCTTGCAACAAAATATTTATCAAGCTCATGCAATTGCTTTGGCCGCTATGTTGCGATATAATGCTAGTATGAAAAGTGTGGAAGCTTCTCAAAAAGCATTCGACTTTGCATCAAAAAGATATGAAGCTGGATTATCTAATACATTAGATTTAATTACTAATCAAAATAATTTATTGAGGGCAAAATTAGAAAGATTGAATAATCAATTCGATTATATATTTCGTATTAAATTGCTTGAATTTTACAAGGGTGTGGGTATTAAACTATAGCTGCTATTTGGCGGCTTAAAATTGAAAAATTTTTTTATGAGTAAGAAACTGATTTGGATTGTTGTTGCGTTAGTGGTAATTATTGGATTATTAGTAGGGCTAAAAAAAGCAGGAATTATTGGGAAAGAAGAAGGCATTAAAGTAACTGCCGAAAAAGCACAGTTAAGAACCATTACCGAATCTGTAAATGCTAGTGGTAAAGTATATCCTGAAGTTGAAGTAAAAATTAGTCCAGATGTAAGTGGAGAAATAATTGAATTAAATGTAAATGAAGGAGATAGTGTGAGAAAAGGCCAAGTATTGGCAAGAATTTATGCCGACATACTTAATTCTCAAAGAGACCAAGTTGCTGCTGGCGTTAATCAACAAAAAGCTCAAGTAAATAATTCGACCGCTCAATTAGGTGCTGCTAAAGCAAATTTAGATCAAGCAGAAACACAGTACAATCGGCAGAAAAAATTATTAGATGAAAAAGTAATAAGTCGTTTAGAATTTGAACAAGCTGAGCAGGCATATAAGGCTGCAAAAGCTAATTATGCTGCTGGTAGAGAAGGCATTAACAGTGTTGAAGCAGGAGTACAAAGTGTTCAAGCGCAATTAAATAGAGCCAACAAAGATATTAGTAGAACAGTAATCACTTCTCCAATGGATGGTGTGATTAGTTTACTAGCTATAAAAAAAGGCGAACGTGTTGCAGGCAATAGTTTTAATGTAGGTACCGAAATGATGCGTGTTGCAGATATGCGCAGTATTGAAGTAAGGGTTGATGTTGGTGAAAATGATATTCCAAAAGTTAAATTGGGCGATACTGCTATTGTAGAAGTTGATGCATATACTACACGTAAGTTCAAAGGGATTGTTTATAAAATTGCCAACCCAAATACTGGTTCAGCAGGTATTGCAAGTTCTAGTGCCGATGTAACAAATTATAAAGTACATATTCGTTTATTAACTGAAAGCTATAAAGATTTAATACTTCCTGGAAGGAGTTTCCCTTTTCGTCCGGGTATGACTGCAAGTGCAGATATACAAACTAAAAGCAGGTACAATGTATTATCAGTGCCTTTAAACGCTGTTACAACAAGAGATGTAAATGATAGTACAGATTCTAAATCAGGAGTTAATAAAGACCAACCCACAAAAGATGCACCAAAATCGGTAAGTGCAGCAGACGGTTTGCAAGAAGTTGTTTTTGTTTTACAGAAAGACAATACAGTAAAAAAAGTACGTGTAAAAACTGCTATTCAAGATTTAAATAATATTGAAGTATTGGATGGATTAAAAGAAGGGGATATGGTAATAACTGGACCTTATTCAATAGTAAGTAAAACACTTAAACAAGGGAATTTAGTTAAAGTAGTTGCTAAAGAGAAATTATTTGAAGAAAAGAAGAATTAATAAATAATTTCAAAAAAGTATTATTAATGAGGAGTTCTTTTAGCTCCTCATTTTTTTGGATTGATCCCTTATGTCTCCATTCTTTATTTTACGCTCTTTTCTGTATGTTTGCCGTATAAATAAGCTATATGCAGTTCGGAATAATCGGTAGTGGAAGTTGGGCAACAGCTATCGCAAAAATTTTAACCGATAACGGAAATTCCATTAATTGGTGGATTCGAAATAACGAAAGTATTGAATACATTCATAAAAGAAAACACAATCCACACTACCTAAGTGGAGCATATTTTAATCCTTCACAATTGGCATTAAATAACAATATTTTAGAAGTAGTTAAAGCTTCAGATGTATTGGTTATTGCAGTACCGTCTTCCTATGTAGAAGAAGTGCTGTCGGCTGTTCCTATTGAACTTTGGAAAAATAAAAAAATTGTTTCTGCGGTAAAAGGAATTCTGCCGTTATCTAATAAATTATTAAATGAATACATGGCAGATACTGCCGACCTCTCTATCAATAATTATTTTACACTTCTAGGACCTTGTCACGCTGAAGAAGTTGCTTCTGAAAAACTTTCTTACCTCACATTTTCTGGTAAAGATCAACTTGCTACAAAAGCAATTGCTAGTTACTTTAAAACAGATTACATCAACACTATAATAAATGATGATGTAATTGGTGTGCAATATGCAGCAGTATTAAAAAATATTTATGCATTAGGCGCTGGAATAGCTCATGGACTTGAGTATGGAGATAATTTTCAAAGTGTTTATATTTCTGCTAGTGCCAATGAAATGGTAGGGTTCTTACGTAAAATCTCTTCTTCTGAAAACAGCAAATACCCAGCTGATCAAAATTATGCAGCATCAGTTTATTTAGGTGATTTGTTGGTTACCTGTTATTCTCTGTATAGTAGAAATAGAACTTTTGGAAATATGATCGGAAAAGGATATTCAGTAAAAGCGGCAACTTTAGAATTGAATATGGTTGCTGAAGGATATAATGCCAGTAAATGTATTCATAAAACAAACTCGATCGTTTTGGCCGAAATGCCCATTGCTAGTACCATCTATTCTATATTATGGGAAAACTTATCTGCAGAAAAAGGATTTAAATCAATTGAATTATTCCTTGCTTAATTATTGTAGTTTTATGTATTATTTTAATCACGCTGCTTTTTTAAAGTATAATTATCAAAAATTAAGTAAATGCCAGGAACTATCATTAAAAAACATAGGGAATCAAAAAAATTTACGCAAGATTTTGTTGCAAGAGAAATGAATATTTCTCAGAATGCATACAGTAAAATTGAAACTGGAGGTACTACACTAACTGTTCATCACCTCAAAGAATTGTCAAGGGTATTTCAGGTATCGATTACAGATTTAATTAAAGATAATTTTGAAATTCATAGACCTAATCATATTAAAAAGCAGAGTATTAGTAAGGATCAACTATTAATGACTATCGATAGGTTAAGAGAAAAGTTGCATAAAAAACATCCATTGAAACATGATTTTTATCCGATATTAATGTCGCTATTTCAAACAATTGAAAATACAATTGAGGAAATTCATTAAAGTTGAAATAGATCTGCCGCAATTCCATCAGCATAAAATTTTCCTTGGTTGGTAAGAATTAGATAACCTGAATTTATCTCCATCTTCCCATTTAAAATATATTTTTCACTTTCGCGTATAATCTTTGCTGATAATGTTTCTCCCGCTATCAATGTAATATTATTTAAACTTGTGCCATCTGAAGTTCTTAATGATGTCATTATATACTCATTCAACTGCTGAGTAACAGTTAAATACTCAATTTCAAATGGAATAATATGCTGTTGAATAGATTTAACGTACAAACTATTATTTGAAACATTCCATTGCCTACTTTTTCCATTAAAAGAATGGGCTGCAGGGCCTAGTCCTAGGTAATGCTCTCCAGACCAATAATTAGCATTGTGTTTACTTTTTTTGCCTGGCAACGCTAAATTTGAAATTTCATAATGTGCATATCCAGATAATGATGCAAATTCTTGTAACTGATTAAAATGATTTGCTTGTTTTTCATGATCTATATCTGAAACCTCTTTGTCGATTATTTTTTTTGATAGTACAGTTTTGGGTTCAACTGTTAAAGCATAACATGAAAGATGTGGTACTAAAAAATCAACAGCAATTTGTAAATTTTGCTTCCAATGTTCGTTTGTTAAAGTTGGACCTCCATATATTAAGTCAATAGAAAAGTTCTCGAAACCAGCTTCTCTTGCGTTAGAAATTGATGCTATTGCTTGATCGGCATTGTGGGCCCTATTCATCCATTGCAAATCTTCTTCAAAAAATGATTGGATACCAATACTTAATCTATTAATACCAGCTATTTTCCATTCTGCTAATTTTTCAATAGAAATATCATCTGGATTGGCTTCTAAAGTTATTTCTGCTGAATCAGCAACAATAAATATTTTATGTAATTCTTTTAAAATATAACTCAACTGGTTTCCAGACAATAGGGAAGGAGTACCACCGCCAAAATAAACTGTTTCAATTTTTTTGGACAAATAATCCTGCCTAAGTGAGGCTTCTTTAACAATTGCACTTACTATTTCGGGCATTAGTTGCTGATTAACCGAAAAATGAAAATTACAATAGTTACAGGCTTTTTTACAAAAAGGGATATGAATATAAATACCAGCCATAATAATAATAATGAATAAAATTAGTATTGTTCTGCCATCATTTACGTTTAATCAATACCATTCAATATTTTTGTGCTGATGAAATCATTGCAGCTTATTTTTTTCATGTTATTATTTTACTTAAACAACGCTGCTATATATGGTCAGAACGATTCTTTGAAATCAGCTGATACGATAGTTAAAAGACAAATAACGCAAACCCTGCCCGATTCTAACAAACTGCTGTTTATCGATTCATTAGTAAGAGATTCTTTAATTCAAGATTCTGTTAAAAAAATTATGATTATTCCCATTAAAAGCTCAATAGACACAAGCACGTTTGAGCAATATATGCAAAATCCTTATTTGCCAATGGATGCAACGTCCATTAAAATGTTCATTAATTTTAAGGAAAATCAATCAAAAGACCTTTTGTTTTACTTGGCTTTTGGTAATATTTTTTTGTTGGCATTTATCAAATTGGTGTTCCCCAAATATTTTAAGAATCTTTTTTTACTGTTCTTCCAAACATCTTTGAGGCAAAAGCAAACAAGAGAGCAACTGCTTCAAGATTGGGGAGCTTCATTACTAATTAATACGCTTTTTTTAATTTCAACTGGACTATTTATAACCCTTGTTGTTAAACAACAGTTGTGGTCTGATCTTCCTTTTAAAAATCTTTATGCTTATGTAGTTGCTTTACTAATGTTGATATATATCGGGAAATATATATTTGTTTCTTTTGCTGGATGGGTCTTTAATAATAATGTAGTTGCAAGCAGTTATATCTTTTTAGTGTTGATGTTAAATCAAATTATGGGTGTTTTATTGATTCCATTCAGTATTTTTCTTGCTTTTGCTCAGAATGAGACCAATAATATTGTAATAACTCTTTCTATCATACTTATTGTATTATTGTTATTATATCGGTATTTTGTGTCTTTTGCTTCATTGCGGAATGACTTGAAACTCAATGCTTTCCATTTTTTCCTATACCTTTGTACTGTAGAAATTTTACCGTCGCTACTGCTTTATAAGCTAATGGTTAATTATATCGGTTGATGATTTACATTTGCAAAATATTAGAACTGCCGTATGATCAAAAAAGAGGTAAAACACTCAGAAATAAAGAAAGCGGTAAAAAAAATCCTGATTTCTCAGCCGAGACCAGAAAGCGAAAAATCGCCTTATTTTGATCTAGAGCGAAAGCATAATGTTGAAATTGTATTTCATCCTTTCATCCTTTTAGAAGGTATTCCAGCACGTGATTTTAGAAAACAAAAAATAGACATTTCTTTTTTTACGGGAATTATTTTTACTAGTAGAAACGCCATCGATCATTTTTTTAGAATGGCTGAAGAGATGAAAATTAATGTAGGGCAAGACACTAAATACTTCTGTATTACAGAGGCTGTTGCATTGTATCTTCAGAAATTTATTTTGTACAGAAAAAGAAAGGTTTTTTATGGCGCCGACGGCACCAATAAAAGCTTTTTTGATATAGTTAATAAGCACAAGGAAGCAGAAAAATTTTTGTACGTATGTAGTGAGAATCAACAAGACAATGAAATTGTAAGTTGGTTAAAAAACAACAAATGTGAGCATCAGCTTGGGTATATGTACAAAACCATTAGTAATAATATTACCAATGTAATGGGGCAAGAGGATTACCATGTTATTTGTTTCTTTACTCCAAGTGGAGTAAAAAGTTTACTGGATAATTACCCTAAGTTTAAACAAAATGGTACCATTTTGGGCGCATTTGGAAATAATACCTCAAAGGCTGTTGAAGATGCCGGGTTTAATTTAGAAATTAAAGTGCCATCTCCACAAAAGCCTAGTATGGTTGCTGCGCTCGACCAGTTTTTAAGCAGTGCCAAAATAAAAAAGAAATAAAAAAATAATTTTGAAGATTTAAACAAACCCTGCTTAGGCGGGGTTCTTAGTTGTATACATTTGCAATATGAACAGTAATACGAGCAATCGATTAATCAATGAAACCAGTCCTTATTTGCTTCAACATGCAAATAATCCAGTTGATTGGTATCCATGGGGCGAAGAAGCATTGCAAAAAGCAAAAGAAGAGGATAAGCCCATTTTAGTAAGCATTGGATATTCTGCTTGTCATTGGTGTCATGTAATGGAAAGAGAAAGCTTTGAAAATTTGGATACAGCAGCTTTTATGAATGCACATTTCATCAATATCAAAATAGATCGTGAAGAAAGACCAGATTTAGATCATATCTACATGGATGCTGTACAAGCAATGAGTGGCAGTGGTGGATGGCCCCTAAATGTGTTTTTAACACCCGAACAGCAACCTTTTTATGGCGGAACTTATTTCCCTCCTCAAAGAGCTCATAATCGGGCAAGTTGGTTAGAAGTTTTAGAAGGAGTTAGTAAAGGATATGCTGAGAAGAAATCGGATATTATTAATCAAGCTAAAACCTTAACAGATCATTTAAAAAAAAGCAATTCATTTGGACAAGTAGCTACTGATAAAGAATTGCAATCGATATTTTTTTCTGAAGAAACGCTTGCTACAATTGCAGAAAATATTTTAGCACAAGCAGATACTATTGAAGGCGGATTTGGCAGTGCTCCTAAATTTCCTCAAAGTTTTAGTATCATTTATTTATTGAGGCATTATCATTATTCTAAAGACAAAGCTTCATTAGATCAAGCATTACTGAGTATTAATAAAATGATTCAAGGTGGCTTATTTGATCAACTTGGAGGGGGCTTCGCTAGGTATAGTACTGATGCAAAATGGCTGGTTCCTCACTTCGAAAAAATGTTGTACGACAATGCATTGCTGGTAATGGCCATAGCAGAAGCATATCAGTTAACAGAGAATGAATTTTATAAATCAACAATTGAACAAACACTTACATTTATACAACGTGAATTAACCAACGAATCATATGGGTTTTATTGCGCGCTAGATGCTGATAGCGAAGGGATAGAAGGTAAATTTTATACTTGGACTTATGATGAGTTGCAAAATAAGCTCGGAGAAAATGCTCAGTTCTTTTGTGATTATTATCAGGTTGAAAAAAACGGAAATTGGCAGGAAGGCAAACACGAAAAGCCACCTTCTAATATACTTTTTATAAAAAGTTTTCCTACAATAAATGAAAGCATCTTACTAGAAACTTGCAGGGAAGAATTAATGAAAATTAGGGCTAATAGAATAAGACCATTGTTGGACGATAAAATTTTGTTGGGTTGGAATGCATTAATGATTACCGCATATTGTAAAGCATACTCGGCTATAGGTAATAAAGAGTATAAAGAAATAGCAGAAAAAAACATAGTTTTTTTAGAAGGCAAATTACAAGATGCAACAACGGATCGTTGGTATCATACTTATAAAAATGGAGTAGCCAAAATACCTGCTTTTTTAGACGACTATGCCTATCTTATTCAAGCCTATATTCATTTACAAGAAATTACAGGAGAAAGTAATTATTTATTGAAAGCCCGTTCTCTTACCGATTTTGTAATAGCGCATTTTACTGAAGAAAAAACAGCGTTCTTTTATTATACCCCCGATTTTCAACATGATATTATACTTAGAAAAAAAGAAGTGTATGACGGAGCAATTCCAAGCGGAAATGCAGTAATGATGGAGAATTTACACTATTTATCAACTGTTTTTGACAATAAAGTATGGCAAATACTGCTTTTTAAGCTAATTGGATCTTTAGAAAATGCCATTGTTAAACACCCAACCTCATTTGCAGTTTGGGCTTCTGTTCTGCAAACTGTTGTAAAGGGGCAAACGGAAATTATTATTACTGGGCAACAAGCTAAGTCTTATCTGGATCAAATAAATAAACGGTTTTTGCCCAATAAAATAATTATGGCTGCAAAAACTAATTTGGGTGATTTTCCGTTATTGAATGGTAAGAGCTTTGAAGTGGAGAGGGATTTGTTTTATTTATGTAATGATAATACTTGTAAACCCGCATTTTACACAGTGAATGAGCTTTTAGCAAATATGTAACAAGTTAATGCGTAATTTGCCGCTTACAGTGTATTTTAAAGGTTTCATATTCATTTAAATAATAATTCAATCGTATTTGACGTTACATCTACTTGGTATTGTTAATAATTTGTAACTTATGCTTTCTAAAGACTAAATAGTCTAAGGAAAACATATATTTGTTATTGTCAAAATAATCTTTTGAAAATGAGAATCCATGTTTCAATCCTTGCTACTGCAATACTTTCTTTAAGTATGGCATCCTGTTTAAAAAAAGGTAGCAAATCGAAGGGTCTTCCTGATGATGGACAGTTGCACGGGGTTGCTCCAGCTTCAAAACAAGGGATGAATTCTCCAAGAAACATGGTGTATGTTCAACCGGGTACATTCCATATGGGCCCTAGTGATGAAGATATTAGCTATAACTACACAACCAGAAACAGACAGGTATCTATGCCTGGTTTTTGGATGGATGCTACTGAAATTACGAATAATGAATACCGACAATTTATAAATTGGACTAGAGATTCATTGGCTTTCAAAATATTATTTGGTCAGGGTATTAATAAACCTGATGATACAATGGCTGTTGACTGGAAAAAAGTTGCTACCATTAAATGGGATAAAAATACTGTTGAAAAACTGAATGAATTAAATCTTGCTCCAGATAATCGTTTGTATGGTAAGCCCGAAATAGATCCAGAAAAATTAATGTATCGTGTAGAGTATTTTGATTTAACTGAAGCAGCCAAAAGAGAGAATACAGGGCAACCAAGAAAAAATTTCATTGTTAAAAGAGATCAACGCATTTATCCAGATACTTTGGTTTGGATGAGAGATTTCTCTTATTCATATAATGAGCCAATGACTAAAAGATATTTTTCTCATCCGGCATTTGGTAACTATCCAGTAGTTGGAGTAAACTGGAAACAAGCAATGGCCTTCTGCCATTGGAGATCACATCTTCAAAACACCTTTTTAGAAAAGAAAAAATTTGCCATCGACGGAGATTATCGTTTACCGAGTGAAGCTGAATGGGAATATGCTGCAAGAGGTGGAAGAACCAATTCCATGTATCCTTGGGGTAGCTATTATCCAAGAAATAAAAAGGGTTGTTTGTTAGCAAACTTTAAACCCGGAAGAGGCAACTATGCCGAAGATGGAGGATTTTACACTGTAAGAGCTGATGCATATTGGGCAAATGATTATGGCTTATTTAATATGTCGGGTAATGTAGCAGAGTGGACGGGCTCTTATTTTTACGAAGGAGCTTATAATTTTATGAGTGATATGAGTCCAGACATCCGATATGATGCAAAAGAATCAGATCGCCCTCGCGAAAAACGAAAAGTAATACGTGGTGGAAGTTGGAAGGATGTAGCCTACATGATACAAGTAAGTACTCGTAGTTATGAGTACCAAGACACCGCTAAATCTTATATTGGGTTTAGATGTGTGATTGATTTAGCTCCAAAAATGAAAAAATAATTTAAATAATAATTTTAATTTTTTATAAAACTCAAAAAAACAGAAAATGGCAGTTGCAATTCCTCCTAAAGTTTCCAAATGGTTTGATGTTGGTGTTTCTATCGCTGCTGCGGTGGTAATATATGGTGCGTTACAAAAAATTCTGCATACAGAAATTGCCGATTTGATGTTAAAAATTGGTTTAGGAGCAGAAGCTGTAATCTTTTTAGGCTATGGTGCTCTTTATATTATTTATCCAGCAATGGATGACCATGAAGTTCATTTTCCATCAAAAAATTTACCAGGTAACCCTGCTTTAAATAATTTAGATAAAATGATGCAAGAAGCAGATATTACTCCAACTAATTTGGCTAAGCTTAGTGCTGGTTTTCAAAAATTAGGAGTAACCGTAGATAAAATGGGAGAAATTGGTGATGTAGTAAAATCTACAGCCGATTTTTCTGCAAAATCTAAAGAAGCAAGTGCGTCATTAAGTGCTGTTACGTTGGCAGTAAATGGTGCAGTTCAATCTTTAGCTGGATTTAGTTCTGCAGGCGAAACTGGTAAGCAATTTCATTTACAGATGCAAGGACTAACTAAAAACTTATCTTCTTTAAATACTGTTTACGAACTTGAATTGCAAGAAAGTAATAATCATTTAAAGGCATTGAATCAGTTTTATGGTAAATTAACACAGGCATCTGCTGCTATGAATAGTAGTGCTGAAGATGCTGTTAAAGCAAAAGAACAAATAGCAGCTTTAGCTACTAATCTTTCTAAGTTGAATCAAGTATATGGCAATATGCTTACTGCAATGCAAGGAAGACAATAGTCTAAACATAGTAATACAATCAAACTAATTTGTAATAAACTTTTGATAAAAGTAAGATAGTATGTCATTACCTAAGGAACCGCGGCAGAAGATGATCAACATGATGTATTTAGTGTTAACAGCACTATTGGCATTGAATGTTTCTTCTGAAATATTAAACGCTTTTAAAACGGTTGATAAAAGCTTAATGACTGCAAGCGGAATTATTGAACAAAAAAATCAAAGCATTTTTAAGTCATTTCAGAAAAAAATGGCTGATCCTACAACTAAGGAAAAAGCAGAGTTATGGTATCCAAAAGCGGAGAAAGCTAAGACGCTATCTGAAGATGTATATACTTATATTGAAGCACTAAAATTGGAATTAAAGAAAGAGTCTGGCTTAAAAAAGGACGAGAACGGAAAAGAAATTTATAAAGAAGATGATTTAGATGCTGCTACTCGTATGTTTCTTTCTAACCCTCCTGAAGGAAAAGGGAAGGGCAAAGATTTGTTTGCAAAACTAAAATCTTATAAAGAGCAATTGATGGCAATTGATCCAACTATTGCCAATGAAGTTGGACCAACATTGCCTTTAGATTTGCCAGATGCTAAAGATGATAAAGCCATAAAAGAATGGGCATATTCTTTCTTTCATATGACGCCAACTGTTGCAGGTATTACCATTTTGAGTAAGTTTCAGAATGATATTAAAAACAGTGAAGCTCAGGTTGTAGAATATTGCCATAAAGAAATTGGTGAAGTAGAATTAGTGTACGATCAATTTCAGGCAATTGCTAATGCAAATGCTAGTTATATAATGCCAGGCGAAGAAATTATTATTAATGCTGGAGTTGGTGCTTTTAATAGTGCATCTAAACCAAATGTTTCTGTTGATGGTGCTGGTGCCACCCCAACACCCGATGGTTCTTTTGAATATAAATTTAAACCATCTAGCTCTGGAATGAAGCGAGTGAATATTTCATTTGTTAAGCCAGACGGAACTACCGCTACTGTTACAAAAGAAATTAAATACACCGTTGGTGTACCTTCTGGACTAGTAGTTTCTACTGATAAAACAAGGGTATTTTACCAAGATTTAGATAACCCTTTAAGCATTACTGGTGGCGGGGGTGACGAAAAAGTTTCAGTAAGTATTGATGGGAATGGGGTAAGTTTTACAAAAGCAGGACCCGGACAGTACATCGTTAAATGTGCACAATTAGGTGTAGCAAACGTAACTGCTAATGACGGGAAGAATTCTCAAAAAGTAATCATTCCTATCAAAAGAGTTCCAAACCCTTTAGCTACTGTTGGCGGAAAAGCAGGTGGACCAATTGGTGCAAATGTTTTTCGTGTTCAGAAAGGGGTAGCAGCAGAATTAAAAGACTTTGTATTTGAAGGAGTTAAGTATGAAGTAGCGTCATTTACATTGATTTGCACAGGCAAAGGCTTCGAAGAAAGTGGTTTCGGTATTGCAGAAGTTGCTGGTGCTTATTTTTCTGCAGAAGCAAAATCATTACTTAATAAATGCCAAGCAGGTTCTACCGTAGTAATTGACGAAATTAAAGTGAGAGGCCCAGGTGGTACAAGGTTGTTGGATCAAAATATATCGTTTACACTTCAATAATAAGCGTATGAAAAAGTTGTTTTTAAAAGTATTGGTAGTAGGTTTTTCTTTGTTTGTAATTGTACAATTACAAGCACAGTCCAAATATAAAACTGCAGCTAAGCCTGCAACCATAACACCTGCAAAAAAAACAGCAACTACAACTTCTAAATATGCAAATGCAAATACTGCTAAATCTGCAGTAGATACAGGCATTAAAAATCCAACAGCTCCAGTAACTGGTTCATCTAAATATAGGCCAGGTAATAACACTAATCCAGCACCTGTTGCAAGTGCTCCTAGTACATCTAGTGCATCATCTGGAACAGTTTCTATTTCTTATGACACCACCGTTCAAGGAGGGTTTGATGTAAAGCCTGAAATTTCTTTAAGAAATAATTTTGCTGTTGATAGAAGTCAATCTAAAGATCGTAAACCATTAGTGTACGAAGATATTCGTGAAGACGATGCATTATTTAGTCACTTTGTTTGGAGAGAAATTGATGGCAGAGAAAAAATCAATCAATCATTTATTTATCCAGGTAAGGATGATAATGGAGACCAGCGTTTCTTTTCTATCTTATTAAGCGCCATAAAGAATGATAGTGTAGTTGCTTTTTCTTCAGATAATGATCGTTTTACAATTCCACTTACTGTAAATCAAGTAATGGCTTTAACTGGTGGTGCCTTTGATACGGTAATATTGGTAGATCTTAATTCTGGTGTGGAAGAAAAGATCATTACTAAGAAACCAAGATATAGCCCCGATTCAATATATACTTTTAGAATAAAAGAACAAGTGATTTTTGACAAAGAAGCCAGCAGGTTATTTACAAGAATTATTGGAATTGCGCCAGTTGTAAAGTATGTAGTAGCAGGTAAGTCCTTACCTAAAACTTTATTCTGGGTGTATTACCCTGATCTGCGTAAAACCTTGACTAAATTTGAAGTGTATAATCCAAAAAATTTTGCTTCTCGGATGACTTGGGAAGAATTGTTTGAAAGCCGTATATTTTCAAGTTATATCACTAAGTCTACTATGGGTAATCCAAATGATAGAACTTTAAGTGCAATGATAAAAGATCCTTTATTCCGTTTATTGGAAGGGGAAAATATAAAGCAAAAGATTTTGAACTACGAACAAGACCTTTGGTCATACTAAGTAGTTGGTAATTTATTAAAAAAGGGAGCAACTAGCTCCCTTTTTTAGCTTAAAATATGGTTTGTTAAATTTTTGTTGATGCATTTGTCATTAAATGGTCATATTACCTTAACTTAGCTCTGGTTTTTCATAGGATATTGGATTTTAAAAACGGGGCTGGATTTTTATCCTGGCCCCTTTATTTTTTGTATCCTGCCCGAAAATTGGCAATTGCTAAGTTTTTGATTGTTTAAAGTAATTAAATATGATCTTGGCCCTGCTAGCGCCAATAATATTAGCCAACACTGTTTCTTCCTGCTCTTTTATATTTTTTATTGATTTAAATGCCTTTAATAATAGTAAAATGGTCTGAGTACCTATTCCGGGTATTTGCTCCATTTCATTTTTAAAAGCACCTTTCGATCGGAGGTCACGATGAAATCCAATGCCATAACGATGCACTTCATCTCTAATTCGCCTAACCAGCTTTAATGAATCACTGTTCCAAGGAAGTTTAATGGATGCTGTATCACTTTGAAAAAATAATTCTTCTTCATTTTTAGCTAACCCTACAAAAGTGGTTACTCCATTTAATCCTAGTTCATTTATGCTTTCTAAAGCAGCATTTAATTGCCCCTTACCGCCATCTATAATAACTAATTGAGGAAATGTTTCACCTTCCTCTTTAAGGCGCTTATATCGTCTGAAAACCACTTCTTTCATGGTAGCAAAGTCGTTAATTCCGGAAACTGTTTTTACATTGAACTTTCTATAATCGCTTTTTGAAGGCATACCATTTTTAAAACATATCATTGCAGATACTGGATATGCTCCTTGAAAATTAGAATTATCAAAGCATTCAATATGAACCGGAACTTCAGGCAACTGAAGATACTGCTGTAATTCATACAATACTTTTTTCTGCTCAAAATCGGTTTTGCCTTCTAGATGAAGCAATTTTTTCTTTCTTAACTCATCTTTAAAATAAGCTACATTTTTTATTGAGAGATCAATCAACTTCTTTTTATCTCCTGTTTTAGGAACTGTAATTGTTATTGAAGTATCTGGGTATTCAATAAAAAATGGCACTACAATTTCGTTATTAGTGCTATTGAATAATGTTCTGAGATTGCCAATTACCAATACCAACAATTCTTCTTCTGTTTCTTCGAGCTTGGTTTCTACAGGAACTGTATGAGTTTGAATTATCGTTCCATTCTGCACCATTAAATAATTTACATATGCTTTATCGTCGTCTTTTAAAATCGAAAAAACATCTAAATTAGTGAGGTATTTACTTACAACTACAGACTTTGATTGATAGTTTTCGAGACTTTCAATTTTTCTTCTTGTCTCTTCTGCTTTTTCAAAATCTAAGTCAGCAGCATATTGCTGCATTGTAGTTTTAAAATGTTGAATTACTGATCCAACATTTCCTTTTAGTACATTTTTAATCAATTGTAAACCTTCTTGGTAATTATTTGCATCCTGCAATCCTTCACAGGGGCCTTTGCAATTTCCTAAATGATATTCTAAACAAACTTTAAACTTTCCTTTTTTAATATTTTGATCAGATAAATTTAGATTGCAATTGCGCAAAGGAATATACTGTTTTACAAAAGTAATTAGCTCTTTTACCATTGTAGAATCGGTAAAAGGACCAATGTATTCTGAGCCATCATTCAATTTTTTTCGGGTTAAAAAAATCCTTGAGAATGGCTCTTTTTTAATCACAATATAAGGGTAAGTTTTGTCGTCCTTTAAATTGATATTGTATTTGGGTTGATATTCTTTTATTAACGCATTTTCTAATAAAAATGCATCCTGTTCTGTATCAACTATTGTGAATTCAATAGTTTGAATACGTTGAACAAGTTCAAATGTTTTTTGCCCAACAAAGTTTTTATTAAAATAAGAACTTACACGTTTTCTTAAACTTTTTGCTTTGCCAACGTATATTAAAACACCTTCGGTATTATAGTATTTATAAATGCCGGGGTTAATGGGAATTGTATTTGCTATTTGTTGAAAAACTTCCTGAGTCATTTGTCTGCATCTTTATTCCAGCTGATTAAAATTACCTCATTAGTAATTTTGCCTTCAATTTCTTTTGAAATAGTAAACTGAAATTGACGATCTGCTTCCCAATTAATTTGTTGAGTAGTAACAATTCCATTTATTTTGTTTACATCACGCATTAAAACCCGTTTGATTATTTTTGTTTCTTCACTTAATAAAATATCTATTCTTTGTAAAGGCGTTGATGCGTTTATAGCAGTATAGTTAATTGTATAGCTATCTGTACTTAAATCTTGATAAACAACTTCTTTGTATAGTTGTTTATTTTCAATGAATTTTTTTGATAACGATAAAATTTTAGCAGCATCTATTAAAAATATTTCTTTATCAATTATTTTACTGCTTTTTGATGAATCAACGGATATTGTTTTTTGAATAGTAAAATTTCGCAGATCAACATATTCCATTTGCTCTGTAATGAAATTATCTAAAGTGTAAAATTTTGCTGTATCGGCTAAAGATATACTTTTAGCATCTTGCTGAATGTTTGATTGCTTACAAGCAATTACAGTAATGAACAAAAAGATTGTAAAAAAAATAGCTGGTTTAAACATGCTGCAAAACTATCCAAAATTTGGACTATTTCCATTGACGAGTAATTCCTAACCTTATACCATAATCTAACAGATGTTCTTTAATAGGGTATTGGTCGTTATATGAAGGAAGGTGTTGGAACCTAACTTGTGGACCGATTTGCCAAAGGTTAACTCCACTTTTATAAGAGAAATTAATGCCAACACTTGTGTTGATATTCCATTTACGCAATAACCCATTACCATCTGTATAATTTTTGTAATCTGTTGACAGTAAAAAAGTGCTGTTATTAATTGAATAAGTTGGTTGTACAGAAGCTTCTGCATTTAAACCTATTCTGTTGCCTTTTAGCACTTCCCACTGAATGCCGACAGGAATTGAAACCTGGTAAGTTTGGTTATTTAATTGTTCTGATTTATAGCCAGCATTATTATTATAAGTCGAAAATAAATTAATTGTTTGAATACCACCATTATTAATTAAAGAGAGGGTGCTTACATCTCTTGCGGCTGTTTTAAAAGTTTCAATATGATATTGACGAACATTTACCTGTACTCCAGTTTTAAATTTTAGTCTACTAGAAATATTATATAAGGCAGCTAAACCAATTTCTAATCCCAAAGAAGGACTATGTCTTACGATATCATTTACAGTTGCTGAGTAGTTTAAACCAAGGGGAATATTTTGATTACTAGCATTAGGAACTGTACTTGGCTGAATCACTTCTTTTACATCGGCATCTGAAAGGGTACGGTAGCTTTTAGATGGAGTAACATAAAACTGAAAACCTATTTTTGAAACTTTTTTCCAAGGGATAGAAATGGTATTTGTCTTTATTTTTTTCAAGTATTCATCTTCTAATATCGCTTTCTTATTTGTTGGAATAACTTTTAATAAATTAACCTCTTCGTTAATTTTTTCTACTTCTTCATTTACGGAAATAGTTTGAGAATTATTAGTTTGGAAAGCAATTGCTTTTGTGGTTTCAAAATTAATTGAATTAGGTAAACTTGTTTTTTCTTTACCTAAATTTTCAGAAATTTTTGCTATACCAATAGTTAACTCTGGAATGCCATTTAATGGGTTATTTGCGAGTTCTGATTCTAAAAGCTGATTGCTTTCTATATTTGATAAAGTTTGTTGAGTAATATTCTGCGGTTCAATAACTCCAAAATAAGGCTCATTATTTTCTTTTGTTGCAACAGTGCTTACCGAACTAGAAATCTTTTTAATTAATATTGATGTAATTGGAGTAGTTACTTTAAAACGTTCTGTTGAAGGAGATAATAGTAAAGTAGAAACAGTAAGCCCAGATATTATTAATAAAGCGATAAAAGTAAGTGCATGCCAAGTTTGATTACCATGTATTTCTGTTCTGATATTACCCCATACATGATCAGACGGATACATTCGATGTTGTTTTAATTCATCTTGTAACAGTTGTTCAAATTCGTCGTCTTGGTAATTCTTAAAATCCATATAAACAATTCAACACTTCTACTTTTTAAATGCAGCCACCCAGTCGAAATTTTCTCTTGGGCGATCTATGATCCTCTTTTTCACTAATATCATTTCTAACATCGACTTTGCTCTTGTATACTGACTTCTACTAGTGCTTTCTTCAATATCCAGTATTTCTGCAATTTCTTTATGACTATATCCTTCTAATGCATACAAGTTCAATACTGTTTTATATCCCAAAGGCAAAAGCCGAATACACTCAATAATTTGCCTTGCTTGCATTATTGAAGGAATGGTTTCTTCCTTAACTTCTAAAAATCCAGCATGTTCCAAATCTATACTAGTATTAAATTTTTTATTTTTCTTTAAAAAATTAATACAAGTATGTACAATGATCCTTCTGACCCATCCCTCAAAAGCACCTCTGTTTTCAAATGTATGTATTTGGGTAAAAATTTTTATAAAACCCTCTTGCAGCATATCTTCTGCATCTTCTCTGCTCTGACTAAAACGGTAACAAACACTCAGCATTTTGGGACTGTATTTATTGAACAGTTCACGCTGTGCGGAAGCATCATTTTGTAAACAGCCTACTAATATGACTTGTTCTGTCATGAGGGGGAAATAATTTACCCTAAATATAAGACATATATACATTCAATTCGCTGCATGTTTATGCTGTTTTTAGCGTTTAATTATATTTGAAAATCATTTAAATTAGTGGTTTTAGGTTTAGGTAGGGGTTTATAAAACAAAAAAAGGGTTGTTTAACCCTACTTCTTATGCATGAGTAGAATTTATTTTGAAAATTTAAATGGCCAGTGAAATGAGAAACATCACCATCATTATCTTAAAACAATTTGCGATTATTATACCTAATTTAATTTATTTTTAAAATAGTTTTGGTTTTTTGTACACATTATCTGTTATTTTAGTATCTCTATAATGAATTGTTAATTCTCATTTTATGAACAGGAGGTCATTCCTTTCAACCAAATCAACAAAAAAGCAAAATGCTACCAAAATGGTGGTATTGCCGCCACCTACAACTGGGTTGACTCCTTTTACAGGTGCATTTACTGAGCAAGAAATAACCCATTTGCTAAAAAGAACCATGTTTGGAGTTGCAAAAGCAGATATTAATTATTTTAAGAATAAAACGCTTAATCAAACTGTAGATGAATTATTAAATCCTACAGCTCCATTGCCTGCCCCTCCCTTAAAAGATTATGCCGTTGGAACTTCATTAATACCCGACAATAATATTATACTTGGTACAACTTGGGTAAACGATTTTAATAATGATGGAACTATTTCTAGTTTAAGAAGATCTTCTTTTAAGAAATGGTGGATGGGTTTAATGATTAATCAGGATAGAAGTATCAGAGAAAAAATGACTTTCTTTTGGCATAATCACTTTGCAATAGAAAATAATGATGTAGGTAATTCTCAATTTGTTTATAAGCACCATAATCTGTTACGAAGTTCTGCATTGGGTAATTTTAAAACGTTAGCAAAAGCGGTAACGTTAGATCCTGCAATGTTGGTTTATTTAAATGGGCAACTTAATACTGCAACTGCACCAGATGAAAACTATGGAAGAGAAATTCAAGAATTATTTTGTTGTGGTAAAGGCCCAGGCTCATTATATACAGAAGCCGACGTTAAAGCAGCAGCAAGGGTTTTAACAGGATGGAGAAATAATACAACTACTAATAGTTCGTATTATACGGAGAGCCGACATGATATTACTAATAAAACTTTTTCATCTTTTTATAATAATACTGTAATACAGGGCAGAACTGGGGCTACAGGTGGTGATTTGGAAATTGATGCAATGTTGAACATGATTTTTGCCACACAGGAAGTAGCAAAATATATTTGTAGAAGACTGTATCGTTGGTTTGTTTATTATGATATTGATGCAAGCGTAGAAACCAATGTAATTACCCCATTAGCCGACTTGCTTCGTACTAATAATTATGAAATAAAACCCGTTCTTTCTGCCTTACTCAAAAGCGAGCATTTTTTTGATTCACTTTCTAAAGGTTGTCAAATAAAAAGTCCAGTTGATTTAGTAGTAGGATTGTGTAGAGAATTCAATATTGCTTTTCAGCCATCCGCTGATTATGTAACCAATTATGGTTTTTATAATTATTTAGTAAGCTGGACTAACAACATGCAACAGAGTATTGGAGATCCTCCAGATGTAAGCGGATGGAAAGCTTATTATCAAGAACCACAGTTTTATCAAATTTGGATTAATAGTGATACACTACCTAAAAGAAATCAGTTTACAGATATATTGGTTGTAAATGGGTATACTTTTAATAGCAAAAAAATTGTAATAGATGGTGCAGAATATGCTAAAACGTTGTCTAATCCAAGAAATCCGAATATTTTAATTAATGATTTAATCGCTGCAATGTATCGAATTGATCTATCTGTAGCTTCTAAAAATCAATTAAAAAGAGATATTTTACTTTCTGGTCAATCAACTGATTTTTATTGGACGGAAGCTTGGGATTTGTTTATTTTAACTCCAACGAACACAACAAATACTACTTCGGTAAGAAATAAAGTAAGGGATTTAATTAAATACTTGATGAACCTAGCTGAATATCAGCTTTCATAAATAATTATATATGAAAAGGAGAGATTTTTTACGAAACACCGTTCCAGTGGGCATAGCCTTGCCATCATTGGTTGGTGGATTTTCGTTTAAAGCTTTTGGTGCCGACTCAGCTTTTGCACAATCATTGTTATTGCCTGTTACTGAAACAGATCATATAGTTGTGATCATTCAATTAAATGGAGGGAATGATGGGTTAAATATGGTGATTCCTTTAGAAAATTTTAGCAACTACGTTTCAGCAAGATCTAATATTTTTATTCCAGAAAATAAAGTGCTAAAATTAAATGGTATTACCAAAACCGGATTACATCCTGCGATGACGGGTTTGCAAACTATGTTTAATGAGGGAAAGCTAAATGTGATTCATTCGGTTGGATATCCTCAGCCAAGTTTTTCTCATTTTAGAGCAACAGATATTTGGATGAGTGCAAGTGATAGTAATAGAGTTGTAAACAGTGGTTGGGCTGGAAGGTATTTAAATTATGAGTATCCTAACTTTCCCAATGGTTATCCTAACTCATCAATGAAAGATCCATTGGCAATACAAATCGGATCGGCAACTTCACTTACTACTCAAGGTCCGGCTGTTAATATGTCTATGAGTATTAGCAATCCTTCTACTTTTTATAATTTAATAAATGGCGTACAAGATCCTGCACCAAATACACCAGCGGGTAAAGAGTTAACTTTTGTAAGACAAATTACTCAACAAACTCAACAATATGCCGCTACAATAAAAGATGCTTCAGCAAGGGTTACTACACAATCTACTTACCCCACAGGAAATAGTTTGGCAGATCAATTAAAGATTGTTGCCCGATTAATAAAAGGCGGTTTACAAACAAGGGTGTACTTGGTTAACTATGGTGGGTTTGATACGCATTCAGCACAAGTAAATAGTACCGATACAACTATTGGATCTCATGCTACACTATTGGGTAATGTAAGTAATGCCATCAAAGCATTTCAGGATGATTTAAAGTTTTTGGGAATAGAAGAAAGGGTTATTGGAACAACCTTTTCGGAGTTTGGAAGAAGAGTTAAAAGTAATGCCAGCATAGGAACCGATCATGGTGCAGCAGCCCCTTGTTTTGTTTTTGGAAAAAACGTAATTGCTGGTGTAACAGGCGACACACCCAATTTTGGAGCTTCTGTAACATTTAATGATAATGTTCCTTTTCAATATGATTTTAGGAGTATCTATTCAACCATTTTATCTAATTGGCTTTGTGTAAAAGACAGTGATCTACAACAGGTGATGTTGAAGAATTTCCAGAATCTTCCATTGGTAAATGCTGCCGGTTGTAAGAAAGCGGTAAACCTTTCTGGAGAAAGTTTAATAAGCAATTATCCCAATCCATTTACAAGCACTACGGTTATTACTTTTAAAACCCTTGGTGGACATACGCTGGTTCAAATTTTGGATACTTCAGGTAGAGTAATTGCTAATTTAACCGACAAAGATTATCCTGCTGGTACTTATACTGTTAGCTTTAATGGTGGCAATTTACCAAATGGTGTTTACTATGCAAGGCTTCAAAATATGGCCGTTCAGCAAGTACGAACTATGCTTAAAGTGAGATAATTTCTCCATTTGCTTACATTTGCAACATGGTAGCAATTAAAAACAATATCGGGAAGTCAATATTTGTCTTTTTTCTCCTCTTATTATCTTCTACTTCTTCAATAGCCAGTGTAAATAAACTGGATAAAGCTATTTTATCCGGAAAAGTGATGGATGCTTCTACAGGCAATCCTTTGCCTGGAGCAAGTATTTACTTACATGAAGTAAAAGTGGGAACTATTTCTAGCGATGATGGAAGTTTTTCAACTCCAACGATTCCTTTTGGAAAATACCTCATAGAAATTTCTTTTATTGGATATAAATCAATATTAGAAACTATAACTATTGGTGCAACCAATAACAAAGAATTTAGATTGCAATTAGCAGTTATTGAAAACGAAGCAGTAACTGTTACAGGTGTTGCTTCGGCAGTAAGAACAAAACAAACTGCTCAACCAGTTAGTGTGGTTAAAAAAAATGATTTTCAAAAAACATCTAGCACCAATTTAATTGATGCATTGAGTAGAATGGTGCCGGGTATTGCATCTTTAACAACTGGAGCTTCTATAAGCAAGCCCATTATACGTGGACTAGGTTACAATAGAGTAATTACTATTAATGATGGGATACGACAAGAAGGACAACAATGGGGTGATGAACACGGAATTGAAATTGATGAAGCAAGTGTTCAAAGAGTAGAAGTTTTAAAAGGTCCAGCTTCTTTATTATATGGAAGCGATGGTATGGGTGGTGTAATTAATATTATTACCAATAACCCTGTTGAGCAAGGACGAATCATCGGGAATTTAAATGCAGGATTTTTAGATAACAATGGATTAATTAGTACCAATGCAAATATTGCAGGGCATTTAAAAAACGGTTTTAATTGGAATATTTAT
>Ga0209702_10001387_pt1 | contig 46594 bp, 35 predicted proteins | sample FRY01_FD_187210 | JGI IMG/M metagenome (GOLD analysis project Ga0209702, IMG submission 187210) | Freshwater microbial communities from Lake Fryxell liftoff mats and glacier meltwater in Antarctica - FRY-01 (SPAdes) (version 2) | ecosystem: Environmental > Aquatic > Freshwater > Ice > Glacier... | reverse complement strand
TGTTAAAATCAGCGAGTGCCTCGGGGGTTTTATTTGATTTGAATTGGGAGATCCCGCGGTTGGCATAGGCATCGGCAAGCTTTGGTTCGAGTGCGATGGCTTTGGTGAAATCAGCGATAGCTTCGGGAAATTTGTTTTGGTTGTTTGCGATGATGCCACGCCCGATGTAGGCGGTTGCCATCTTGGCATCGAGTTCAATTGCTTTGTTGTAATTAATGATTGCGTTTGGAAAATCTTTTTTCTTGAGAGCTTCTGCACCTTTGGTGTAGGCATCGATAGCAGCTTTATTAACTGCGGGAGTTTGAGCCATCACAGAGAAAGAGGCAACCATAATCAGAGAAATCGTTAAGCTAAAAACTCTTTTCATAAATCACCATTAATTAGCAAAGGTTGAATAATCATTGTTAAGGTTAGTTGAGATTTTGGAAGAAATAAAGAAAAAAACAATGATTAAAGTCTTTCAATTAAATACAGGGGCTGTTTTTTCGGTTTTAGCTGACGAGGCTGAAAGGCTAGATGCTGGAGCCAACAGCGGCAAGATCAAAAATGCGATTGAAGAGCTAGGAATGAGATGAAATAAAACTGCATGTTTATCCATGTTTTGTTCCAAGCGAAATGGGCCTTGACTTAAATAGTATGCAATGTATAACATGAATAATAATTCGTGTATTTATTTGCACATTTATTTTTTCATATAAGAAAGGTGGTAGGTTATGCTGGTCTTCACAAGAAAGCTGGGAGAGGAATTTGTAATTGGGGGAAACATCCGTGTTAAAATAGTTAATGTTAGGGGCAGGAAGGTTAGTGTTGGAGTTCAGGCCCCTGAAAACATTCGTGTAGGTAGGGGTGAGATTGAAATTGCCCCCAAATCTTTTTCTTACGCAGGCACCTTTAATGCTGCTGATATATCTTGATGAAGTAATTGTTTTATTGTAATTTATTATTCTTTTTTAGGTAACACACTTAAGATGGAAAGATTTATTAAAATAAGGCATTTAGAATCCATTGAACTTATGTGAGGATTGAAATTGATACAGCCACGGACATCCACCTGGACTTTCCTTAGTAACCATGCCCATGTGCTGTTACTAATTGCCAAAGACCCTGAAATATTGCTGAGGGAAGTTGCTAATCTTGTTGGAATAACGGAAAGGGCAGTACAGAAAATTGTAGCTGATCTTGTAGAGGGTGGTTTTCTTAAAAAGGAAAAATGTGGTAGGCGTAATCGTTACAACATTAACATCAAAAAACCCCTGAGACATCCGCTAGAGGCCCACAAGGCCATTGGGGAACTCTTGAAGGTTTTTGTTTAAAAAACTTCATCTGTTTTACAGAATTCAAGTCTTTGATTTTTCTAACATCTAGGTAGTTTAAATGCAAAACCATGGGAACGGGAATTATCTGACCCAATTGAATTCGATTTTGATGCTTGAAAAAGCTGATATTTTTAAGGTTGCTCTTTTTGCATTTGCGGTTGCGGTACTTTCTCTTGTTATTCCAATCGCTGTCGAAAATTTGGTAAACACCGTTGCTTTCGGCGTCTTGCTGTGGCCCCTGTTGGTGATTGAAGGAATTCTCTGTATATGTCTGGCACTTGCAGCTTCGATCAAGGCCATGCAGGTTTATATTGTGGAGTGCATGCAAAGAAGATTGTTCGTTTTTACAGTCAACAAATTAAGTGGTGTTTTCCCTCGGGTAAATCTTGACGAAATGGATAGGCATCAGGGTTCATCCATTGCGTATCGATTCTTGGAAATCAGCACTCTTCAAAAATCGGCTGCATCCCTGCTGTTGGATGGTTTGGGGATTATTATATCCTCGCTAGTGGGCATGACGGTTTTGGCTTTTTACCATCCTTTTCTTTTAGGATTTGACCTATTCCTGATATTTGTTTGCAGTGTGTTTTTTTTCTTGCTCGGGTTGGGTGGGCCCCAGTCCAGTCTTAAAGAATCTTATGAAAAATACGAAATGGCTGACTGGTTGAAAAGTCTGCTTGCGAGCCCAAAAACCATCAATTTGCATGCAGATTCTAATTTTGCTATCCATAAATCAAACTTGCTTTTGGTTAATTATCTTTCATCGAGAACAAGCCATTTTCAGGTAGTATGGCGGCAGACATTATTTGCTTTAGGATTGCAGGTTGTCGCCAATGCGGTACTGCTGGGTTTGGGGGGTTGGCTAGTTATCAACCGGCAATTGACACTTGGCCAGCTTGTGGCCGGGGAGTTGATTGTGACACTTATTGTTGCTTCATTGGCAAAATTTGGAAAGTATGCAGAGATCTTTTATGATTTGATTACATCGGCTGAAAAACTTGGGGCGCTTATAAATTTGCCAGTGCAAAGAGAAGGTGGAAGCATACTTCAAAAAATTCAAGGTGGAATCGATGTACGGATAATTCAACCTGTTCTTAAAGAGAATAAAGAATTGTCAGGAAGGAATTTAAATTTTGCACCTTCTGAACGGGTTGCAATTCTTGGGCCTGATGCAAATATGTTGTTCGAGATGATCAGCGGTTTAAGGTCTCCGAAGAATATTCATATCGAACTGGATGGAATTGATGTGCGTGGAATAGCCTTGCAGAAACTGGATGGGCAAATTGGGTTGATTTCTACTCCGGAAATTTTTCCGGGCACTCTTTTTGAAAATATCTCTTTAGGCAGGCAATTTGTTGGTGATGTTGAGGTTCGCGAGGCTCTGGATAGAGTGGGCTTCATTAAAAAAGCTATGTCATTGCCTCATGGGTTGGAAACGGTGATTGGAAAAGACAGAAGGGCAATAACATCCCAAGAGGAAATTCTTGTAACAATCGCAAGGGTTATTGCTGGAAAACCAAGATTGCTATTGGTGGACAAGATTGTGGATTTATTGGAAGTCGATTCCAGAAACCAAATTCTTGCAGATTTGGTAAATCCAGACTCAAAATGGACTTTGCTTGTATCAAGTAATAATCCGGATGTATTGGCCTGTTTTGAGCGTCAGGAAGAAATAATATTTCTGGAACAGCAAAAGAAATCCATAGAAGGCGTTAAATAAAGAAGGTGGCCAAGAATATGTCAGATACCACAAATTTAAGTCGGTTGGATTTGGCCAATGAAATTGCCTGGCTTACCAAAACACCAAGAATGGCCGTGGTGTTGGGCAGACTGATGATCCTTTCTTTTTTAATCCTGCCATTTTTAGTTTTGATGGTTCCTTGGCAGCAAACAGTAAAAGGCCGGGGCCAAATAGTTGCATATGCACCAACGGAGAGGAAACAGGTGATTACGGCAAGAGTGACAGGACAGATAACTAAATGGCATGTGGTCGAAGGTTCCAAAGTTAAGATTGGTGACGCTATTGCCGATATTGATGATAATGATGCCGGATTAACAACCCGTCTGGAGAGCCAAAAGAATTTTCTGTTAAGTAGACGCAAATCAGCGGAAGAGGAAGTTGCTGAACAAGGCCGGGTGATAGATGCCCAAGAAAAGTCCATGAATGCGACAATCCGCGCTACCAAGGCAAATTTAGAGGCATCTCGACTTCAGGTTGATGTAGCTAATCAAGCAGAAAAGAACTTGGATTTTGCGTATGGTTTTGAAAAACGCCGTTTTGAAATGTTCGAGAACCTTTTCAAGGATAAGAAGTTTGGTGGATTGGAATCTGAATTAAATCGTGATGAGGCAAAAATGCGAGCGGACAGGTCTGCAACTGAGTTAAAGAGGGCTGCGGTGGAGATTAAAAGGGCCGAAGCAACACTGGTAAACACCGATTCTCTTGTTTTGCAAGCAGAAGCTACAGGCTTATCCAGTATAGCAATGGCAAAAAGGGATTATCGCAAAGCAGAGCAAAATGTTTTTACCATTGAAAGAGAACTGCAGGAAATGGAAAACAGGATTGAGAGATTTAAAGCCCGATTTGTGAAATCTACCTGTAATGGAATCATACACAGGGTATCTGCAAATCTTGGTGGAGATGGACTCTATGTCAAGGAAAGCGATGAACTTGCGGTCATAGTTCCTGATACCTCAGACCGGGTGGTTGAGATTTTGATCGATGGAACGGATGCCCCCCTTGTGGCGTCATACCTTAAGGAAAATGGCAAAGGGCCCCATGTCCGTTTGCAGTTTGAAGGTTGGCCTGCTCTGCAAATGGCAGGTTGGCCATCTGTGGCAATAGGTACTTTTGGAGGCAGGGTAAGGCAGATAGATCCTTCAGATGATGGTTTTGGTAAGTTCCGGATAATCGTTGAACCGGAGTCGATGTTTGATGGGGATGAATGGCCTGAAAATACATATCTGCGACAGGGGAATCAGGTAGTGGGATGGGTTTTTCTGAATAAAGTGAAATTGGGTTATGAACTATGGCGCCAATTCAACGGGTTTCCGCCCGCATTAGCACCCAAGGCGGATGATAAGGGTGAAAAGGCGAAACCACCGAAGGTTAAGGCTGAATAAAGATGTTCCTAAAAAGTCAAAAAATTTGGTTTCTATTTTTGCTGCTGGTGCTTCCGGGTTGTGCTGCGCCAAAGCATAATCCGGATTTGTTTACCAATAACACCTTTGTTCAAATTTCAACTGTCCAAAGTAACTTGAGAAAATCTAACAAAGTCGCAGTTGAAAATACAAAGGATTTAAATTCCAACTCTTCTGAGCCATCCCAGATTCAATTAGTTAAATTGGAGAGCCAATTGCCTTTGCCAACATCGGATGCAACCATGTTGAAAAATGGTGAAAACCCAATAACTGCCCCCAGAAATTTGCCTGACATAAACGGGGTGCACAGCAGCAAAGGTGGCCCATTGCCCCTGCAGGAAGTCTTGGATGCGGTGGAGGAAAACTATCCCTTATTAAAAGCCATTGAACAGGAAAGAACTCTGGCGGGGGGCAGGTTGTTGAGTTCCTTGGGTGCATTTGATTTGAATTTGACTGCTTCGGGCAACAGCCAGGATCCCGCCACTTACAATAATTACCGATCCAATGTGGGTATGAATCAGTTTCTGCCTTTTGGTGGGATTGGCACTTTTGCAGGCTACCGGACCGGTTTTGGCGAATTTCCAACCTATTTCCTTGATCAGAAAACGGCGGATGGTGGGGAATTCAGGGCAGGGTTGAACATCCCACTTCTACGCGACAAAAGTATTGACCGGGTTAGGGCAAGTCTTCAACAGGCAAAAATAGACACCCAAATAGCCGAACCACTAATTGAAAGACAACGGTTGGATTTCCAACGGGCCGCTGCAAGAATCTACTGGAACTGGGTTGGTGCAGGCCAGCGATTGAAAATATCGGAAATGTTGGTGAAACTAGCGGTAGAGCGTGATGCACAATTAAAAGCCAAGGTGCAAGCCGGCCTCACCGCAAATATTGAAAGGGTCGATAACCAGCAAAATATCGCATTTAGAAACGGCTTACTTGTCCAATCTCAGCGTGCCTTTCAACAGGCAATCATTGATCTTTCGTTGTTTCTTAGAGATGCCTCGGGAACACCAACTCTTGCTGGTTTGGAAAGACTTCCTTTGTTTCCAAATGATATTAAGCAGATGAAGTTAGATCGTTTTGATGCCTATGTACAAAAAGCACTTGAGCAGCGCCCTGAACCGCAACGACTTCGCCTTCAAAGGGATCGTGTCACCGTGGATCTTCGACTTGCGGAAAACCAGAATATGGCAAGTATGAATGCCACCATTACAGGTGCACAGGATATTGGCTATGGCAAAAGCCCGCTCTCAGGTCCCAATGGCCTCGACAGGTCTTCGCTTAATGCCGGCCTTGCCTTTCAGTTACCTCTTCAACAGCGGGAGGCAAAAGGAAAGATTGTCGTTGCGAACGCACAATTGGCACAATTGAACCAGCAATTAAGATACACAGAGGATCTGGTAAGGGCAGAAGTGCAGGACACTTACTCGGCCTTGGAAAGGGCCTTCGAGTTTTATCAACAGGCAAAAAAACGGGTCGAACTGACCAACTTGGTTGCAAGTGGCGAGCGCGAGCAATTATTGCTGGGAAGAAGCGATGTTCTCAGAGTTACTTTGCGGGAACAAGCGGCTTTCGAGGCTGATATAATTGAAATCATCGCCCAGCAAGATTTCTTCAGATCTCAGGCTGAATTCCGCATAGCCTTGGGATTGTCAGCCAAGGATGAAGTTATCTTGGAAAAAAAATAAACATCTTCACAATCACATTAACTCTTTTTCTAGCCAGTTTTAGTAGATGTTGTATTTCATCTCTTCTAGATTAAGCTGAATACTTTTAGTATTACCGCCGAATAAAAATGGCGGAGATGGTTCTGTTGGTTGTTGATTGAAAGCTGTTAAGGGTTTATTGTTTGGGCGATGCGGAAACCCAGGTCGTGGCTCTGGAAATTGGGCGCCCCACTATTGCGCAGCGCGGAACGCACACTGGAAGCCTTGACACAGAAAGAACCACCCCGCATCACACGGTCTTTACCTTTGGTCGGCCCTTGGGGATCCGTTGCCGAATCCTTCGGATAAATGCCATACCAATCATTGCACCACTCGGTCACATTGCCATGCATTTCAAATAGCCCAAAGGCATTGGGTTCATAACTTCCCACTGCGACGGGCTTGCGAATTTTATAATCACAATTGGAGTCTACCGTGGTGATTCGGTCGCCAAAGGAGAAGGCCGTTTTAGTTCCTGCCCTGCACGCAAATTCCCACTCCGCTTCGGTGGGAAGATGAAAAATATCTGTGGAAACTAGGTTAAGGTTAGCAATGAATTTTTGGCAATCATCCCAAGAAACATTGGTGACAGGCAGGTTGGGGCCTTTAATTTTACTCGGGTTATATCCCATCACCACTTCCCATTGTTCCTGGGTTATTTGATATTTACCCAGATAAAAAGGTTTGGAGATGCTTGCCTCGTATTTTGTTTCGTCATCATTATGATCTTCATCGCTGGGATCGGAACCCATTTGGAATTTTCCCGCAAGGATTAAAACGAGTTGCAGTGTAATCCCTTTGCCCAGATCAACAACTTCTTCCTTGGCACTTTTGGTTTTTCTTTTTTTTGCTGTAGTTGGTTTTTGTGCCATTGCCAAGTCTTTTTCACTAAGAGTTTTGTATGCCGCGGCACGATTGAGGTAGGCAGTTGTATCTTTGGGGTTTAAATTAATGGCTTTGGTGAAAGCAAGAATGGCTTCATGTAAATCGTTTGAATTATCGGGATCAGTGTTTTTGTTGGTGGGGGTTTCAGGATTAAATTTGGGAGGATTATTCGGTTTGTTTTTAAGCAGGTATTCATTGTGTTCTTTTCGTAAGCGTTGGTCGGAAAGTATGCGAAGCGCTTGATTAAGATTTTTCATCATAGCTTCAGCAACTGGGTCCCCTAGATTTCGGTCGGGGTGATATTTCATTGCAAGTTTGTTGAATGCAGACCTGATGGCTGGAAGATCCGCATCGGGTTCGATGTTAAGTATTTCGTAATGGTTGATAAATGTCATGAAAGTTTAAATGTCTTGTTGAATTGGAATCTATAGTACTGTTTTAGCGGAAGTGATGGTGATAAGCAAAGAACAATCTTCAAAGGATTGTTGAGCCTTATCCAAGGGTAGAAGTTTCGTGCCGGTTTGGAAACCCAATGGTTTTGTGAATGAAATGTTCAGATTTCTTTGTGATAATTATCTAAGTTGTAAAAAACTTGGCATTCCCTCGGATTGTTGGAACCCAAGGGCAAAAACTTTTTTGGGAACTATGATAATGAAATGCAGGCTGATTCTTTTGCTGTTGCTGTGTTTGATTACAATACCTAATTCTTTTGCCCAATATGCCAATTGGCAGCACTCAGGTTCCTTGTATATTTTAACCACGCCCGAAGGGGCCAACCTGCCTGAAACTGCAAATCTTACAGACTTCCCCCTTCTCGTTAGGTTGCACAAGGATTTTTTTAACTTTAGTAAAACCAAACCCATGGGCGAGGATATTCGTTTTTCTTCAGCAGATGGGAAAGCCCTTAAATACCAGGTTGAGCAATGGGATGGGGCCAATGGTTTTGCAAGTATCTGGGTTCGTGTGCCCCGCATTCAAGGCAACCAAAGGCAACGCATTAACCTTCATTGGGGGAATCCCAACTGCGAAAGTGAATCAGATGGGAAGGCTGTTTTTAATGAATCTAATGGCTATGCTGCTGTGATGCATATGAGCGAAAAGATGGAAGATTCCACCGGGTCGGTAACGGTAAAAGATCAGGGAACTTCGGATGTTTTGGGAATGATTGGCAAAGGGCGCCATTTTGCAGGTAAGCAGGGTTTGTTTTTGGGAGAGAATATCGCATCGTTTCCTGTGGGGGCAAATAGTAGCAGTACCGAAGCATGGTTTAGGGCAGAGAAACCCAATGGCACCGTTATCGCATGGGGCAAAGAGCAAAAGCCTGGCAAAATAATGATGAATGTTTTAAGTCCACCCCGGGTTGCGATTCAGTGTTACTTTGCGGATGTTGATGCTAAAAATGGGATCGCCATGGATCGTTGGGTTCATGTGGTTCACACTTATGAAAAAGGGGATTCCCGAGTTTATGTTGATGGCGTTTTAGATGGGAATACTAAGCCTATTTTAGATATTCCAACCCCTGCACGCATGTGGATTGGTGGTTGGTACAACAACTATAATTTTGTGGGCGATGTGGATGAAGTGCGGATTTCCAAAGTTGCTCGCTCTGCAGATTGGATCAAATTGCAGTATGAAAATCAAATGCCAATGCAGACTGTAACAGGGTTGCTGGTTGAAAAGGGCGACAGGCTTATTGTTTCTAAAAAAGAACTTACCATCAAAGAAGGAAAAAGTGAAGTTGTCGCAGTCGAGGTGAAAGGTGCACAAAAACTTTATTGGATTTTAAAGAGAGATGGAATTGAAACTGTGGTTGCAGTTGATCGGTTGGGGTTTAATTTCAAAGCGCCCAGAGTAACTCAAGATGTCAAACAGACTCTTCAATTAAAAGCGGTGTATCCCAATGAAGTTAAAACGATCGAAATCCCAATCACCATCACCGAAGATATTCCAGAACCGGCTTTCGTTTTAAATGCACCCTCGCATTGGGATGGGCGGGGGACTATCGAAATTACCTCAACGATTTCCAATCAATCTGAAATGACAACCAAAGGTGCAGGTAATTTGAAATATATTTGGGCTGTTTCTGGCCTTGCGGTGATCAAGGAAACTGTGGGTGAAAAATTAGTTCTTAAACGGGCCCAGAACAGTGGCAAAATGGTGGTGACCCTTGCCATCAATAACGGTGGTGCAGAAATCATTAAATCAATTACTTTGGATGTGAAAGAGCCTAAGAAAGATGTTTGGGTAAATCGCAAGCCTAGTGCTGATGAGAAGCCCCAAGATAATCAATTTTATGCTCGTGATGATAAAAATGAAGGAACTCTTTTTTATAATGGCAAACTAGAGCAACCTGCAGATCGAGTATTCCTTAAGGTTTTTGAAGGTGAAAATCTTTTCAAACAGGAAGTTCAAAAACTTAGTGAAGGCAATGCTTATGCTTTTTCAGTTAAATTGAAACCTGGCTTAGTCAACTACAGGATTGAATTCGGGGTTAAAAAAGATGGCAAGGAGGTTGTCTTACGGAAGGTGAATAACATTGTTTGTGGTGATGCCTATATTATTCAAGGGCAATCTAATGCAGTGGCCACCGATATTGGTAAGGAAGATCCTGAATTTAGCAGCGAATGGATTCGAAGTTTTGGTTCGACCTCAGGTAGCCCTGAGGGTTCCAGATTAAAATATTGGGGTAATGCGATCCATCGTGGGCGCAAGAACGAGAATGCGCAGATTGGCTATTGGGGCATGGAGCTTGGTAGAAGATTGGTGGAAGCTCATAAGGTTCCCGTTTGTTTCATTAATGGCGCAGTGGGTGGCACTCGCATTGATATGCATCAGCGTAACCCGGTGAACCCCGAAGATGGTACTTCCATTTATGGAAGGTTGCTTTGGCGTGTGAAAGAAGCGGGGCTTACCCACGGGATTAAGGCTGTAATTTGGCATCAGGGTGAAAATGATCAGGGGGCGGATGGCCCGACCAGTGGTTATGGTTGGGAAACTTATCTTCAATATTTTGTGGATCTTTCTGCTTCTTGGAAAAGTGATTTTCCCAACATCCAAAACTATTATATTTTTCAGATTTGGCCCAAGGCTTGTTCGATGGGTGTCGCTGGTTCAGATAACATGCTCCGTGAAGTTCAAAGAACTCTTCCCCAATACTTTTCCAACATGGGTATCATGTCCACCTTGGGAATAAACCCTCCGGGTGGTTGCCATTTTCCTCCCGCAGGTTATGCAGAGTTTGCCCGAATGATTTGCCCTTTGATGGAACGCGATTTGTATGGCAAAAGTTTTCTTACCTCGATTACACCTGCCAACCTTCTTAAGGCTAGTTTTTCTAACTCAGAAAAATCTGAAATTAAGTTGGTTTTTGATCAAGAGGTGAAGTGGGCTAATACCTTGATTACACAGTTCTATCTAGAGGGAATTTCTGGGGAACTAATTTCAGGCAGTGTTGCTAACAATATTATTACCCTTAAATTGAAGAATTCTTCTAATGCAAAAACCATTACATATCTTGAAAGTAAATCGTGGAATGGCAATAATCTTTTGCAGGGCGTTAATGGGATAGCGGCTTTAACCTTTTGTAATGTTCCTATTCTTTCGAAAGAATAATTTTCACCGTTTGGGAGTAACAGCGATGCGAATGCCTACATCAGTTTTATTATTTTTGATTTCTGCATCGTTGTTGTTTGCTCAAAAACCAGAATTATCTGAGTTAGTTCGTATCGAAACTGGGGTAAGTGGTCATATTCATCCAGCCCTTTGTATCAGCAACAAAGGAACACTTATTGCGGTTTTTTGTAAAAGTGAATTCAAACCTTATCTCATTACTCGTTCAGAAGATAAAGGAAAGACTTGGTCGAAGCCTGTGCTTTTCCCTCCTACGGTTGGCACTCAAGTTTATCCTGGGTCGCTTACCACTTTAGCGAATGGCAACTTAGTACACGCTTGGAATGTTTGGTTTCCTGTTGGGGAAAAAGGAAAGTCGCGCTTTGTTGCTTTTTCCATTAGTGAGGATGATGGTTTGACTTGGAGCAAGCAAAAAAATCTAAATAAAAACAAGGATGAGAAAATTGAAAGTGTGATTAGGCACCCCTTTGTCGAGCTTTCACAAGATGCTTGGCTTTTGCCTTTGATGGATCGAACAGTAATTTATAATCCCAAAACGGAAGAAGAAGTCCCACTTGGCGATGGGGTTAAACACGGTCTGGTGCCTATCGTTCAAACCCCTAAGGGCACTTTAATTAGTGGTTTGGGAAAGCGATCTATTGATAAGGGGAAAACTTGGGAAGATGTAAAACCTTTTCCCGATGTTTCTTCGCAGGGGTGGCGTCAGCAGATGATTGTATTAAAAGGTGGGACTCTTCTAGCTTCACAAATAAATGGGCCAGGGGTAGGGGGCGAGGTTATCAACTTTATTGTTTCCAACGATGATGGAAAATCTTGGAAGATGAATCAGCCGATTGTATTTTATAATCCGGGTCGGCCTATTGGCGGGCGGGCCTGCCCTCGTTCAGTGGATTTGAATGATGATACTTTAGGTACCATTTTCTATGATACCGAGGCAAAGCAGAATGGTGGTTCCGGGGTATTCTTTCGGTCGTCGAAAAAGTTGCTTTTAAACCCTTGAATATGACTAATCTGTTCCTTTTTTATTCAACTAAAGCCTAATAATAGTTATACTGCTGTACGCTTAGTTTTATGTTTTGAACTACTAGTAGGAAAATAATAAATGCATTGTCTTTCGCTTACCATCAGCTTTTTATCTTTAACAATTCTTGCTTCAACTGTTTTTTCTGCTGAACCAATGCTTACCCTGCAACAAAAGCTTAATAAAGAAGATCTTACTGGGCTGGTTAAAGATGTTCGAAGCCTTGGGAATGCCAGTAGGGGTGCGCTGGTTTTCTTCAGGCAAGATATGGCTTGTATTCGTTGCCACGCCTCAGGCGATAGTATGAACAAATACGGTCCCGATTTAACTAAATCTTATCCTGAGACGAATGATGCCTACCTTGTGGAATCGATGTTGCTTCCATCAAAGGTGATAAAAAAAAGTTTTGAAACGCTAATAATTACGACTAAAGCAGGAAAAACTTTAACAGGGCTAATAGCGGAAGATAAAACAGATTCTATTTCTATTCGTGATGGATCCCTAGATGGGAAGCTAATTACTATTTTGAAAAAAGATATTGAAGAGAAAAACAATAAAGGGGCATCAATGATGCCTGATGGATTAATCAATGTTTTATCTGGAAGGCAAGAGTTTTTAGACTTGGCAAGGTTTGTAATCGAGATGGCAGAAAAAGGCCCAGATTATGCAAAGCAAATGAGGCCGGCATCTTCCTTTTTTGCAACTTTGCCGGTGCCCGAGTATGAAAAAGAAATCGATCACGCTGGGATGCTAAAAACCCTTGATGCCAAAAGTTTTAAAAGGGGCGAGGCTATTTATGTAAGGGTTTGTGCTAATTGCCACGGTACAAAAGAAATGGTTGGGTCCTTACCTACCTCGCTTCGTTTTGCTGAAGGTAAGTTCAAAAATGGTGCAGACCCTTTTAAGATGTACCAGACTCTGACCCACGGTTATGCAATTATGACTCCTCAGACTTGGATGGTTCCCGAGCAAAAATATGATGTTATTCATTATATTAGAGAAGCTTTTCTTAAGCCTTTTAACCCTTCGCAATATTCTTTAATGGATTTAGCCTATTTAGAAGCCTTGCCTAAAGGCAGTACTAGGGGGCCCAAGCCTTCGAACATTGAACCTTGGGTTGTTATGAATTATGGACCAACAATGATGGCAACCATAGAAGTCGGTGACAAAGGGAATTTTGCCTACAAAGGAATTGCCGTCAGACTTGATAGCGGTGCGGGCGGGATCACTCGAGGTAAGCAGTGGACGCTTTTTGACCACGACACAATGCGTATGGCGGCAGCTTGGGACGGTGAAAGTTTTATCGATTATAACGGAATTAATTTTAATGGTAGACACGGAATTCATCCAAGGGTTACGGGTAATGTGAGGTTTTCTAACCCGGTCGGGCCAGGTTGGGCTAACCCCGAAACCGGATCCTTCGAAGATCCTAGGTTTAAAGGGCGTGACGGAAAACTTTACGGCCCTCTACCTAAAACTTGGGCAAAGTATCTTGGTATGTATCACTATGGCAACCAAGCAATTATTGCTTACACCGTGGGGGATACCAATGTTTTAGAGATGCCTGCGTATGAAATAACGCCTGATGGAAAAGTCGTTTACATTCGTAATTTGAATGTAGGAAAATCAAGCCGAGATTTAATTCTGCGAGTAGCCTCGGTTGGTACAAGTTGTGCCGTTGTTGGTCCTCAAGCTTCTTTAATGATCCAAGATGGATTTCAACTTTTGAAAATACCAGCATCTGAAACATCAAAGCTTATCAAGGTATTGCAATCAGATTGTGAAGTAAGCCAACTGCAAGCATTTGCAAAAACAGCGACAGCAGCTTTTAGCCTAGATCCTTTTATTAGTGGTGGACCAAAGCGCTGGCCCGATGTGCTAAAAACTCAGCCGATTTTAGGGCAAGATAAAAAAGCATTCGAGATTGATGTGCTTACCCACCCAACGAGTAACCCTTGGAACTGTCAGATGAGGCTTACTGGCTTAGATTTTTACGCGGATGGCAAGAGTGCTGCGGTGTGTACTTGGGATGGAGATGTTTGGCTTGTTGAAGGTTTGGCATCGCTTGAAAAAGGTTTAACTTGGAAGCGAATTGCTTCTGGATTATTTCAACCTTTGGGACTTAAGATTGTTAACAACATGGTACATCTTACTTGTAGGGATCAGCTTGTGATTCTAAGAGATTTAAATGGCGATGGTGAGACTGATTTTTATGAGTGTTTTAATAATGATCATCAGGTGACGGATCATTTTCACGAATTTGCGATGGGGCTACAGGTTGATGCAGAGGGGAATTTTTACTATGCAAAATCTGCTAGGCACGCGCTTAAAGCCTTGGTGCCACATCACGGCACACTCTTGAAGGTAAGTAAAGATGGTAGTAGTACCGAAATATTAGCAACGGGTTTTCGTGCTGCAAATGGTGTTTGTTTAAACCCAGATGGGAGCTTTTTCTTGACCGATCAGGAAGGCTTCTGGATGCCTAAAAATCGTATTAACCGTGTTGAAAAAGGTAGTTACCACGGTAATTTTTGGGGCTATCACGATATTACCGACTCTTCCGATTCTGCAATGAAGAACCCAGTTTGTTGGATCACTAATGAGTTTGATAGGTCGCCTTCCGAATTACTTTGGGTGACTAGTGATGTTTGGGGGCCTCTTAAAGGGTCGTTATTAAATTTTTCCTATGGCTATGGAAAAGTTTATGTGGTTCCTCACGAACTGGTTGGCGGAGAATGGCAGGGGGGAATGTGTGCTTTGCCTATTCCACAATTCCCAACGGGTGTTTCCAGAGGTCGATTTCATCCTCAAGATGGCCAGCTTTATTGCTGTGGTATGTTTGCCTGGGCTGGTAATCAGACTGCCCCAGGTGGTTTTTATCGCATTCGATATACGGGCAAACATGTTGAACTTCCTATTGAATTACATGCCATGAAGAAGGGGGTTTCGATTAAGTTGAGCGGGGCAGTCGATTCTAAATCTGCCACCAATTTGGAAAATTATGCTGTCAAGATCTGGGGATTGAATCGCAGCGAAAAATATGGTTCTAAACATATTGATGAGAAATCTCTTAAGGTTACTTCTGCTAAGTTATCTTCTGATAGTAAAACCATTGAATTGCAAATTGAAGGTATCGAGCCGACTTGGGGTATGGAAATCAAGTATTCTCTGCTTGCTGAAGATGGATTAAAGTTTAACGGAGTGATTCACAATTCAATTTTCCGCCTTGCTGATTAATGGACAAACAGCAAGAAGGAGTTTGAAAAGCAGCTAAACTTAAACTAGTTCGGGCATGGGTTGGGCATTATCTTCAACGAGGAATTGCGGCCTTCCATTGATATCATTCAATGTTACTTCGTTTGTATTGATGCCCAGATTATGATAAAGGGTGGAGTAAAGTTCGCTAAACTTAACGGGGCGCTGTGTAGCTTCTCCCCCTATGCGATCGGTGGCGCCAATTACCTGCCCCATTTTCATGCCGCCACCTGCAACTAATGCGCAGTTGACTTGAGGCCAGTGATCACGACCAACGATATTGTTAATTTTGGGTGTACGGCCAAATTCACCCATGATGACCACGCTGCAATCCTTATCCATGCCGCGTTGGTGAAGATCCTCAATAAGTGCGCTGACGCATTTATCAAAGATCGGGAAGTCTTCTTTTTCGCGAACGAAGATAGAATTATTTTCACGGCCCTCGGCCTTCATGCCACCGTGCCAATCCCATTTGCTGTAATTAAGGGTAACAACCCGGGCGCCGGCTTCAATAAGGCGTCGTGCTACTAGCATACTTTGTGGTACACGCGGCGCACCATTGGCATCAATAAACTTGGTCGGGTCGCCTGTGCCATAGCGTTCAACCGTGCGTGGGTGTTCTTTCGATAAATCTAAAGCATTTGCAAGGCGGGAGGATGTCAGTAAACCAAACGCCTGTTCGTTGAAGGTATCCATTCCTTGGAGCATACCCTTGACATCGACATCGCGACGCATGTGATCAAAGCTTCGCAACAGATTTTTTCTATCCGCAAGCCCATTGAGGGTGATGCCTTGAAGAATCATATCTTTTCTGGAAGGGCCCATGGGGCGGAATGGGGTGTAGGAAGATCCAAGGAAACCGGGGCCTGGTTCGTTATAGGGGCCGTGGGTGCAGGTGTAGCACATGCTGATGAATGGGGGTGTCGCTTGATCAACAGGGCCTTGAATTTTTGCAACCGTGGATCCGAACTGGGGCCAACCTCCTGCAGGTGTCATCTTTTTTGGATGGTGCCCGTTGAAAACCTGAATGGCATCATGCCCATCTTGGTTACCAACGATCGATCTGATGATGGTTAGTTTATCCATCATCCCTGCAAGTAGAGGAAAGGCTTCGCAGATTTTGATGCCATTGACATTAGTTGCAATTGGTTTCCAGGGCCCTGCAATTTCTTTGGGGGCATCCGGTTTTAGATCGAACATATCTTGATGGGGCGGGCCACCAACAAGGTAAATAAGGATGACTGATTTTTGCGAAGACTTGATCCCTGCTTTAGCTTCGGCTTGCAAAAGTTGGGGTAAGGTAAATCCAGCGGCACCAAAGGCACCTATCTTGAGAAAACTTCGTCTTGCGAGCTTGTGGTTGGCTTGGGTTGGCATTATAAGTCTGCTCCAAAAAACGCAAAGAATCATCAGGCGGGATTAACAAGGTCTCTCATAAATATATCCTATGGTAAAGGCCGAAAGAATTAAAAATTGTGAAAGATACTGACTATTTTTTGTTTTTGCCCCTAAATCTTACTCAAGCAATGTAAGTTTATTTTAAAATAACAATCTTTTTTCTTTTATTTCATCCTTTTTGCAATTATCTTATCTATTCCTTCCTAATGTATTAAGAGATTCAAATCATGCTAAGTTTACTTTCTAGTCGTTTTTTGGCGTTCCTAGTTTTGTTTCTTTCTTTTGGAACCCTTTTTGCCCAAGAAACCAAGGCTATCCGCATAGGCATCCTTGGTGTTGATAACTATCAGGCTGTTGCTTACACCCAGTTGTTTAATGATCCTAAAGCTACGGGCGATCTTGCAGGCTTGAAGGTTGTTGCAGCTTTTCCCTCGACTTCTAGCAATGATATTCCCGAAAGTGTCGATAGCCTTCCCAAATGGAAAGAAGCTTTAGGCAAATACGGGGTAAAAATGGTCGCCTCTGTTGATGGGTTACTTGCAAATTGTGATGTGGTCATGATCATGAGTTTAGATGGTCGAAGGCATCTTGCAGAAGCCACACCGGTTTTGAAAGCTGGAAAACGACTTTACATTGGGCGCCCGCTTGCTGCTGATTTCTCCGATGCAGTTGCGATCATCCGCCTTTCTGAAAAAACTAAAACGCCATTCTGGACTAGTTCCCAACATCGGTTCAGCCCCGGCTTCATCGGCATGAAAAATCACCCAGAGGTTGGAAATGTTCTTGGTTGCGAAATGTATGGTGGTTGCCCCACTGTGCCACACCATTCAGAACTTTATTGGCATGCCCTACATAGCATTGAAACTATATACAGCATCATGGGACCGGGGTGTGTTGCTGTTTCTTGCACATCAACTCCCATAGCCGAATCAATTACCGGAACTTGGGCGGATGGCAGAGTTGCAACTTATAGGGGCATTAAAAAAGGGGCTGTCAAATATAGTGGTACCGTGTTTGGCGAAAAAGGCGTTTCTGTTTCTGGAATCTATGGCCATGGCATTCCTGTAAAAGGTATCGTTCCCACCAATGATAAATACATGGGTTACGAAGGAATAGCGATCGAGATAGCCAAGTTTTTTAAAGGGGGCCCAGTTCCGGTAAGTGCTAATGAAACCTTGGAAATCCTTGCTTTCATGGAAGCCGCTCATGAAAGCAAAAGCAAGAATGGTGTTAATATTCAAATTGCGGATATGATGAAAAAAGAACAAAAGTAAGTTGCAAGAAAAATATCAGACCCCGATATCTTCATTCCATAGGTTTGGTTTTTCCAGAATGAATTGCTCCATGAGTTCTATACAGCGGTGATCTTGTAAAACCATAGTTTCAATTTTTCGGCTGGCGAGAAGTTTCTCTTCTCCCATGAAGGTTTTATTTTCCCCGATGATGACCTTGGGAATTTGATAAAGCAGGATTGCGCCCGAACACATGGGGCAGGGTGAAAGCGTGGTGAATAAAGTGCATTCGCGATAAACACTCGCAGGCAATCGCCCTGCATTTTCCAGGGCATCCATTTCCCCATGCAGAATTGCGCTGCCTTTTTGCACTCTGCGGTTATGCCCGCGCCCTATGATTTTCCCCTTGTGCTCGATGACAGAACCAATTGGGATTCCGCCTTCCGCAAGACCTTTTTTTGCCTCTTGAATTGCTTCTAGCATACAGCTCTCTTGAAAAGGTAAAAGGTTCATGGTCATTGCCTCATAGGTTTTTATTGGTTGCATCCCGCTATTACTACTTTATAATCCAATCAGTTCGATTGAGTAATTATCTCCCCTTTTTTACAGGATTAAACATGAATCGTAGAGAGTTTGTTGCTAGTCTTGCTGCGGCAGGCATTGGTTCCAACATCGGGTTTTCTGCCCCAACAAAAGATCTGTTTCAAATCTCCCTTGCGCAATGGTCGCTTCATAAGGCCCTCTTTGCCAAGAAAATGGATGCAGGCGATTTTCCTAAAGTTACCAAAGAAGAGTTTGGCATCAACGCTGTCGAATATGTTAACCAGTTTTATAAAGACAAGAAAAAAGATGATGGGTATGTCAAAGAACTTCGCAAAAAGTGTGATGACTTGAATGTGAAAAGCGTTTTGATCATGTGCGATGGCGAAGGCCAGTTGGGTGATGCAGATGAAAAGAAGCGTACACTCGCAGTCGAGAATCATTACCGCTGGGTTGAATGGGCCAAAATACTTGGTTGCCATTCCATCCGAGTGAATGCAGGAAGCAGCGGTTCATACGAAGAGCAAATGAATAGGGCTTCCGATGGCTTGCGTATGCTTTCTGAATGGGCAGGCAAAATGCAGATTAATGTGATTGTTGAAAACCATGGCGGCTTATCCAGCAATGGCGCATGGCTTGCTGCAACCATCAAAAAAGTCGGTGTTCCTACCTGCGGAACTTTACCCGACTTCGGCAATTTCCGCGTTAGCAAGGATGAAGAATATGACCGCTATAAAGGCGTTCAAGAACTTATGCCTTTTGCTAAGGGCGTTAGTGCGAAAACTCACGACTTCGATGATAAAGGTAACGAAACTAAAACCGATTATCGCAAGATGATGAAAATCGTTCTTGCCGCTAAGTACGATGGTTATGTGGGAATTGAATATGAAGGTAGCAAACTAAGTGAAGCTGATGGTATTAAAGCTACAAAGAAATTGTTGGAAACAGTGCGCACAGAACTAGCAAGCTGAGATTGATTTGCCTAATTAAAAAAGAAAGGCTTCCCGGAAAATATCTGGGAAGCCTTCTTTATTTGAAGTAATGCTTTTAATTGAGTATTCCCATATACTTGAGGGGCAATGGCATAATCCTATCCTGATCATAGGTAAACTTTGCAGGGATGCCCATTTGGGTGATAGGGATATTCGGTTTCCCCGTCTTGGGGTCTAGCGGGCCAAAAAACCAACTGTAAGATGCATCTTCAATCTTTTTCCTGCTAAAGGTTCTCAATTCGTTTTCGCCTTTTTTTGTCATCGGCATGATATATTGTTTGACAATATCATCGTTGGCTTCGTCCAATAATTTGCTGCCTACCTTCTTGGATTTATATTTAAATTCACCAGTAAATTTTTGATCTGCAGCGGTGCGGAATTTTGCCTTCGGATCCGCTTTTTTCTCTTCGCGTGTAAAACCAGGTTTTACTCTCTTTAGTAAACTAAGAGAAAAATCATCTCTGGTTTTATCTTCTGTGCCGGTTACAAATACCATCTGAACCCTTCTTGTTCTGGGCATGGTGATATCCTTCACCCAGCTTTGAATTTGCGTGGAATAATTTTTGCCCGCAATGGTTGGGCTTATGGAAAGCCAGATGCCTGATAGTTGCGCACTGCCTTCAGCATCTTCTGCTGCATTTGCTTTTAAGTATATTCTTTTGGGCCCAATAGCTTTTAGGTTTAATATGCCTCCACTTTGGGGTATATCTTCAACCGTACATGAAAGCCTGCGCCATTCGCTTGCCATCCATAGTGCGCCAAGGGTTGCTCCTTCGCCTGCGCCAATGACAATAATGTTGGAGCTGTTTGCTTCGCCATCGTCATTTTTAATATCAAGGAAGGATTTAGCTGCGGCAATATCGTTGACGAGGTTCGGGTAATAAGCGGAGGTTAATTCACTAAAGTTGATTTTGGCAGGTTTAGTTGCCATTTTAGCCGCCGGCAAAGCAAAGTTGTGAGGTTGCTGCCAGAAGTTTGGGTTTACCCCGATACTTTTGCCATGGCCACGAAAGTCAAAACTTAAAACGCTTTGGCCGGCTGCCTGAAGATCAAGTGCTAATTTTTCCCAACCTTCTTGCGAACTATCACCACCTTTTTTGAAAGTAAAATCGTGCAAAAGAATGATCGAAGCCCCGTCTTTTGGTTTGGGGCTGGCATAAAATTTTCCGGAGAGTAACACCCCATCATGGGTTCGGAAATTAATTGATTCGCTCTCAGCTTTCACGGTACCTGGGATTGCTAGCAAAGTGAAAAAGCTAAGAATAAGTACCAGCGACCCGGCTTTTAAAGTGAAGTTAGTCATGGTTGCTACCTTGTTATGGGCCCAAATATTATCTACTTAAATATTCCATTTTCTGAATGAACAGGCAAGAGAAAAGCGAAGTTTTAAACAAAACTTGCGTACAAAAGACCCGATTATTCGCAAGCGAAGGGTCTTTCGCGGGCGTTTAATCGGGTTAAATCAGAAAGGTTTCCAGTCTTTCCAAAGCCAAACCCAGCCGGAATTCTCTGAAGGCAATCATCCTGTTGTTCGTTATTTTCAGGTACGCCATTTTCCAGCAGGGCCGGCCAATTCAAAATGACAATGCTTCTCTTTTAGCAGAAAGAGTCATGAAGTTAATTAGCCCCAAACTTCATGAACATTGTCGGGCCCAGAGACAACTTTAATTTTACCTTTCCCTGAAGTGCCAAGGGCCGTTTTCGGGCACCTTGCCCGAACCTATCCTTGCAACATGGTGCAAAGGTAAACTTAATCAATTAAGGAACCGGGGTGCCTGCTACTGTACTATTTACTGAACTTAAAATAATTCTTAACCATCATGTAGAAATGGGGCGAATAGGGCGTATGGGTAAAGGCGTCGCCCTTTCAACTTATGATTCTAAGATGGTTCTTCGGTTTGATAACCCCGGGTTTCGCTAGATTTTTCTTCTGCATAGGTTGCTGTTTCATAATCATGATCGATGTCTTCATAATTACAAACATAACCAGGCAATTTAGACTTTTCGAGTTCAGCATGAAATGCATTTAATACAGAGCGCTGAATGTTTTCTCTGCATTCCGCATTGATCGGGTGCGCAATGTCTGCATGCATTTTCTGCTTGCCATTGATATCGCGACCTAACCCTCTGAATTCTGCGAGTTTGTTTCCGCATTGATTGCAGAAACGCGCACGGAGTTGGTTTTTACAAATGCACTTGGTGCAGCGATCCATTAATTTACGGCTGGGCATTGCCACAAACCAACCCCGGGTTCCTTCAATGATTTTCAAGTCGCGGATGACAAAAGCATGATCAAAGGTGATGGAGCAGAATGCTTGAAGTTTTTCGTTGTCGTTTCCTGATTCCATGAGTTTGATTCGAACTTCCGTGATTTTCACAACAACTCTCCTTAATTGTCGCAGGAATTTAGTGCCTGCCTAGTGATAAAAGTATGCTGTATAAGATTTCTAGCAGGGCCATGAATTAAAGATTTTGCAACTTCAAGAGCCCTTTCATCCGTTTCAAAAAGCGCAAAAATTGCAGAACCACTGCCACATAGCAGGGGTTTTTTTGCTCCCGCCTTTCTAAAGGCTTCGAACAATAATCCAAGTGCAGGTTCCAATTCGACTGCGGGTTCCTGCAATCTGTTGAACAAACCCTCATTTATCTTGCCTATTCCTGAACCAGTAAAAGCACTCATGGCTTTCGCTTGGTTCATTGGAGAGGCGGGAATTTTCAAACGAGAATAAACATTGGCCGTGGAGAGACCGAAAACTGGCTTTACTATCAAAATACTTAGATCATATCGATAAAATGAAGGCAAGATTTTTTCGCCACGCCCATGGCACCATGCTGCCTTCCGTTGTAGAAAAAATGGTACATCACTGCCCAGTTTTGCGGCTTTTTCTTCTAATATTTTTTTCGGTAGATTTAGTTTCCAGAGCAGGTTTAAAGCGCAAAGCGTGGCAGCTGCATCTGAAGACCCACCGCCTAACCCTGCTTGCCACGGAATGTGCTTAAACAAACGGATTTCTGCACCCAAAAGCTTTTTACTTTCTTCCTGCAGCATTTGGGCTGCGCGCATTATCAGATTATCTTGCCCGGTAGATAACTCTTTCGAATCGCACCAAAGCTTTATCGAACCGGTGGGATCCTCCCGAAATTCTAAAATATCGTGTATTTGCACAGGCACCATGAAAGTGCTTAATTCGTGATAACCATCATGGCGCTTTCCTGAAATTTCTAAATAGAAATTCAGCTTGGCGTTGGCCCAAACCTGCAACCCATCTCTGGTGGAAACCATGTGCATTTCAAAAGCTGCTTTCATCCTTGAAATCAACCACCTGGGTCTTTCGCACCGGTTACTTTAAATTAATTGGTGCAAAATCCCCCAAGTCCTTATTTTGACTTTCGGAATTTTAGTTCTTAATGCAGAATCTCGTCAAGAGCGGATGCAGGGATACCCTCGGCAAAGCTTCCTACTTGGTTTGATCCTTGCTTGGAATCATCTCCCTATTTTTTAACCATCCTACCAGTCGATCTGGCCAGCTTGATGTTTCCCCCATCTTCGTTGCAAGCCCCACTCCGTGCTTGCCTTTTTCGTAGATGTGAAGCTCTGCAGGCACTTTGTGTTTTTTTAATGCGAGGTAAAATAGAATGCTATTTTCTGGAGGAACCCCTGTATCTTCATCCGTGTGAAAAAGAAAAGTAGGCGGGGTTTGTGCGGTTACCCGGGTATGGTTACAAAGGCTTTCCACAAGCTTGGCATCTGCATCTTTGCCCAAAAGATTATAACGAGAACCCATGTGTGCAAACGGTGGTTCAAAGGTGATCACTGGATAACAAAGGATCAAGAAATCTGGCCTGCAACTGGCTTTATCGATGGCATCCGCAGCTGCGGGATTTCCAGCATCAAACTGGGTGCCTGCAGTTGATGCAAGGTGTCCGCCTGCAGAAAAACCCCAGATCCCGATTTTCTTTGCATCCACCCCATAGCTGGTTGCATTTGATCTTACCGTGCGTATTGCCCTTTGTGCATCTATCAATGGTGCGGGATGGCGATACTTCGGCCCCAGTCTGTACTTCACCACAAATGCAGAAATACCTTGAAGGTTTAGAAATTCCGCAATCTCTTTTCCTTCGTGGCCCATCGCCAACCCGCCATATCCACCACCCGGGCATACTACCACTGCGGTGCCGTTTGCTTTTTCCTTGGTGGCCAAATAAAGTGTGAGCGAAGGTTTATCTTTATCTTCGGAACCCATTGCACCAGGCGCCCCATTTGGCCAAAGCGGGAGGGTTTGGGGTTCTACATGAGTAGCTAAAAGGGCAAAAGTGAGGAAAGTGGGCAATGAAATCATGGTTTTTCCTTAAAAAGAGGAAATAGTTTAAATAATAATACCATTATTACGAAAAATACTATATCTCAGGAAGGAATTCGAGAGATATAATAGAAGTAGTTAGTGATTTGTGTTTTTTGGGGGCGATCCGGTTTCGACCGGGCTTACGGAAATACAGGTTGCGTGCCGTGGGTGATCAGATGGCCACGTAAATATCTGATCAAACTTAACTGCAGAACCGCAGTTCTCAATGGCTGCCTAATAATATGGCGGTCGCGCGTCTAGAAGCTTAGCCAGAGAGGTTTTAGCGCGCTAGTTAAATCTGGATCGTGGGGGTTAGAAGTCACGCAAGTGGCTGATACTGAGGGCAATCCCTGCTAGACTTTACACTCGGTTAGCTTGAAGTGGCTTTGCAATTTGAATCCACCAGAGTGAACACGGCAGAGTAAGACTGCCAAATCAGTTTGCTACGCACGTAGACGCCGGTATGGAAGGGCTTCGGGACCGGGGTTCGATTCCCCGCGCCTCCACTAAAGCCTTTAGCAGTAAGGACTTGTGACTCGCAAGGGTTCGCAAAAAGCCCTACTGCTAAAGGCTTTATGTTTAATTTATTAGAAATCATCATTTCCTTACAATCCATTGCGATTCCCTGCTGCGCCACATCTGCGCCGGATTTTGCGCCACTTTTTTTGCCCCCTGCTGCCCGCTCGAAATGTTCACCTGTTACCTGTGCATAATGTTTCAACATTACCACCGCACTATGCCCCAACCATGCTGCCACAACATGCCCTGCAAAGTGTTCCAACAATTCCGTTTCAAAAGAGGCCCGCAAGTTATGAAACAACCGGGGCCATTTCTCCAAACCTGCACGCTTCAACAACCGCAGTAGATGGGTTCGGAGGTTGCAGTTCACCCAACTAACTCCCATCACGCTCCCGCGTTGATCACCGGCTGGGCTTCAGATTCGCTGCACAGGACGATGAGCAGGTTGGTGACGAGCGCTGCCTTTTGAGCTGCGTCGAACGAAACGATTTGTTTTTGTTCAAGGTCTTTCAGCGCCATCTCGACCATGCTGACCGCTCCGTGAACGATTTTTTGGCGGGCGGCGATGATGGCCTCGGCTTGCTGACGACGCAGCATCACCCCGGCGATTTCGGATGCGTAGGCCAAGTGCGTTAGACGCGCCTCATCGACCGTGACACCGGCCAGCTTGAGGCGGTCCTGCAACTCGGCCCGCAGTGCGGCGGAGACTTCATCCATGCCGCTCCGCAGCGTGATCTCGTGCTCCTCGCCGTGATCGTAAGCGTAGCTGTTGGCGAGGTGTCGCAGAGCCGTCTCACTCTGGATGCGGACATAGTTGTCGTAGTCCTCGACATCGAAGCAGGCCTGCGCCGAGTTCTCTACGCGCCAGACGACCACTGCTGCGATGTCGATCGGATTGCCACTCTTGTCGTTGACCTTGAGTTTCGCTCCCTCGAAGTTGCGCGAGCGAAGCGAGATCTTGTGTTTTGTTGTGAACGGTTTGACCCAGTAGAAGCCGCTGTCGCGCACCGTGCCGACATACGGCCCGAAGAAGCTAAGGACGCAGGCTTCATTCGGCTGCAATGTGAAGTGCCCGCTGAGACAGATCAGCCCCATCAGTCCGAGCACGAAGCCGCAGACACAGAAGAACCCAGCGACTAGCCCCCACCGTTTGTCGCCATTCCAATCCCCATCATGAACAGGACGGGTCCGCCCGCCATCATACCCAGATTGATCGGCAATTGAACCCAGCCACTCCTGGCCGTAATCGTGCGTTCTTGAGTCATCGCAGCGGTCTCCAAAGGGTGAAGGAATCGTCACGCCGCATTGGCGTAGTCTCGCCGTCTAACAGTTATTCGTTTGCGCAAGCTATCTCGGTCAACCTTGCACCCCGTGCAAGGTATTTCCAGCGACAACGAGGCGGGGGATAGGGGTGATGATTACAGAATTAATCTAGAAGCATAGTATGACGATGAAAAAAACCAGTCAATAAAAAAGATAGAATTACTGTATCGCTTTGGCGAACTACAGATGCCAAAAAAGCGGAATCAATCCGATTTTTAGATTACCTGCTTGGCTAAACTGGGTGAAGTTGTTCCCTTTGAGTTATTGAAAACTCCAAGGCTAACATACCCCGCAAGAAGGGTTCCGCTTTTTCGATATCAAACTTTGTTCCCCGGCTACAGGTTTTAGTCTGCAATTAAGCCTACGCTTTGTTTTACCAAAGCTAGGAATTCTTTTTGAGGCCACGCTTTGTCAATTTCTACCCAACGCTTCGAAACTTTATTCATCGTTTCCTGTGCGGAACCACCGGGGCTATTGAGATAAGATCTTAATTCTTCAACAAGCACACTTCTTCTTTTTTGGTAGCCTGGCAATCGACTGCATAACGCAGGGTTTTTTATGTCGATATGCGAAAGGTTTGCTCGGATTGTTTCTCGCAGACTTGCAGTTCGTTGGGAATCTAAGCCAAAAGCATCAAGCCTTATTTTATCCAATTGGGAATATCGGGTGTAACTTGCAACGGTGGGTTCAACACAAATGCGCTCAGCTATTTCCGGGCTTGCAAGTTCAATCAAAAATTTGAATGCTAATTCTTTTGATTCAGATTTTGCGTTAACGCAACCCAGATTACTGGAGCTACCAAGGTATGGGATTTTATTGCCTATGGGCAATGGCCTGAATTCTGCGGATGAGCCAGGATAATAACCATCGGCGCCGGGGATTGAACAAATGTTAAATTTATCTTTCAACGCTAGGGTATTTTGGGCTTTGTAGATTAGGCTTGCATCTGCAATGCAAAGGGTAGCTTTTCCTTGTAAGAAGGTTGAGCCTAAATCAGTTTCAGGCGAGGTGGCCCGGAATTTTTGCAATAGCTTGTATTTCTCTAAACTTTGTACAAACCCTGCAGTGTTTATCAATGGTTTTCCTGTTCGAAAATCATAGGTAAACGAAAATACCGCATTCTCGATATCGGGGGTGATTTTTTCTGATGGGCTAACAGGTTGCCTAGTGTAACCAGCACAAAAGCTCAAAAAATCTTTTTCGAAATCTTCTTCAGAAGAACACAACCCGGGAAGGCTTTTGCCTGAATTAAAATTGGCTTCAGAAAAATATTGTGCGATTTTGTGATAATCGGACCAAGTGTTTGGCGGTTTCAGTGCGCAATTGTATTTCGCCTTAAAATTATTTTGATCGGTGGGATTGTTGAACAAATCTTCCCTAAAAAGGCAAACGCGAGCTTCACCAACCAAAGGAAGCGCAACTATTTTTCTTTGCCAAATCAAAAGTTTTTCCCGATAGAGGGGCAATAAGTCGGACCAATTAATTTTGTCGCCCGGTTCTTGGATTAAATCTGAGGCGAATGCCACCAGATTGGCTTGGGCGAATTCCCCAATTTCTTCGGGTTTAAGGATCCAGATATCAGCTTTTAATTGGTCTGAATTAGGTTCTTTTCCTGCACTTCGAATGATTATTTTAAGGTCTGCACCAAGCCTACTTGATACTACAAAGCCCTGTGTTTTTAGCACTTCAAAGGCGACCCCTTCAGGGCATGCAACCACCAGAATAGGACTATTCGCAGGGATTTCTGATTTCGGAATGTTTTTTTTGCCTGTGCAACCAGAGGGTGCGAGCAGGAATAGTAACAAAAGCGCAACAACTGTTGATTTTCTTTGCATTGGTAAACCCTCTATCCTTAAAATATAAAATCATTTTATGAGATGTTTTGCAATGATGTAAAATGATTGTACGATGAGGGCTGCAAAGTGACTTATGTAATAAGAGGTTAGAGTAATGAAAATTAGCTTGGTTGTTTTAACAGCGGGTAAAATGATGGGTAAGGAAATCACCCTGACCGCTGCAGAATTTCGAATTGGAAAAGATCCTTCCTGCCAATTAAAGCCTGCCTCTGGGGTATCTGATAAGCATTGTGCCTTTTTGATAAAACAGGGTAAACTTTTTATCTTAGATTTGGGTAGTGCGGAAGGAACTTTTGTAAACGACATCAAAATAACAGCCGAGATCGAATTAAAACCAAAAGACAAAGTGAAAGTTGGCTTTCTGCTATTTGAGGTAAAGATCGAAGCACCTGCGGTTGCAGCGCCAGTAGTAAAACCTGCGGAAAAAGTTGAGCCCAAAATATCATCGGACGATGATGATTTGGATGATTTGTTATTTGATGATGATGATAAAGCCCCCGGTGGTGCAAAGCCATCTTGGAAAGATGCGATACCCGAGGCGGGTTCGGAAAAAGATGCAGGTGGATCTGGGGTAAATTCTGAGGGTGGTGCGAAGCCCGAAGAAAAACCAAAGCCTTCTGGAAATACTTCTGATGCTGCAGCAGCCTTATTTGCAAAATTCCGCTTAAAAAAGTAGTACATGGCAAAAGATAAGCTGGAAATAATACTTCCCAGGCCATCCCTTCTGCCTGCTTCTAAAAAGCTTTTGGGGAAAGCGTTATTATTCTGGTTCGGGGAACGGAAACGAGATCTCCCTTGGAGAAAAACCCGAGATCCATATGCAATATGGGTTAGTGAAATCATGTTGCAGCAGACTCAAGTTGCAACGGTAATCCCCTATTTTGAAAGATTTTTGAAGTCATTCCCTAGTGTAGATGCACTTGCTGTTGCAGATGAGCAAGAAGTATTGAAGCTATGGCAAGGGCTTGGTTATTACAGGCGTGCAAGGCATATGCATCAGGCAGCAAAAATAATCGTTGCTGATTTTGGTGGCGTTTTTCCTACTAATCCTGAAAGTCTTTCTCGTTTGCCAGGTTTGGGAAGGTACACTCGAAACGCAGTTTTATCTCAGGCCTTTGATACTAAGTTGCCGATTCTTGAAGCTAATACTAAGCGTGTGTTGGCAAGGCTTTTTGCTTTGTCTTTAGATGTTGATTCTTCTGCGGGGAATAAATTTCTTTGGGAGGCCGCGGAAGAAATATTACCTGAAAGCGATATCGGGGCGTTTAACCAAGCTATGATGGAATTGGGTTCCTTGGTTTGCACGGTTACGCATCCCAAATGTAACTCGTGTCCTCTTTCTTCTTTTTGCATTGCCAAGCGATGCGATCTTGTAGCCGAACTACCCATCAAGAAAAAAAAAGTCGTGGTAACACAGGTTCGAGAATTAGCCACGGTATTGGTCAATAAGCAAAAGATTTTGTTGGGTAAAAGGCCTGTTGGGCAGCGTTGGGCGGGTTTATGGGAAGTGCCTCATGATATTCCAGACGAAGGGGATAACGAAACAAAGGCGCTAAATAGTATTTCCCAAAAGTATGCCTCTTTGGTAGCTAAAAAATATCGTGAGATTGGCGAAGTGATTCATCCTGTGACGAGATTCAAAATTACGGTAAAAGTTTTTATGGGGGAAGTTGCTGGTAAAGGGGCTTCAGATTATTATGAGGAGTTGGCTTGGGTTTGTTTAAGTGATTTAGAGAAGTATCCGAAAAGTTCGCCACAATCCAAGATAATTGCAATGGCCTTAAAAGCACTCGCAGGAAAATAAAGTAGGTGGGTCATAAAAAAGGAAACAAAATGAAGTTTAATTATAGCGTAGTTGTATTGCTGTTGTTTATGGGTTGTGCTGAAGAGCCCAAAATTTTAACCGTTGGGGTGCGGGTTGGAAACATTGCGCCAGAAATCAAGGCAGAAGATGCTTCCGGTACTAAAATTGCACTCAGCCAGTACAAGGGAAAAGTCGTGCTATTAAGTTTTTGGGCATCTTGGTGCGGGCCTTGCAAACAACTTCTGCCTTACGAAAAACAATTAGCGAAGCAATTTGAAGACAAGCCTTTTGTTTTATTGGGGGTTAATTCCGACATTGAAAAAGCTGCTTTTATAAAAGCCCAGCAGCAGTTTGGCATGACATGGCCTTCCTTCTGGGATGGTATTGGCAGTATTAATCGGGAGTGGGAAATTGAATTTCTTCCAATGTTAATTCTGATTGATGAACAGGGGATTATTCGTTTTAATTCAAAAACCATAATGGATGATATTAATTCATTCAAAGATTTGGCTGATAAGATAGAACGAGAAATTCAAAAAGTTCTGGCTAAAGGTGGGGTAAAAAAACAATGATGGAGCGCCTTTCGGGATAGGCGCTCCATCATGCGGGAATGATTTGTCTTTACATGATCTATTTAATTATAAAATCAATAGTCACATTGTTTGCTGCGATTTCTGGCATGCTGAACAAGGTTTTCGCTAGGTCTTCTTGCTTGCTTCCTTGTGCAACATCTATCAAAAGCACTCTAGAACCATCGGGCTTTTCTATAACTTGAACCGATGAAGCTTTTTTACCACACGCTTGCTCCACTTGTTTTTTAAGTGCATTCAAAGTTGTTTGTTGATTGCCGTTGGATTTTGGCGTGCCTTCATCGGAATCAAAAGTTATCGTGCCTGTTGCTACACTTGGTTTTACTGGGGATTCAACTTTTTTACTTGCAGTAGTAACGGGCACTGTTTTGTTTTTATCATTTGAAACTGTATTGGTGAGTATTTCAGATTTCGCAATCACTTTAGCTGCATTTTGGGTTGGTTCTTTTTTCATTAAAGGTTGCGAGACTGCTGTAGCACTTTGTTTGATAGCTGCGGTTTTATCTTGTTTAGCTGCGGGTTTACTTGCAACAGTGTTTGCTTTTTCAGCCAACATGTTTTCACTTGGAAGGGGCTTTCCTTGGGTTTTTGCTGCAAGGTAGGGCCTGTTGTATTCACCATCTTTATCCGAGTTTGTTGCATACTTTGTTGGGATTTTATCTGTAAGCAAAGGTTGTTTGGTTTCGGGGGCAGGGGCATCTTTTCTAATCGAGGGGAAACCAAGCATATCCGTTTTTACTAGCGCAGAACCCATTGGATCATGGGCTGGCATGAATACTCTAGATGCGGTCTTTGGTTGATTATCTGTTTTTGTTTTCACGGTTTCTTTTTCAACTATTACTTTTGGTGCAACTGGTTCTTTTTTATCTGCAACCTTTAGTAATTCTTTTTTAGGGGCAACAGTAGTTGCAGGGATTTCTTTTTTATTTGCTGGTTCACTTACAACAGGTGCTACTTTTTCAGATTTCTTATTTAAGTTCGGGAAGCTAGGAAATTCTTCCACTTTTTCTTTAGTTTTGCTGGTTGTCTGAGCTTCAACGGTCTTGGTTACTGTTTTTGCTTTATCTTCTGTAGGGGCTTTTTTTACTGTGCTTTTTTCGGGCTTTATAGCCTCTTTCTTTTCAACTACCTCACTCTTTTTCGAGGTCCAATCCTGCGGGAGTTTTGGTATCGCAAATACATCCACTGCTTTTGCTGGTGTGGGCAACGGTTTGGCCATAGGTACTACGGGTACTAGGCTTTCTGGAAGTACTTGGGGTCTTTGATTTTTGCTGTTAGTATTAGTAGCATCTTTGGTTTTTGGGGTTTGCACGATACTTTGCGTTGGTACGATGGCAGGGTTATTGTTCTCCGAAGGTTTTGTTGCTGCTATTGCTTGTGCGATTTCCTTCGTGGGTGGTGGGGTTGGGTTTAATACGATTGTTGGTGTTGGCGTTACGATTTGGTCTTTGCCAATAATCCATTTAGTGCCATCTTTATTTACCATTGTAACTGTTTCGTTCCCCATGCGCATGGGTTGAACGGTCATTTTATTGATGACCCTTTGGCAACCTGGAACTTTACGAAGTTGTTTGCTAATTTCGAGTTTATCTTCAAGGGTAACTACTGGGCCAGAAACTATTACACAACCTTCCGCAGAGACCGCAACTGATAATTTTGGGTAGGATGTTAGTAATTCGGTAGTGAATACTTTATTAGTATTGGCCTGTAGTGCTTCGACGGATATTTTTGTGGTTTTGCTAAAAGAAACGGGCCAAGTTCGTATTTCACTAATCACTTTGCAGGTTGTAAGTCTGCTTGCAAGGGCCATTGCATTATCACTAACTGCGTTGTTGTTGACATTGCCTTTAAGAATCATTTTGCCGTTTTTAACGGAAGGCGAGATGTCGGTTGCAGAGATCAAAGGATCAGCTATAAATGCGATGTGAATACGCATTGATTCTGCAAGGGCGACTGAGTCTTCAGTTTTGTTATCAAGCGCTTTCTTTCCAGAGGCGATGATAACCGCGGGTCTGGTTTGTTCAGCAGCGTTTGTCAAACCCGTTAAGGAAAAACTGGTTGCAGAAAAACCCGCTAGGATTCCGAAAGCACTCAAAGTTAAAAGTCTTTGCGCTGATATTTTCCATTGCTTGCGCATGATGTCTGTCTCTCCAAAAGTTCGCTGATTTCGAATCCTAGATTTAGTATCCTGCCAGGTCTTTGGTAAAAGATTTCTGGAGTTCAGGGGTGCCTGCATAAAGATGCAAGTGATCTTTGTCGATGTATACCACTTGAATTCTGGGGCGTTTGATTTTAACAGGGAATGGATACCCAGATTCGATGACTTCGTTGTAATAAATAGTGGCTTTCCAATGGCAGTGATGAAGTTGTGCGGGGCCAACTAGTGGAAAAAATCTTGGTGGATCAATTTTATCCACTAGTCTTTCTGTCACAATTTGAACATCATCCCGATGCTCTTCATACACATAAGGGAAGCCCCTTGCCATGTGTGGCATAGCCCGAATAACTTGAGCATCGTCTGGTGCATCTTCGCAAAGAGGGGGTGGAGATCCTTCTTTGATTGGAGGCATAATCGGAGTGCGGTGATCATTGCGATGGGTATATTTTTCTTCCATGCGTTCGGTAACCCAAGGGGGTACAGGTGTAGGGGTGAATATGCCCATAGAAAAAGGCATGCAACCTGTAACGCTTAAAGAAAGCGCTGCGATTAACCCGCTTACAATATGTTTTTTTCTGAATTTCATAGCCGAAACCTTTCTACAACTTAAACGCACCCGAGTTTCCCGTTCTCGGATAAAACCATTTCTCTTCAATCGAGGTAATGGCATGGACTATCTGCAAGGTTTTTATCGACTTAACGAAAGTACCAACTTTAACGATTGCATCAAAGATTCGTGTTTTAAGTTTTATCCATGTGAAGATGGGGGCTATAATGATGAGTAGTGAAGTTGAAATTTAATGTTTTAATCTGAATGAGCCTTATGAACCATTTATTCTTAAAGTTTCAGAACAACCAAAATGAAGATCAGGAGTTGCGAACTTTTGGTCCTGCACCTTTTCTTTTGGTCTTTCTTAGGCATTTGGGCTGATTACTATGCCGAGCCCATCTGGGCGATATCCGTGATCAATTTCACCTGTTCAAGGATATCAATGCGACAGTTGTCGCTATAACTTTTTCTTCACCAACCGAGGCGCTTAAACTTTCGCAAGAGTTAAAGTTGCCTTTCCCTCTGGTTAGCGATCCGCAAAAAGTGGCTTACAAGGTTTTTGAATTGGGCTCGGCCCAGTTGAAGGATTTTCTATCGATTAAAGTGCTTTGGAAGTTTATGAGAAGAATCTTAACCGGATGGTTGCCATCCTTGGGGTATTCCAAGGATGATTTATTTCAATTAGGTGGTGATTTCGTGGTGGATGCGAAAGGGAGAGTTGTTTACAAATTTAAGTCGTCTTCGCCTGCTGACCGACCAACGATACAATTTTTACTGGAACAATTGCAAAAGGCGCAGACAGATAAGAACTAATCATCATTTTCATCGTCAATGATTTCGATGCCATGCTCTTCGAGCAGGGTCAATAATTTGTCGAGTCGTTCGGGGTCGGATTTTTCTTTGGTAACAGCATTAAACACTTGCTGAAAAGTAACAAATCCTTTGGTTTCACCAATTTCAAGCAAGCTTTTGAGCGTATCTTGTGTGGTATTCATTGCCAACTCCATTTGGAAAGGGATTTAGACCGTTAAAATCCATTTTAATATTGTAACTGCATTCAAGCGATTGTGCTAGTGTCATAACTAAAATTACTTAAAATCATTAAGATTTTGGAGTCGCTGTAGTAAAAAGTGTTCTCGTAAAAGTATTAATCATGAAAAACTCAAATCACGGCACTTTTGTAAATCTTTTTTGTTTCTTGCTTCGTCTTATGAGTATGAACCATGAAGCACCCTAGCATCACCGAAGATGGAAGTGCCCCTTTGAAGTTGGAACAATCCAATGGCGAGCGTTTATTGGCGACCTTTAATCAAATAAGGGACGAGTTGACCAGTACACTTTGGTTTATTCTTGGGAATAAAGAAGATGCCCATGATATCGCACAAGATGCGTTTCTGCGGTGTTGGAAAAAACAAGATGGCCTGCCTGATGTGATAAATCTTAAATCGTGGATTTTCAAGGTGGCAATAAATGCAGCAAAGGATCTTCGTAAAAGTGCATGGAAGCGAAAAACACGAACAATGCCTGATGAGGAGGTGATGATGTGTAAAAGTGCAATTTCCCCACTAGAATCTATGCAAGAAAATGAAATGGTCGAGCAATTGCGCTTGGCCCTTATGGATCTTCGCCCCGAAGAAAAAGAAGTTTTTCTACTTAGGCAAAATGCTGAAATGACTTATGAACAGATTGCTGAAACTGCAAATAGGCCCCTAGGAACCATCAAAACTCAGATGCGTTCTGCGCTGCAGAAACTAAAGGTGGCTCTTTCCTGATTTTAAATTCTAATTAGCTATTAACAAATTATTTGCTGGAGATTTATAAAATGTGGAACTGTATAAATACCGAAGATAAACTGCTCGAATACCTTTATGGGTTGCTCGATGATCAGGATCAATCCTTGCTTTCCTCGCATTGCGCTGAATGCGTGGCGTGTGGCGAAAAGCTTAAGAAAGCCCATTTGCAAAAAGAGATTTTGGTAAAAGCTTCAAAGGCTCAATTCCCCGAAGTTAAATTTACCCCCCCCAAAGAAACCTTAAAAGACATTCAGCAAGCGAAAATACTTCAGTTTGGTGCAACTGCGGTGCCTGGCATGCAGAATGCTCGGATATGGATGTGGATGGTTGCTTCCGTGCTTACCCTTGGTATTGGTGTGCCTGCAGGACTTGGTGTTTATGATTTCATTGGCAATTCCACGGTTGTCGAGCACCACAAGCAGTATGCTTCTAGGGTTCAATCGGACTTTAATTTAAAAGCTAAAGCTGTGGTTCAATTGCAGAATGAAGGTATGGCTAAGGTAAATCAAGCCACCGAAGAGATTCAAATAAAGCAACTTAAGGTGTTGGTTACAGGGCCTGCGACCTTGCAACCTGGGGCACCCAACAGTTATCAAATTCTTACACAAGACAACTTGAGCAGGCCTGTCGAGGCGCGGGTTGAAGCATTCGTTGAAGATAAAGCGAATCCCGGCACCAGATTTCCGGTTGCCTCCCAGCTAACTAGACAAGGGCAGTTACAAATTGTTGTGCCTCCAGATTTACCTCTGCGGGCAGGAAGTAATCCCACGCTTATCGTTTCGGCAAAAAGAGAATCAGGCGCACAGGTTGAAATCAAGGAAGGCCTGCAACTTGCTTCGGCTGTTTATGTTGCACATCTTTCAACTGATAAGCCAATGTATAAGCCGGGCGAAACCGTTTATTTTCGTGCCTTGGTTTTAGAGCGGTTCAGCTTAAGGCCCCCTCATGAAGATTTTGCACTTAACTTTGTTTTAACAAGCCCCACTCAGGAACAAAGGGTTGTTGGGCAGGGTGGTGGCGGAATTTCACGCCCAGATAAACCTGCAGAGTTAATCAAAGGCCCTGATGGCAAACCCTTGAAGGGTGTTGGTTCAGGGGCTTTTTTAATCGATCCAATTGCACCAGGGGGCGAATATATCCTTACAGTTAAGGATCAGGCAGGGCGTTTCCCTGATCAGGTTCGAAAATTTATTGTTAACCGATATCAAAAGTCTAATATTAATAAAGAGCTTGATTTTAATCGCAGGTCTTACGGCCCAGGCGAGGATATTATTGCCAACTGTAAGGCGGCCTCTGCCGATGGCAAACCGCTGTCGGGTAAGACGGTGCTTGCTTCGATAAATTTGGATGGTGTGCAAATAGGCGTTGATGGGAATCCAAATACAAATCAGGCGCGTTTCCAAACTGATTCCTTGGGAAGAGTTGCATTGAAGTTTAGGTTGCCCGCTGTCATTCAGAAAGGCCAAGCTAGTATTTCGGTGGTATTTGATGATGGGGGTAATACCGAAACCTTGGTGAAGCCAGTTCCTGTTGTAATTAACAAGTTAGATATTGAGTTTTTCCCAGAGGGTGGCGATTTGATTCAAGGGCTTAAAAGCAGAATCTATTTTCAAGCGAAGACGCCCTTAGGCAAACCGGCGGATGTTGTCGCCTCGGTTTTTGAAAATGGTGTAGAGATTCTTAATCAGGTTAAAACCCTTACCGATGATAAAGAGCCAGGTATAAATCAGGGATTGGGAAAGTTTGAGCTTACTCCGAAAAAAGATGCTAATTATGAAGTGAAAATCACTAGCCCTCCTAGTATTGCGGGTTCCTTTAAGTTGCCTGCCATTAAAGATGCGGGAACCGTTTTGCGCGTGGTAGATAACATTATTAAGCCAGGTCAATCCGTTAAAGTTGAAGTTGATTCAACGGTTAAATCTCGGCTGATGGTGGGCGTGTATTGCAGAGGGCGGTTGTTGGAATCTATTTATCTGGAGCAAGGCAAGAATTCTGCAGAGATTAATCTTTCCGACCCGATTGGCGGGGTTTGCAGAGTTACTGTTTTTGAAGAACGCCTTTCCGCTCCGGGGATTAGGGCACTTATCCCGGTTGCAGAAAGGCTCTTTTTTAGAACTCCTGCGGAATCACTCCGGATTAAGTTGGTGCCCGATCAAATTAGTTATGTTCCGGGTCAGAAGGTCAAACTTAAAATTGAGACCTCTGATGAGCTTAGTAAATTGGCCCCCTCAATTGTAATGCTTGGGGTTGTGGATCGAAGTGTGATAACCATGGCGGATGAAAAAACCGCACGCACCATGCCCACTCATTTTCTACTTACCACCGAAATTCGTAAATCACAGGATCTTGAATACACCGATGTTTTGCTGGGCGAGCACCCAAGGGCCTCCGAGGCTCTGGATTTGTTGCTAGGTTCGCAAGGGTGGCGCCGTTTTGCAGAGCAAGACCCTTCCAAATTTAGGCAGATCCACAAAGAAGAAGCTGATAATTTACTCGTTACCATTGGCCAGTCCTCTATCCAATCTAAAGATCTTGCCATGGAACCTGTGGAAAAGATTTTCACCGAGTATCAGAAAAAAGTCAACGATGCACAGGCCGAATCTGATAAGGCACTTCAAGCTAAAAACGCAGCGGTGCCTTCTCCTGCGGTATTACTGGCGATCAGCAAATTAAACGAGTGGAACACTTTCTTTGAAAATGTGAAACGAAACATTTTTAAAATGGGAGGCGCTTTAATTCTTTTGCTTGCTGCTGGCCTTGTCATTAATGGTTTGGCTTATTGTCAAAAAGGCAGGGTTGTTGCAGGATTTGGTTTTAGTGTAATGGCGCTTGCTTTGATTCTTGTCCCTTTGGGTTTTATTCAAGAAACCAGGCAATTTGCAATGAAAAATGCTAAGCCTCAAGCCATGATGGAAGCAGAGGCCATGCCGGTTGCAGCCATGAAGATGGACATGCCCCCTATGAACGCCGCTGCTAAAGAGATGGCACGCATGCCCCTGCCTTTAGCAATGGAAGCTAAAAATAAGGTGGATGGTTTTGATGTTCAATATCAAGCGCCCGGTGTTGCGGGAAATTTGGGTGGAATTCCTCGAATGTTGGGCAAGGAAAATCGCAATTTGAATGCTGATAAAAAAGCCTTTTTTAAAGATGATTTTGCAGACCGTCGAGATTGGGGAAACAATTTAGACATCAGGAACAATAAGCAGAATCAAGCGATGAAAGGTCTGGCGGATGAGTTTAGGCTGCAAGAACAGCAGGAAATGCTGCTTGAGAAAAATGGGATGAAAAGGCCTCCTGTTGCAAGGTTTGCTGCCCCCATGCGAAAGCTTCAGTCGCAATTGGTAATGTCGCCCATGGTTGTTCGTGAATACGCCCATGAAAGAACCCAGGGTGAAAGGCCTGAACTTCGCACCGATTTTTCTGAAACCCTTTGTTGGAAACCTTTCATCATTACTGAAGAGGGTAAAGCCGAGGCTGTTTTTGACCTTAGTGATTCCGTTACCAGTTTTACCGCTACTGCATTTGCCAATACTCTAGATGGCAGGCTGGGATCTGCAAAGATTATTTTGGAGTCGCGCCTTCCGCTTGTGTTGCAACCTAAGATTCCTCTCGAAATCTCGGCGGGTGATGAGGTGATCATTCCTCTTGCTATCACAAGTAATTCTTCTGAAAAGAGAACTGCAAACATCAATCTCGAAAGATTTGAAGGGTTCAAACTTTTGCAGGGCCAAGAAAACCTCACTCTTGAACTTCTGCCCAATCAAACTTTGCGGCAGCTTTATAAATTTAAGCCAGAGATCGTGGACGGCGATATTGCACTTGGTTTTAATGGCAAAGTGCAAGGGTTTGCCCAAGATGCCATCAGGCAGACCATCAAGGTTTCTTCTTCTGGTTTTCCTATAGCGCAAGCTTATAGCGATACCTTGGAAGGCACGATGATTTCAAAAATTAAATTGCCCGAATCGATCATACCGGGAACTTTAAAGGTTAGCGCCAAGGTTTATCCTTCGGTGCTTGCTGATCTTCAGAAAGGTTTAGAGGGCATGCTGGGAGAGCCCCATGGTTGTTTCGAGCAAACATCGACCACCAACTATCCGAATCTTCTGGTATTGGATTATTTGCGTGAGAGCAATCAAAATAGTCCGGAGATTGAAAAACGGGCTTTAACTCTTCTTGAAAATGGTTACGCCAAGCTTACGGCTTTTGAGTGTATGAACGCGCAGAATAAGAAGCAGGGGTATGAATGGTTTGGTGGCACTGCTCCTGCCCACGAAGCTTTGACTGCCTATGGGTTGTTGCAATTTCGTGATATGAGCAGGGTGATTAATGTGGATCAGAATATGATCAAGCGCACGCAGGATTACATTATGGAGCAACGGGATGGGAACGGCGGTTTCAAGCGCAATCCTCGGGCTTTGGATTCTTTTGGTCGTGCCCCTGATGATATTACCAATGCCTATATTGTTTGGTCCTTGACCGAGAGTGGTAAAAGCGATGATGTTTCTAAAGAGCTTTCTTTTCTTAAAGAAAAAGCGGAGAAGTCTAACGATCCCTATTTTCTCTCCTTGGTTGCCAACGCGCTTTTAAACCGAAATGATAGTACCACTGCAATAAACTTGCTTAAAAAGCTTGTTGCAGGGCAGAAAGAAGATGGGCATTTGGTTGCTGAAAAAACTAGTATCACTGGATCGGGCGGTGTTAGTCTGGAGATTGAAACCACGGCGCTTGCAATACTTGCGCTTTTAAAAGCCAATGAACCGCAATTTAATCTCCCTGTTCGTAAGGCGATTGCCTGGGTTGGTAAACAGAGAAATGGAAATGGAACTTTTGGTTCAACACAATCCACCATTCTTGCCTTGAAGGCTCTTATTGCCTTTACCAAGGCCAACAAGAAAACTGCAGAGGCGGGTGAAGTTCGCTTGTTCTTGGGCGATATAGAAATGTCGAAGTTTGTTTTTGCGGCTGGTGCAACCGAAGTGATGGAACTTAAGCTACCTAACCCAGAAAAGAATTTTAAACCCGGAGACAATGCCCTTCGTTTGGAAGTTACTGGTAAAAACATTTTTCCAGCCACCCTAAGCTGGACTTACAACACCCTCAAGCCAGTAAGTGTGGCGAATCTTCCGCTTGGTATTGAAACTCGGCTTAGTGCTGCAAAAGCTAACGAGGGGGATACCCTGCAGTTAAAGCTGAAGGTGAGAAACAATGAAAAGAAAGGCCAGGGGATGGCTGTGGCAGTTATTGGTTTGCCTGCAGGGCTATCTTTGCCAGAGGATTTCAAACACTTAAAACAGATGTGCCTAGTGCCTGAGGATGGGGCCCGATCTGTTTTAAGTGCGTTTGAAGTTTTGGGTAGGGAGTTAGTTCTATATTGGCGAGATATGGCACCCGAGCAGAATATTGAATTAAACCTTGATTTGATTTGTAGGGTGCCTGGGAATTACAGTGGGCAGGCTTCTCGTGCTTATCTTTATTATAATCCGGAGCTTAAGCATTGGGTTGAACCTTTAAAGGTGGAGATTGCCCCCAAAGATTAAAACAGAGGTGGGCAAAGGAATCGCAATGCGAAATATTGCAATTCTGTAAATAATTGATGTTTATTTTGGAGTGCATTCTTCCTTGAAAGCATTGCTTCTTGGAATCCTGCACTCTTTCTTTTTGACTTACCCAAGTTAACTTCATAAATAATGAGTTATAGCTACAAAAGGGATATCCTCTTTTTAGAGACTGAGTTGGACTCGGTCAAAAGGGCTTCACGCATAAGAAACACAGGGGTTATGACATTATGAGCAAGAAGTATGTTTATTATTTTGGTGGCTCGAGTTCTGATGGCCGCTCGGACATGAAAAACTTGCTGGGTGGAAAGGGTGCCAATCTTGCTGAAATGTGCAACATTGGGTTGCCTGTACCTGCGGGTTTTACCATTACCACAGAAGTATGCACTTATTTTTACGATAATAATCGTCAATACCCAGAAGAGCTTCGTGCTCAGATTTTGGAATCCCTTGAGAAAACTGAAGCGGAAATGGGTGCCAAGTTTGGTGATCCAGAAAACCCCCTTCTAGTTTCTTGCCGTAGTGGCGCTAGGGTTTCCATGCCCGGTATGATGGATACCGTTTTAAATATTGGTCTTAATGAACAAACTCTTAAAGGGCTTATTAAGAAAACAGGTAACGAGCGTTTTGCTTGGGATAGTTACCGCAGATTCGTGCAAATGTATGGCGATGTTGTGTTAGGCATGAAGCCACAAACTAAGGAAGATGAAGATCCGTTTGAGCATCTCTTGCACAAAATGAAGAAGAAAAAAGGTGTGCATCTTGATAATGAATTAGACACCGAAGATTTGAAGAAATTAGTCAAACAGTTTAAGAAAGCTGTTTTTGAAAGAACGGGTAAGGATTTTCCAGATGATCCAATGGAACAATTGCTCGAAGCTGTTGGCGCAGTTTTCCAATCTTGGGGTAATGATCGTGCTGTTGTTTACCGTAGGCAATACAACTACCCACACAATTGGGGCACCGCTGCAAACATTTGTTCGATGGTGTTTGGAAACATGGGCGATGATTGCGCAACTGGCGTTGCCTTTACCCGTGATCCTGCCACGGGTGAAAAAGTTTTCTATGGCGAATACCTTATCAATGCCCAGGGTGAAGATGTGGTTGCGGGTATTCGAACCCCTAACAAAATTGCTGAACTTAATATCGCAATGCCTGAGGTTTATCAGCAGCTTGACCAAATCTGCATTAAGTTGGAAAAACATTATCGTGATGTGCAAGATATCGAATTCACGGTTCAAAAGGGCAAGCTTTGGATGCTTCAAACCCGCAATGGCAAGCGTACCGGCTTCGCGGGCGTTCGCTTTGCTGTTGATATGGTTCACGAAGGTTTGATTTCTAAAGAAGAGGCTATTTCTGCTGGCCGTATTCCTCCTGATGATTTAAACCAACTTCTCCAGCCCATCTTTGATCCAGAAGCCAAGCGCAAAGCGGTTGAAGAAGGCCGATTGCTTGCCATGGGTATCAATGCTGGCCCCGGCGCTGCAACTGGTAAAATTAAGTTCTATGCCGATGATGCTGAAGCTTATGTCAATAGCTTCAGTCGCGATGCCAATGGCAAGCTTCCTGAAGATGCGCAAGTTGTTCTTGTTCGTCAAGAAACTAGCCCTGAAGATATTCGTGGTATGCAGGTTGCAACCGGGATTCTTACTGCCTTTGGCGGTGCTTCCAGCCATGCTGCTTTGGTTAGTCGCCAAATGGGCAAGGTTTGTATCGTAGGCTGTGGAGATCTTAAGATCGATTACAAGAAGCGCACGGTAACCGCGGGTGGCAAAACCTTGAAAGAAGGCGATTGGATTGCAATCGATGGTTTTTCGGGCGAAGTGATGGAAGGCAAAGTTGCAACCAAGCCCAGTGAAGTCGTTCAGGTTTTGATTTCGAAGACTATGAAGCCTGAAGAATCCAAGGTTTACCAGCAGTTTGCAGAGCTTATGAGTTGGGCTGATGAAGTTCGTACATTGAAAGTTCGTACCAATGCTGATCAACCAGATCAGGCTGCCGCAGCGATTGCTTTTGGTGCCGAAGGTATCGGGCTATGTCGAACCGAGCACATGTTTTTTGATCATATCCTTCCGATGCGAGAGATGATTCTTTCGACCACTACGGAGCAAAGGAAAGCTGCTTTAGAGAAGCTTTTAGAATTCCAAAGAAGCGATTTTGCAGGCATTTTTAAAGCCATGAAGGGCAAGCCTGTTACCATCAGAACTTTGGATCCACCACTTCACGAATTCCTTCCTACGCTTGATCAAAAAGATAAGCAGAAGGAAGTTGCCAAGATGATTGGTGTTAGCCCTAAATCTATCGAAAAGCGCATCAAGGAACTGCATGAGTTAAATCCCATGCTTGGTTTTCGTGGTTGCAGGTTGGGCAATGTTTTCCCCGAGATTACTGAAATGCAGGCTCGTGCAATTATCGAAGCTGCTTGTGATGTCGCCAAGGAAGGGATTGCGGTTGAACCTGAAATCATGATTCCTCTTGTTGGTTTTCTGCCTGAATTAAAAGCTCAGGTTAAATTGGTTCACGCTATTGCTGAAAAGGTATTTGCTGAAAAAGGTATGAGGGTTAATTACCTTGTCGGCACGATGATCGAGTTGCCCCGCGCTTGTGTGGCTGCTGCTGAAATCGCAACCGAAGCGCAGTTCTTCAGCTTTGGTACTAACGATCTTACCCAGACTACTTTGGGGATCAGTCGTGATGATTACGGTAGCTTTATCCGCCATTACATCGAAAACGATCTTGTTAAGAAGGATCCTTTCCAAGTGATCGATTTTGATGGAGTGGGAACGCTGATGAAAATTGGTGTTGAAAAAGGCCGTTCTGTGAAACCTGATCTTAAGATTGGTATTTGTGGCGAGCATGGTGGCGAACCTGATTCGGTGAAATTCTGTCATCGACTTGGATTGAACTATGTAAGTTGCAGCCCATTCAGGGTGCCAATCGCCCGGTTGGCCGCAGCTCAGGCTGTACTTGAGGAAAAGAGCAAGAAGTAAGCTGCTTTAATTAATACCAATTACTAAAAAGACCCCTCTTTCAGCTAAAAGGAGGGGTCTTTTTGTTTACATAGCTGGCTTTATAAACTAAACTTTAAATTATCACCATTCTCGTTTCCGCTCGGCGAAGTGCAGGTGCCAAAAGCGAATTCAATCAGGTTTTTTGATTACTTGATTGGCAAAAGTGTGTGGAACTGATTTGCAGGAATAGTGGGTAACCTGGTCCGTGTATCCGCCAGCGTTGTTCTTCCCTGGGATTTTTTCTAATCGACCTTGCTTGTTCTCTCTCGAGTTATTGAAAACTCCAAGGGTAACTTGCATCGAAAGAAGGGTTTTCATTGAACGGTACCCTTTTGCATACTCTTTAAAAAAAACTTCAATAATTTGTTCGAGCAAGTTTACAATCAGAGAACTAACACAGCCGCCCTGACCTTAGCCTCTATGGCGACGAACATTCTGCCGGGGGCTAGGTGCAGAAATGCTAGATTCACTAGGAAAAACATGCTGCTTTCGGATTGGCACGCCATTCCGCTGGAGCTTGGGATCGTGCCAACCAACCCGCATTTTATTTAGGCTCAGGTGTTAGCGGCCGGGCGTCCCAGCTCAGCCGCGGCGGGGCTGTTGAACCATTACCCATGAAAAATAATCATGCCCCGCCGTCTGCTGCAGCGCCTGGTTCGGCCTGCCAACGCTTGACGACGCCCCCGCCGGAGGGGGGCGAGTACGTTCAGCGAAGTGTCATCGAGTCCGGGCCGCGAACCTCGACCCAGCTAGGCACGTTGAGGTGCGCGGATAACAGGCGTTCGACGAGTCCCTTATCGAGGCAAGTCCCACGGGGCAGTTTGATGACTACCCCGGTTACGCCACTGTCCCAGGTACTCGGTTTGATTGTCACCTCGGGGACATCACGTTTGCTAACGATGAATACCTGCCAACCTCCATCCCCGACGCGGCAACTCCCTTCTGCGAAGGAATTATCCGCGTCCATCACCACGTCGTAACTGATCTCCCCCGTCATGGCTATTTCCCCGAGGCCGGCTTGATCGTTCCGAACTGGCCGGTGGTCGGATCGTAGTTGACCGACACGTCGATGACCTCTCCCGTGAACTCGTTCACGAACTGTGCTTGGTAGCGCACTTGGTTCGGGCCGAGCAGCGGATCCGGATTAGCGATTGCCTTGGGTCCTTCGAGATCGACCAGCGTCATCGCGTCGGCCGTCAGATCGCCGCTTTGAAGTAGTCAAGTTCCACCCGCACCGGCTTCAATACGCTGACGGCTCGATACGCTGCGGAGTCGCGCACAAAGCCTTCAAAGTAAGCCACGGCACGCGACCGGGGCCTTGGGCACCACTTATTGCCGGATTCGATGGCGCGCAGGGCTTCCGTCGGCACAAATTTGAACGTCAACGAAAGCTGCCAGATAATCTCGTCCTCCGAGTCCCCACCGAGGATGAACTGCCGCGTCAGATCGAGTTCAAAGAACTCGCCATTCTCTCCCCGCCCTATCCAGTGGTTCTTCTAGCATGGCGAGTCTTCCTTTCCTCACTTTGGCAAGTCCTCGAAGAACTTGGCCAAATCGTGATTGGCATCTTCTCTTGCCAATTGAATAGGGCTTATGCTGTAATTGTTTTTCGCAAAAGGATCGGCTCCCCATTGCCGCAAGAGTCGAATCACTTCACCATTTCCTCCGCGGATATAGAATACTGCCGTCCATAATGGCGTGTTGCCGTGCTCATCCTTCTCTTCAATCCTCGCACCCATCTCCAAAAGGAGATTGGCAGCTTGTGGCCTCTGGTCCTGTGCGGCGAAGTGCAACGGTGTGTAGCCGTTATTATCCCGTAGATTGACATCGGCTTCGTCTCGGATTAGGCGAGCAACTTCGCCAGTGTCACCGGCCGCAGCGGCGTAGTGCAATGGGCTTCTTCCCGCCCTATCCAATTTTCCTTTTGGCATGTCAGGTTCCCTCTTTCGAAAGAAAACGGAGCGTGGATCGCTGCAAGAAATCCACACCTTGATAAGAATGAAAAGCTCTGATAGACTCAGGACAAACCATGCTCTAAAACTCCGCGATATCATATAGATGCCATTGTCGAGTTTTGGAAATCGAGAAAATCTACCTTAGATAAAATTATTAAGGCGGCATTTCATTTCCGTGAGATTGGTTCCCCGCCCGGCTTTCTATCCGGAACCACTCAGGATGACTGTTGACCCAATTATTAAACTCTGCCTGTGTCATTCCCCGCTCGCCTGCCTCTGCAACGAGTCGCCAATGCTCACGACCTGGGATATGGCCAATGTCGTAGGGACCATCAATGGGTTGCCCGGTCAGACCTCTGAATCTGCCATCCGGAGACCTTAGTGCCGCTGCCTCAATCTGGCTTCTCGTTGCATCCCTCAAGTACGGCCGGAGGAGATTGGGCATGCCTGTGGGTCTAAGCAGCGGAATGCCGCGTGCAGGAGTCAGGCCGGGCATGCGCGTGAAGCCACCTAGTGAAAACAGGACCTGTTCCGCGTATCCGCCGGGGCCCCAGATTGTCACGGAACTCGGTGGGTTGGGATCCATCTGCGGGTAACTGAATCCCATTCGCCGTGCAATTTCCGCGCGCGCGTTATTGCCTGGCAACATTTTGCTCCACAACACGTTGGCAGGTGTGTCGTAGTTGGTCGGCGAGATCGTCGACGGCAGAGCCCCGAGAGCTCTGAGTCGCTCGTATTCTGCTTCAATGCGTTGCAGGTCGATCGCCTGAGGGGGCAACAGGGTGATCGGTTCCACCGGCGTGATCGTCAACGGCATCCCGGCCGCTATGAGTCGCCGGTATTCTGCTTCAATGCGTGGCATCTCGGGCGCGGCCGGCGGTTCAGCGGCTGCCGGGGTGAGAGCGGCCAGAGGCAGAGCCGCAGCCAACGGTCCTCCGCAGGCAACTTCATCTGTCCCTTCATCTGGTCTTACCGCTGTGCCTAGGACAGGGCCCGCCAAAGGCGACCACGGGCGGAATCACCACCCCAACGGGCTCGAGAATCCTAGCGCCCAAGGGGGGCTTGGCCATTTCCGTCACATAGGTCGAGCCCCCTGTTACGGAAGGGTCAAAGACAAAGAAAGGTGCACTGGGTTGCTTGGCCATTTCCGTCATGTAGGTCGTCCAGGCGGTGGCCTCACGGCTCTGCCACGCGGTCAGCGCCGAAGTCATTTGCATGTCGAACTTTGTCTGTGCCGTGAACTCGATGAACGCCAGATCGGATTCGAACTTCACCACGGCACCGGTATACATAAGCCAGGCGGATCCTTCGGCATTCACCACGACATTATCGGCATCCGCTTTGGCCGCCCCGTAGGTCATCCACGCAGTTGCTTCGGCGGTAGTCCATGCCTGATCGGCAGCGCCAAGGCGGCTGAGATGGGCGGTCAGTGCGGCATCATCCGCTGTGATCAAGGCCACCTCCGCAGCGGCTTGCACCGTTTGCTTGTCCGCAGCTGCGCTGGCATAGGCGCCGTTCCGCTCGTACATTGCTGGGGGGGGACGCAGCATCGAAATTCGCCTTGGCCTGCGCTAAAGCCGCTTGGGCTTCGGGATTCTCCGGGTTGGCATCGTAGTTCGCCTGAGCCGAGTTAAGTGCCGTCTGATACGGAGCCACGGCCCCACCGTAGGCGGCATCCGCAGCGGCCAAGGCATTCAGATGCGTTTGATCGATCACCGCCATGGTTGCGTTATAGGCGGTGTAGACGCTATCAAACGCTGCGTTATAGGTCGTGTACGCCTGATCGATTGATGACAGGTAAGTGGCCGTGGCAGTCCGAACTGCACTTTGGTAGTTGGTTTCTGCAAGGGAAGCGCTCGCAGAATAGCCCTGCTTCGCTTGCAAGGCAGCGATCTCGTAATCGGCATATGCCTGCAGGGCACTTGATTGCGCAGCAATGCGTGCGCTGGCAATGCTCGTCTGGCGCGTGGCTGCTTCCGTGAGAACATTATTGCGATAAACCTGATCCGCCAGCGAAA
>Ga0209702_10001386_pt1 | contig 46640 bp, 57 predicted proteins | sample FRY01_FD_187210 | JGI IMG/M metagenome (GOLD analysis project Ga0209702, IMG submission 187210) | Freshwater microbial communities from Lake Fryxell liftoff mats and glacier meltwater in Antarctica - FRY-01 (SPAdes) (version 2) | ecosystem: Environmental > Aquatic > Freshwater > Ice > Glacier... | reverse complement strand
ACGAGGCTCTGAACCCAGCTGGTTAGAGCATGCTAAAAATTATATGGCAGGTGAAAACGGAAACGTAGGCTGGTCACTGGGAAAACGCAACTTGTATTTGAACAACATACATGCTAGTGAATATTCGTGGGTAAACACTAAATTTGATGCAGTGTTAGACAACAATGGTACACTTGATGATTTGTATGACCAAGTTACAAGTCTGGCAACAAGTCCCCCGGTTGCCATGGCAGATCAGACTTTTTAATTTCAACAGTGCAGTTTAAACACACAGTGCTTAAATTGTTTATGTTTGAATTGTGCAAGTTGCCATCTAAATGGTACACCAACAACTGAGCCGCATACTTTGATTTAAAGCCACATCTATCACATGTGGCTTTTTTCTTGTAGCCTGCTGCTTGCCACCGAGCCACTGCCGGCTTTATACGACGTTTTTTCTTGACACACGGGTCGCATCGTGTTCTATAATGCGCTATACCATCACGGTAATAGTTTACAGCACATGGTCGTTGATTGCAAGCAGTGCAAATTGGTCTTTCCATGGTATATTTAGTACAAAAACCTTTGCCAAAGGGAAGCATAACAACGGTTTTTCTGATTAGGCGCTAAATATTACAACTAGGAAAAGGACCAGACCATGGCATTAACATCACCAGGTGTAGAAGTAACGATCATTGACGAGAGTCAATACATTCCTGCTGCTACCAATTCAGTACCGTATATTTTGTTGTCAACCGCCCAAAACAAAGCCAGTGCAGCAGGCACTGGCGTGGCACCAGGCACTTTGGCAGCAAACGCTAACAAAGTATATTTGATTACAAGTCAACGCGATTTGGCTGCCACATACGGTAACCCATTCTTTTATAAAACAACCGCTGGTACTCCAATCAACGGTTACGAATTAAACGAATATGGTTTACTAGCTGCTTACTCTGCACTGGGTGCAAGTAACCGCGTGTATGTACAGCGTGTTGATATTGACTTAACACAACTGACAGCCACATTAACTCGCCCAACAGGCTCGCCCAACAACAATGCATATTGGTTAGACACTGTCAATTCACAGTGGGGCATTTTTGAATGGAATCAGACCACCGGTGCCTTTACAGTCAAAGCACCTATTGTAATTACAAGTACAACACAATTAGAAAGTGGCACCAGTGTTCCTTTGCAAACAGTCGGCAGTATTGGTGACTATGCTATCACAGCAACCAGTACATTTAACCCAGGCTATTACAAGCGTGGTGGCCCAACTTCTGCACAAACAAGCGAAACAGCATTGTCAGACCTGTACAATACCTGGGTATTGGCCGGCAGCGATGATTGGAAAACATCATGGCCCACAGTATCAGGCACATTAGCTCCAACAGCGCTGACAGCAGGAAATACATTCACTGTTAACGATACAATAATTACAGTTCCTGTCAACCCCAACAACACAGTTGACGGTGTTGCTACTGCAATCAACACAGCAGCAATTACTGGCGTATACGCTGCCACAATTGGCGGCAAACTGTACATGTATGCTGATTCCACAGCTACAAATGACGGCAGCACAGGCAACGGCGGCATTGTTTCTATAGCAACCGGAACAGGCACACCATTGACAACACTGGGCATTGCTATTGGTGAATATTATGCTCCTGCTTATTTGGCAGCACCAAGTTATAATGCTCCACGATGGGGTTCTACACAAACTCAGCCACACCCAACCGGCAGTGTATGGCAAAAAATTTCATCAGTTAATTCTGGTGCTGCATTGTCAGTTAAAAAATACAATGCCACATTGGGATTGTTTGTACAACAGGCCTGCCCGTTGTATCTGTCAACTGGTGAAGCACTTTATGGCCTTGACCCAAGCGGCGGCGGTGTTAATATTGCTGCTGGATCAACATACGGGTTTGTTGATTCACTCAAAAATACCACAAGCAGTATTACTATTTTTGAACGATTTGCAACAGGTGCAACAGAAATCACCGGCAGCGACGATACACCAGGACCGTTTGTACTCAACAACACATTTACAATAACTGGCACAGCACCTGGCTCGTCCGTATACACAACTGCTACTGCTACCTTGCTCGGAACCACAACAGCTGACTTTATTGCCGCAGTTAGTGCAGCAAACATTCCTTATGTTAGTGCTACTACCAATAGCGCAGGCGCAATTGTGCTTACACATTCTGCAGGCGGCAATATAGGATTGTTCAACGTAATTGGAACACCTGTTACCGCAGCCGGATTTAATACCAGTGTTCGAGGCGTTCATCAATTGTATGGAGACGGTGTTGCAACGGGGCTAGCATTAAGTAACTGGGTTTCTACTCCAACATTTACATATACTGCGAGCAATGATGCACCGGACCAAGATCCATTAGACGGTACATTATGGTACTACAGTGCTGCTGATCAAGTTGACATCATGATTCAGGACAACGGAACATGGCAAGGTTATCAGAACGTGACAAACGATGTTCGTGGTTACGATTTGAGCAACACCAACGCTACCGGTCCTATTATCAGTGCTACTGCACCAACTACACAAACTGACGTATCTGAGTCTCCATTGGTGTATGGTGATTTGTGGATTGACACAAGTGACTTAGAAAATTATCCAGTGCTGAGTCGTTGGGAAAGCGCAAGCGGAGTTGACCAATGGGTAGTTATCAACAACACTGACCAAACCACATCAAATGGTGCATTGTTTGCTGATGCCAGGTGGGCAACCAATGGCACCACTGACCCAATCACCGGCGCATTGCCTACAATCACTAGTTTATTGACCAGTGATTATTTGGACTTGGATGCTCCACTGCCAACATTGTATCCGCAAGGCATGTTGTTGTTTAACACACGCCGTTCTGGATTTAACGTCAAGAGTTTCCAAGTAAATTACTTCAACTCTGACACATTCCCAGATGATACATTACCAGCTGTATCAAATGCTTGGGTAACAACAGGTGGACTAAAATCTACTGGTGCTCCATACATGGGTCGCCAGGCACAGCGTGCATTGATTGTTGCAGCCATGAAGTCCGGTATTGACACCAACACTGATATCCGTGAAGAACAGCGTCAGTTCAACTTGCTAGCAGCACCTGCATATCCCGAACTAACGCCAAACATGATTGCACTCAACAATGAGCGCAACAACACAGCATTTGTAATTGGTGATACACCGTTGCGCTTGAACCCACAGGATATATTGACATGGGCCAGCAACAACAATGGATTAGGATTAGACACTGCTGACGGTTTAATTGCTGCCGACACTTACATGGGTGTATTCTATCCAAGTTGCCAAACAACTGATTTGAGTGGTAGTTCTGTAGTAACAGCTCCAAGTCATATGATGATTAGAACAATTATCCGCAGTGACGAAGTATCGTTTCCTTGGTTCGCACCAGCAGGAACACGTCGCGGTGTTGTTGACAATGCTTTACAAATTGGTTATATCAACGCAACCACAGGCGAATTTGAATCACTGGGTGTGCGACAAGGTCTGCGTGATGTGTTGTATGAAAACTCAATCAACCCAATTACGTTCATTCCGGGAGTTGGTATTACCAACTTTGGTAACAAGACAAGCACAACTTCAGCAAGTGCATTAGATCGTATAAACGTAGCAAGATTGGTTGCGTTTGTGCGTGGTCGCTTAGATGTAATTGGTAAGCAATACTTGTTTGAACCAAACGATCAGATCACTCGCAATCAGCTTAAGAACGCCATTGACGGTTTGATGATTGACTTGGTTGCTAAACGTGCATTGTATGACTATTTGGTTGTTTGTGACTTGACAAACAACACACCAGCTCGTATTGATCGCAATGAATTGTATGTTGATATTGCTATTGAGCCAGTCAAGGCTGTTGAGTTTATCTACATCCCAGTCCGTATCAAGAATACAGGAGAGATTGCAGCCGGGTAATAAAAAAGGAGTGGCAACACTCCTTTTTTTAACCAGACTCAACTACCATAAATAACAGTATATAGGAGAACAACAAATGGCCGTATCATCACTAAGTAGAATGACAGTTCCTTTGGCCAGTGACCAAAGTGCTTCAACACAGGGCGTATTAATGCCCAAACTCAAATATCGCTTTAGAGTGTTATTTGAAAACTTTGGAGCCGCTAACAATGCCGCACCTGTAACAGAATTAACCAAGCAAGTGATTGACTTTAAACGTCCTTCAGTTGACTTTGCACAAATTGATATTCCAATTTACAACTCAACAATCAAAATGGCCGGCAAGCATACATGGGCCGATGTCACTTGTAACTTGCGTGACGATGCTGGTGCAAATGTACAAAAACTAGTTGGCGAACAACTACAGAAACAATTGGACTTTATGGAAATGGCCAGCGCCAGTGCCGGTATTGACTATAAGTTTATTACCAAGTTTGAAGTGCTAGACGGTGGCAACGGTGCTGTGGAACCAATTGTTCTCGAATCATGGGAATTGTATGGTTGCTATTTGAAATCAGTAGATTACGGTGATGCCAATTATGGGTCAAGTGAAGCAATGACTATTGCTTTGTCTATCACCTATGACAATGCTAACCAAATTGTAGGCGGCGGTGTTGGCTCAGCAGGTACATTGGTCGGTAGAGCAGGAGACGTTGCTACCGGCGTAACCACAGGACTCTAATGAGTTTTGGACAAGACTTCCTTAAAGGTTTTACTGGTGATAATGGGTTAAGAGATTACACTCACGCCAGTAAAACTTTTCGCACGAACGGATACGAACTTGCTCCTAGGCTCAAGTTCCTTTTCCATACATATTTTAATTTAAATCCAGAAATTCCAGGCATTCAACAAATGCTCGGCAACGGCGATGTTGCCAGCATTGGCCTGTCAGTTAAAACAGTTGATCTTCCCAGTTATCAAATCAGTGTCGAAACACTGAATCAATACAATCGTAAACGACTGGTACAGAGTAAAATAGAATACCAACCTGTACAAATAACGTTCAACGACGACGGCGGCGATTTGATTCGTAATCTATGGTATAGTTATTTTAGTTACTACTACAAAGACTCTGTCAACAAGTACGAAGGCGTTCCCAATACCAATGGTACCAGTGGGGATTTGCAAACAACACCAACAGGTTTTAGTTACAACAGCAGCGACACTTACAACAATGACCGTTTTGTAAACGATTGGGGTTTTGCAGGCGAAGCTTATAGCGACGGTACATTTAGTGCAAATGGAAAACCTGCGTTCTTCAAAGATATTAAAATTTACGGTTTGAACCAACACAAGTTTGCTGCATATGTGCTGGTAAATCCAATGATCACAGACTGGCGCCACGATACATATGATTATGCCCAGGGCACTGGCACAATGACACATACTGTTACACTACGATACGAAACTGTAAAGTATTATTCTGGCGCAATTGGCGCAAGCCGACCCGATACCAATGTGGTTGGATTTGGTGATCCTGCTCATTACGACCAAATAAGAAGTTCATTGGCCCGCGAAGGAAGTCAGGCCACAGTGTTGGGTCAAGGTGGATTACTTGATGCCGGCGTTGGCATCATGGATGATATACAAGCATTGGCATCTGGTCGAGGCAGCCTTACCAATGTGCTGGGCGGTGTACAAAAAGCTCTTAATGTCAAGGGTGTACTAAAAAATAATTCCATTGGTGATCTTATAAGAAATGATTCCAAGACAACTCAACAAGATATATTACGCAACGGGTTGCCGGGTGGTATGCGAAACGCTGCCAATTCTGTCAACGGATTATTTTTTCCTAAAGCACCAAAAATATAAAACAAATGAGCACCATTAACGATCCCAATTACAATTTAGACCTTACAGTTCGTGTGTTTGATGATTTTTACGGATTTGAATCTGTTGTTCCTGTTAACGAATGGGATGCAGTATCAACATACTTTGAATCAATCTACACTACAAAAGAAGCAGCTAAAAATTTCACAACTGCTATATTCAGAGTTGCAAATCAACAAGGCATATCTGCAATGACTTTGCTGCAACAAATACAAACAGCAACTGGGCCTGCAGAACTAGATATAACTATTGCTTACTATCTCAACAACTTGCGTAGCAATAGTACATTGCTGGGTGTGTCACAACCTGTGCAACCAAACTACTATGCGGCACGCAATGTTAGAGCATGAGCAAGTTTGCGCAAGGCCCGTACACAGTTAAGAATGCCTCCAAGTATGTAGGACACGGTGTTCCGCGTTACAGATCAGGATGGGAGTTGGCATTTATGCGATTCCTTGACAACAACGATAATGTAATGCAATGGGCCAGTGAATCAATAAAAATACCTTATCGCAATCCTGTCACAGGAAAACAAAGCATCTATGTTCCTGATTTCTTGGTAACTTATAAAACACGAAACAACACGTTAATTGCTGAACTAATTGAAATAAAACCTAAAAAACAAAGCATCATTGAAAGCAAGATGAGCAACAAAGACCGTATGGTTGTGGCAGTCAACTACGCCAAATGGGACCAGGCCACCAAGTGGTGCAAGCGCAACGGATTGAAGTTTAGAGTCATCACAGAAGATGACATGTTCCATCAAGGCGGGAAATAAGCTATACTACACCGTTGGTACGGTAAATACGGTATGACTTTATTTTTAGAAAACAAATATACCAAAACTTATTACAACATTATTAATAGGGCTAAATTGCGGCGTATTGATTCGTATAAAGAACGTCACCATATTATTCCGCAAAGTCTACACGGCAGTAATTCGGCAGAAAATATTGTTGAGCTTACAGCAAGAGAACACTTTATATGTCATTTATTACTTACTAAGATGTTACAAGGTGAACACAAGAAAAAAATGACTTTTGCCTTATGGTTATTATGTAACGTTAAAAATCCCTCTCAGCAAGAACGACATACTCCTACATCGTTACGCTATGAAAACACAAGAATAGCACATGCTGAGAATATGTCAGCACTACTCAAAGGTGTAAAGAAAACTAAAATGCATTGGTTAAATAAACGACACACCGAGGAAACTAAGTTAAAACAATCAGTGGTCAAGCGTGGAAGACTAAATCCTAACTTTGGAAAAACACAAACCGAAGAATCAAAAAGGCTTAAATCTTTGTCGCAAGTAGGAATATCAAAACCTACATTTGTTTGCGCCTGTTGCGGTAAAATAGTTGGCGGTAAATCTAATTTACGCAGGTGGCATAACGATAATTGCAAGGAGAAGCAAAATTACTAGGAAGTTAGAAGAATTATTTGATTTGCCATCAAGTGACAATGATGAAACTATTGACACTTATAGTAAACTCACATTAGATGAAACCAAAACAGCGTTAATTGATATAGATAATACTATTGATAAAATTGACGCTGCATTGCCAGGCATCCAGGATTTATATAAATCAGACGAAGAGTTGGATGAATTAGCAACAATGGCTAAAGACAGTTTTAATGACTTATCTGATCTTGGCATGCAGGTTGATAGTCGCTATGCCAGTGAAATATTTGCAGTAGCAGGCGCTATGCTTGGACATGCGCTCACTGCAAAAACTGCCAAGATGAACAAGAAGTTAAAAATGATTCAGTTGCAGTTGCAAAAAGCCAAACTGGATCTTGACAAAGAAAAACTCAGTGGTAAAAACGAAGATGACACTGAAACTATTGAGACTGCCGAAGGGCAAGTACTGAGCCGCAATGATCTACTTGAACGCCTCATTGGCACAAGAGATCAAAAGAATAAACAAGCATAAATATCGTACAGGGATTAATTATGAAACACTTCAGAGAATATTTGTTAGAAAACGAAAGAGTATACAACTACCGCATTAAAATTGCTGGCGATACTCCCAAAGACTTTGTTAAGGCGCTTGAAGAAAAACTTCAACAGTTTGACGTTGTCAAAATTTCTACACCAAAAACCACGCCTGTAATGGCCAAGCTAGCAGACTTTCCAGCGTTTGACAACGAAAGTTGCACACACATGGACGTAGAGTTTCGTTATCCTGCTATTGAACCACAAATTCAGCAAATAGCACAGTTGTTGGGTCTTGATCCAAATCGTGTGCGTATGTTGACTGTGCCGTATGAAAACAGCAACGACAAACTTGCTACTGACATTGAAGAACAAAACAAGGACTTGTTGACATCTCCTTACCCTGCTCCTGATGCTGAACAAAAGGCTTTGTATAACGATTATGCAGCCGCACCAGAAGATCACGCAGTGTTAAAAAACACGTACCGTAGTGCATTCACAGTGGCCGGTGGTAAAACACCTCCTGCTGTCACTACAAACAGTTTACCAATGGGCAACAACAGTCCTATGACAAACGTTAAACGTCCAGCAAAGCCAGCAACTGGTTACAACCCAAAAGGATAATACAATGAGCTTTTTTTACAACCTAAACAAAACACTAGCAGCAATTGCTGGTAAAGCAGATACGTCACAGCTGACCGAGCGTGACATGAGCCGTGCTGAAAAAGGCTTTGAAAAATACGGCAAAGACGGCATGGAAGCCCTGGCCACGGCTGGCCGCGAAGGTAAGCCATTGGATTCAATCCGCAACAAGTACAACAAGTACGATGATTCAGTTGAAGAAGGCAATGCGTTCAGTGGAGCAGTTGCCAAAGCCAAGGCTGATGGTGTACAACCCGGCGAAAAAATCACAGTGGGCGGCAAACAATATCCTGTAAAAGAAGAACACGGTATGTCTGCTGCTGACAAAAGTTTTGCTGCATTGGCGGAACCCAAAGACAAAATTACTTTTGCTGACAAAATTGCCGGCGCAAAGAAAGAAGTCGACGAGATGTTGGGCGATGTTGCTGCCGATGCTATGAAAAGTGCCATTGGCAAGATCCGTGAAATTGAACACGATGATGTTGAAGAAGGTTTTGACGACATGCAAAAAGATGTTAAAAAACGCATGGCCGACATGAGCAAAATGAAAACAGGCGACAGGCATACTGGTCATAAGCACGATATTGAAAAGACTGCAACAGGCATCAGAGCCACACGTCGTGTCAATCCAGATGGCATGAGTGTTGGTACTGACGACAACGACAGCAGCGACGGTGAAAAGCGCGGTCGCGGACGTCCCAAAGGCACTGGTGTAAAAATTGGAGCCAAAGGCCCATCGGGCAAGAGCAAGTTGATGACTCGTGAAAACGACGAGTATGATGCCGAGTATGATGACGAAGCCGGAATGGCCAAGCAAGATTTAACACAAGCCAAAGATGCAGCCGAAGAGTTGCGCAGTATTTTGGATTCTGATGAAAACTTGCCAGAATGGGTACAAGCTAAGATTACCAAGGCAGTTGACTATCTAGACACAGCCCGTGATTACATCAAGTCCGGTAAAAAAGAACTAGACGAAAAGAAAGATGTCAAGCGTGACAACAAGGCCGAGAAAGACGGCAAAAAAGTTACCAAAGATATTGAGTATGATGAAAAAGACAAAGACGGTATCCGCGGCAAGAAGCGCGATGCCGAAGACGACAAAGCAGAAAAAGCCGGTAAAAAAGTTGCCAAAGATGTAGAGCATGACGAAAGCAACGAAAGCGAAGAAAAGCCTAAAAAAGCCAAAGGCGGCATCAACTTTGGTGGCAGTGTTTACGAAAACTTGGATGCACAACTTGAAGGCTTGATCACTGAAGGCATGAATGTCACAATCAACATGACAACTGATGACAACGGCCAGGATCGCAAAACTGTTACAGTCACTGCCGAAGATGAAGATGCTATCACTCTAGTAGAATTGTTACGCAATGCAGGTATGGGCAACAGTGCACCTACGTCAGAACCAGAGTCATGCTCAACGTGTGGCGAAAGCGCTTGTGGTTGCGACATGGTTGAAGAGAACAGCCCAAACTGGCCTACCAACCAAGAAACAAGCAATAACGCACTACAATATTCCGGCGGTTTAAACAAGCCCAAGTCAACTGGACAAACAACAACACCTGTTATTGCAAGTCAATTGCGTAGACAAGTTAGTATGGAAGAAAGTGTAAAACTCGAGCGCAGTTTGTTTGACTTGTACAAAAACTTTACAAAGTAAAAGGAAAAGAAAATGGCAATTCAAGTAATCACCACAGCAGGCAATGTATTATGGACTTCTGACAAAGCAGAAATTTCTGCTAACAGTGCTGATGTTACATTTCAAATTGGTATAACAGAAATTGGCAATACTGCCAACGTCACTGGTAACTTGTATGCTGCGGCAGTGTCTGTTCCAAACGGCAGTAGTGTACAAACATATGTTGGTGTAGGAAATAAACTTACTATTGTTGGTACCAATGTCACTGCTGTGGCATTAGGAACACAAAGTTCTGCTCAAGCTGGTATTTCAACAGGTCCAAGTTACGTTGCCCCGTAATAACATTTTATGAGATCTAAAGAGTTCATAACTGAAAAAAACGCCACTGGCAAGTTGGGCAATCGTCGCCAACAATCCACTCGCGGCCTACACACGTTCAGAAACGGTAGCAAGGGAAATACCGCTTATGCACTCAATCGTGTGATGATGGCAGTGGCGCAAACAGATGGAAAAACCATGCCTGTCCTTGACAGCGAAAGCTGGATTGGTACTTCAGCAATGGCAGCGCCGTATTCTGCAGAAGAACACGAAATGTTAAAAATGGCATATCGTGCAGTTGGAGCAGACAGCACAGACCTAAATCATGGCGACATGGATTCAGAAGAATTAGAAAGCACAAACAAGCAAAGCCCGGTCAAAGCATTCAAAGGCTATCCTAGATAAACTAAATATAATATGGGGCAGTACAATGCCTTGGTACATTAGACAAGGCACAATGCATGAAAGTTTCAGACATATACAATTGATGGACTCAGTGACACTGATGCTGGCCGCCCGGATCCGTCGATACAAAATCCAGCACAATTAAATGCTGTTAGTCCAAACGGTACCACTGCATCCGGCAACGACAAAGCACCTGCTGACCAATTCCTGCCACCATTGCAAATGAAACAAGAACTGTTGAAAAAAGCAGTCAGTGTAGAAAATGTGTACGACGACGGTTCACCAACTGCTCAGGACGACGAAGACCAACAACAAGCAGCTACAGCACAAGTGCTCGATGACATTGTAAACAGAATTAAACAACTGTCTGGAATTCCAACTGCTGCTGTGCAAGAACTAGGCAACGACGACGTATTCGACGACTAAGGGGCTGATGTGTACGAATATAGAGCACGCATAATAAAAATTGTCGACGGCGACGCAGTTGATGTAGATATCAATCTAGGGTTTGACATAATACTAAGCAACGAACGAGTAAGAATCAACGGCATTGATACTCCTGAATCAAGAACAAGAGACAATGTCGAAAAGAAATTTGGGCTGGCTGCAAAAGCAAGACTCAAATCACTGCTGGGAAAAACTTGCACACTCAAAACACAAATAGACAAAAGTGGCGAAGATATGAAAGGCAAGTTTGGTCGTATCTTGGGGGACTTTGATGTATATGATGCAACTACCGACAGTTGGAAATCAGTTGTGCTGTATTGGTCAACAAAGGCCACGCAGTTTTATATCACGGTCAAGCAAAAGCAGACGTGCAACAGGCGCATATGGCCAACAGAGCCAGACTTCTTAAAGAAGGCGTTGTAAAATAAACAAACCATAAATATCTTTATGATAGACGACCACTATGTAGAGATATTTAGAAACTTGGCCACTGAGGCAGAAAAAAGAACCGGGTACGAGATACCGTTACTGTTGTCCCAATACACAATAATGATGCTGGCAGCCCACATGCGTAAAACTCAGTGGCATCCTGATCCCAGCTTTACAGAAAACTACCTACAAATAAACAGCAGTCAACGTGCAAAAGAATTAGCAGACGAGTGTTTGTTTATATCTGGAGTATTTCCGGAATACGCAGTTCGCAAAGGTGTAAATTTAATTTATTATCACACTATTGGCATAGCATGTTATAGCAGAGCTGCTGCAGACTTGAACAAAGAACTGTTTCAAAATCTTAGCAACCACTTTGTAGAAGTGTCTACCTGGACACGCAATGTTGTTCACAACGCTATAAACCTTTATTGACACCACTGCTGTTTTTGGCATAAATTAGTGTATGGATAATTTCTTTTGTGCTGCTCCTTGGCGTGGCTTACATATCAACCCACGTGGCGATGTTAAAACGTGCTGTGCTGGCAATCCCAATATGCTGGGCAACTTGAACTCGCAAAGTATTGAACAAATACTCAACAGCAAGTTGATGGCAGAAATCCGTCAAGATTTATCCCAAGGCCGGCCACACGAGTACTGTAGCAACTGTGTCAAAGCTGAACGGTTTGGTGCCAATTCGGAACGTGCATGGCATAACAATGTAAACCCCAATTTTGACTATGCCGCAGCAGGCGATCAGTATCATTACCCGGTCATTGTGGATGTACGGTGGAACACCACTTGCAATCTCAGTTGCAACTATTGCGGAGATTTTTGCAGTTCCAAGTGGGCTGCTATCAAAGGTATACCAGTCAAGTCAGGTGCTAGACCTTACTACGATCAAGTATGCGACTTTATTGCGCAACATCATGACCATATACATGAAGTAGCACTGGTAGGCGGCGAACCGCTGATGTTGCCGGAAAACAATAGACTTTTAGACGTGATACCAAAAGATTCAATTGTGACATTGATTACCAACCTGTCAGTTGATCTCGAAAACAATAAAATATTTCAAAAATTAGCAACACGAAACAAAGTTGGTTGGAGTATGAGCTTTGACAACGTAGGTGATCGACTTGAATATGTGCGTTACGGTGCCGCATGGGACAAGATCAAACACAATCTTGCAATTATTAAAAATTTGATGTTGACACAAGGACAATGGGGCGGAATACATGCTGTGTACAACATATACAATGCTACAAGAATTTGTGAATTGCGGGAGTTTGCAGAAACAACCGGTACATCGGTGTTGTGGCAAAATTTATTTCAACCTGAATACTTAGACCCATTTCTGCATGGTCCGGACGTTGCTGCTCTTGCTGCTGCAGAAATAGAAAAGTTTTATGCATTGAATATCGCAACACCTGCAGAAAAACAATTCTTTGACCAAGCACTTGACAAATATCGTGCAGTTACACACGCAAGTGATAATATCCCAGAACAATTTAAACAGCATATTCAAGATATTGAAACAACATTTCACCCTGACAAACTTGGTGAATTTTCTAAACTATGGCCAGAGTTTGCACATGTTTGAAAATGCACCAAGCCACTTGCAACTGCAATATGCCAACACAACATTGAATTGGTGTAGCACTGACAGTGAAGAAGAATTTCAGAAAAATTTAAAAAATACTCAGCAATACGAGTTATTAGACAAAGCCGGATGGATTGGTCGCAATATAGAATACAGTTTTAATTCTTACGGATTTAGATCTAGGAAAATTGATACCGCTAACAAGCCAGGATTTGCTGTGCTTGGTTGCAGTTTTACTTCAGGAATAGGACTGCCTGTTGATGACTTATGGCCAGTACTCCTGGCAAAAAAATTATCAATTCCAGTTGACAATCTTGCTGTTCTTGGCGCATCAAATGGTCTCATGTTTAGAATAGCTCATTATTGGTTGCCTATAGTCAAACCAAAGTTTGTAATTCTACAACAAACTTTTAAAGAACGATTTGAAATAATAGATCAACACAACACAAGTATTATGCTGATGCCCGGGCATGCATTCCGTCCTGCTATCCATGCGCAATTTAAAGATTGGTGGTACGCAGACGCCAACAGTATTTTTGACCAACAGAGAAACGAATTTGCTATACGGTATATATGTCAACAACTCAATATCCCTATCATTGTAATTGATGTAGACAAATTTATAAACACCCAGCGCGGTGACAAGGCAAGAGATTTACAACACCCAGGGTCGCAAACTCACAACCTAGTCAGTGAAAACTTTTTTAAACAGTTGACAACTATGAATATATTATAATGACTAAAAGTTTAGAAGGCGTACTGATCAAAGCACCGCACAAGCGGCAAGCATTCACAGAACATGAAATAACAGAATTTATGGACTGTGCTGATCCAGTCACGGGTCCTGCTTACTTTCTAGATAACTTTTTCAACATACAGCATCCTACACAAGGAAAAATGTTGTATCATGCTTTTGAGTATCAAGAACGATTGGTTGATGTTTATCACAATTATCGTTTCAGCATATCAATGATGCCTCGGCAAACAGGCAAGTCAACATCAGCTGCAGGTTACTTGTTATGGTATGCAATGTTTGTGCCTGATAGTACTATTCTTATTGCTGCACACAAATACACAGGTGCCCAGGAAATTATGCAACGCATTCGCTTTGCATACGAACTATGTCCAGACCATATTCGTGCAGGTGTTACCAGTTATAACAAAGGCAGTATAGACTTTGAAAACGGATCACGCATTGTATCGGCCACCACAACAGAAACAACCGGTCGAGGTATGAGTATATCGTTGCTGTACGCTGACGAATTTGCATTTGTTCGTCCTACCATTGCCAAAGAGTTCTGGACTGCTATCAGCCCTACGTTGGCAACTGGCGGTAAGGCCATTATCACAAGTACACCAAACTCAGACGAAGATCAGTTTGCATTGTTATGGAAAAGTGCGTTAAAGTGCGAAGATGAATACGGCAACCCCACTCCACTGGGTATAAATGGATTCAAGGCATTCCGTAGTTTTTGGGAAGAACACCCAGACCGTGATGCAGCCTGGGGCAAGAGTATGGAAGCCCAATTGGGCACTGATCGATTCCGCCGAGAGATTGGATGTGTTACAGGCGATGCGCTTGTGACAATAAAATTACCAAATGGTTCTATTCGAAAAATATCAATGGCCGAGTTACACAGCTTAACAAGAATTGTTAATTGACAATTTAAAGACGACAATGTTGAAGAAGGATTTATGCGTGGACGAATTTCGAAAAAATAATTTAAATTTGCAAATTTTATCTGACAGCGGATGGGAAAAATTCTCAGGCATAGTGGCCCGATATAAACCACTGCAAACAGTAGTAGTAAAAACAACCACATCTCAGATCAAATGTACATTAGATCATAAAGTATTCTCACCAAAGTTTATAACCAAAGAAGCAAGACAACTAAAACCAGGCGATGCTATCATTGTCACTAGCGGCATTGATACCATAGTGTCAGTATCGTTATCTAACGAGTTGCAGACATACGACATAGTAAATGCAGGCCCTTTACGCAGATATTATGCAAATAATATATTGGTCGCAAACTGTGAATTTATTATCAATGATGAAACACTTATTGCTCCGGCCATACTTGTTGAATTGCAAGGACAACAAGAACCGTTGTTCAGAACCGGCCAAGTACGTTGGTACAAGAAACCCGAAGCGGGAAAAATCTATGTTGTAGCACTGGATCCCAGTTTGGGCACTGGCGGCGACCCGGCAGCCATACAAGTGTTTGAAGCAAACTCAACTACTCAAGTAGCAGAATGGCGCCACAATAAAACAACAATTCCTACACAAATACGCATATTGGCTGACATTTGTAAACACATAAATGAAACAGTAAAAGATTCTAAGAGTATTTACTACAGTGTTGAAAACAACACCATTGGTGAAGCTGCACTTATTTCCATTGCTGAATTTGGTGAAGAAAACATCGAAGGATATTTTCTAAGCGATAATTCTGTAGCTGGCGGTTCCCGTAGAATACGAAAAGGTTTCAACACCACAAACAAAAGCAAACTGTCTGCTTGTAGCAAGTTAAAAATCCTAGTGGAATCTAAAAAAATGGTAATCAACAGTTCTCCATTGGTGTCAGAGTTAAAAACCTTTGTGGCACATGGAACAAGTTATGCTGCCAAACCAGGGGAAACAGACGACTTGGTCATGAGCACATTACTTGTCATTCGGATGATGATGATTCTACAGAATTTCCACACTGAAATGGACTCGCAAATGCGTGATTTCAGTGATAGTATGGTGGAACCGATGCCGTTCTTTGCATCATTTCGCTAATGCTAAAACTTTAATAAATATAACACTATGGCACAAAATACTTCAGGACAACAACTCTCAGACCTTTTGGTCACCCGTGGCTACGACCCAGAAATGCTGGACAGTTCGGGCAAAGCAGCACCAACAGCAGAAGTTGCTGAAATTTTCAGTTTTGATTTCATCAGCTCCGCCGGCACCAACTATGGCACAGTGGTTGTTATGCTAGGCGACGACAACGACTTAGAAGTGTTCAGCGGCGACAATGTTGGCCGCGGCATGGACAGCAAGGACAAGTCAGAATGGTACGAGTTTCAACATCAGTTGAAGAACTTTGCTACACGCAATTTTATGACATTTGGTAGCCAAAACATCAACAAACTCAAATACAGTATGCGAGGACAAGCAGCCCTTAAAGAAGGTCTGTTTGAAAGTTGGAATGGCACAAAAAATATCAGTTACAACGGCGACCCAGATTCGGTTCGGTTGATGATCAAGCACAAGCGCTCAATGGGAGTTAACGAAGCAAGATTCCGCCAAGTTGAAAGTTTGTTTGTAGAAACAGCAGATGGCGAACGTTACAAGTTGCCATTTCGTAATTTATCAGGTGGTCGTGCAATGGTAGAGCATGTTCGTCAAGGTGGTAAACCTTACGACATGCGCGGCACACATATTGGCAACATTGTTGAAGAAATTAATGTTCTAAGCCGTTTTCGCAGAGCCAGTAAAGGACAAGTATTCGAAGGCGAAACTGCCAACTTGGTAAATGAAACCAATGCATATTATGAAACAATGAGCCGAACACTCAAAGGAATAGCATCGGGTCGCGGATACAACACGTATTTTGAATCTTGGAATCCTGCTGATATAGCAGGACAAGATGTGATCATTGAAGATCTCAAAACATTATTCGTACAAGAAACAATTGATTCACGAATTGAACAGGCCTTACCTATTTTGGCCCGCATACAACAACAAGGAAACGCTATGAAAGAAGCAAGTATATTTGAAGCCTGGGCAGACCGCCTAGTAGAAGGAACATGGACTGTTCCAAACACACCAGAACAACAGCAAGAATTAATTGCACTGTTGTCAAAAGAATTGCCAGTTGGTGCAGATGCAGTCAACGCAACAGAACAATTGTACAGTTTGTTTGGCGACGATGAATTGTTTGACCAATTACAAGAGTTGGCTGATGCTGATGCCGATGCTGATGCTCGCGAAATTGTTATTGCACGCCTTAAAGAATTTGCACAGCAAGACCCCAGTATTGCCGAAATCGTCACTGCTTTAGAAACTTCAGCAATCGACGCCGAGCCAGAAGAAGTACAAGAAGGCGAAGTAAAAAGAATGTTGTGGGATCGCGCCGAAAATATGGAACGTGATGAATTTATTGCCAGTGCTGCCGAGATAGGAATGGCAGACGCAGAAGCATTTGAATTTTGGAACTCGGTAAATGGCGAAGATGATGTTTATAACGATAGCGGTCTGACATTTGATGATTCCGAATTTGAAGAACCAGATGATTCAGTTGAACGCATGATGGAATTGTCCGGGATGACACGTCACTCAGTTGACGGCGGCATGAACAATGACATACTCCAAGACGGTAGTTTCAACAAAGATGGCAGCTACAACACATCAGATGACGAAGCAAACGAATTTGACGAGTTTGAGTTTGATGACGGTGCTGCCATGTACGACGACGATGTCGACGAAGGCGATCACAGCTACATGCCCAGTGGCGCTGACATTGTTGGCAAAGACTCAAGTGCAATGGACAAGATCAAGAACTTTGCCAAAGAAATTGGAAACAAAATTGCCCCTGATGACGAAACATTGTTAAAAGATTTACGGAACAAAGCAGATGGCATAGACGAAACATCCACTATCAACGGTAGAGTACAAAGCGATGACGAGTTGGTTTGGAAACAAACTAGCATGGGTTATGAGCAGGCTGTTGAGAAGTATGGCAAAGAACACGTCAAACTAGGTGGCAAGAACAATCGCGGCGCCGACACAGTCGAAGTTCATGTACCGTTGGTAGCAGAAAGCGAATACTCTGCTCTAAGTGGACAATACGGACACACTGGAAAACTTCAAACGTTTGACTCTGTTGAAGAAGATGTACTATCAAGACTCAAACAGTTGTCCGGATTGATAAAGACAATGTAAATTAGTCATCTGAACAAATGCGTCATAAATATCATTGACGCTAGCAACAAAAGCGTGTACACTACTTGTGTGACACGCTTTTTCTTTAGCATCACAGGCAACGTAGAAAACATTTTATAACACTCAGAAAGGCAACTTAAAATGGCATCATTAGCAGAAATCAGAGCAAAGCTCGCGGCAGCAGAAGGTAACAACAAAGGTGGATCATCCACTGGTGGAGATAATGCAATTTATCCACACTGGAACATGGAAGAAGGTTCATCTACAACACTACGATTCCTCCCGGACGCAAACACAAAGAACACATTCTTTTGGCAAGAACGAGCAATGATTCGTTTACCATTTGCAGGTATCAAGGGACAAATGGATTCCAAACAAACAATCGTGCAGGTACCGTGTATGGAAATGTGGCAAGACACTTGTCCGGTTCTAACAGAGGTGCGCGGATGGTTCAAAGACAAAAGTCTTGAAGACATGGGTCGCAAGTACTGGAAAAAGCGCAGTTATATTTTCCAAGGTTTTGTTCGCGAAAACCCAATGACCGACGAGAAGACTCCAGAAAATCCAATTCGTAGGTTTATCATTGGCCCACAATTGTTTACTCTTATAAAGAGTGCATTGATGGATCCTGAGTTGGAAGAAATGCCAACTGACCTCCTGCGTGGACTGGACTTCCGCATTACAAAAACAGCCAAAGGTGGCTATGCTGACTACAACACATCAAAGTGGGCACGTAAAGAGTCTGCATTGACAGAAGTTGAGCAAGCTGCAGTTGATGCACATAGTTTGTGGGACTTGAGCACATTTTTGCCCAAGCGTCCAGGCGAAGTTGAACTGCGTGTGATCAAAGAGATGTTTGAAGCAAGTGTGGATGGTCAACCATACGACACAGAGCGCTGGGGTCAATACTTCCGTCCTGCAGGTGTTGGTGCACCAACTGGTAGCGCAGACGCAACTACTGCAGCACCTGCCCCAGTTGCAAAAGCTATATCTGTTCCAGCAGCAACACCAGCCTGGGAAGAAGATGCAGCAGAAGCTGCTTCAGCACCAATGGTAGCAGCACCAGTTGCAACAGCAGCGCCTTCGCAAAATGCACAGGACATATTAGCCATGATTCGTAGCCGTCAAAAATAGTAATAATTAATTGATAACCAAGTGTATTGATTATAGAAATGGAGGCATGGGCAATACTATTTTGGCCCATGTACTCTTTTCTTGCAACAAAGCTAATTTAGATTTAGATAATTTTTTCTCAGATTCTGGCAATAGTCACAAAATTAATAACCTTAATAATACCGAACTTGTAGCAAAACATCTAGTGGAATATCCAGATGACAATAAAATATGTATCTTGCAACTTAAATCCAATGGATGGTTTCATATTTTGCAATACAGATTTTCGTATTACAAGTGGTGTAATAATGTACCGACTCTTAGCAACTGGGATAAATTTTTTAAAAATATAAGCGACGTTGATCAAAAGCAGTTATGGCAGAAATTTTACTCAGACATCAAGGACGAAACGTGGCCCGAATGTGATTCATTTGATAAACTTGATTCACTACCGGACTATGTTTCTTCTGAAATAAAACATCTATATCATCCGCCTGTTACTGACATTAATACAGATGACCAATTGCTTGAGTTTTTAACAATTTCTTATTTTGATCAGATATCAGAAACTAATAAATTTGTATTTGATGCGCCGGTATATCAGTTGAGTGACTACTTTGATTATAAAATAGAATCATTGGTTAATCTTTCAGAAACATTGAACTGGCAATGGGATTCTGAATTAAGTAACCAGTTTTATAGTAAAATGTTAAAAGCAAATGCCATACACATGGCGTGGTTAGATAAAGTAAAACAATATCATGATTTGATAGTGTCAGGTATTGTTTGTCCTATAATGTTAGATTTATGGGAAAGAGCATTACTCATTGCAAAAGTTTGTCAAACATTAACTTGCGATCCAAGAAACTTGAAATGGCAAGATAGTGGTTGTATTCTAGAGCATGATAGTGCTACAATAATTAAATTTTTACAAGGTTAAACATGGCAAAACCATTTGACATCTCAAAGTTCCGCAAGGACATCACAAAAAGCATACAAGGCTTGAGCATTGGATTCAACGATCCCACAGACTGGATCAGCACAGGCAACTATGCACTTAACTATCTGATCTCAGGAGACTTCAACAAAGGTATTCCGCTTGGCAAAGTTACAGTATTTGCTGGCGAATCGGGTGCAGGCAAAAGTTATATTTGTTCAGGCAACATTGTAAAGAACGCACAAGAGCAAGGCATCTTTGTTATTCTTGTTGATACAGAAAACGCACTTGACGAAGCATGGCTACGTGCATTGGGTGTTGATACAAGCCCCGAAAAGTTGCTTAAACTCAATATGAGCATGATCGACGATGTTGCCAAAGCAATTTCTACGTTCATGATAGACTACAAAGCACTTCCGGAAGAAGAACGCATGAAAGTGTTATGGGTCATTGACTCGTTGGGCATGTTGCTTACACCAACTGATGTTAACCAGTTTGAGGCCGGCGACATGAAAGGCGACATGGGCCGTAAACCCAAAGCATTGACATCACTTGTTCGTAACTCTGTCAATATGTTTGGCAGTTATAATGTGGGTTTGGTTGCAACCAATCATACATATGCTAGTCAAGACATGTTCGATCCTGATGACAAGATCTCCGGCGGCCAGGGTTTCATCTATGCAAGCAGTATTGTGGTTGCAATGAAGAAGATGAAGTTGAAGGAAGACGAAGATGGCAACAAGATTTCAGATGTTATGGGTATCCGTGCAGGGTGTAAAGTGATGAAAACACGCTATGCTAAACCTTTTGAAGGCATGCAAGTTAAAATTCCTTACGCGTCTGGCATGAGTCCTCACAGTGGTCTGGTTGACTTGGCAGAAAGAAAAGAAATTCTCAAGAAGGAAGGAAACAGTTTGGTATTTGTGACCAGCGATGGCGAAATTATCAAGCAGTTCCGTAAAAAATGGGAAGCAAACACTGATGGGTGTCTGGACAAGCTGATGGCATACTTTGCAAGCCAGGCAGTCAAAATTCCAGAACTTGATGACACCGCAGTAGAAGAAACAACAGAGGTATAATATGTCAGTAGAACTATCTAGCGAAATTTGGAATGAACTTAAACGATATATCAACACTGTTGATCGTCAAGAAGCTGCGGATGTGTTGGTATCTGTGTTGGTCGACAATGACGTTGCTCCAGATGATATCCGAGACGTGTACAAAGGCGACAAGGAAGTTAAAGCATCGTTGGCAGCCTACATCAAAGATCTTGATGACGAACCAGAAGAAGAATACGATGACGAAGATGACGACGACAACGAATCAGAGTACGAAGATTAAATATGTGGCTTAGTCGTGTTACAAATGATCTGGGAGCAATCCCAGATTTTATTGCTCATTATGAGCAAGAGCTTGGATCTGCACGACGTGATTGCTCAATTTCAGGCATGGTTGAGAGAAATATTTCAGCACTGCCGGGCATGACCGAACACAGATTCAACCAATTACAAGAAATTGAAGCAGTACTAAATCATTTAAATATACAACTACGTAAGATTCGTCGTCGCCACTTTCAAAAGTACCTGGAAGGGTATGCCCGTGCACTGACCAGTAGAGATGCTGAAAAGTACGTTGATGGCGAAGATGAAGTAATTGACTTTGAAACCATCATCAACGAAGTGGCTTTCCTTAGAAACCGATTTCTAGGAATTATGAAAGCAATGGAAAGTAAAAACTTCATGCTGGGGCATGTTGTTAGATTACGAGCCGCCGGAATGGAAGATATACAACTATGAGTTTTAGAAACGACGAAGAGCGGCACGAACACAGCTTACAAACTCTCAACACATTGTTTGAATACGATGATTTTATGGAAAGTATTGGCTCATTAGTTGATCTTGGATGCGGTGCCGGGGCAGACTTAGAATGGTGGGCAAGCAGAACAACGCGCGATGATGTTCCGATTCCGCTGAATATTCGCTGTACAGGAATTGACATTGTTGACGCACCGTCAAAGTTCAAAAAGTATCCCAACGTTACACATCAAAAGTTTGATATTGAAAAAGTCGACGAGCTAACATTAAAATCAAAGTTTGATGTGCTATGGTGTCATGATGCTTTTCAGTACTGTGTTGATCCACTTGCCACATTGGCCAAGTGGAATGGCATCGCCGAAGATGGCGGTATGTTGGTAATGGCAGTTCCGCAGACCACATTCATGAATATACGTCAGTTGTCGTTTGTACAACCCAGTGGATGTTTTTATCATCATACTGTGGTCAGTTTGATGCACATGTTGGCAGTAAATGGTTGGGACTGTAATTCGGGATTCTTTTTAAAACAACCCGATGATGAATTCATCCATGTAATTGCGTACAAAAGCACACATGCACCAATGGATCCAAAAACAACTACATGGCACGAGTTGGCCGAAAAAGACTTATTGCCAGAAACAGCAGTGGCAAGTATACAACATCACAATATGGTACGGCAGCAAGATCTAGTATTGCAATGGATTGATAAAAGTCTATCGATGATGGGACACCATTAAACGCTCAAGTGGTAGACCGGTGGCAATTTCATCTGTGTACCATTCGGTGTGTGCCAGTTGCTCTAACCATTGAGCACGATCTGGTCTTAACGGATTGTTTATTGTAGACAAATCCAAATTGCCAACAGGCGCTGCCAAACTAGACGCATTGACAAACGCCGGGACACCTGCTAATATTGCTTGTGATCCCGGTCCGCTGTTGTGGTTGACCACTGCCCATGCAGTTGTTAAACTACGATCATAATCAAAGTTGTCGTACGTTCCTTGTACAGGGTTGGGCATTTCTATAACACATCCGGGAACGTTGCCTATACGCTGTCTTGGGTGCGGACGTATAACAATAGGTTTGTCTGTGTATTCTCTAATCTTACGAACAGTTTCTGTCAGCCAAGCAACAGTGGGAGGTTGTCCTGCCCATTGCTCGCTGTCGGATCGCTGGACCGCAATAACAATATTGTATCCATTCTCGGTCCATGGCTTGGCTGCTAGCCGCAACTGGTTTGCCCGTCCTGGGATCAAATCTTTTCCGTAATACGCTGTACTTCCGGTACCGTTTAGTCCCAGTTTCCAAGTACTTCCGCGGCGCAACATTCCTACTTCCGCTACTATAACGGATCTTCCGCTTGATCTGAATGATTGCCACACTTCGCGATTGTGTCGCATACGGCCGTGCCACAGTTGGCTCCAGATAACAGCAATGTCTGCTGAACTGTCCATAGTGTTGTGGTCAACACCAATCTGGTCCAAACCTGTTCTTATGGCCTCAAAAACAGGTGAACTATTAAGTGCACCGTACTGGTCAAAAATACTTACTCTCATAATATACCTAGTTAAATATACACTTAGTTATAAGGAAAACTATGAGTCAGAAATTCTCTGTTGTCACAACATTCAATGCGCACGGATACAACCAGTATGGCAAAAGAATGATCAGCACATTCTTACAAAACTGGCCTGCCGAAGTTGACTTGTTGGTTTACGCAGAAGATTGCACAGTGGTAGAATCTGCACCCAATTTAAAAGTGTTGGACTTGCACAACAAAAGTGCTGCATTGGTAGCGTTCAAAGAAAAATGGGCCAATGTTCCCAAGGCCAATGGCATAATATCATCGGATCCGGTACGAAGCCGACGCAAGGATGCCGGCAAAAGTTTTAAATGGAATGCTATACGTTTTGCTCACAAAGTCTATGCTATTTTTGCGGCAAAAATAGCACACACTGATTGGTTGGTGTGGATGGACGCAGATACTGTATGTCATAGTCCTGTTACAATTGCCAAGTTGAATGAGCTATGTCCGTTGGACAAAGAACTTTGTTTTCTAGGCCGCCGTGGCAAGTATACCGAGTGTGGATTGTATGCAATGAATTTACGTTCTACAAATGTGTTGGCTTTTCTTAATAAATTTCAACATGTGTACGACGATGCAGAAAACGGTATATTCACAATGCAAGAATGGCATGATAGTTTTGTATTTGATGTTGTGCGCAAGTCAATGCCGCTAGCGGAACACGACTGGAGTGGGCATTTGATACAAGGCGAAGGCCATCCACTTATAAATTCAGAATGGGGTGCTTACTTGGATCATCTCAAAGGCAGTAGAAAAAGTCAAGGACGCAGTAAAGATCAAGACTTAATAGTGCCTAGAACAGAAGCATATTGGAAACAACAATGAGAACATTTGCAGCAGTAACAACAATGAACAAAGCCTATTATGATTTGATAGGTCACAAAATGGTACAGTCGTTTATTAAGTATTGGCCAAAGTCTGTTACCTTGTACGTGATGACAGAGGGATTTGATATGCCCGACCAAGCTGACAACTTGGTCTGTATGGATGTCTATAAAACTTGCAATCCGCAACTGCAAAGTTTCTTAGATTGGCGGGGTACACACTTTACACGCAAGTTTACTTACAAAGCCTATGCCTGGATCAATGCATGCAAAATGTTGACGCAAGACGTACTAATATATCTTGATGCAGATTCGGAAACGCATGCTCCTGTGCCGCACACATTCTTAGAAAACATATTACCACGCAACAGTATTATTTCGTACATGTATGCACCAGCAACAAGATCTACAGGCGAGCCAGTGGATAACGCAGAAACTTGTATCTATTTCTTCAACAACCAACATCCATTTGCCAAAACTTTTATGGAAAGATACGAGCACATTTATGAATCCAGAGAAATAAGTGATCCGTACAGATTTTGTAAACCACACGATACTTGGGTAATAGCAGATTGTGTAAAGTTGGCCGAAACCAACAATGTCAGAGTAACAAACCTTGCTCCTCAAAAGAAACATTTAAGCCCAATTGGAAAAACTGTACTAACCCAATATTTTTCCCATGCAAAAGGCAAGCGTAAGTACACAAAGAGTGAGAACACCTAATGAAAAAAACAGCATTTGTAACCGGCATGACAGGGCAAGACGGTCCTTATCTTGCCAAATATCTATTAGAAAATGATTATCGAGTTTACGGGTTGGTACAGCGTTACTCCAATCCAAATTTGAGCAACATTGACTATCTTGGAATCCAAAATGATATTGAGCTGGTCACAGGCGACATCACTGATGATGCCAGCATGAATCATTTGGTCAAAAGCATCAAGCCTAATGAATTTTATAATCTAGCTGCACAAAGTTTTGTAGGAGCCAGCTGGGATCTTAATAAAACCACTTCCGAAGTCAATGCAATGGGAGTATTGAACATTTTAAATGCTATTTTAAACAACAGTTCTACTACTAAATTTTACCAGGCCAGCACAAGCGAGCTGTATGGTAATAGCAACACCAACGGGATTCAAGATGAGTATACTCCGTTTAAACCCAGATCGCCTTACGCAATATCTAAACTACACGCCTATTGGACCACAGTGAACTTTAGAGAAAGTTATAGCTTGTACACTTGTAACGGTATATTGTTCAATCACGAAAGCCCGATCCGCGGCAAAGATTTTGTAACAAGAAAAGTAACAGACGGTGTTGCTCGTATCAAGCTGGGACTGTCTAACAAGATCACACTGGGCAATTTAGATGCCAAGCGTGATTGGGGTTTTGCCGGAGACTTTGTAGAAGCAATGCATACAATGATGCAGCAACCAGAACCAGATGACTATGTAATTTGTACAAGTGTGCAACACAGTATCAGAGAATTATTAACTTACTCTTTTGAAGCCGCTGGTATAACAGACTGGGAGCGCTATGTAGAAACAGATCCACGTTTTAAACGTCCTGCTGAAGTTCATAGTTTGCATGGGTCATACAGCAAAGCAGAAAGAATGCTGAAATGGAAACCAAAAACATCATTTAAAGATATGGTAACGTTGATGGTGACAGAAGATATACGGAGACTATCACATGAACATTGAATGGCCAGTTGATGCAGTAATGGATCTGGGTTGGAGACAACAGTATTTCCGTACTGCCATTGATTTATTTAAACCACAATCATATTGTGAAATAGGATGCCATACTGGTCGTGCTGCCACAGTGACAACCGATTATTGTTTACAATACACAAGCAACTTTTATTTTGCAGGTTACGATCTATTTGAACTGGCCACAGACGAAACACACAAGCAAGAAATCAACGGCAAAGGGTCTGGCAACTACGATGCGTGTGCAAAAAGATTTGAAAAACTAAAGGCACGGTCGTTGGCTAAGAATATAGATCTAGCATACAATCTATACAAAGGTTTCACACAAGACACACTGGAATCACGTGAGTTTGATATGGTGTTTGTTGATGGCGGACACAGTTACGAAACTGTGTTGTATGATTATGAAAAAATAAAAGATTCCAAAGTGATATTTTTTGACGATTATGACATACCTGATGTCAAACGTGCTTGCGATGAAATAGGCGCTGTAAATTTAATCACGTGGCCTAGCAAAAAGAAACTGGCAGTGCTGATCAATGGCTAGTAATTATAAATTGCCGTACGAACAACGTGTTTATTCTCAGCACGGAGAAGATGGTATCATTGAGCACTTGATAAGCAATATTAAAAATCCCACTGGTGTTTGTGTAGAAATGGGCTGGGGGCAAGACAGCAAAAAAGCACGTGACGGACTAGCAGTAAACTGTACTCAAAATCTTGTACAGCACAAAGGATATCAGTGTTTTGCATTTGATCTCAATGTCCAAAACAGCATCCCGGCCAATGTTACATTTTACAATGAATGTATTGATCCTGCCAACTGCGCCGAGTACCTGACTAGATTTCCATTGGATGTAGACTTCTTCAGTCTTGATATAGACAGTTTTGACTTTGAAATAATGCAAGGCCTACTAGAAAACAGTTTTCGACCAAAAGTCATTTGCGCAGAAATAAACAGGAATCTTGGATACGACTACGAATTTTCATATCCGTATGTAGCAGGCGCCAAGTATAATAAGCATGTGTTTCACGGTGTAAGTTTTAAAAAGTACAAAACTTACTTAAAGACACACGGGTACGAATTCTTTACACTAAATTCAAATGGTGTAAACATGTTTTTCTATCGTCCAGACGAATTGCATGTTGATCGGCTATCTGCTGCGACAATACAACAAGTAGACGAAGTTGCCAAAAAAGCACTCACACTTGCTGAGTTACACACAGAAATTAAGAACAATTCTTATTGGCAAAACATTACGGTTTGAAAAACTCCACATGTACATGTTTGCTTTTTCCTGATGCAAGAGAACAATATCCAGTATAACCTTTGCTTGTAACTAATTCTCTCAACGTGTCGACATCGTATCCGCTTTTGTGTACATCCCATACATCCAAAAAATTGCCCCGTTGATGTCCGTATATGTTGCGTTGTGCCCTGGCATCTTTGTCTAACCACTGCTGAACATGAACTCGCATGTTGGGAATCAACATTTCTACTCTGCCACTGGGTTTGAGAATATTGTGCCAAACCTCCAACAGATACTCACCTTGCTTAAATGTAAGGTGTTCAAAAAAGTGTCTAGAAAATATATCAGTTACTGTGTTGGATTCAACATGTTTATCTATATCCCAAGCAGGACATGCAAAGTCGACTCCTGGCACGTCTCTTATGTCACAAGTCATAAAGCCTTCTTTAGTAGGTGTTTCTCCGCATCCAAATTCTATTTTCATCTGTATATAATGGGCTTTAGATGAGCCCATGCCTCTCCACTTGCTAGTTCTTTGCTGTTCCACTGAGTGTATGCTATATCGTTACACCACTGTGTTCTGTCAATGTTGTAGTTTAAGTTTTCAATTTGCGATAACAAATGATGTGCCACAGGCCATGCCATGGATCCATTGTGTAATGCAAACACAGGAATTCCTTGAACCACTGCTTCTACAGCACTAAGACTGTTGTATGTCACTACACAGTATGCGTTGTCTAAATCAGCTTGCAAACTGCTGCCGCCTGATGAAGAATCTTGATCGTTGGCTGCCCAGTCGCTGATCGAAACATTTGTGTTTGCATTGGCTAACAGTGCCAAATGCCCGCGACCTTTTCTTCCACTTGGATGCTGGCGTATCACAATAGGGCGATCGGTATACAGTCGTATAGTGTCAATTACCTGCTGTACCCATACTGAAAATTTTACTTTGTTGAACTGAAGGTCAACTAGACTGCTGTCACCTGATTTTTGTCCCATAATAACAATGTTATCTCCGGGACTGCGCCAATCTTTAAGTTGTATACCAGTTGCCGCTTGAAATTTATTCCAGCGGTCAGACGGCGAATTTTCGTTGCCACATATGCCTTGTGTCCACAAATAACTATACCAACCAAGTCGTGTGTATCCGTGACTATGTGCGTACTGTCTAAAATTTGCACTTTCGTGTACTAAGAATGGTTTTGAACTTTGCAATATTTGTTCGTATGATCCTAATATTCCTTCTGTTGTAAATTTTGTTTTAATTTGGTTGGTTTGCAAAAACACATCAGCTTGTTGTGCAACAGGATTGTTAATAGAATCAACCAGCGCATAGTCATCACCTGACACAAGCATTCCTGTGACTATAGATTTTACTCCTTTGACACTGCCGCGTATGCTTGCAATTTTCATACATAAGTCCTGATGTGATGCCACGCTTCTCCAGACATGATTTCTTTTTGGCTCCAGTGACACATGGCAATCCGTTCTAGCCATGCTTGACGATCTGGCATAGCAGGATTTTCTATTAGTCTAAAATCTGTATTGGCAACCTGAGCTGCTTGACTTTTTTCTGGGTCAGTGACAAATATTGGATACCCTTCAATCACAGATCCCACAGTGGGACTAGAATTGTGATTTACTACAGCCCAGCAATCTTTGAGATCGTCTAATAACGTAGATCCTGGTTCTGAAATTTTTACATTACGCATGTGACTGACGTCACCAATATGTTGTCTTGCTGATTTATCACCGGGGTGGGGCCGCAATATAATAGGACGGCTTGTTGCTTGCTGTATTTTAGCAATAGTTTTGTTGGCCCATGCAACTATATCGTAAGTTCCCATACTCCATCCGCCGTTGCGTTGCAAGCAGACCAGTATATGATTACCGTTGCGTCGCCAATCTTTTAAAGCAATGCCGGTATTGCGACTTATAGATTGCCAGTGAGCAGAATCTGGATTGTCCCAAAAGTAATTTCCTGTACTTGGAAATACTCCATCAAAACTGTATCTAGAGTATTCGTTCTTCCCGCGGTAGTTGAACAAGTTGCTGTCTACTACCAGCAGTTTATTGTTGTTTCTCTTTTGAAAATCAAATACTTCTTTTCTAAATAAATTGTGTGCAGCTTGTTTGCCTGTAGCATGTGGCCATCCTTGTATAAATGCCACGTTGGCATTGACCAACTGAGGACGTGTGGCCAGCACTCCATGGTCACCTGCTGCTTGAACCCCGCCTACAAATCTTCTTAACAAATCCGACTTGTGTTGACTTTTTTTGCTGGGCGGAACAGACGACAAGTATGCTACAAATTTCATTTGATCTTTTCCCAAAAGTTTGTAGTAGCAAGACGAGAAGATTCCAGTGCACCTTCACGTGTCTTGACTTGATCAACTACGTCTTTCCAGTCTTGATCTCGCTTTAAAATCCAAGGAGCATATTTCATACTCAAAAATTTACTGCTCCAAGGTTCCACTACAATAACTATTTTTCCTAACAGCACACCCCAGTAAGCGCCGTGATAACTGTTGGTTAATATTATGTTGGCACTGCCTAATAATTCTATAGTTTGATCAATGTTGTTTCCAGAATTCACAAACCGAGGCATACTATCATTGCCAAAGTTTTTGATCAATTGTTTCTTGTGTTCATAGAATATAACATCATTTTTAATTGCATATTTTTTGTCCAGTGCTGGATGCATACAACTGGCACAAGGTACCCATGGTTGATTCTGATCCCAGTCTCGGATACCCACTTCGTCAAAGTTCATCAGCCAGTCTGGGTATAATATGTCGGCTTCACCGCGTTTGTCTACTGGGCCGTTGTGTCCTGCACCCCAAATATGTCTCGGCGCAGACACTGGTTTAATTTTATTCATGTACCGTTTAATAAAATTACGATGTGCAAATTGAAATTCTTCATGGGCTTTTTCGTTGGCCAGATCTCTTAGATTCCATTTATGTTTTTGTATGCTTGTTAACTGGTCTAAATCTGCCGATGGCAGCAATGATTGAATGGTATCTCCAAAAAATTCATTACCAATGAGTCCACCACCGCCAACAATCATTGGTAATCCACTGTTGTACTCTGTTTCTTTTATTCGCGTAATGTCAACCACTTGATATTCTTCTGGTTTAAGGAAGTATTGCAATGGGTTACTGGACAAATCGCCCACATTGTTTGGGTCGGCACGGTGTACAACAGTAAACTTTGTCTTAGTCATCAGTGGTCTTTTGTTGACAGTATTCTGTAAGCTCGCGCTCGTTGTGCCACACCTCTGCCATTGTGGTGTTGGCAAAGTCGGTAAAGCAAGGCGTACCCAACGTGTAGTGCAGCAGCTTGGCGCCTGCATTTTCTCCTAGTTCGTCCGGTAACCAGTTCCATTCCAATGGTAGTTCGCCGATACGGTTGTCATCCAACCAGGTAAAGCGATGCAACTCTGCACCGGTACTTTTTTCGATAAATTCTGGCGTCAACTGTTTATTTGGAAAGCTACCACAGTTCCACAAGATAACACTGCTCCAATTTTTGCGAGGATAGTCTTCATTTTTACTGCCAAGATACTTTACAGGCATTCTAGTTTTGTAATTGTGCTTGACTACCATAACATCTTTGAATGGATCACACATATCCCAGAGTTTAGTGATATCGTCTCTGACAATCATGTCACCGTCTAAGAAAATTGCCCAACCACTAAATCCCATAAGGTGTGGTACTAAGAATCGTGTGTAGATAAAGTGGTTAGACCCATCGTTGTGTGTTTCTTTGTAGTCGTTGAACAAGTTCAACGCCACTGGCACAATGGCAACCGGTCGACTAGCATGACGGATAATGCTGTTGACACAGGTGTGATAAGCAATTGCTTCTCTCGGGTCGTATCCAATGAAAATAGGAATAGGTAGTTTGGTGTTTGTGGTCATTTTGTTTATTTAATGTTTGTGCAATCAGCAATGATATAGCCACCGGCTTTTGTGTACTTGCAGTTGCTCCACTGAGTGGACAATAATGCAGCGATTGATTCTTGTGTAAACGATTGTCGCCATGCTGGCTTTGGCACAGCTCTTGCCAATACCATAATAATAAATCTATCAGCAAACGGGCTTATTGCCTGCACAAATGCTGCTGGATCTTTGATGTATTCTAATACTCCAAGAACAAGTCCTGCATCGTAGTGTTTGTCTAATGCAATGGTCTCAGTATCAAAGTCAATTTGAATGTCAGCAGTAGCACCACGATCCAATCCTATGTATTCGCGGAATGTTTGATAGTTCAATACACTTCGATCACCGCATCCAAAGTCAACCACACTGCAATCAGCAAGCTCAAATTGATCTAACAGTATATTGCGCTTTGCCCAAGTTGGTTCAGTCATCGAAGTATACTCCTTTCAAATGATTCCATGCAGTGCCGTCATTTAACTCGTTCATATTCCAGATCATATAAGCAGCGTTGTGCAACCATTGTGTACGGTCTATATCTAATATTGGATTGGACAGATCTTCAATTCTATTGCTTATGTCCCACACAACGCTTTCGTCACTGAGCGGAAAAGTAGGAATGCCCTCACAGGTACTTTCTACCAATGAGTTGCTGTTGTATCCTACAACAGCGCAGGCAGCATCAAAGTCTTTTTGCAATCCTTCGCCGCCTTCGTACACTGTACGCTGGTTCCATGTTTGGCTTAATGTTATATTTTTTCCTATAAACCGATTGAAGTTTATTTTCTTTGTTTTTAAATGCGGACGAATCATTATGGGTGCGTCTGAGTACAACTTGATTTGTTCTATAGTGTGTGCAATCCAGTCTTCGTATGAGTTGTACTTTTTGTACAAGCTGTTAAGAGTTGAATCTCCGGGCTTTTGTAAACATAATAAAACATGCCCGCTGCGCTGCTGCCATGGCTTAATTTCTATGTTTTGTAATTTCTGTATATGATTCCATCTATCTGCAGGACTGTTGGCATTGTTGAAGTTGCCACTTCTTAAGAAATGCCCCCACCCTAATCTATAATAGCATTTGTCCAGGTGACGCACTGAAAAACTGTTTTTTCTAAACAAATTTGATTCGCAAACAAGCACAGGCTTTCCTGAGTCATTTATAAAATCGTACTCGACCATACCTGCGGTCTTGCGCTTCTTTACGTTGATTTGAAAATAACAATCAGCATTGAATTTTTCTGGATCGTCAAAATTTAAGATTTTCCAGTTGGGTATTTTAAAATCAACTTGAAAAAATCTATTGATCAAGCCATTGAATGCCACAACACGGGTCATTTGCGTTCGATATCTTCTTCTACGCAGTTATTGCCGTATTGAATTTCGATCAGTCTAAGTGGCCGATCAGTTTCGTTGCACAACATATGCCATTCGTTTGTTTTGATAAAAGTATGCTGATGCGCTGTCATGTGACATTTCAAGTCGTGGTCGGTTGATTTGTCTAGTGTGTATACTGCACCTTCACCTTCGGCAACAAACCAAAACTCTGCACGGTGTTCATGCCGTTGCATACTTAAACAAGTCTTTGGAGCAACAGTGAGCTCTTTCAGTTTGACACTGGCACCAACTTCGTGCAACACACGATAGTATCCCCATGCTCGACTAGTTTTGGGTTTTTTCCATTCTTCCAGTATCCAACTGCTGCTGTTGGCTTTGTTGGTACCGCCCACACCAAACTCAAATGTCAACCGATCATCTTTGACACTCATTTCTGGAATATTTACATTGGTACGATCACCACCATTGGCAAACACCAGGTCGGCATCAGGATATAACTGTCTTACATTTTTAATAGCTTCTACAGCAGATCCGTCGTTGTCGTTGAACAGCACAACACCGTCTACTGGTTTGAGATTTTCTATAATGCTCACACGCTCTGTGACAGGCATAAACGACTTGCCTTTTTTTCGTTCAAGCCATTGGTCTGAATTGACGCCAACAACAAGGCGATCGCCCAACTCACGTGCTGCTTTAAGATATGCTATGTGCCCGGAATGCACAGGATCAAACCCACCGGTTACTATTACAATTTTCATAAAGATATTTACCGTTATATACACACATAAATATAGAATGACACTAACAATTGCCAACACAGAGCCGTTAGATTGTGCTTGTGTAATACACGGCAACGGGTACGATTGGATTTATGTGGATCGATTGTACAACATGTTGTGCAGGCATTTGACACGCCCATTTCGATTACATGTGTACACAGAAGCCCACAGACCAGTGCCAGGCCATATGATCAAGCATGCATTGCAAGACTGGGGATTTGTAGGACCTAAAAAGAGTTGGTGGTACAAACTACAATTGTTCAACACGCAACATCATACAGGTCCATTGTTGTATTTTGATCTAGATGTTGTTATTGTCAACAACATAGACTGGCTTTGGCAGTTGCCATTGCGACATTTTTGGACCATTAGAGATTTCAAGTATCTATGGAAATCAAATTGGACTGGTGCAAACTCCAGTGTCATGTGGTGGGACACAACACAATACAAACACATATGGGAAACTGTGGTGAAACAGGATATTAATTTTTTTGCTGCCAAGTATCGCGGAGATCAAGATTTTATATCAGATGTTATACCACCCGCACATCGTCGTTTTTTTCGCACAGAATGGATAAAAAGTTGGAGGTGGGAATGTTTAGACGGAGGATTCGACTTTCGACGTAGAAAATACTCGACACCAGGATTTGGAACAAAAATCAACAAAGACACTAGTATTTTAGTGTTTCACGGCAGCCCCAACCCCCATGAGACAACTGATCCGGTGATTGCAAATCATTGGCAGTAAAAAATTCTGATGTTAACAGGGTTTTTTGTGGTTGACGTATAATACGCCTTTTGCTATAATATGTACATAGAGCAACAAAAAAGGACCTAAAATGCAATACACGTTGATCACAAAAACGGGCAAAGTTATGCAATTTTACATCAAGTCTGTAGCAGACACTTACCAACTCAATTTAGGAGGTGTTGTTTTTACACAACAAGTACTCAGCACTGAAACAGTGGCCAACAACCCAGTTGACCAATAATTGCTCTTTTGCTATAATATACACATAGACAGCAATAACTAGGAGTTAAAATTGAACGCAATTTGTATCAAAAACGGTGTTTACCGCAATCGTCCTGTTAACAACATCAACTTTGCCCTTGTAAAAGGCTACACTACTGGAGCAAAAGGCAACTACGTAACTGTAGATTCAGATGGTTACTTTGGCCCAGAGTTTAAAACTGTTCGCATTCGGGTAAATGCAATTGAAGATTTTGAATACATCAACGGAGAAAATATGGAGCAACAATCAGCACCCGCTGTTCCTGTGGTAAAAGAAACTGACGAAGAAGCAATCAACCGCATCCGCGAGCGTTTTGACATTTTGACTCAAATGACAAAGGCAACAGTAAGCGGCGACATTCGTGCTATGATTGTGAGTGGCCCTCCCGGCGTAGGCAAGAGCTTTGGAGTAGAACAAGAAATTGAAAAGTCTTGTTTGTTTGACAAATTGGCAGGCAAGCGACTTCGTGCAGAAGTTGTCAAAGGCAGTGCTACTCCAATCGGACTGTATCAAACACTTTACAAATTCTCCGACGCCAACTGTGTTGTGGTGTTTGATGACTGCGACAGCATTTTGTTAGATGACGTTGCTCTTAACTTGCTCAAAGGTGCATTGGACTCCGGCAAGAAACGTGTTATTTCGTGGTTGAGTGAAAGCAGTGCTCTGCGTCGCGAAGGCATTCCAGAGCGTTTTGAGTTCAAAGGTAGTGTGATTTTTATCACCAACTTGAAGTTTGACAAGATGAAGTCACAAAAACTCAAAGATCACTTGGATGCATTGCAAAGTCGTTGTCACTACTTGGATTTGACACTGGACACAATGCGTGACAAGATTTTGCGTATTCAGCAAATTGCCAAAGACGGCGTGTTGTTTTCAGATTATGATTTTGATGCAGTGGCACAAGACGAGATTATTGAGTTTATGGACACAAATCAAAATCGTTTGCGTGAGGTGAGCTTGCGTATGGCATTGAAGATTGCAGACTTGCGCAAACTGAGTGCCACCAATTGGATGAGATTAGCAGAAACAACTTGTATGAAAGTTGCTTGAACAATTTAACTCCAGGGTAGACAATCTACTCTTTTGAGCAGGTATTAGTAAAATAATACCTGCTTTTTTTGACTTTGCTGTTTAAATAATATATAATGTAGAATGGACATGTACATCGAGCTTGATAAAAATCTAACTTTGCAATTTCGCCTTTTAGGCTCCCCACTAACTGAGTTATGGCTGGAAAGAATGAATCAGCGAGATCAATATCCGCTCGACCATCCAGATAGATTTTACGGGTTTGATTCGCTAGATACCGAAGCGTCTCGTGCTACAAAAATGATAGTTGATTGTATAGACACAATCAATTTACATCAACACATTATTACAAAACCATTTACAACACTATATGACCAAGAATGCTTAAATTATCTACACAATATATTTGAAAAATATCACGGTCTGTTAGACAAACAAGATACTGATTATTGGATTAATGCTCCGGATGCTGTTAAAAAGGCCCTTGCAGAATTAAATTTAGCAGTTCATAGATGCGAATCAGTGCATAAAGGAGCAGACCCTAGATTTGTTTGCACTTGGTTTGGATTACCAAAAACTAAAAGACTACCTGTTGGCATAATAGAAAAATATGGAACATTAAAATCAACATTCGGAACTGTGTATTTAAACTATGTTGAAATTGGAAAGACATTAGCAGACCTAGCACACGATAATGATAACTATATTGCCGACGATGCATTTAAACCATTTAATTTTTATAGCGCAGATTTTGTTGTAAGATTTAATATATCAGACCAACAAACATCTAAGCAGTTAGTAGAAATGGAAAAATACTTTAACGAACATAACGACTTTTTTCAAAGTAGAGGTTACAATACATTTAATCATGAAAAATTAATGCCATATCATTTACCGGTAGCCGAATTAGTTGAAACAATGCCGCAAGAACAATTACTCAAAGAAATACAACAACAACAATATATCAATAAAGTATATTTTAAATGAAAAAAGCCACAATTGTAATACGAGACGAAGTCAATATCAAAATTGAAGGGCTTGAACTGGATGCACGCCGTGCATTAACTAATGCTTTTAAATATGATGTGCCCGGTGCTCGATACTTGCCCGCGGTTCGTTTGGGACGATGGGACGGCAAGGTTAGTTACTTTCAATTGGGTGGCAGTACCTATGTAAATCTGTTGCCAGAGATTGTGCCTATACTGGAAAAGTTCAATTACGATATTGAGCTAGATGATCAGCGTACATACTCGACCACATTTGAATTTGACCATATCAAAGAAGACTCATTCGCTCACAAGGTATGGCCCAAAACACATCCCATGGCAGGACAACCTGTGGTGTTGCGTGACTACCAAGTGGAGATTATCAATGCGTTTCTTTGCAACCCACAATGCATACAAGAAGTGGCAACAGGTGCTGGCAAGACACTGATGACAGCAGCACTGAGTTTGAGCATTGAACCGTATGGTCGCAGTATTGTTATTGTGCCCAACAAGAGTTTGGTTGGCCAAACAGAAGCAGACTATGTCAACTTGGGGCTAGATGTGGGTGTTTACTTTGGAGACCGTAAAGAATTTGGACGTACACATACAATATGCACATGGCAAAGTTTAAATGTGCTGATGAAGAATACCAAGAGTGGTGTAGCAGAGTGTACCATACAAGACTTCATTGAAGATGTTGTTTGTGTAATGGTTGACGAGTGTTTTGATGGCAATGCTCGAGTATTGACCCCCGACGGGTATGTTCTTATAAAAGATATTAAAGTAGGTGACACAATAGTTAATTTTTCCGAAGAAACGCAAGAATTTAAAACAGATACTGTTGTGAAACACCATAAAAATTTAACAAATTCTGCCAGTGAAAAAATGTATGAATTAGAGTTTGATACCGGTGTAAAAATACAAGTCACTGGTAATCATAAATTTCTCACAACTCAAGGATGGTGCCGGGCCGATGAACTAACCGAACATCATAATATTTTGAATAAAACATAAATACACATAACTAATGCAGAGGTATTTATGAAAATTACATATGATGAATGGATAATCAAATTAAACATAGCACTGAAGCTTGCCGGGCAGACGGCACGAGTAGTAGAGTTTGGACAACAAACATTGACCTTATCAAACAACACAATACTATTGGATAACCAGTTTATTCGATTTAAAAAAAGAATACTAAATTCTAAAACAAGTTTGTGGGTTAACAATATAGATAACTTATTAGCAGGGACTGTAACTGAGCAAGAAATTAAATCACAGCTTAGCCGACTCGGCGGACTTGCAGTTCAACAGCAATATCCAGGATTAACAAGAGCAAATTTAAATACAGGTGTTTCGTGGAACGCCGGTACAAAGGGTCAAAAAATAGGAACCATGCCCCCTTGCACACAAGAGGTCAAAGATAAAATTAGTTTAAAAAACAGTGGGTCTGGCAATGGCATGTACGGAATCAGGATGTCAGCAGCCGGCAAAGAATATCGTTCACAGTTAATAAAAGACCGAATACTAGCAGGAACATTTACACCTAACTCAAACAACCGAAATTCTCATTGGGAATCAATCCTTGATAATAAAAAATTTAGATCTAGTTGGGAGGCATTGTATCAATATTTCAGTCCTACTGCCGAGTATGAAAAACTAAGAATCAGGTATAATTACCAAAATTCAGAATACATTTATATTGTGGATTTTGTTGATCATATTCAAAAATATGTTGTTGAAGTAAAACCAATTGAACTATGTACTGGTAATAAGTTCAATGCCAAAATGGTTGCATTAGAAAAGTGGGCACTGCAAAATGGATACAGAGTTATCTTAGTAACAAAAGAATGGTTTCTTGATCGTACAGAACAAATTGATTATAATAGATTTGATATAAACACAGCAACAAAAATCAAAGGTATATATGCGACTAGTAAAAAGAACTGAAATCAGCAAACCCGCTAAAGTATATAATTTACATATAGAAAATAACCACAACTATGTGGTTGATGGAGCAGTAGTGGCCAATTGTCACATGGCCAAAGCTGATGCACTCAAAACACTGTTAACCGGCATCATGGCAAGAGTGCCAATTCGTTGGGGGTTGACCGGAACTGTGCCCAAAGAGCCATTTGAGTTTCAAGCATTGAAATGCAGTTTGGGCCCTGTTATCAATCAACTAAGTGCAAGCGAATTGCAAGATCGCGGAGTGTTGGCACAATGTCATGTGAATATTGTACAGTTGGTTGATCATGCTGAGTTTTCAAATTATCAAAGCGAGTTGAAGTTTTTGTTAGAAGAACCAGACCGATTGACTGCTATTGCCAACTTGGTAAAGCATGTCAATGACACTGGCAACACATTGGTATTGGTAGACCGTGTAGCAGCGGGTCACGCCTTGGTCGAACGCCTGGGCGACCGAGCGGTATTTGTATCAGGCGCAACCAAAGCAGGAGCAAGACAAGATGAATATGATGAAATTGCAACAAGTACTGGGAAGATTATTGTGGCGACTTATGGTGTGGCCGCTGTGGGTATTAATATTCCTAGGATTTTTAATCTGGTTCTTCTGGAACCCGGCAAGAGCTTTGTGCGCGTTATCCAATCTATTGGACGTGGTATTAGGAAAGCAGAAGACAAAGACCACGTACAAATCTGGGATGTGACTAGCACTTGTAAGTTTGCCAAACGACACTTGACCAAGAGAAAAGTATTTTACAGGGAGGCTAAATATAACTTCACCCAGGAGAAATTGGAATGGAAGTAACCAAGCCCAGGCTATTGATAGTAGGCGACAGTTATTTTCATAAAGATCCCAAGTTTCCGGATCAGCATTGGTCTGAAATGCTGCCGGATTATGAAATAGATAATCGTGCATTTCCTGGAAATTCAACTGGCATGATACTACATGAACTGATCAGCGGTTTAACACTCGGCCCTGCGGCCGTGGTCATTGGCTTCACTGGCACTGATAGAATTGAGTTCAAAAACACCAGCCCCTACATCAATAGGGAGTGGATAACAAGTGCATTATCTCATGTACTGGACAAGGATCAGAAATTGCTAATAACACTTTACCAGTCATTAACTGACCCAGCATGGAATATTGCCGGCACATGTTGGCAAATTGTTGGTGCATTGCATACTCTAAAGAGTTTGAATATTCCATTTGTATACTCATTGAGCATATTTGAATGTATGCTCAAGGATCACGACAATATCGAACAGTCCCGTATGTCACGCATTGTTGATCAATTTTCTCAATTTGACAAACATAAAATTGATTTTAATTTAGCAAAATATCCTCTTGAGCTGCAAACAAGCTCGCCACTGTTCCATGTGCCTGACCCTAGCTGGCAACAAAAATTTGCTGCTGAAGTAACAACAAAATTAAAAACAATTGACACACCGTTGGTTGACCTGCTATAATAACAACATGCGTATATTAACATTAGATAAAAACGAACCATTTGACCTTGACCATCTTCCAGAAGAAGTAGATGATATGAGATTTGCTATCTTCGACAATAGCGATCCCAAAGATCCTGACTATCATTATATTCCTTTGATCTTTCTTGAAAGTTTTAATGCGCCTGCATTGGTATTAAAAATTGGCGAACACAAACTACGTATGCCAATGGACTGGCAAATTCTTATCGGCGAACCAGAAATAGGTGATCTCGAAGTGTTGCCGTTGACCAGTATCAACGATCGCGGATTCAAAGTATTTCAGTTTAACCCATTGAGCAGTTTCCGTCCCAGCTTCCCGGACATTGAAATTGTAGATGTGTATCACGAAGTTGCTTGGTATGCTCCCAAGTTAAAGAACGGACAAATGCTGTGTGTTCCTATCTCCGACGGCCCAAAGCCGGATTGTGTATACTTTGTAAAAGATATAAGTCGTAACTGTGAAATTGTCGACTATTCACGTGCTTGGTAATGAGCGACAAGTTGAACATTATCAACGAGATGCGACAGCTTGATCGCAAGAACCGCGGCTTCTATCAAGAGCTGACCGAAGAAGAACGCAAGAAATTCTCAACATTTCTAATGGTGCGATGGGCCAGTTCTGTAGAAGGATCACCGGAACTACAACAGTTTTATCTTATTGCCACAAATGAAAGGCTCAACAAGCATTTCTTTACACTCAGCAAGCATCCAGAATTGCAATGGCTGTGTGCTACCACTGTGAGTCCGGACATGGGCACTCCTAGGCATACTTGGATTGCTCCAAAGAAAAAAGAACCTGGTGCCAGCAGTATACGCAAGCAGTTGTCAGAACTGTATCCGCATATGAAGGATGATGACATTGCTGTGTTGGCGTCAATGACAACCAAAAAAGAAATTGACGAACACCACAAGTTAATGGGCCAAGAAAAGAAAAAATGAAGTACACTTGCCAGTTTTGTAAAAAAGATTTTGTTAGAGAAACAAGTCTCACTGTGCACAGTTGCGAGCCACGTAGACGCAGACATGAACGTTCGGAACGTGGGGTAGAACTGGGGTTTCAAGCATACATCAAATTTTATGAAATGACGCAGGGCAGTGCCAAATTAAAAACCTATGATGATTTTTGTGAAAGTCCTTATTACAAGGCTTTTGTCAAGTTTGGACGTTACTGTGTGAGCATACGTGCTATAAATCCTGCAAGGTTTATGGAATGGGTACTGAAACAAAACAAAAAAATTGACAACTGGTGCAGCGATACAGTCTATACAGAGTACCTGGCATTTTATTTGCGTGTAGAAAATGTAGATGATGCATTGACAAGAGCAATAGAGTTTGGTATTGATTGGAGTGAAAAGACAGGCAATCCACAACATGATTGTTTACGCTATGGTGGTACCAACGCAATGGTTTATGCTGTCACAGCAGGACGTATCAGTCCGTGGATAATATTCAACAGTGAGTCTGGTCAACATTTTTTAAGCGAGTTAAACAAGGAACAGATTGCATTGGTGTATCCTTATATAGATGTTGATCATTGGCAAAAACGATTCCAGGACTATCCTGCTGATCAAGAATATGCCAAGGATATTTTGAAACAGGCAGGTTGGTAATGAGCGCAGATATCGACATTGACTTTGCTGATCGCAATCAGTTGCTTGAATTGATTCAGCACACACCAGCACGTCAATCACATCAAGGGCAAGTGCGTCGACACAATTCTGGAATCTATGTAACAGATATTCCGCACGATCCAGTTAACCAATGTGCTGCCATTGACTACAAAGCCGCAGAAGAATTGGGATACTTTAAAATTGACTTGTTGAACATGAGCGTGTATCAGTTGATTACCGGTCCTGAGCACTATACCACATCACTGGCACAAGAACCTGATTGGGCCAAACTATGGACTGATACAGAGTGGGCTCAACAGTTGGTACATGTTGGCAACTATACAGACTTGTTAAAAGAGATGCGGCCAGATAGTATTCCGCGAATGGCAGCATTTATCAGTATCATTCGTCCAGGCAAAGCACACTTGCAAAGACAGCCGTGGGATGTGGTGTTTGAAACAGTATGGGATGGTGACGAATCTCAGGGGTACACATTCAAAAAGTCACACAGCCTAAGTTATGCAATGCTGGTAGCATTACATATGAACTTGCTTACTCCATCCGACGAACAAGTGTAATAGATTTTCGTTTGCTTTTCTTAAGAATAATATCAGCAAGGCTACACACAGGCCCGTGCAATATTTCTAAATCTTTGTTGATAAATGTGCGCAAGCAAGGCTTGAATATTGCCCAGTCTTTTTTTAGAAAAATATTTATGGGAATACTGCGATTGCTTTCCCACCACCATACATTGGCCAACTCCAAAAATTGTTGTTTCATTGATGGATCGTGAATACTTCCAAAGTCGTATATGGTGGTAACAAGAGTATCTTGATTTTGAACTATGCCCACGTATTCCGTTGATGCATACACACACAACGTGATAAAAGGATATTGTTCGCTTAGTTTACTAAAGATATCATTGCCCATCTGGATATTTATACCTTACAGTATTGGACAGTATTAAAGCGCCTGTCCGGGTTGTCAAGCTCGCTAAATACTTCATATGTATTCAACCACTGCCTATCTTTACCAGCAAGTAATTAGAGTTTTAACTCCTGACACCAGTGGTGCTTATTTCAATCTGAGGTACGATCCTGTGTATGCTAAAAAACTAACAATCAACAAAGGTGTTGACAACGTGGTGTTGTTTGAGTTTATCAATCAAGACGAAAAACCTGTGAATATCACGGGCAGCACACTGACATTTAGAATGGTCAGCCAAAATGGCAATGCATTGCTAGCACAAAAAGAAATGACAATTATCAATGCTGCATATGGCCGCGCCAAAGTAACATTAACACCGGCCGATCTTGATGCCATCGAAGCACAACCAGCAGGCTATAGTATTATGCGAGCCAGCGGCAACTTGATAGAAGCAGTGTTTACTGATGCCCAAGCAGGCGCCCGTGCCCCGGCTGATATTGTAGACAGCATTTATCCAGCGTTTGTTCCCAGTACTGAACTGACAATACCAACTGTGAACTTGTCAGCTCAAACCAGTTATGGTGACAGCAGTGGATCACAATATCCAGATTGGGCACGCCAAACTGGTCAGGCCATTGGGTCAACTACTCCTTACCAATCAACCGAATACTTCAGTAGCCAAATTGAGCCACGCGGCCCTGTTACTAGCATACAACTGGATTTGATTGGATACACAGGCACAATCAAAGCACAAGCAGCAGAAACATACCAGAGTATTTGGTACAATGTAACACCATCTACACAATACTTGAACACAACCAAAACTATCCATATGACAGTGGTTGGGTGGCATCCGCTGCTTCGTTTGTGTTTCAACAACAGTGTGACCACTACTGGCACAAATGGAACAAATTTTGGAATAGCTGCCACAGCTAATGCTGTAGTAACTGACGGTGTTGTTACCAGTGTATCCGTCACCAGCGCCGGTTCTGGGTACCAAGCACCTCCGTTGATTACCTTTGTTGGTGATGGTGCAGGCGCAACAGCAACCTCAACAATTGGTAGTTCTGGTGAAGTAACAGGACTTACACTGACATCGGGTGGTTCTGGATATCGCCCAAATCCATACAATATGCTGTCAGTTGGTGTGATAATATCCACTGGGCATGTGGAATATATAAAATATCGTTAATTTGTTTTAACTGTTATTTGATAAATAGGTGTATGAAATACATCTATATTATTACATCACCATCCGGCAAACAATACGTTGGCAAAAGCACTATTGACCCAACTCAAAAGTCTATACTTTATCAATCAGCCGCAAAATATTTTCTAAACATAAAGCGGCCTGTCCTTGAAGCCATTCGAAAATATGGGTGGGTTAACATGAAATTTAAGATTATAGAACAAAATATTAACTGGTCTTCGGATGAGTTAAACGAAAGAGAAAAATACTGGATACACAAATATAAAACGTTACAAACTGGTTATAATGTAACTGCAGGCGGCGATGGCCATGATTCAGACTCTGCAAAACTATTTTGGCAAAATGTATCAACTGAGTGGAAAGAAAAACGGGCATTAAATTGCAGTATTGGTCAAAAACGAAGATATAATAATTCTAAAGACTCTACTGAAACAAAAAAACGCAAAAGCGATTCACATAAAGGAACTTATAAAATAACGTCACCGGATGGCAAAGAATGGACAACTAATTTAGGGCTCAAAGAATTTGCCGAATTACATAAAAATGAAATAAAAATAACGTATTGGGGCTTGTTCTCGGCGTATAGAAAATGTTATAATAATGCACAACCGTTAGTTAAAAGAAAAAATGAAAATTTGTGGAAAGTAATACGCATTGATCGACATCCTCTCATATTGGAAAACAGGAAGAAAAACTAAACTAAGCCCATCGGGCTGGATCTCCGGCAATGCACCTTGTTGCGCTCACAACGGCAACACTCCTGATCGCCGAGGCAGAGGTGGTATTAAATTGTCTGACCAGGGCTGGAGTTATTCGTGTTTCAACTGCGGATACACTGCAAGTTTTATTCTTGGCCGCAACATTGGATTCAAAGCACGTAGATTGCTTGAATGGATAGGCGTTTCGGAAAACGATATCAATCAAATAAATCTCGAAAGCATGCGCCATCGCAGTATGGAAGGTATGTTGGAAGATCGGCAACGCGAGTGGAACAATACAAAACCGATTGAATTCAAAGAAGCAGAACTTCCAGAGTTTTCAGATTTTGTAACACCGGATAGTCCTGCGGAATGGGCATACTTGCGAAACAGATGCGTTCCTGAAGACTATCCGTTGATGGTGGCAGCCACCAGTAGAAGCGGCGTTGTTATTCCGTTTACATACAACAATCAAGTAGTGGGCAGTACAATACGATTCTTGGATGACCGAAATCCACGTTACATCAACGACATGCAACAGGGGTACGTGTTTGGCATGGATCTACAACAGGCTGACTGGCAACATGTGATCGTGACAGAAGGCATATTTGATGCGCTGTGTATCAGTGGATTGGCTGTTATGCACAATCAAATAAGTGACGAGCAAGCAAGATTGATACGCAGCTTAGGTCGTGACGTTACTGTGGTGCCAGATCAAGATCAAGCTGGGCTTGCACTGATAGACCGTGCGGTAGAGTTGGGGTGGGCGGTGAGTATACCTGAGTGGCCAAGCACAGTGAAAGACATCAACGACGCTGTGAAACTGTGGGGAAAGTTGCCAACGTTGCTAACTATTATGCAATCAAGAGAAACAAGCAAGATAAAAATTGAGTTGAAGAAACGTCAACTCGAAAAGAAAATTAACAGACCGAGAGAAATAGATGCTTAAAGAATACGGATTAGATGTACAACGATTGTTTTTAGAAATGATGCTGGAAGATGCTTCCAGCTATGTGCGTGTACAAAACATTTATAACCCTGAGAACTTTGACAAAAGTATCAGGTCAGCAGCAGAGTTTATCAAAGAACACTCTGAAAAACACAAAACAATGCCAGATCGTGCACAGATTTCAGCCACTACCGGAATCAGGCTACAAGCAGTTCCGGATCTAAATGAAGGACACTATGAATGGTTCATGACTGAGTTCGAAGCGTTTACTAGACGTCAAGAACTTGAACGTGCTATTTTAAAAAGTGCTGACTTGTTGGAAAAAGGCGACTATGATCCAGTTGAGAAACTGATCAAAGATGCTGTACAGATCAGCTTGACAAAGGACATGGGCACAGATTACTTTGCTGATCCCAGTGCTCGTATCAACAAATACTTCAACTCAGGTGGACAAGTGAGCACAGGTTGGCCACAAGTGGATCGGTTGTTGTATGGTGGATTTAGTCGCGGCGAACTAAACATCTTTGCTGGTGGATCCGGATCAGGCAAAAGTTTGGTAATGATGAATATTGCACTGAACTGGTTGCAACAAGGACTCAGCGGGGTATATATCAGTCTTGAATTGAGTGAAGAACTCACAAGTTTGAGAACTGATGCAATGTTGACCAACATGAGTACCAAAGATATTCGTAAGGATATCGACACTGCTACCATGAAAGTCAAAGTTGTTGGCAAGAAGTTTGGACAGTATCGTGTCAAGGCATTGCCGGCACAGAGTAATATCAATGACATTCGTTCGTATATCAAAGAAGTACAAATACAAACCAATATCAAAGTAGACTTTATCATGTGTGATTATTTGGACTTGCTGATGCCAGTTAGTGCCAAAGTCAGTCCCAACGACTTGTTTGTCAAAGACAAGTATGTGAGTGAAGAACTACGTAACTTGGCAAAAGAATTGAATGTGCTGTTTGTTACTGCATCGCAGTTGAATCGCAGTGCTGTTGAGGAAATTGAATTTGATCACAGTCACATCAGTGGTGGTATCAGTAAGATCAACACAGCAGACAACGTGTTTGGTATCTTTACAAGTAGGGCAATGAAAGAACGCGGCAAGTATCAAATTCAATGTATGAAAAGTCGCAGTAGTACAGGTGTTGGACAAAAGGTTGATCTAGAGTACAACATTGATACTATGCGCATTACTGATGAAGGCGGAGACGAAGGCGGATACCACCGTCCGCAGAGCTCTATCATGGAATCAATCAAAGCAAAAAGCAAAGTTACTGATGGTGAATCAGACTTTGGCAGTAATAAAAC
>Ga0209702_10001382_pt1 | contig 46732 bp, 40 predicted proteins | sample FRY01_FD_187210 | JGI IMG/M metagenome (GOLD analysis project Ga0209702, IMG submission 187210) | Freshwater microbial communities from Lake Fryxell liftoff mats and glacier meltwater in Antarctica - FRY-01 (SPAdes) (version 2) | ecosystem: Environmental > Aquatic > Freshwater > Ice > Glacier... | reverse complement strand
TCTGAAGTAACCTCTGAAGTAACCTCTGAAGGAGCCTCTGAAGGAACCTCTGAAGGAACCTCTGAAGGAACCTCTGAAGGAACCTCTGAAGGAAAATCTGAAGGAACCTCTGAAGGAACCTCTGAAGGAACCTCTGAAGGAACCTCTGAAGGAACCTCTGAAGAAACCTCTGAAGAAACCTCTGAAGAAACCTCTGAAGTATAATAAGGATTCTAGTCAATCTGCTTATAGAAAGGCTGTCGGTTTTCGACAGCCTTTTTTTTTCTAATAATCTGATAATTATAGTACTTAAGCATAATTCCCAATCCTATTTTGAGCTTACTCACAATGATTATTTATAAATTCCCTCTTAGTCTTGATATGATTCAGGATTGTGACCTTTATATTTGTGCATAATCGAATGAGACCAAAAACGCTAATTGACAGTAAACAACTGAATCTAATCATCGACAGGCTTTGTTATCAGCTTATCGAAGAGCATGATGATTTCAGTAATACTTCACTTATTGGCATTCAACCCAGAGGGATAGATCTCAGTATGCGTATTGCTGATCGCTTAAAATCCATTACCGGAAATAATACCTTGGAACACGGCAATTTGGACATCACATTTTATCGCGACGATTTCAGAAGGAGAGAAGAGCCATTGAGAGCTAGTGAAACACAAATTGAATTTAGTCTCGAAGATCGAAGAGTTGTGCTCATTGATGATGTGCTTTACACCGGCAGAACAATTAGAGCAGCAATGGATGCTTTGTTAGCCTTTGGCAGACCCCGTTCGGTTGAATTGCTCATTCTGATTGACAGAAGATTTAGCCGACAATTGCCTGTAGAAGCTAATTATACAGGTGCTCAAGTAGATTCACTGGCATCGCAAAGGGTAAAAGTGCAATGGGGAAACAAAGCCGGAGAAGAGAAAGTGCTCCTATATTCAACGGAAGAAGCAAATGAGTAAACTCAGCGTAAAACATCTTCTAGGCATTAAGGATCTCAGCACTGAAGACATTAGGCTGATTTTTGAAACGGCCGATAACTTTAAAGATGTTATCAATCGCCCTATAAAAAAAGTGCCTTCTTTAAGGGACATCACCGTTGCTAATATGTTTTTCGAGAATTCAACGAGGACTAAGCTTTCGTTTGAACTGGCGGAGAAACGACTTTCGGCTGATGTAATCAATTTTTCTTCTTCAGGTTCATCTGTCAAAAAAGGAGAAACACTCATTGACACGGTTAATAATATCCTCGCTATGAAAGTGGATATGGTGGTTATGAGGCATCCTGATCCGGGAGCAGCCATTTTTCTTTCTAAACATGTGAAGGCAACAATAATAAATGCCGGCGACGGTACACACGAACATCCAACCCAAGCCTTACTCGACGCCTTCTCTATTCGCGAAAAATTAGGCGATATTAAAGGAAAGAAAATAGTAATTGTGGGTGATATCAAGCACTCTAGGGTGGCTTTGTCGAATATATTTTGTCTCAAAAAGCTCGGCGCGGAAGTAATGGTATGCGGACCGAGTACTTTGATACCTAAGTATATCGAAAAATTGGGGGTTATTGTGAGTCATTCCCTTATTGATGCGCTTGAATGGGCAGACGTGGCCAACATGTTGAGAATCCAATTGGAGCGACAAGGAAACGATGGTGATGTGAGGTATTTTCCTTCATTGCGAGAATACACCATGCAATACGGATTGAATTTGGAGATGTTAAACAGTGTGAAAAATCCTCCCATTATTATGCATCCCGGCCCTATTAACCGAGGAGTAGAAATTACCTCCGAAGTGGCTGATGATCCGAGAGCTATAATCCTTGATCAAGTAGAAAATGGGGTAGCTGTGAGAATGGCTGTGTTGTATCTTTTAGCAGGAAATATAAAACGAAACTAATTTTTTTATATATTTGAAAGTGGCTTAATATACCTGCAAATGAAATTTGAAATAGAGCACAAAGATAAAACGGTGATTCTCAGGACAAACGTTGAAAAGCTTGATGCGCTTCACGCTCCTGAATTGAAATCGGAATTCGTTATCCTTAACAAGGAAGGGCACAAGAATATTATTCTTGACCTTTCTTCTACCCGCTACTGTGATTCTTCAGGATTATCTGCTGTTTTAGTAGCTAACCGACTTTGTCGTGATAGCGAGGGCTCCTTTGTAATCTGTGGATTGCAAGAAGCAGTGGCTAAACTGATTAGAATATCTCAGTTAGATAAAGTGCTTAAAATCACTCCAACTTTGAACGAAGCTGTTGACTTAGTATATATGGACGAAGTTGAACGCGATATAGACAGATCATAACAATAATAACATTTATGAAGAAATCCTTACTTTCCATTTCAATATTTGCATTAACTCTTTCTGCTTCTGCGCAGTGTGATGTTAATGGTCATGATTTTGGTGATGCACCTTACGGCGTTTCACCTGATGCTACTCTGGGCGAAACATTTATAGATGGCCTACTGGATCAAGCTTACGAAGATGTTTTATATCTTAAAATCCCTACTGATGCGGGGGATATCATCGAAGGTTTTGAAGGTGCTCCTGTAGATTCTGTCGAAATCGTGGCAGTTACGATAACATTGAACGGTGTTTTGATGCAATTAACTGATATGGGCCTGAATTATGAGTGTAATAATGGCGGATTTTCAGATTCTCCTTGCACTTATTATGGAGGAACGAGCGGATGTGCCAGAATTATTGGCACGCCTACAATGTCCGGTACTTTTGAGCTGACTGTAAGCGTATTGGGTTGGACTACCATTTTCGGAAATGCTCAAAACCAAAGCATTGTTTATGATCAATATACATTGTATATTGAAGATCCGGATGGAGTTGAACCTGTTGCTTCATACAATTTCCAAGTTGAACAAAACACACCGAATCCATTTTCAAAATCAACAGAAATTCGTTTGTGGCTCGAAAATGCTACACCTATTAACTACGAAGTAATGAATCTTCTTGGTGAAGTAGTTCGCAAAGATCGTATCATCGGCAGCAAAGGAAAAAACACCATCCGCTTGAATGGTGAAGATTTGAATCCCGGTATTTATTTATACTCTGTAGAAGTAAATGGCAAACGAGTTACCAAAAGAATGATGATTAATCATTGATTTTGAAATAATATTAAGAAGCCGTCTTGCAAATGCAGGGCGGCTTTTTGTTTTTAATACTTCATTCTTTTTTTATCACCTTTGACAATTAGTTTGGCCCGTTTATATTGAAATTTGAACTCACCATATTAGGGAGTGGAGCAGCAGCTCCCACATTGCGCAGAAATCCAACTGCACAAGTGCTTGACATGCACGATAAATTCTTCCTTATTGATTGTTCCGAGGGAACCCAAAGTCAACTCAGAAAAGCAAGAATTAAATTTCAACGAATCAATCAAATTTTCATCTCCCATTTACACGGTGATCACTACCTTGGATTACCCGGTTTAGTGTCATCCATGCATTTACTAGGAAGAAGCGCTCCACTTGATATTTATGCTTCTCCTGAGCTTGAAGAATTGATGAAACTCAATCTCAAAATATCAGAAACTTACCTCAATTTCGAACTCCGATTTCATCATCTCGAAAAAAATCAGACAGGCCTTATTTTTGAAGATAACTCTTTGGAGATTTATACTTTTCCACTCAAGCACAGAATAGCTTGCCATGGATTTGTTTTCAAAGAAAAAAGACGTCAACCTAAAATTTCTAAAGACAGTATTATGCGCTACCGACTTAGTGTGGAGCAAATTAAACTGGCTAAGGAACTTAAGGATATTCCGCTCAATGATGGCACAATACTTCCATTTTTAGAAGTGGCAACTCCTGGGCCTGAGCCTAGAATTTATGCCTATTGTTCAGACACCATTTACGATCCTGCTATTATTCCGCACATTCAGGGAGCAAACTTACTCTATCACGAATCCACTTTTTTAAATGAACATGCCTTAAGGGCTAAAGCTACTTTTCATACCACAGCATCACAAGCGGCTATGATAGCCAACGAAGCAGGGGTAAGGGAATTGTTGCTAGGGCATTTTTCAAGTCGTTATACCAACGTTGCGCCCTTTATGGAGGAGGCTAAGGTAAATTTCCCAAACGTTTCTTTAGCTGACGATTTGCTCATTGTTAATATTCCGTATGTAAATTTCTGATTTCTATTTGCAGGCTATTCTTTTCAGACCTATCTTTGTTATTTAGAATCAATTCAGATAAGGGGGAATTTGAAAGGGCATATTAATCTGATTATAGCCGATAGTAACCAGCTCATTCGCTTTGGATTGCGCGCAGTGTTTAAGTCTATGGATGGCTTTTCAATTGTTGCGGAAGTGTCCAATCAGGATGAGCTGTCAGACTGCCTGAAATCATTTGAAGCTAATGTAGTTTTAATAGATTTTGCTTCTTTTGGTTTCAGCGTTGATTGCATACCAGCCCTCAAAAAAAGGCATCCCAATCTTCAGTTTGTCGCCATTACCGGTGAACAAAGTGGGCTAACCATCATTTCAGCCCTCAAAGCAGGAATTGCTAGTTATATCAAGAAAGACTGTGATATTCAGGAGATTATTTCTGCCGTGCAAGAAACAGGGGCAGGAGGACGATTTTTTTGTGGTCAAATTTTAGAAACTCTTCGCAAAGAGGATATTGATCCGGAAGATTCATCAATTCGCGAATTTACATGTGAGCCAGTGAACCTTTCTGTTCGTGAATTAGAAGTAATCACGCTAATTGCGGAAGGCTATACCAATATTGAAATTGCAGAAAAGCTCTTTCTGAGCAATCATACGGTCAATACACATCGAAAAAACATCATGAATAAGCTTGGTGTAAATAATACAGCATCTATCGTCATGTATGCTGTTAAAACAAATCTCGTTAGCCCGAATCGCTTTCTATTTGCGCCAAGCAGCCTCTAATTGCACTTTATTGTGATAATTCTGTTTTGAATTTTTTAAACTGTAGCCGTAACTTGTACCTCATTAACCTGGTTCATTTTATTATATAGAGCCGTAAGCCAAGGAAAATGTTGATAGAAAAGACCCCAATTAAAATCCGGAAAACTGAAAAATCACGACTGGAAAAGATTGATTTTGATAATGTTATATTCGGAAGAGTATTCTCCGATCACATGTTTGTTATGGATTATAAAGACGGAGAATGGATGCAACCTGAGATAATTCCATTTGCTAATATTAGCATGAGTCCGGCTACTTCTGTTATCCATTACGGTCAATCTATATTTGAAGGTCTTAAGGCGTTCAGAAACAATGATGGCGAAATTTATCTTTTCAGACCGGATCAAAACATAATAAGATTCAATCGTTCGGCTGAAAGGATGTGCATGCCAAATGTGCCCTCAGAACTACTTTTGGAAGCCTTAACTCAATTGATTTCACTTGATCGTGAATGGGTGCCTCAAATGGAAGGCTCGGCACTATACGTAAGGCCATTTATGTTCGGAACAGATGAGTATATCGGTTTAAAACCTTCTGAAACATATAGACTTATCATTTTTACTTGCCCGGTCAATAAATATTATGCCGGTAATGTTAAAGTGAAAGTTGAAACGCATTATACCCGTTCGGTGCGCGGAGGAACAGGTTTCGCTAAAGCTGCCGGTAATTATGCCGGAGCCTTGTTTCCCGCTAAACTCGCCCAAGATAAAGGGTATAATCAATTAGTGTGGACCGATGCTTTAGAGCATAAGTATATTGAGGAGTCCGGAACGATGAATATTATTTTCAAAACCGGTAATAAAATATTTACCCCGGCGCTTTCTGATTCTATTCTTTCTGGTATTACCCGATTGAGCATTCTTCAATTAGCTAGAGATTGGGGATATGAAGTTGAAGAACGAAAAATTAGTGTGGATGAAATTGAATCACTTCTTAAATCTTCACAATTAGATGAAGCATTTGGAGCCGGAACCGCAGCAACCGTCGCCTGTATAGATACTTTGGGTATTGGCGAAATAGATTATGAACTTCCTGACCCTGCGTCATGGGAATTTGCACCCAAAGTTTCAAAAATGCTAGATTTAATAAAGCGTGGTAAGGAAGAGGATGTTCATCATTGGAACTACAAAGTTTGCTGATCTGATTTGTGGATTTTTCAACTTTTTCGCATCTTCATTCCATGAAGGTACCTAAATCTGTTTTTTTTACCTCAGTTCTTATCCTTTTCGCATGTAATCTGAATGCTCAGGTTTATGTGAAAGGCAGGGTATTGGATAAACAGCTTTTGAAGCCAATAAACTCCGTTAACGTAATTCATAAGACGAGTTCATCTGTTTCAAGTACCAATAACAAAGGTGAATTTTCGATTCGGCTTGAAAGCAAAAATTCTACACTTCACTTCAGTCATATTTCATTTCGAGATACTAGTCTATCATTAAAAAATCTCCCTTGGACAAAAGACACTTTGTTTATTGAAGTGCTGTTGGACTATGATTTAGTTAAAATTCCAACTGCCGAAATTGAATCTGATCCTTTGCCTGAAATTGTATTTTCAGATGAAAAATTACATGTAGGCGATTTTCTATTTTTTAATGATGGATTGCTTTTACTTACTTATGGCAAAGAAGACCGTTGGAAGCGTCAGGAATACAGCAAAATAACTCCATTTAGCACATGCGAGATAATAATTCAAGACAGCTCAAGAAATCGTTTGAAAAATAAATTATTGCAGGGGGAATTTATTCGCTTGGAAAAAGCGTACAATGGCGACATAATTCTTCATTCCCTTGATAAAATATTTCTTTTAAATACAAATAATTTAGATATAACTTTGAGAGAGCTGGATAAAGCACATTACAGCAAAGCTTATGTCCCAATTCTCGACAGTCTTAGCAATTTTGTTCTTCTTACTGATTATTCTCCGGATTTCCCATCATTCAGCTATTACGCTTACAATCCTGCCGATTCAGCCTATCAGGAAATCAGAAAAATCCAAGATAATCTGCAAATGCAATTGTTGCGTTCAGAATTCAAATACCTGCCTACCCGTGGAAAGCTGGATGCCTATCGAATGGAGCTGAAAACCGGTATAGATAAAGAAATTATTGCCGCCTGGATGAGTGGATTCAGTGAGTCGATGTATGCAGAACCACTCTATTCTCCATGCATCGTTGTTGGCGATACATTATGTATTTTTAATCATTACAATGATCAGCTTTTTCGGCATGTCAATCCTTCATCAACACTTGATTCCACTGTAATATCACATCATAAATTAAAAACAAATGGCAAGTGGAAAAAGCATTTGCTTCATGATGAAATTAGCGGTAAAATTTATGTTCAGTACGATAAAAATGGATATACTTATTTATCTGCATTAAACTTGCAAGACGGTACTTTGGGAAAATCATTCAGACTTACCTACCGTTATCCCGAAAAAATTCAAGTGAGAAACAACGAAGCCTATTACCTTTACCGACCATTCGGCTCAGTACAAAAACACTATTTGTACAAAGAAGAATTAGAATTCTAGCACATTTTTTTGCAAATTTCCGTTTACAAAGCATGGCAAGTTTTAATAATGAGATAAGGAAGTTTAGCAGCGATCAGCTTTATGATATGCTAAAAGCTCAATCATACGGTGCATCAGAACAATTTATTTCCTGTGATGAACTATTGCTCAGAAATAAGCCAATATTAGGTTTGAGTATTAGTTTCGAAAGTTTGGTCCGATCACTATCATTCAAGGATCTGCAGTTCATAGATCAACATGATTTTGAATTTTCACCAGCTTCTATCATGGCGGCCATTCTTGAACTTCGATTGAGAAATGAGAAGAGGAGGGTTTGGTATATTCAAAATCAACTTGAACAGGCAGGACCTTTGGATCATCTACAGTTAACAGACAAACTCAAGGATGTTAAATTTACCAATGTGCTCGTTTGGGCTGAAGGAATGTCGGAATGGAAAAAACTTGCAGATCTACCACATCTCAATAGAACATATTTTTTCGATCAGCATCAACTTGTTACCATCCGAAAAGAAAAGACAATTGAAAAACCAATAGACAGTTCCGCAGTGCCATTAGTCTCCGGAATTCTTCAATTTTTTGCCATGCCGTTTTGGATTGTTTTATCCGTAGTAGCTCCAATAAATGGTATTTGGAGTTACACCGGTATAGCACTACCTGCATTCTTTTCAGGAAGTATGGCGCTTTTGAGCATTCCAATTGCTGTGGGATTAATTATGGCCAGACGTTGGGCTTACCTTCTTAAAATAGGAACCGGATTAATTGTAATCACTTGGTTTTTGAGTAAAATATTAATTGATGATTCTTCTCACATTTGGCTCATTATGGGATGCTACGAATTGATTATTATTATCTTCGTGTTCAGTAGATCAAAATACTTTAACTAAAACTTATGATCAACAAAATACTTCTTTCACTTGCTATATCAGCTCCAGTAGTACTTAGTGCTCAAACTGAAAGCAGTGCTTTTACGGCGTCGGGAAGGGGAGTTGCAACCACTTTTGTTACTGATTATCATGCGCTTGGCATCAATCCAGCCAATCTTGGTTGGGACTCGCAATATGAAGGTAAAAAAGTCACATTTGGCATGTTTGAAATAGCGGGAAGTTTTTTCTCGGAAGCTTTTAATAAAGGCGATTTGCGTAACAATCTGTTTTTTGGAGAGTTTGATGATCTTACCCAACAAGAACGAGATCAAGCTGCTGAGGATTTTGTAAAAGCCAGAAATGCTGCAGACCTTAATATTATGGGCATCGGACTTGCTGTTCAAACAGGAATAGGAACTTTTGCTTTTAGTTCCGGCGATAACATCACATGGAAATCAAAATTTGGTGAAGACCTTACTGACTTGGTTTTCTACGGCTATCAGTCTAGTTATTTTGATAGCCTTCTTCTAACAACAGGGGCTGTGATTCCAAATACTGGGAATTATTCTCAAGATACTCTTGATTTGGTTGTATCAGGTACTGTGAATCCTGAAAATGTTAAATCGCTTGCGGCTCTGCTTAAAGGTTCAGACATCGAAACCACTTGGATTCGTGAATTCAAATTTGGCTATGGAACCCGTATTTATAAAAGTGATAAATATCAGATTTTTGCAGGTGCTGATCTCAAGTATCTTATGGGTATGCATATTATTGCTTTTGAATCGGATGGTGAGAAAGCTGGCGGATTTGCCGCAGTATCTCCCATTTACGGACTAGACTTTGAGGACGCTCCTAATAATCCATCGGCAAATCTTGATAATAGTGGTGCTCTGCCGGAGCCTGTAGGACAAGGATTTGGATTTGATCTTGGTTTAAGCGCAATTATAAATGAACGTCTTAGACTTGGCCTTTCATTTAACAATATCGGTTCCATGACTTGGGACGGGAACGTTTATGAATTAGATAATATTTTGGTTGATGATTATGAAAATGGCGGTGTGTCAAGTCTTTCTCTTCTCGATCAAGTAAATAGTATCATTAGCAGTGATGGTGTTATTGAATGGGTAGGAAAGGAGAAAATGAAAACTACACTTCCTAAAAATTTGAGAATTGGTGCTGGTTATGATTTTGGTGAAAAAGTAAGAGCAGGTTTGGACATTGTTCTACCAATGGATGAAGAAATTGGTGCTCTAGACAAAGCGCTAATCGGACTTGGCGGCGATTTCATCCCTGTTAAATGGTTTCGCTTTTCTATGGGATTCTTATCCGGTGGAAATTACGACTTCAAAATACCCGCAGGTATAGTGTTTGTTGCAGGTAATGGAACGTACGAGGCCGGAATTGCTTCACGCGATATCATCACATTTTTCGCCGAAAGTGATCCGACTATATCTTTAAGTACTGGATTTTTGAGATTTAGATTCTAATTTTTAAAGGTAATTGATGTCTGATCGCAGATTATTATTGCTCCTGGGCTTAATCTCTGCTCTCATTCTTCTTTTATTATATTCACCATTAATACTAAATCCTGCGGGCACATTGCTCAATGGTGGTGAGGATGGATTTAAAAATTATTACGTTTATCTGTATCACATTCTGCATGATTCAGGTTATGTAGAGTTCGAAGGTATGAATTACCCCTATGGAGAATTCATATTATACACCGACTCACAGCCCATCTTGAGCACATTACTCAAATTTCTGAATGCTAATCAGGATGAGTCTTTGGCAACAATGCATATACTCATCTGGTTGAGCATATTCTTATTGCCAATATTCAGTTTTTTATTGTTCAGAACCTTTGGAATTAATGCTTGGGTAGCACTACTTTTTGCTTTAGCAGCGCTCATGCTCAACCCACAGATATATAGATTGGGAGGGCATTATGGATTAGCGTATGCATGTTTCATTCCGGCTATTTGGTATTTTCTACAATGCTTCCTGCAACAAAATCGAACGAAATATTTGATTTATATCCTTGTCTCAATGCTGATGAGCATTTTTCTCCATGTGTATCTCGGATTAATTTGTGCAGCATTAGTGATTACCTGGACCTTGATAAGTGCCTTCATTCAAAAAGACTGGAGGTTAGTCTTTAAACCGATTTTTATAGCATTCATCCCAATTTTGTTCGTTTTCGGTTTAACGAAATCACTAGATAACCACCCTGAAAGAAGCAGCAGACCTTATGGTGTTTTCGAATATAACTCCAATCCGGCATCTCTATTTTTACCACACCATGGTCCAATAGCTTCTTATTTAAAGGACAAAACAGGAATTCAGAATGAGAAATGGGAAGGATGGGCATACCCGGGATTGGCAGTCTGGTTATTTATTGCAGTTTTTGCAATTGCTTTTCTAAAGAACAAGAAACGGCAATTAAGATCTCAGGAAATCGGAATTTTCGTTTTTGTTCTCTTTTTTGTCATATTGTCCATGGCTTTACCTTTTCGAAGTATTGGACAAGAATTGCTCAATCTATTCCCGCCACTTCGACAGTTCAGGTCCCTCGGACGTTTTGCATGGCTGTCATTTTATGCCCTTTTGATTATTTCGGCCATCTCCGCTTCCGATTTCTGGAAAAAATCAAATTCCTATAGAGCCTTAATTGTTGTTGCTGTATTTAGCATGTGTATTGAAGGACTTTGGCAACAATTGGCTTTGCGTAGAATTTTGAACACACCAATAGAGCTTTTGAGTTACAATGAATCTTTACCTGAAATGAATGATTATCAGGCTATGCTTCCTTTACCCTTTTTTCATACCGGCTCAGACAATACCTCAATTTCTGGAAATGCGGATCACAACGCCATGTGCATGGCCATTTCCTTAAAAACTGGAATTCGGCTCATGGCTGCGGACGAATCCCGCTTATCATGGATTGAAGCCAGAGAATTGGCTCGTATTTTTAGTTCAGAACCAGGAAGCGAAAAGCCAGTTCTTCAACTATTGAATAAAACTCCTTTGCTTTTATTTAGTAAGGCTGATATTAATCCAAAGGAAGAGAGAATTTGGGAAATGGCGAATGTTCTTGAACAAAACGCTTTTAGAAGTCTCGATCCTCTGAATTTGATAAATGATCCTGGAATTCAATGGAATGATCTAGCAGACTGCAGTTTGAAATTACCATTGTGGCCTCAACTGGCCGTTTCCGATTCAAGTCTTTTTTGGTTTTTTAACGATTTTGAAAACAGTCCTTCGCAAACCCCTGTAATGAGTGGCAAAGGAGCTTTTTCTGAACCTCGATATCTTCATAAGAAAATGGCTAATTTCGAGCCTTATACATTTGCCTCAAACATCCGCTATGAGTTGAGTTTCTGGGTTTGGACAGGGGAGGAGGATCGCATTAGTGAGATGATTGTAATTGAGGAATACGACGCACAATCGAACTATAAGAAATGGCGTTATGTTTCGGCATTGAATGCATCTTTAGAAATGCTTGGAGACTGGAATATGGCGAAAATAGAGTTTGATGTTGCCCGCCCTGAATCGCGCGTTTCTGTGCTGCTTCGTGGATCAGTCGCTGATAAAAGATTTTGCCTTATTGACCAGCTTTTAATACGCGATTTGCGCTGCAATGTAAGTGCAATTGATAGTTCACAAAATAGAGTATATTTAAACAACCAATGGTATCCAATTAAGCCGGATTAAAATGGAAAAGACACGAAATTTTTACGCTGTAATATTGTCTGGACTGGTACTAGTAGTAACAGTCGTAGCCCTGTTAGGTATTTGGGAAATTATTGCCTGGGAAGAGTTTAAAAAATACTTCAATAAGGCATTGTTGTCTTTGTTGATTATATTCATTTCGAGTGCGGTGATTCTTTTCATTTTCAGCACCTTGTACAAGGCGGAAATTCGTCCACCTGCGCCCCCTAAAATGGATTGATTGGAGTTAATGCTTGGCAGAAGCAACTTGCATTTCTTAGATTAACGGTTTAGTTCGCTTTGCTTGATGGGGGGTGGCTTTGCGCTGAAAATCGACACCAAAATCCTTAGATGTCTAAATTACTCAGTCATACTCTTAGATTAACGGTTTAGTTCGCTTTGCTTGATGGGATGTGGCTTTGTGCTGGAAATAGACACCAAAATCCTTGGATGTCTAAATTACTAAGTCATACTCTTAGATTAACGGTTTAGTTCGCTTTGCTTTATGGGATGTGGCTTTGCGCTTAAAATAGACACCAAAATCCTTGGATGTCTAAATTACTAAGTCATACTCTTAGATTAACGGTTTAGTTCGCTTTGCTTTATGGGATGTGGCTTTGCGCTGGAATCCGAATCAAATGGAATGTCTACTTGAATTCAACACATTTGGCCCTCTGATCAACGTTTTAATTCGATTTGATCGCTCAGGATAGGCCTATCTCTAATTCATATCAAAACACTGAGTTCAGCGGTCAGAAACGCATCTACTTTCTCAACTGTTGAGCTCTTATTTTATGTGCATGTAATCTTCTGAGAGTGCCTTCCAATAATGGAAAGCGAATTAAACCGTTAATCATAAAGTATCATTTTCGCTAATAATCGTAAACCAAAAAAACCATCCTATTTCTGCAGAATCGTCCTCTCTATCCATAACTGCTATACCACGTTCAAAATGTAAACTTAAGCATCAAAACCTCCGAAATATCCCAACCAGCAAGTCAAAAGGAATTAAACCGTTAATCATAAGTTGTAATCCGTTGTCATCGGTGAAATTATAATCATCACTCCACACAACACCTCAAATCAGTCCAGAATTGCATCATCAGATTCCTCATAGATTACAAATCCCCAGGCATCGCGTTCATCGCTCAAAATCCATCGATCTCCCAACCAGCAAGGCAAAAGGAATTAAACCGTTAATCATAAGTTGTAATCCGTTGTCATCGGTGAAATTATAATCATCACTCCACACAACATCTCAAATCAGTCCAGAATTGCATCATTAGATTCCTCATAGATTACAAATCCCCAGGCGTCGCGTTCATCGCTCAAAATCCCTCGATCTCCCAACCAGCAAGGCAAAAGGAATTAAACCGTTAATCATAAGTTGTCATCCGTTGTAATCGGTGAAATTATAATCATCACTCCACACAACACCTCAAATCAGTCCGGAATTACATCATCAGATTCCTCATAGATTACAAATCCCCAGGCGTCGCGTTCATCGCTCAAAATCCATCGATCTCCCAACCAGCAAGGCAAAAGGAATTAAACCGTTAATCATAAGTTGTCATCGGTGATGTTATAATCATCACTCCACACAACACCTCAAATCAGTCCGGAATTACATCATCAGATTCCTCATAGATTACAAATCCCCAGGCATCGCGTTCATCGCTCAAAATCCATCGATCTCCCAACCAGCAAGTCAAAAGGAATTAAACCGTTAATCATAAGTTGTAATCCGTTGTAATCGGTGAAATTATAATCATCACTCCACACAACACCTCAAATCAGTCCAGAATTGCATCATCAGATTCCTCATAGATTACAAATCCCCAGGCATCGCGTTCATCGCTCAAAATCCATCGATCTCCCAACCAGCAAGGCAAAAGGAATTAAACCGTTAATCATAAGTTGTAATCCGTTGTCATCGGTGAAATTATAATCATCACTCCACACAACATCTCAAATCAGTCCAGAATTGCATCATTAGATTCCTCATAGATTACAAATCCCCAGGCGTCGCGTTCATCGCTCAAAATCCATCGATCTCCCAACCAGCAAGGCAAAAGGAATTAAACCGTTAATCATAAGTTGTAATCCGTTGTAATCGGTGAAATTATAATCATCACTCCACACAACACCTCAAATCAGTCCAGAATTACATCATTAGATTCCTCATAGATTACAAATCCCCAGGCGCCGCGTTCATCGCTCAAAATCCATCGATCTCCCAACCAGCAAAGCAAAAGGAATTAAACCGTTAATCATAAGTTGTAATGCGTTGTAATCGGTGATGTTATAATCATCTTTCCACACAACACCTCAAATCAGTCCAGAATTGCATCATTAGATTCCTCATAGATTACAAATCCCCAGGCATCGCGTTCATCGCTCAAAATCCATCGATCTCCCAACCAGCAAGGCAAAAGGAATTAAACCGTTAATCATCTTCCCTTCATCAAACCAAGCCCGAAATCTTCAACGCTTTTAGAATATCCCCATACAAAACATCCACTGGTTCTATCCCAACCGAAAATCGTATCGTCCCCGGCGGGAAAGCATTATGTTCAAACAATGCCGATGGAAAAACTAATGACTCATAACTTCCCCAACTCACGGCCATTTGAAATACCTCCAAAGCGTTAATGAACCTGACAATCTGATCTCGACTGGCACTAAATAGATCAATCGAAAACATTCCCATTTTTTGTTCCATCTGTTCCATTGCCAATAAATACTGAGGGTGGGATGGGTGATGAGGATAAATAACCCGCATAAAGTCGGAATATTTGCTAAGCTCATTTACAAGCTCATTGGCGGTTTCTCCGCAACGCTGCACCCGCAGTGGCAATGTTCTTAAACCTCGAATCAAAAGCCATGCGTCCATTGGCGACAGTGCAGCTCCTAAAGTCATATAAGGACCTTTAAAAATTTCATCGCAAAGTTTCTTTTTGGCGCATATTACACCAGCCACGGCATCGCTATGGCCTGAAATGTACTTGGTTGCGCTATGAGCAATAAGATCTACACCACATTCAGCAGGGTAGCGGGAAAGTGGACTCGCATAACTATTATCGGCAAGCACTAGGCAGTTTCTTTGATGGGCTTGTGCTGTGAGATACTTAATATCCTGAAGTTCAAAGCAAAATGACGTAGGACTTTCAACAATGAGCATACAAGTATTGGGCTGAAATGCCTGTAGAACTTCATCATTATTCCGACCATCAACAAAAGTATGACTAACTCCAAATCGGGAAAGTAGATTGACCAATAGTTTTTGCGTCCAACTGTAACTGTTTTTGACGATAACAATATGATCTCCTGCTTTGCAAAATGTGATCACAGCTGCTGCAATTCCTCCAGAGCCACTCGCAAAACAAATTGCATCTTCAGTTCCTTGAAGTGCAGCTAGTTTTTCTTCTAATAAACGAACTGTAGGATTTACACCACGAGTGTACAAGCTGTTTTCACGTTCTGCTTTGATAGCTAATTCAAACTCTTCAAAGCTGCGGTAAGCAAAATTGCTAGTCTGATAGATTGGCGGCGACATAGCATTCTGCCACATCGACTTATCCTCTTCTCCCAATAAACTTATAATAGTGTAAATGTCATCATTCATGCTGCCAATTTACACAAGGCAATCATGCTGCGCGAATGCTAAGTTCTTTAATTAATAACCGCTTAGCCACAGGAAGCAGAGTTTCAGTCAACGGAAATGTTAATTTGCTATTAATCAGGTATGTAGCCGGATTAGGTAAATCGGCAAAATTCTTGGCTAAACGAAGTTTTATGTTCTCGAATGAATTTCCAATGGCACGATACTCTTTGTCGATAAATGTGGTGTATAGTGCACGATACCTTTCCACTCCAAGCTCAATCATAGACATGCGATACCTAAAAATATTCACTTCTTTATCCTTGTCATTATGTAACAACAAATAACCTTCATTAATATATAATGGGAGCAAGCCAATCGTTTCTAAAGCCATTTGTTCCTCCACCAAATCGTAGATACTCTTGCCCTTTTCTATCGAATGAGCAAATTGTGGAATTGCAAATTCAACAATCTCATTCACTGCAGATAGAGCCTTGTCATCTTGGATCAATTTTTCATAAGTAAGTTCCAATTTTGCTGCATCAATACCACTCAAAGATTTGGGGAATGACTGTTCAAATTGACTTTTCTCGTTTTTTAATGCAGTGAGATTTCGGTAATGCGTCATCAGATCAGACAAAGGTGGATATAATTTAGCCTCTCCAAAATGGGAGTCAACATACTGTAAATAAGCCAGTAAGATGTACTTCTTATACTCAAAGTCCAGCGATCCTTCGCTGATCCAGTCCTGGTTCAAATTCTTTTCCATGGCACAATGATGAATTCTATTAACTTTTAACGAAAAATTAGGCCAAAGCGTTATAATTTGGTGCTTCGTTAAGCTACATTTTTGAACAGTGACCTTTTAATACCATTTTCTTGCTCGAACCAATTAAAAAATCGGCTTCAAAGTTTCTACTGAAAAAGAAAAAAGAGGCAAAGAGAACCCGAAAAGGATCTGACTTGCATTCTGCATCCAGTATTGCAATTTTATACCATGATTCGGATGAAAATAATTTCAAGCTAATCAGGAAAATAGCCAAAGAGATAAAAGATGAATTTGGAGTTCGAAATGTAGCTATAATGGGTTGGGTTAACGGCAATGATAAAGTGATTCCAATCTATCAAGCGCACAAACTGGAGTCTGATTATTTTTGTGACTCTGATTTAAGCTGGAAATTGCAACCGAGCAGTCACTTGAGTAATTTCCTTGCTGATGAATTCGATATTCTTATCGACCTCGTTAACCAGAATGCTTTACCAGTTAATTACGTTCTTTCCCAATCAAAAGCTAAAATGAAAGTCGGACAAAAAGGGAGTTCCAGAGAAAAATATTTGGACTTAATTATTGCGGTTCCCGACAATTCCTCTACAGGCTTACTTTTTAGAGAAGTGATAAAAGTACTCTCCAAACTGAAAATAGAATGAATACATTTCGTGGATTAGGCGTGGCTATGGTTACTCCGTTTGATGCTGATCACAATGTTGATTGCAGTGCACTGCGCAACTTAACCAGGCATCTTATCAATGGTGGAGTTGATTACCTTGTAGTAATGGGTACCACTGGCGAATCGGTGACGCTGGATGAAAATGAAAAGGCTCTCGTTTTAGAAACGGTAATTGATGAAAATGCAGGGGAAATACCAGTTGTATTGGGCCTTGGAGGAAATGATACCCGTTCAATTTCAAAAAAATTGAGCAATCTCAATACTCCGGGAGTTTCCGGAATTTTATCAGTGAGTCCATATTACAACAAACCCACGCAAGCGGGTATCATTGCCCATTATAAAGCTCTTTCAGAGGCTTCGTCATTGCCAATTATTCTCTATAATGTTCCTGGTAGAACATCATCCAATGTTTTGCCTGATACTACATTGCGTATCGCCTCCGACTGTAAAAATATTGTGGCAGTTAAAGAAGCGAGTGGTAATGTGGAGCAAATAATGCGTCTGATTAAAGATAAACCAGACGGATTCCTTGTTATTTCAGGTGATGATACCATTACGTTGGCATTGATGGCAGCCGGTGCTGATGGAGTAATTTCAGTAGTGGCTAATGCATTTCCAACAGAATTCAGGAACGTGGTTCACGGGGAACTGAGCGAAGCCAGAAGAGCGCATTACAATTTGTTCGACATCATCAATTTACTCTTTGTAGAAGGTAATCCGGCTGGAATCAAAGAAGCCTTGAAGCATTTGAATATTTGCGAAAATCATCTTCGACTCCCACTTATAAATGTGTCAGATGAAACTTCTGCAAAGCTAAAAGCAGCAATAGAAAAGGCAGGATTGTTGTGCTAAAGCAACACTTGATTTTTGATATAATCCAACAACCTCAAGATCTCAAAAATTTCAAAACTCTGAGGTTTTTCATCCGTTGTTGATGCGAGTAATCTAACAAGTCTGGATGAAATAATCCATCCAATTTCATCAGCCTTTCCTGCTTACAGCCTTCAGAGCAGCACGCACTATATCAATGGTGTCAATCCCGTACTTGGTCATCAGTTGTTCGGGAGTTCCGCTTTCTCCAAATTTGTCATTCACTCCTACAAACTCCATTGGGACAGGCATTTCACGAGAAAGTAGCTGAGAAATAGAACTGCCTAAACCACCTATAATTTGATGCTCTTCAGCACTCACAACCGCTCCGGTTTTTGACACCGAATTGATAATTGCTCTCACATCTAGAGGCTTGATGGTGTGAATATTTATAACTTCAGCATTAATGCCTTGCTCTGCAAGAGTTGATGCAGCTTCAATTGCTTTCCAAACCAAATGACCGGTTGCAAAAATGCTAACATCATTTCCTTCGATAAGATGAAGTGCCTTGCCAATTACAAAATCCTGATTCTCAGGGGTGAAATTGGGTACTTTTGGACGTCCAAAACGCAAGTACACAGGTCCTTCATATTCAGCTATAGCAATGGTAGCGGCCTTGGTTTGATTATAATCGCATGGGTTAATTACGGTCATGCCAGGCAGCATTTGCATCAATCCAATATCTTCCAAAATCTGATGTGTAGCACCATCTTCTCCCAATGTCAGACCTGCATGAGAGGCACATATTTTGACATTCTTTCCTGAGTACGCTACCGATTGTCTAATCTGATCATACACTCTTCCGGTAGAGAAATTGGCAAAGGTCCCAGTAAATGGAATTTTACCCGCTGTAGCCATACCTGCGGCAATACCAATCATATTAGCTTCTGCAATTCCAACTTCAAAAAAGCGCTCAGGAAAATCCTTCTGAAAGGCATCCATTTTCAAAGACCCAACTAAATCTGCGCATAACGCAACTACTCGTGGATTTGTTTTTCCTAGTTCGTGTAAGCCGGCTCCAAAACCTGAGCGGGTATCTTTTGTGTTTTGAACGCTTATTGCAATCATGTATGTGTGATTATTCATTGTAAAGATATACTGGTACTAATTCCTGAACGAATTTCGAAATTACGTTCTAAGGTATAAATGCTTTGTTTGGAATGCTTCGATCTGTAAATGATTTGGTATCTGCCAGGTTGTAAGGTATATCTGCCTGCCGGATTTTGATCATTAAATTGTATCACCATTTTTTGTTCAGTCTCTAAAATCGCAAAAATGCCTCCATATCCGGTGCCTCCAGCTTGTAACATTAAACTTCCGGGAAGTGGAATGAGAACATCATTAGTTTCACCGTCAGTAATTTTTACATTATTGATGAGGGTAGGAGGCTGGGTAAGGATCTCGAGATCATACATGCCTACCAATAATTTGCAGGTTTCTCCAAAGTTCTGAGCATGAATCACTTCACATGAACCTGACTTCTTAATGAGATATTTCAAATTCTGGTAGTCTGATCTGCCTGTACCAAAGTTTAGATTGAGTAATCCTTGCGGAGCTGGAACTTCAATAATAGTATGAATGCCTGCTTGTATTTTTTGATCATTCACTTCAATTGAAGGAATGCTATGTATTACAAGTCGATATGTAAAAAGCGGATCAATATTCAGCGTATCTGGAAGTCCTTTACTATTTAGTGTATGAACATAATTATAAAGCAACGCCCCATTTTTTTGATCGTAAAAACTCATTGGAACGTCCGTTTCGAGGGCTTTTCCTGTGCCATCCAAAAGATTTACCTGCGCTGTTGTGTTATTCAGAGCCTGAGTAATCACAATTTTCAGAATATTTCTGAAATTCTCTTCTCCACTAGCATCGAAATAATTCCCAACACACTCAAAAGTGCTTTTGTATTTTTCTTCAATACCTACTCCAATAATGAAAGGCTTTAAAATGATCCCTTTCTTCTGCAAAGCGCGGGAAACAGCGCATGGATCTTCATCGCAAGCCTCAATGCCATCTGTAATAAGAATGATGATGTTTCGAACATTTTTCTCATCAGGGAAATCTTCTGCCGACTTCTCTAATGATCGAGCAATTGGAGTTGTTCCCTGCGGAATGATTCTGCTTAAAGCTTGTTTAATTACTAGATTATTGGCTTTTGAAAAAGGAACAACAAGCTCGGTATCATCACAATCTTGTTGACCCGGAATATGCTTGGTTTGATGACCATAAACCCGCAATGCCAATTCGAAATTTTCAGCACTTCCCATCTCATCAAGTGTTTCTGAAAGAAGGCGAGTCGCTAGATCTATTTTGCGTTCGCGCTCCCAATAGCCGTTCATTGAATTGGACGCGTCAAAAACAAATAGTATGCGTGTTTTGTCTTGGGAAAGTAAATCAATACTGATGCTTAAACAGCATAAAACCAAAAAGAAGGCTTGTTTCATATAATATTTAGACGCAAGCCTCATGCCACTTAATAATCACCAAGTGTTTCTTCGAGCTGTTTGAGGGCCTTTTCGAGTTCCTCATCGTTTGGTGCTACACCATGCCATTTGTGACTATTTTCCATAAAATCAACACCTTTGCCCATTACAGTGTGCATAAGTATCATGATTGGCTTGCCATTACCTGTTTTGTTTACTGCGGACTTCAGGGTATCTAAAAGAGCGGAAAGATTATTGCCGTCACATTCCAATACTTCCCATCCAAAAGCAGTCCATTTGGCCCCAAGATTTCCTAAACTCATCACTTGATCAACTGGCCCATCAATTTGCTGACCATTATAATCGATAGTAGAAATGAGGTTATCTACTTTGTAATGACTGGCATACATGGCAGCTTCCCATATTTGTCCTTCCTGCAGTTCGCCATCACCATGTAAAGAAAATACGAGATGAGGATCTCCATCCATTTTTTTAGCTTGTGCAGCGCCTATGGCAACCGACAAGCCCTGACCTAATGAACCTGATGCAATTCGAATTCCCGGGAGATGTTCTATTGTGGCGGGATGGCCTTGTAACCTAGAATTTAGTAAACGAAATGTACTCAGCTCCGAAACAGGGAAATATCCTTTTCTAGCTAGGGTGCTATACCAAACAGGAGAGATGTGTCCATTCGATAAAAAGAAAATGTCCTCATCCTTCCCGTCCATAAAAAAGTCAGGTGCTTTACTGCGCAATACATCGAAATACAAAGCGACAAAAAACTCAGTGCAGCCTAGAGACCCACCCGGATGGCCGCTTTGAGGGCCATGAACCATTCTTACGATGTCTCTTCTAACTTGATGACATAGCGCCTCAAGATGCTTTATTTCTGTGCTCATTCAGGATATATTATCTGAGCCCAAAATTATCCTTAACCCAGCATCAAGCCACAGTTTTGTGTATAACTTTTGAAAACTGAAAATGCTTCACTCAACCGATATGAAATGGCTATCTTTGCGCCCCAAAAGATTTAAATTACATGGCCTTAAAGTGCGGTATCGTTGGACTTCCTAACGTAGGAAAATCAACACTTTTTAATTGCTTATCCAATGCTCGAGCGCAATCTGCGAATTTTCCATTCTGTACTATAGAGCCCAATGTTGGCACAATTACAGTTCCTGACGAGCGATTGAACCAACTTTCAGATATGGTGAGTCCTGAAAGAGTAGTGCCTACTACGATAGAAATCGTAGATATTGCCGGACTTGTAAAAGGAGCAAGCAAAGGAGAGGGACTTGGCAATAAATTTCTTGCCAACATCCGCGAAACCGACGCAATCATTCACGTATTGCGTTGTTTTGATGATGGAAATGTAGTTCACGTGGACGGATCAGTAAATCCTGTGAGAGATAAAGAAGTAATCGATATAGAACTTCAGCTCAAAGATCTCGAAACAGTTGAAGGACGTTTGTCTAAAATACAACGCGCTGCTAGTACCGGTGATAAGGATGCCAAAAAAGCACTTGCTCTCTATGAAAGACTACGTGATTCACTGATCACGGGAAAATCTGCACGTACTGTAGAAATTGAAGCATCAGAAGATCCGATCATGAAAGATCTGCAATTGCTCACATCTAAGCCAATTCTCTATGTATGCAATGTGGATGAAGGCTCTGTAACCACAGGAAATAAATATGTCGATTTAGTTAAAGAAGCTGTTAAAAACGAAGATGCAGAAGTTTTAGTGATTGGAGCAGCTATTGAAGCTGATATCGCAGAACTTGGGACTTATGAAGAACGACAGGAATTCCTTAATGATTTGGGACTAACTGAAGCAGGTGTTGCAAAATTGATCAAAGCTGCTTACCGTTTGCTCAGATTGAATACTTATTTCACTGTCGGAAAAAAAGAAGTCCGCGCTTGGACCGTTTACAACGGTTCTACAGCTCCTGAAGCTGCCGGAGTAATTCATACCGATTTCCAAAAAGGTTTTATTCGGGCGGAAGTAATTAAATACAATGACTTCGTTACCCTAGGCTCTGAGGCTGCCGTTAAAGAAGCAGGTAAATTAGGCGTTGAAGGGAAAGAGTATATAGTTGAAGATGGGGATATTATGCACTTTAGGTTCAATGTTTAATGTATATAAGATTATACATATTATTGATGATAAGCTCTTTATATTCATGTAAAAATAAAGAGCAGCAAGATTCAGATCTACACAATGTAGCTGTAAATCAAATAAGTACAGCACAAAAAGAGATTGAAAAGATTGACTCATGCATGAAGGCGCAGGAATTGGCCTGGAATGAAGGGAATATTGAGGTATTTATGGCAGGTTACTGGCCATCTGATTCTCTTTGCTTTGTTGGTAAAAGCGGATTGAATAAAGGTTGGAACAAGACGCTTGAGAATTATCGCAAATCGTATCCCGACAAAGAAGCAATGGGACGATTACTATTCGAAAATCTGGAGTATAAAGCTATTGAACAACATCATTTTTTGGTGATAGGGAAGTGGACTCTTTTCAGAACTGAGGATACGCTTACAGGTCATTACAGCCTAGTTTGGCAGAAAATGGCGAATAAATGGATTATAATCGCTGATCACAGCAGCTAAATGGAATTACTCGCTTATCCCATAACAACGGTAATTACTGTAATTACAGCGATCGTTTCGTTGATTGCTTTGGAAAAACCCGATTTGAAGCGAAGGATGTTACTTTCACCTTATGCCATTGTTCATCAAAAGCAATACGAGCGCATATTCGCTCATGCACTGATCCATGCTGATATTCTGCATCTCATTTTCAATATGTACGTGTTTTATGAGTTTGGCCACCTGCTCGAATTCATTTTCACCAACGAAATAATGTATTACAATGTATTTGGAAGCGATAGTCTTTACTGGGGCAATCTAACTGGATCGTTATATTTCGCGCTTTTGTACACTGGAGCAATTGCCTTTGCAACATTGCCATCCATGCGAAAACATAAAGACAATCCTACATATTCTGCCTTGGGTGCCTCAGGTGGAGTATCGGCAATTGTTATGGCTTATATTCTGCTTTTCCCGACAAATGAATTGCGTTTTATCTTATTCCCATTTTTCGGAATTCCTGCTTTTGTTATAGGAATCTTCTTTTTTGCCTATGAAAGCTATATGGATAAAAAGGGTGGAGGAAGAATTGCTCATGATGCACACATCTTCGGAGCTTTATTTTGTCTTCTATTCTTCCTTTTAGTTGATAGTGCCGTTTATGTTGATTTCTATACTAAAGTTCTAGCTTTCTTTCAAGGGCTGGGTGCAGCCTGAAGCAAATCAATGTGGTTGATTACGTATAAGAATATTATCGATAAGATAATGATCACATAAATAAAATAGATCAAAATTACTGATAAAGTAGAGTAAAGAAATCCCGAAAACCCTTTGCGATTGTGCGTTTTAAAATAAAGCCAAGCTAGAAATACAACAGAAAATAAATAATAAAACCCAACGCCAAATGTCGTGTGGAGTACTAGTGGAAAAATAAGAATATAAAAAACGTTCAGATAAGCCATAGCAAACGAGTTGATTGCCATGTGCTCACCAAAATAATACTTACTTCTCCTAAAAAATAGCCATCCACATAGCAAGAAAAATTCCTCGCTCTAGATTTAAAATTCCCATAAGCACACCTAACATGCGCTTAACACTGATACGCTCAATTACAGAAGGGGAGGAATTATCAATCATCAGATTCGAAAATCACAAATAGTTCCTCATTTTCTCTTTTCATGAAATACTGTTCTCTTGCAAATTTCTCGAGATGCTTTGGGCTGCTGCTCAGTTCTTTTAAGGCAGACTTGTTTTCGATATTTCGAATTTCATAATACTCGATCTGCTTGTTGGTCTGATGCAATTCATTCCGCATTCGCAAAACAAAGATCGCATCCAAACTGTGAAACAATAATATCCAAACTAACAATCCCGCTGCGGATAGGAAGTATCGATTTCGTAATATAGGATGACGCAGAAAACGTTTCATAGCACAATAATAGTATAAATAAAAAAGGGACCGAAGTCCCTTTTATTTCAATCTCAACACTACAAAGTTAATTGGATTCTTCATCGCCCTCTTTAGCCGGCTTGGCTTTTTTGGGCTTAGGTTTACCTACAACAACCTTGATTTCATCTTTTTCTTTAAGGTAATCTACCTTTAAGATATCTCCTTCTTCAATCTTATTGTTAATGAGTTCCTCAGCAATAGGATCTTCCAGGTATTTCTGAATAGCACGCTTCAAAGGACGAGCTCCAAACTTTTCATCAAAGCCTTTCCCTGCTACATAATCTTTAGCTATATCACTCAATTCAATGCTGTAACCCAAATCTTTAACACGACGGAATAATTTACCGAGCTCAATGTCGATAATCTTATGAATATCGGCACGATCTAGACTATTGAAAAGAACCATATCGTCAATCCTATTGAGGAATTCTGGGGCAAATGCTTTCTTCAAGGCCGATTCAATCACTCGTTTTTGATCATCGGTGCGAGAGTCAGCACGGGCCGAAGTATTAAAGCCAACTCCAGTTCCGAAATCCTGAAGCTGCCGAGCTCCAATATTGGATGTCATGATCAAAATGGTATTCCTGAAATCAATTTTGCGACCCAAACTATCGGTTATATGTCCTTCATCAAGCACTTGGAGTAATAAATTGAAAACATCCGGGTGTGCTTTCTCTATCTCGTCCAACAATACAATACAATAAGGGCGACGACGTACTTTCTCCGTTAACTGTCCACCTTCTTCATAACCTATATATCCCGGAGGCGCTCCAACTAATCGCGAAATAGAGAATTTCTCCATGTATTCGCTCATGTCAATGCGGATCAAGGCATCTTCCGTGTCAAAAAGGTATTTAGCCAATTCTTTGGCCAATTGAGTTTTACCAACGCCTGTAGGACCTAAAAATATGAACGTTCCAATAGGCTTATTAGGATCTTTCAATCCAGCACGATTTCGTTTAATGGCTTTTACCACTTTCTTGATCGCTTCTTCTTGCCCTATTACCTTTCCTTCTAGCTCGTTTTCCATACGAGTGAGGCGACCGCTTTCCTTTTCAGCAATCCTTTGAACCGGTATACCCGTCATCATGGCAACAACTTCACTCACATGTTCTTGAGTAACTAATATGCGGTGATGTTTAGATTCTTCTTCCCACTTCTGCTTTTCAACCTCCAGTTGTTCCTGGAGTTGACGTTCCTTATCTCTCAATTTTGCAGCCTCTTCGTACTTCTGACTGCGCACTACGCGATTCTTTTCTTCCTTGATGTCCTCAATTTTCTGCTCAATCTCCAGAATCTCTTTTGGAACATTGATATTAGTGAGGTGAACTCTTGATCCAACTTCGTCTAGGGCGTCAATGGCTTTATCCGGTAAATGCCTATCAGAAATATAGCGCTCCGTGAGTTTAACGCAGGCTTCAATAGCCTCAGGAGTATAAGTCACACCATGATGATCTTCATATTTCTCCTTAATATTATTGAGGATCTGATAGGTTTCTTCAACAGTTGCAGGCTCTACCAATACTTTTTGAAAGCGGCGTTCAAGAGCGCCATCTTTCTCAATGTACTGACGGTATTCGTCTAAAGTTGTAGCACCTATACATTGCAATTCACCACGGGCAAGCGCAGGTTTAAACATATTGCTGGCATCGAGCGAGCCACTTGCTCCACCTGCACCAACAATAGTATGAATCTCATCTATGAATAGAATAACATCTGGCGATTTCTCCAACTCATTCATCACCGCTTTCATACGTTCTTCAAACTGTCCACGGTATTTCGTACCGGCAACCAATGAAGCGATATCAAGGGTAACAATACGCTTATTGAAAAGAACGCGTGATACTTTCTTTTGAACAATTCTCAATGCCAAACCTTCTGCGATGGCACTTTTACCAACGCCAGGTTCACCAATTAGAATAGGATTATTCTTCTTTCTTCGCGCAAGAATTTGAGAAACGCGTTCGGTTTCTTTTTCGCGACCAACTATAGGGTCAAGTTTACCTTCTTCAGCAAGTTTTGTAAGGTCACGACCAAAATTGTCGAGCACCGGAGTTTTGCTTTTACTATCACCAGGCTTTTTAGATGCGGCAGAGAAACTGCGGTCTTCATCATCATCGTCTGATGAGCTTGGAAATTCGGCGCGCGGCTGTTCCAGTTCGGTATCGCTTGCACCCATGGATTGGAATTCTTCTTTCACAGTATTGTAATCTACATTAAAATTGGCCAAGGTTTGAGTGGCCACGTTATCTGAATCTTTTAAAATACTCAACAACAAATGTTCGGTGCCAATTATTGCACTTTTGAACAATTTAGCTTCGAGGTAGGTGATTTTTAACACCTTTTCGGCTTGTCTAACAAGAGGAATATTACCAGTATTACTCGCGGTTTTAACAATTCCTGCCTGAATAGAGCCTTCCACACGCTTGCGAAGTTCCTTCATATCAACTCCTAAAGAGCCCAGAATTCTGGCTGCAGTTCCTTCGCCTTCCCGTATAATGCCGAGCAATAAATGCTCAACGCCTATATAGTTATGTCCCAGTCTCACAGCCTCTTCGCGACTATAAGTGATCACATCCCTAACCCTTGGTGAAAATTTAGCTTCCATATTCAATTCTTCCTTCTACTATAATTGCAAAGTTCTAAAATAGTTCAAAGCCTCAACAATCAAAATTACTTTGACCTTGGAACTTTGCACCTGTTATAAACCTGATTTATTCACAAAAATTTTGTGGAAAACACACAGTACTAAAGATAGCTATTTCTTCGCTAGTTTGAAGTAAATTCGTGCCCTCGTATGCGCGGCTCACTCAAGAATCGTGCTAAGAGCCTAAACAAGACTTTATGGCAGAAGGGGAGAAAATCGTCAGGATTAATATCGAAGACGAAATGAAATCCGCCTACATCGACTATTCGATGTCGGTAATTGTATCTCGTGCACTTCCAGATGTGCGCGATGGATTAAAACCAGTACACCGACGTGTTCTATATGGAATGCAGGATCTCGGAGTACTTTCTAACAGAGCTCATAAAAAATCTGCCCGTATCGTGGGGGAGGTTTTGGGTAAATATCACCCGCATGGCGACTCTTCCGTTTATGATGCTATGGTTCGTATGGCCCAGGATTGGTCCTTACGTTATCCAATGGTTGACGGACAAGGTAACTTTGGAAGCATAGACGGTGATAATCCGGCGGCAATGCGTTATACGGAGGCTCGTCTTAGAAAGATTGCCGAAGAAATGTTGGCGGATTTGGAAAAAGAAACGGTTGATTTTCAGCCGAATTTTGACGATTCGCTCACAGAACCAACGGTTCTTCCTTCTAAAATACCTAATTTACTAGTTAACGGCGCTAGTGGTATCGCTGTGGGTATGGCTACCAATATGCCTCCGCACAATCTTTCTGAGGTTGTGGATGGGGTGATTGCCTACATCGAAAATAACGATATCACGATTGAAGAATTGATGAAATTCGTTAAAGCTCCTGACTTCCCAACCGGTGGTATTATATATGGTGTGGAAGGAGTAAGGTCGGCATTCGAAACTGGAAGAGGCAAAATCGTTGTTCGTGCAAAAACGCGATTCGAAACCACTAAAACCGGAAGAGAGGTTATAATCGTCGAAGAAATCCCTTACCAGGTCAATAAAGCGGAAATGATCAAGAAAACCGCTGATCTGGTAAACGACAAAAAAATCGAAGGAATTTCGGAAATCCGCGATGAATCCGACAGAAAAGGAATGCGTATCATTTATGAATTGAAGAGAGACGCTATTCCTAATGTAGTTCTTAATAATCTGTTTAAATACACTGCCCTTCAAACAAGCTTCAGTGTTAATAATATTGCCCTTGTAGGTGGTCGTCCTAAAATGCTTCACCTTAAAGATCTAATCAAATATTTCGTTGAGCACCGTCATGAAGTTGTAATTCGCAGAACTCGCTATGAACTTCGTAAAGCGGAAGAAAGAGCGCATATTCTTGAAGGATTACTCATCGCTCTAGATCATTTGGATGAAGTAATTGAACTAATTCGTGCTTCCAAAACGCCTGATGAAGCAAAAACAGGATTGATGGAGCGCTTTTCGCTTTCTGACATCCAGAGTAAGGCTATCCTAGAAATGCGTTTACAACGTCTAACTGGACTGGAACGTGACAAAATCCGATTGGAATTCGAAGAATTGATGGCTCTTATCACGCGATTAAAAGAGATTCTCGAAAGTGAAGCGCTTCGCATGCAAATCATTAAAGATGAATTGTATGACATGAAGGATCGTTTTGGTGATGAAAGGCGCTCTGTTATTGAGTTTTCTTCGGCTGATTTGAGTATCGAAGACATGATTCCGGATGATATGGTGGTTCTAACCATTTCACATGCCGGTTATATTAAACGCACCGGACTAAAGGAGTATCGCACCCAATCACGCGGAGGAGTAGGATCTCGAGGATCATCAGCCCGCCAAGAAGACTTTATTGAACACATCTTCACAGCCACAAATCACAATTGGCTCCTCATTTTCACTCAGAATGGTAAATGTTTCTGGATGAGAATTTTCGAAATTCCAGAAGGAAACAAAACTTCGAAAGGAAGAGCCATTCAGAACCTTATTAATATAGAACCGGGTGATAAGGTGATGGCTTATATTGCCCTTGGTGATTTGAAAAACCAAGAGTATATTGATAATAACTTCGTGATCCTTTGTACGAAGCAAGGACAAATTAAGAAAACCACACTCGAAGCCTATAGCCGTCCGCGTTCTAATGGTATCAATGCAATCACTGTTAGAGAAGGAGATGAACTTTTGGAGGCGAAACTCACGAATGGCAATAACGAAATCCTGATGGCATTATCATCCGGTAAAGCCATTCGCTTCAATGAGAAAACCGTTCGTGCTGTAGGAAGAACGGCTCAGGGTGTTCGCGGTGTATCGCTAGCAAATCCTAAAGATGCGGTTATCGGAATGATTTGTATTAAAGATATGGGTCAAGATATTCTGGTAGTATCAGAAAAAGGATACGGAAAACGTTCTGCTTTAGAAGATTATCGCGTTACAAATCGCGGTGGAAAAGGAGTGAAGACCATTAACGTTACCGATAAAACAGGTAGTCTTTGCGCTATAAAAGCAGTATCCGATGAGGATGATTTGATGATCATCAATAAATCGGGTATCACAATTCGTATGGAAGTAAAACAACTTCGTGTAATGGGAAGAGCTACCCAAGGAGTTCGCTTGATAAATCTTCGCGGAAGCGACGAAATTGCTTCTGTAGCTAGGGTTGATCATGATGAAGAGGAAGAAGAATTACTCGAAAATCCGGAAGATGCAATCAGTGCTGAGAGCATTGAAGGAGATGAAGGCGTTGAAGGTGTTCAAGGAAATGAGAATAACAATGCGCAGGAAAATAGCAACGGAGAAGCAATTCCGCCTGTTGATACAGAAGAATAAAATTTAATTGTACTGAAAAGGCCTCGTTTTGCGGGGCTTTTTCTTTGAGATGTAATTTTTGGCAAGGCTTTTGTAAAACTGGCTTGTGGAATAATTACTAATTTCGCATCAATATAAAAAAACCTTTCAAAAATGAGGAAGTATATCCTGTCAATGATGTTTTCTTTCGGTCTGTTGATGACCGGTTTTTCGCAAGCAGATGTCGTGAATGCATTTAATGCCATGACCGCAGGTGAATATGAAAAAGCAGCAACTTATATAGATGAGGCTGTTCTTAATCCAAAAGCAAATATTAAAGAAAAGACCTGGAGGTATCGTGGCCAGATTTATATGAATATTGCGCTGGATCCTGCTATCAAAGCTAAATACCCTAAAGCAGCCCAACTTTCTGCAGAGTCATTTATCAAAGCAAATGAAATTGATCCGGGTGGAAGCTATCAAAAAGAGAATGATATCTATCTACAGAACATTCGTAATATATCGATTAACAGTGGAGTAGAAGACTTTCAAACCAAAGACTACGCTTCTGCCAAAGAGAAGTTTGCAACAGCGCAAATGGTTTGGGCAAAATTTGGAATGATTGACACACTTGCTATATACAATGGTGCTTTGGCTTCAGAACTGTCAGGTGATTCTAATGCAGCGATAGAAGGCTATAAAGCCTGTGCTAAAATGAATTATAATGTCCCCGCAGTTTATATGTCGATTTTCCAGTTGCAGCGTGATGCGGGGAATGAAGAAGCTGCAATCGCAACATTAAAAGAAGCAAGATCTGCATTTCCGAGAGATCAGGGATTAGTACTTGAAGAAACCAACATTTATTTAGCCTCTCAGCGCTATGCTGAAGCGGAGGAAAATCTAAAAGTGGCCATCGAACTTGATCCAACTAACGAAGTTTTGCATTTTGCCTTGGGAAGCGTTTATGACAATCTGGCAAAATACGAAGATGCGAAAGCCTCATACCTTAAAGCAATTGATCTCAAAGCAGACTACTTTGATGCATTGTACAATTTGGGCGCTTTATTTTACAATCAGGCGGTAGAGCAAGTAAATGCTTGCGGATCAATTCCACCAAATCAGGAAACGAAATACAAAGCTTGTGTTGCAGAAGCTAACAAAGGATTTACTTCAAGTGTTCCTTATCTTGAGAGAGCTTATTCTGTTAATCCTGATGATGTTGCAACTGTAGAGTCTTTGAAAAATGCATATATCCGAAGCGGTCAGGATGATAAATATTTGGAGCTTAAGGCTAAGACAGAATAAAGAAGTGTAGTAAGATATGAAATTAAAAAAGCCTCCGAATGGGGGCTTTTTTGATGGAATAGACTTAAGTCTAATGAATGTTGAAATGTGAAATCCTGAAGGGTTAGTTTGTTTATAGTTAAATGCTCAAGCAGTTTTATGCAACGCAATATATAAGGAGTCGCAGTTCTGCGCCAATCCGATGTGTTCAAAATATTTGAATCCTTCTGATTCCCTGAGCAAACGGTCCATCGATTATTAAACCTTCATAGCCATTAATGATCAGGGGTGTATAGGATTTGATAAGGAATTAGAATCTCGCTATAATCTACTTAACATAAGGGGTGTATAGGATTTGATAAGGAATTAGAATCTCGCTATAATCTACTTAACATAAGGGGTGTATAGGATTTGATAAGGAATTAGAATCTCGCTATAATCTACTTAACATAAGGGGCGTATAGGATTTGATAAGGAATTAGAATCTCGCTATAATCTACTTAACATAATATAAATTATAAGACAATTGGGGCTATGTGAAAGCCCGTACGGGACGGGCTTCTAGATTTTGATAACGATAACAGGATCTTATCCGATTAGCTTTATACTCTCTTAACTTTAACCGCATTCATACCTTTCGGTCCACGCTCAAGTTCAAAACTCACTTTGTCATTTTCTTTGATTTCCTCAAGAAGTCCATTGATGTGAACGAAGTATTTTTCTTGAGTTTCTAATTCCTTGATAAATCCATATCCTTTAGAATCATTGAAAAACTCAACTCGTCCTAACTTACCCGGAACCTCATCTTCTTTCGTTTTCTTAGGAACACTGATTGAAATACTTTCAGGATCGATCTCAATTCTTTTTGTCGGATCTGGTGGCGTATCTGTAATATTGCCAAACTCATCAACATAAGCAATCATGCTTTCAAAACCACCACCTTTGGAATTCGCTTTGCGATCTTGCTTGCGATTCTCTTTGTCTTGGCGTTTCTTTAAACGTTTCTTTTCTTTTTCCTTCTTGTTGAAGGTCTCCTGACTTTTTGCCATTAAAATGCTTTATTTATGTTATGCCTATGCAGCGAATAACTACTGCATCGGTACTTTGTAAATACTTGAATGGAGGCAACTGAAACGAAATTCGGGCGCTGAATGGCGTGATAATTCAAGAGTTACGTTCAGGATATTTACACTTATACCGTTTTGCAAAGGTAAGTTAATAACTGACAAAACCGGCATCTCTACCGGTTTTGCACAAATCTATATTTTACTGCAGAATTATTGTCTTGGAATCTTTCTAATTCTCAAATTCTGCGGTGTAACTTCCAAATACTCATCATCACGAATATATTCCATGGATTCTTCAAGCGAGAAAACGATTTTCGGCGCTATACGGGCGTTATCATCTGTTCCACTTGCACGCATATTGGTCAACTTCTTACCACGTATAATGTTCAGTTCAAGATCATTTTCACGTGTATGTTCACCAACAACCTGTCCTTTATAAATCGATTCACCTGGATCAACAAAGAACTTACCTCGGTCTTGCAAACGATCAATCTCGTAAGCGGTGGAATTACCGGCTTCCATAGAGATTAATGCGCCTTTATTTCTGCCTGAAATCTCACCTTTCCAAGGCTCAAAAGCTCTAAATCGGTGCGTCATTACAGCTTCACCAGCGGTTGCAGTCAATACATAATTTCTCAAGCCAATAATACCACGAGCCGGAATATCGAATTCAAGATGTTGCAAATCGCCCTTTGGTTCCATTACATGCAAATCGCCACGGCGCTGAGTTACCAATTCAATAGCTTTACCAGCGTATTGTTCTGGAACGTCAATAACCATCGTTTCCATCGGCTCGCATTTTACACCATCAATTACACGGATAATCACTTGTGGTTTACCTACTTGTAATTCATATCCTTCACGGCGCATGGTTTCAATGAGAATGGAAAGGTGAAGTACTCCACGTCCATAAACAATGAATTTATCTTCTGTTTCTGTCTCTTGAACACGCATTGCAAGATTCTTCTCTGTTTCTTTGAAGAGTCTGTCTCGCAAATGTCTTGATGTAACGAATTTACCTTCCTTTCCAAAGAATGGCGAATTGTTGATAGTGAACAACATACTCATTGTAGGTTCATCCACTTCAATTCTGGTAAGGGCTTCAGGTTCTTGAGCATCGGCTAAAGTATCGCCAATTTCAAAATCCTCTAAACCAACAACAGCACAAAGATCACCACTGCGAACAGAACTTACTTTAAGTCGGCCTAATCCTTCAAACACATAAAGTTCCCTAACACGAACTTTCTTTACTTCATTATCACGCTTCAAAAGCAAATAATCTTTTGCTTCAAATAAATCGCCTCTATAAACTCTTCCAATGGCAATACGTCCAACAAAACTGCTAAAGTCCAATGATGCAACCTGCATTTGCATAGGACCGTCAAAGTATGGAGCATTTGGAATTACTTCCAAAATGGTATCAAGCAGCGGTACAATGTTCTCTGTTTTATCTTTCCAGTCATGGCTCATCCAGCCTTGTTTCGAAGATCCATAAATGGTTCTGAAGTCAAGTTGATCTTCAGTAGCATCGAGGTTAAACATAAGATCGAAAACTTGTTCCTGAACTTCTTCTGGAGTACAATTTTCTTTATCTACTTTATTAATAACCACAATAGGTTTTAATCCCAGATTGATGGCTTTGGAAAGCACAAATCTCGTTTGAGGCATTGGCCCTTCGAATGCATCAACAAGGAGTAAAACGCCATCAGCCATTCGAAGTACGCGTTCAACTTCTCCACCGAAATCGGCGTGACCCGGTGTATCGATAATGTTGATTTTGACGTCTTTGTAGCTTACAGACACGTTTTTAGACAAAATCGTAATCCCTCTTTCTCGTTCGAGGTCGTTGTTGTCCAAAATAAGTTCCGTTTTGTCTTTACGGTCATCGAGGGTTTTACACTCGGCAATAATGCGGTCAACCAAGGTAGTCTTACCGTGGTCAACGTGCGCGATGATGGCAATGTTTCTGATCTGCTGCATGCAGGCATTCAATTTTGAAGGCGCAAAAGTACGATTGTTCGAGGGATGAGCGTGAGTACATTGTGTGATTTATTTGTAAATTCTTCAAAATGATTTCCATTCAAGCCCTTCAAGACGTAAATTTCGCATCTCAAAAGCAATTAAAAATGGCTATTCGTGTAAGGAAAGATTCTGAAGGAAATCGACGCCCCGACTATCATCCGGGCTCAAAGCCGGGTTCAGGTGGACGAGGAGGTAGTCCACTGGTTTACTTCATACCTATGATTCTTAAAATGTTTTCAAAAAACCCGAAGATTTTGATCATTCTGATCATTATTGGAGGAGTTTTTATGTATTTCAAGGGATGTGGCTCATTCAGTTCAGGGGGTGAAGACACAATTTCTCAACTTCTTTCTAAAGGTTGTTCTTTTGATGAAGCTCGTTATGATGCCACGGAAGTGTTTGAACCTTTGGCAGATAACGTTAGCTCTCCCCTTCCTGAGCGCATTGTTTTGGATAAATACGCTCCCAAGCGTCTTAATCAAGGAAAACAAGGCTCTTGTGTGGCCTGGGCAAGTGCTTATGCCGCGAGAACCATTCTACATTCTCGTGAAACCGGAGAAAATCCGGATAAAATTGCCTTCTCCCCTTCCTTTCTGTATAATCAGATTAAGCTAGATGGTTGTCAGGGTTCCTATTTGCCTGATGCAATGAAAAAGCTTCAAAATGGAGGCGTATTACCATTGACTGAGTTTCCTTATGATGATTCCAGTTGCGATAATACTCCTCGTGGTCAGGATCTTGCAGAAGCCAAAGAATTTACCATCGATGGTTACAACCGATTAACCATGGGTGGCGATGATCACGCCGTTGATATGCTGGCCATCAAACAAAATCTCTCGCAAGGCGCACCAGTGGTGATCGGAATGATGGTTGGCGGAACGTTTATGCGAGAAATGGAAGGACAAGAAGTTTGGATTCCGCAGGCCGATGATTATAACATGCGCAATTTTGGCGGTCATGCCATGTGTGTTATTGGATATGATGATTATTTCGAGGGTGGATCTTTTAGAGTGATGAATTCCTGGGGCGAAAACTGGGGTGATCGTGGAATGTTTTGGTTAAGGTACAAGGACTTTGACTACTTCGTAAAAGAGGCTTATGGTATTTATCCAATGGGCGACAGCAATGCACCAAGAGGAACAAAGAATGAAATTAAAATGGGAATTCGATTGAATGACAAGGGGCTTGTGCCCCTAGAAGCTCAAGCTCCGGGTAAATTCATCACCCGAGATAAACTCAAAACAGAAGAACTCTTTAAAATCGAATTCAGTAACTCTTTACCATGTTATGTATATGTATTTGGAGAGGAAGCCGATGGAAGCACCACTGTGTTGTTTCCATATACGGCCAAACACTCGCCATATTGCGGTATTACCGGCGCTCGACTTTTTCCGAAGGATCATTCCTATTATCCTGATGAAACAGGGAACGAAGATAGATTTGCGCTTGTAGTGAGTCCTAAAGCATTGAATTACCCCGAAATTAACAAACAATTGAACAGTGCTTCAGGACCGCTTGATGCCAAACTTAAATCTGTTTTTAGTGGAAAAGCCATTCTCGCGGAAGATGAGCAAGGCGGAGAAACTGCTAAAATGCAATTGGTTCAGCAAGAAGGGATTTATTCTGCTGTCATTTCAGTTCGTAAGTGAGTGGCACGATTTTTATAGTATTGCAACAAAATAATAAGATTCAAAATGAGTATTTCATTCAATAAACTCCTCATTATAGCCGGAGTAGCCTTATTGGCAGCCTGTAAAAGCACCGCTCCAGCGATTGGCGAAAAAGTAAAAGAACCATTTAGCGGCTCCGCTTATGAATCAAATAATCGCTTTTTTAGGGCTGTTGGAAAAGGAGTCAGCATAAAAGACAATATTGCGGAGAGCAAAGCTGATATGGATGCTAAGACTGAATTGGCCGGACAAATTGGAACGACTATGAAAAATGTATCGGATCAATATGCATCGGAAACCGGTTTTGGTAGCAATGAAGAGATTACCGAAAAATTTCAAAGTCTTTCTCGTCAGGTAATGAATACCCAATTGGCAGATATTCGAAAAATTGGACAAGAGAAATACCTAAATCAGGAAACAGGCGATTATACTGTTTACATGGTTTATGAAGTTAAAAAGAGTGCCATGTTTCGTTTTATGAAGAAACAGGCTAAGCTTGATGAGAAAATGAATGAGGCCACTCGCAAAGCTGTTGAAGAGATTCTGGATGAAGAAATCAAAAGACTCGAAGCTGAAGGCGACGATTGATTAGTTTCGAATACATTCTGTTCTAAACTTCCCTTTTACAAGCCGGTTCAAACCAGAGCCGGCTTTGTCTTTGTTGATGTGTTCAAGAATTTGTTCAGGCACCTCAAAATAACGATATACTTTGTGGTTGCTGAATTCTACATCAAGCACCTTTGCTTCGGAATTGTAACCAATGGATAATACAACGGTGCCATGCAGCAAGTGCATCCTTTGAACAGTGATACCATCATGAGTTATTAGCATTCCTTTTCCTAATTCACCTTCCTTTTTATACGATTCCAAAGCATGAGCATAATAGCTTTGTAACATTTCGGTGCGATGATTGATTTCATGAATAATATCTTCGCTCCATTGTTCCAGATCCGGACGTTCGATTATAAATTGCTTGAAATCAGACTTCTCCGATGCTTCTAAGTGGAGCTCGATAAAGTCGAGTCGCGGTTTAACAAGGCTTTCGTATTGTTGATGATACATGCGAAACTCTTCGATTTTCGCAATCATCATTTGTCGGAGGAAGTGCTCGTCCATTGGGCTAAATTATGATGAAAACGGCGTATTAAAACACAAAGAAGCATATTGAAATAAATGGAAACAAATGTTCGGATTTAAAGGATTAGTTCTAATAATTTAGCATTATTATGCTCAAAAAAAAAGACAGAATTTCTTCTGTCTCCTTCGTTGCTGTAGCGAGAGGGGGGGTTGAACCCCCGACCTCATGATTATGAATCATGCGCTCTAACCAGCTGAGCTACCTCGCCAATTGGGGCGCAAAGATAATTTTTTTTTCATTTTAAAGTCAAATCCACGAAATATCTGAAAGCAAGATTTTCGATCTGGCAGCAATATTGATTTCATGTTCGTATATTGCGATGAAGTTAAGATCATTTTAAGATAGTATGCAAAGAGTAAAATTTCAGAAAGAATACCTGATTAACGCATCGGAGAAAATAATTTTTCAATGTCTGAGCACACCTAGTGGACTTGCTGAATGGTTTGCTGACGATGTTAATGTAAAAGGCAATACCTATACTTTTTTTTGGGAAGGAGATTCTGAAAGTGCTGAATTGATCTCCATCAAAAATGATCAATGTGTAAAATTCAGATGGACAGATAACGATGAAGCATTCTTTGAAATGCGAATCAGAATTGATGATCTCACCAGTGATGTGGCAATCATTGTTACTGATTTTGTGGAAGATGATGATATCAGTGGTGCAGAACTTCTTTGGGATAAAAACATGGAGAATCTTCGTCACGCGCTGGGTTCCTGATTAAAATTCCAGATAGAATTCCTTTGTTAGATTCCAGGCTGCTAAAGTTAATCGCCTGCTTCCCTCCTGTTCAATAATCAAATCCGACAATTCCAATTCGCTTGGATTCAGTCCGAATTCCCACATGTTTCTCAATACCGGCTTGCTACGAGTTGGAATCAACTGACATTTTCGCCGAACAAAAAATCCCTGATCCAAAGCTGATTGTGGTAATCGCTTATCGTCTGAAGGAAAAATAACTGATAATTTCCCATTCGATTTCAGTAAGCTTTTTGCTTTTACAATAAGCCCCTCAATTGAAAGACTTTCATCATGCCTAGCCAGATCACGTTGCTCTTGCTGAGATTTAATAGCATTATTAAAATAGGGCGGATTAGATATGATATGATCAAAATGTGCATTTTCTTCCACATTCAGAAATGAAGTGTGTATGGTTTTCAATCTGGAACTCCAAGGGGAATGGCGGAAATTCTCCGATGCTTGAGAAAAAGCAGCAACGTCAATTTCAACAGCAGTTATTAATGCATCAGGAAACCGTTGGGCAGCCATTAAGGAAAGAATTCCAGTGCCAGTGCCTACATCAAGAATGTGATTACCAGCCTTAAACCAAGAGCCAAATACACAAGCATCCATTCCTATTTTCATGGCGCAACGATCTTGAGCCACACTGAATTGTTTAAACCGGAATAAATAATCACTCATATTGCTTGGAAGGATATCGCCGCAATACTACATCAGAATGATGATTTTGATCGGTGTTAATGAATCGAATATTGATTACGACTGGACCAAATACATCCATCTTTCTTGTAGCTACATAGAAAGCTTTTCCTTCTTCATCAAAACCCGTTTGTTCTTCTAATCCCGCCTCTAATTTCTTGATTCTATAATGCATTTTCTCATCTAAGGGCTCGTATCCACTTTGTTCGAAATAGCAGGTTTTGCTTAAGGTATCATGATATTCAGTTCTCCAAGTAATTTTGAATGGAATGGTGTCAAAAAATGCAGGTTTTTCTACCATATATTTCAATATTTCGCGACCATCTTCGTAAAGATAGCGGTACATAAAGCATGAATCCCTCTTAAAACATTGTTTAGCAGATATAATGAGACTATCAGAATATTCATAGTGCAATTCTTCACCATCGGCATGCATTTCCCAAAGTAATTTCCCATCTGAATCAGTACCATACTTCCAGTCTAAGGTGGAATCAAGTCCATTTTGCACCACTTTAAAAACATCGAAGTTGAAGTTTTGAGCAATGGATTGATAAGTCCAAAAAAGGCAAATTATGCAAGCTAATTTCTTCAAGATTTTTGCGGTTTTATTTTATTCCAGCTATCGTACTGAGATTCTTGTTTGGGGCGATCAGTGGGGATTTCGGTTAATGGTTCGCAGGCACGTAGCGAATCCCTACATTCTGCCGGAAGTTGCTGATAAAGCGCAGTTCCAGCAGTTTTCCACTCCAACATATCATCCGAAACATCTTTGATTACTTTAGCCGGATTTCCAACTGCGAGGCTTCTGGGCGGGATTTGAGCACCGGCTGATACAAAACTCAATGCTCCAATTATGGACTCTTCGCCTATATAAGCATCATCCATTATTACGGCATTCATTCCGATAAGCGAGTTTCTGCCAATACTGGCGCCATGGATTATGGCTCCATGTCCAATATGAGCACCGGATTCAAGCAGCACCGTTTTTCCCGGAAACATGTGGATAGTGCAATTTTCTTGAACATTGCAGCCATCTTCTATCACAATTGCTCCCCAATCACCCCTAATGGCAGCGCCCGGACCTATATAAACATCTTTGCCTATAATAACGTTACCAGTAACAGTAGCATTGGGATGTACAAAAGCATCAGGGTGAACTACCGGAATAAAGCCTTTAAATTCAAAGATATTTGCCATGCCTATGCGCGTTCTATGATTGTTGCATAACCTTGTCCAACTCCAATACACATCGTGCAAAGAGCATATTTTTTACCGCTGCGCTGAAGCTCAATTGCAGCGGTGAGTAGTAGTCTTGCGCCTGACATTCCAAGCGGATGCCCCAATGCTATAGCCCCTCCATTCGGATTTATACGAGGATCATTATCTGTCAATCCTAAATTGCGGGTGCATGATAATACCTGAGCGGCAAAAGCTTCGTTGATTTCAATGATATCCATATCGGCCATAGTCAATCCAGCTTTAGCAAGAGCCATTTGGCTAGCTGCCACCGGCCCAATTCCCATAATTCTTGGTTCAACACCAGCTATTCCTGATGATACTATCCTGGCTAAGGCTTTGGTTTTGAAATTTTTCAATTCTTGTTCTGAAACGAGCAATAGTGCCGCAGCTCCATCATTCAAGCCGGATGCATTACCTGCAGTTACGCTTCCACCTTCCCTTCTGAAGGCGGGTTTAAGTTTTGAGAGTGATTCGATATTACTGCCGGCTTTTATAAATTCATCTTGATCGAATTTAATAGGATCCGATTTTTTCTGAGGAATTTCAATTGGACAAATCTCCGCGGCAAATCGACCGGAATCTTGCGCATTCTTTGCTTTGATTTGGGAATTCAATGCGAATTGATCCTGATCTTCTCGACTGATTCCGTACATATCAACCAAATTTTCGGCTGTTTCTCCCATACCGTCAGTACCATACATGGCTTTCATTTTCGGATTTACAAAGCGCCATCCGAAACTTGAATCAAACATTTCGGAATCCCTTCCAAATGCTTGACTTGCCTTGCTAATTACCCAAGGTCCTCTTGTCATATTTTCAACACCCCCAGCGATGCAGATGGAGGCATCACCTGAGCGAATTGCTCTTGATGCATGGATTGCAGCGGCCATACCAGATGCGCATAGTCGATTTACAGTTTCAGCAGGAACAGTGAACGGGATTCCCGCTAACAATGAAGCCATTCGAGCTACATTTCTGTTGTCTTCTCCAGCTTGATTAGCGCAACCCATAAGAATATCGTCAATTTTTGCCGGATCTAGATCCGGCAGAAAAAGTAATAATTCCTTCATCACTACAGCCGCTAAATCATCTGTTCTAACCGGGGCCAGAGAACCACCAAATGAGCCAATCGCAGTTCTTTTACCTGCTAAAATATATGCTTCATTCATATTAATCTAATACTTTAATTGGATGATATTATTTAATTGAAATACAATAATATAAAACAACAGAATCTCAGGATTATTCAAACTTATTCAATAAGTCAATTCGAGTAAAACTGAAACAATTCTGCAGTCCGCAAATATACGATCTTGAACTCGAACCGATGATTGAATCTAGTAAGTCAAGAATTTGCTTTGCCTTACTTCACCATCTTCAAATTGGACATTAACAACGTGAATTCCTTTGTTGAAATGGAAAGTTTGAATTTTGACCTCATCATTGTTGAGCGCTGCGGATTCAAAAATGACCTGTGCACTCGTATTTGTGATCGAAAGGAAGTAGGTTTTCCTCAGAGGATTATCGATCAATATATTGATAAAGTCCTTGGCTGGATTGGGGTACACCGCAATACCGGATTGAAGTGGAAGAAAAAATATTCCGACTACTCCGCTTTTTCCTTCGGAACCCAGATTGAGTCGATATAAATTAATGACGTTTGGAACGGGATCAACATCTCCAATGCTGTAAAACTCAGTTTGGTCGGTACCACCGCAGATTCCCGAAATAAATGCAACTACCTCAAAATTAACACTGTCAATACTACGTTGTAGTTCAACACCAACACAAGAAGCACCACCGATGATTCCAAAATTCGTGTTGATTTCATTGCCATTTCTTCTTAAGGTGAAAGAGTCCAAAATAGGGTGTAAGCCCTGAGAATACAGCACATTGAGAGTAGAGCAAAAGATTGAAATCAGCAGAAATCGGGATATTAGTCTCATTTGGTTTAAAATTAACAAATAAAAACGACTCAGGCATCGCAATGAAATGTAGTTTTGAAAAAAATAGAGGATTTTGAGCAGACCACTGATCTTAGTAACGAATGATGATGGCATTTATGCGAAAGGAATTCGCAGTCTAGTAGAAGCCATAATGCCTTTAGGGGATGTATATGTTGTAGCGCCTGACAAGCCACAAAGCGGTATGGGACATGCCGTTACGATAAACGGATTACTTCGGCTTGAAGAAGTAAGTTATAGAGATGGTGTTAGAGCATTTTCCTGCTCAGGCACTCCGGTTGATTGCGTAAAGCTTGCCATTTATCAAGTAATGCACCGCAAGCCTGACCTGCTTGTTTCAGGAATCAACCATGGCGCTAATAGTTCCATCAATGTGATTTATAGCGGAACCATGTCGGCTGCCGTTGAGGGAGCTGTAGAAGGAATTCCGAGTTTGGGTTTTTCACTGCTTGATCATTCTGCCGATGCAGATTTTTCAACGGCAGCGAAAATTGCCGAAATAATGGCCTCCAATGTGCTGAAACATGGAATAATGGATGGTACTTGCTTGAACGTTAATATTCCCAAAAGTCACGACGTGAAAGGAATTAAAGTTTGCCGACAAGCAAAAGCATATTGGGAAGATGCTTTTGACAAACGGATAGATCCTTCAGGTAAGCCCTATTATTGGCTGACGGGTGAATTTAAAGTATTTGACAAAGGAGAAGATACGGATGAATGGGCATTGGCCAACGGGTATGCATCTGTTGTTCCTGTGCATTATGATCTTACAGCACATCATGCGATTGCATCAATGAATACATGGAATTATGGTGCGTTCGAGGCTTGATAAAGTTTGGGTTGGAATGCTCATGGGTATTGCTGGTGCCGTGCTTGGATTCTTTGCTTTTGGATTATTTTGGGCCTATTCAAACAATACCGACCTCCGATATTTCATCGAGGAGATTTTTATGGCAATGGATTTCTTCCAAGACAAAATTGTGACCATTAGTGTATTGGTGGATGTTATACTTTTTGCCATCTTTCTCAATTTCGAGTATTACAAGCTTTGCAAGGGATTAGTGGCAATTATGCTCATTTCGGTACCTATCATTATTTACCTTTATTAGAGATGAGGCTATACATCATTGCGGGTGAAGCTTCGGGTGATCTTCATGGCGGAAATCTAATCAAAGCACTTCATGCTGAGCAAAAAGGAATCGAGATACGTTGTTGGGGGGGAGAAAAAATGCAATCAGCCGGTGCCGAATTAGTGAAGCACTACAGGGATCTTGCTTTTATGGGATTTGCAGAAGTAATTATGAATTTTGGAACTATTCTGAAAAACATTCGCTTTTGTAAAACTGATATTTTAGATTGGAAGCCCGATGCTTTGGTTTTGATTGACTATCCAGGTTTTAACATGCGAATAGCTGGGTTTGCACGTCGGCATTCTATTCCTGTATTTTATTATATCGCTCCTCAAGTATGGGCTTGGAAGCAAAAAAGGGTATTGAAATTACAGAGAGATGTAACACGATTGTTTTGCATTCTGCCCTTTGAAAAAGCTTTTTTTGCGAAGTTCGGAATGGATGTTGATTTTGTTGGGCATCCCTTGCTAGATGTTATTGCTGATGCACAGAATTCAAATGAAATAAAGAGCTTTAGAATCAAACATCAGCTCAATGATAAACCAATTATCGCGCTGCTTCCAGGAAGTAGAAAACAAGAAATTCAAGTTATGTTGCCTGCAATGCTTGGCGTTATTAAGCATTTTCCGGATCACCAATTCGTAATAGGAGGAGCGCCTTCACAGGAAAAATCTTTCTACGAACAGTTCTGTAAAGGCTTTGCAAATATCAGTCTTGTTGAATCAGATACCTACGGATTAATGTCCAATGCAGATGCCGCTTTAGTTACTAGTGGTACTGCGACTTTAGAAGCAGGATTATGGTCATTGCCGGAAGTGGTTTGTTACAAAGGAAACCCTCTTTCATACATGATAGCCAGAAAGCTCATTAAAGTAAAATATATTTCGTTAGTAAATCTTGTAATGGACAAAGAGGTTGTGCGTGAATTGATTCAATCCGATCTCAATGAAGAGGAGATGAAAAAATCATTGCAGGAGATATTACCGGGTGGTGCTAAACATGCAAAGATCAAAGAAGATTATGCATTATTGAAAAATCAACTCGGAGGAAAAGGTGCAAGCGCAAAAACGGCATCAATATTGTTGAAAACTCTGCAATATCAGCAGAATGCGAAGTAATGCACTGCTTAATTTTGCAAGGTTTTCCATTTCAATGTTAAAACTCACACACAGTTTTCTGGCGGTATTTATTTATACTGCATCCTTAGGGCAAACTATCAAAGTTGGTCTCGAAACCTTCGGTAATCCTCAGTCTTTGGCTTGTTATATTAATTCAGGTGCTTATAAAGTTATGGCTGATGGTATTGAAGTTAATACCATCAATACGGGTGAATCGATAGAAATATTGGTTTCAGGAAATGGACTGGTTGCCCTTATTAATAGCAAGCGATCAGGTCCCTTTCAGGAGATTAAATTGAGGGCTAACAAGTGGGATAGCGAAATCAGACTGCGTTCCATTTCTCCCAAAAAGAACGATGTTTTTCTTCAGGATAATGCCATTTTCAAAAAAGCGAAATCCGGAATGCTCTGCATTAGCGAGTTGGAACTGGAGAAGTATGTAGCAGGTGTTGTGGAAGGTGAAGCAGGAAAAGGTCACACACCAGAATATTACAAAGTTCAAGCAATTATTAGTAGAACATACGCACTAGCCAATCGCAAGCGGCATATTTTTGAAGGTTATAATCTTTGTGATAAGGTGCATTGTCAGGTTTATCATGGCAAGGCCAGATGGGAGCCTGAAATTCCCTTGGCAGCATGGGAAACAAAGGGGACAGTAATTGTTGATCAAGACATTGAATTAATTACTGCGGCCTTTCATTCTAATTGCGGTGGAAAAACACTAAATAGTGAGGATGTTTGGAGCAAGCCTCTCTCCTATTGTAAATCTGTTAAAGATTCTTTCTGTCTTACACAGCCACACAGTCATTGGGAGAAATCGATTCCCAGAAAGCAATGGATTGATTACCTGAATAAACATCCCGAATTCGATTCGGCGGATAGTTTATCTAAAGCAGCCGCAACCAATTATTTCCCCACTGAGAAATCCCTTTATTTCGCTGATAGCATTCCTTTGAAGCAAATCAGGGCTGATATGGGATTACGAAGTACTTTTTTTACCATTTATGAAGATGGCGAGGAGGTGAAGTTCACAGGCAAAGGATTTGGTCATGGGGTTGGACTTTGCCAAGAAGGTGCAATGAAAATGGCTGAGTTAGGCTGGAAATACAACGATATACTCCATTTCTACTACAGTGATGTTCATTTTTTGCATTTATCGGTACTTGAATTTTTTAGAGATTAATGGTTCTTAAATAGCTCAGGTCTTTACTAGCATTCAGTAGATTAACCATTTTTAGCAACTCTTAACAGCAATTGCCGATTGACTCACCTTACTTTGTGTGGAATAAAATTATTGACCATGCGTAGAAATCTATTCTCTCTCATAGCCGCTATTCTCATTCCTGTTTTGAGCATAAGTGCTCAGGGCACTGGTCCTTCTAAAGCCAAGATTTACATCAAGAAGAATGAAAACGGCAAAATTTCTGAAGTAGAAAGGGAAGTCGAAATTCCTGAAGGACAAAATATTCGTGAGATCTTAAATGATCTGGATATTTGGGATGATATTCCAGTAACACCTGAGGTTCAACGTATCCAACTGAATATTGAAAAGTTGGGATTAAGTCCGGATCAACAAGATGTAGAAATAATCATGATGTATCCGGGAATGAACGTTCCAAAGAGTGCATTTCTTGGGGTAATGTTAATTGACCAGGAAGGAAATCCAGGGGCCACTATCAATAAAGTTCTCGAGAATACAGCAGCAGCGAAAGCAGGTTTCCAAGAAGGCGATGTTATTTATGAATTAGCTGGAGAAACAATTGAAAGCACCTGTTCTTTGGTGAATGCGATTTCTAATCTCTCTGCCGGCGAAGAAGTTCAGATCAAGTTTTTAAGAGAAGGGAAAAAGAAAAAGAAAAAGGTAGCGCTTGGTGAAAAGAAAAAAGAGAACAACAGAGAAATGCGAGTCTTTAGAGGAGATAGATTACCCGAAAAAACAGCGCAATTTGAATGGAAATCTGATGAACCTGCAGTTATTGAATTCGAAGAATTTGACTTTGACATTGATAATCGAGGGGATGCTCCTTCATTTACTGAATCGAAATCTGCATTTCTAGGGATAACTCCCGGCATGTTATCAGAGTCAGGTGTTAGCATTGGAAGCATAATTAGTGGTTCATCAGCAGAATTTATGGGTTTAGTGCAAGGAGATATTATTGTTTCAATTAATGGCACAGATCTAAATAATTTTGAGACATTATCAGAATTTATTCGCGCTTCTAAGCCTGGTGATACTGTTGAAATTCAAGCTATTCGCAACACACAGAATATCACGATCAATGGTATATTAGGAGAACGTAAGATGATTAAATCTCCTGAAATGATGTTCTTCAAAGATCTTGAAGGAATGGATGAGAATGGGGATATGTGGTACAACCTTGAGTTTGATACCGACGATATGAATATAGAAATGGAAGAGTTGAGAATATTGTTGGATGACGCTCACTTTATTCATGAAAATGGCGGTGTAAACGAGCAATACAAAAGCACCAACGTTTCTATTGAAATTGATAATGTAACGGAGCAGGACATAGCATCAATCAATGCAATTTCAAATTCGAAGCTGAAGAGTAGTAATGACTTGGAAATGAGCAGTGTTTCTTTCTTCCCAAATCCGAGTAATGGGGAATTCAATTTGAAAATGGATTTACCAAAAACGGGGGCTTTGTTAGTTCAAGTATTCGATGCGCAAGGCTCAGTTGTGTTCGAAGAAAGTCGCAATAACTTTACAGGTGTTTACACGCAAACCTTGGATTTGAGCGCTTTTCCTGACGGCACCTATTATCTTCAGATTATTCAGAATGAAAAAGCTTATTCC
>Ga0209702_10001380_pt1 | contig 46758 bp, 50 predicted proteins | sample FRY01_FD_187210 | JGI IMG/M metagenome (GOLD analysis project Ga0209702, IMG submission 187210) | Freshwater microbial communities from Lake Fryxell liftoff mats and glacier meltwater in Antarctica - FRY-01 (SPAdes) (version 2) | ecosystem: Environmental > Aquatic > Freshwater > Ice > Glacier... | reverse complement strand
TATTTTTAGTTTGTTTACCAAATTTTCAAATTTCCGTACGGTTTCTTCCATCGACAATTCCGATTTTCCTCCGGCAGCATTGCGATGTCCACCGCCATTGAAATGTTCTCTTGCAAAAAGATTCACGTCGAAATCGCCTTGTGAACGGAATGATATTTTGATAATTTTTTCTTCTGCATTTTCAATAAAAATCGCCGTGAAAACGATTCCTTTGATGCTTAATCCATAATTCACTATCCCTTCAGTATCGCCTTTTATATGGTTAAAAGTGTCTAATTCTGCTTGTGTCAGTGTGATGTAGGCTGTTTTATGTTCAGCCAAAACCTTCATATTTTGAAGCGCTCTTCCCAATAATTGTAATCTTCCGTAAGAACTGTTGTCGAAAAGCAGGTTTGGAATCTCCGAATTTTCAACACCCAAATCAATTAAATCAGCAATAATTCTATGGGTTGTTCCAGTTGTTTTTGGAAAACGAAAAGAACCTGAATCGGTCAAAATCCCGGTATAAATGCAAGTGCCAATGGTTTTATCAATGTCTGATTTTTTGCCAAGGAAACAAATAAAATTATACAACATTTCACAAGTGGAACCAAAAGCGGTATCTGAATAAGTGACTGCTGCATAAGCATCTGGCGATTGGTGGTGGTCAATCATTACAAAAGGAACTTTGAGCTTGTTGAGCACATTTTCCATTTCGCCCACACGGTGCAAAGCATTAAAATCCATAGTAAAAACGAGTTCGGCTTCTTCTAGGATTTCAGTACTGTTTTTTTTGTCTTTTTCGAATATTTTAACAGTTTCCGAGCCAGGCATCCAAGCCAAAAAATCCGGAAATTCGTTGGGAGAAACAACAACAGGATGGTGATTATTTTTTAATAAAAAATGATATAATCCAAGTGTAGAGCCCATAGCGTCACCGTCAGGACTACGATGCGGAATAATGGCTATCTTTTTTGGAGTCGATAACAGCAACTGTATTGCTTGAATGTCTTGTTCTTTCATAGTTTGCGAAATTACATTTTTTTAATGTAATGTTGAAATCATTTAAAGATTTAACAAACTTGTAACTAATTGGAGAAAAAAAAGTTCAAACGAATTTCACAAATCAGCATTAATTTCATTTTCTTCTTTATAAAAATTCGACAACCAAATCTTAATTTTAAATATTAATTCGAGTAAATTCGTGTCTGACTTCCTTTTACTTGAATAACTAACAAATGCTACCATTAGAGCTCCTCAAGATTTTGTCTTTTAATCCGTTGATACAAACGGTATTTTGCTCCTTTTACAATCTGCGAATTATAAATCCCGATTGAACCCGAAGAAAAATAGGCAACCAAGCAAGCCATACCAATGAACACGCCACTTTCTATACCAAAAAGTTCCATTCCCATAATGGTGCAGGAGATAGGAGTGTGGGTTGCTCCCGAGAAAACCGCTACGAATCCCATTCCGGCCAAAAGTGCTATTGGCAAAGGAACAACAAGTGACAAAGCACTTCCCAATGTGGCACCAACGAAGAAAAGTGGTGTTACTTCGCCCCCTTTGAATCCGGCGCCCAGCGTGAATCCCGTGAACAATATTTTGAGAAGAAAATCATAAGAAGCATTTGGATTCGTGAAGGAATCAACAATGATTGGAAGTCCCAAACCAATATATTTTGTGGTTCCAATGGCAAAAATAGTGATGGCTAAAATTAATCCACCCACAAAAGGACGAAGCGGAGCATAACGTATTGTTTTAGAAAATAATCTACCCCAAAAATGCGTAGTTCTCGAAAAAAGCATCGAAGTCAAACCAAATAAAATCCCAACAATAATAATCCAAACAAGATTAATTAATGTCAATGTTGGCACAATGGGAATGTTGTACTGCGTGTGCTTTACTTGCCAAAATTCAACGGTGAAATAAGCAACATAAGCGATCAAGAACGATAAAATGGCGCTTTTAAAATTGATTTTACTAAAGTACAAAACTTCCAAGGCAAACATAGCTCCCGCCAATGGTGTTCCAAAAACAGAAGCAAAACCGGCGCTTATTCCCAAAATTATGAGCGTTCTTCTGTCGGAAGCATCCAGTTGGAATAATCCTTTGAATTGGTCGGCGATAGCTCCTCCAATTTGCACAGCCGTTCCTTCGCGACCTGCAGAACCACCAAAAAGATGCGTTATTAAGGTGCCAACAAATACTAAAGGCGCCATTTTTAACGGAATGGTATTTCGAGGTTTTTCGTATTCTTCCAGCAATAAATTATTGCCTTTTACGACATCTTTACCGTAATAATGATACAGTAATCCTATACAAAGTCCGCCTATTGGCAAGAGCCAAATGATCCAATTATGGTGTTCCCTAAATTGGGTGCACCATTCTAACGACACCAAAAAAAAGGCAGAAGCTGAACCCGAAAAAACGCCTATCAAAACACAAATGAGAATCCATTTGAGGCTAAGAATGAGGGGTTTTTTTATGTTCATTTATAAGTTGGTTTTTGTCATTGCGATGAAATAAATCCGAAAATGAAGGCAATTTCATCAAGTTAGGTATTTTTAACCGTCACTTGGAGTGGTTTTTAATAGTAATACGACAGCTTTACTATTAAAAATTGTATCGAGAAGCCTTATAGAAGTACCGCTCTCGATACATTTTATTAAAAAAGCTATCGCATTTTTAATAAAACACTCGAATAGACGTATCTTTAACGTAATGGCATTGGTCTATACTGAGATATTTTGCTTAATATTATTCAGCTGCAATAGCCGTAAATTCTATTTCTACCAAATATTCAGGTGCCACAAGTTTGCTGATTTCATAAAAACCAGTTGCAGGCTTAATGTCTTTAAAAAAAGTGGCATGTGCTCTGGCAACATCCTCAAAAGTAGTAATATCGGTGGTGAAAATTCGAGTCCGAATCACGTCTTTCATTGCTACATTAAGGTCTTCGAGGACTTTTTCTATGCGTTCCAAAATGTTTAAAGTTTGTGCATACGCATCATCAGCTTTCACTTTCGTACCATCGACAATTGCTACTGTTCCTGACACTTCGATAGTGTTCCCAATACGAACGGCGCGACAATAACCCATTTTGTCTTCCCAAGGTGATCCTGTCAAGATATTTTCTCTTTTCATTTTGATTGTTTTAGTTTAGTGTGTTGATTTTTAATGTTTTTGCAATTCAATTCCAATTGTGGTATATTTTTTGCAATTTATGAAAAAATAGAGAAATAAAAAATCCTGTTTTAGAATTAAATAGTTCAATTATTCGAATTTATGTGGGAATGAAGTATTCATCACAATGTAATAAATTCCAGTATTGAATGTTATAAAGTATAGATTTCCTTTTTCACTAATATCCTAGCGTTATGAAAAAATTATTGTTTTTTGTTATTGTACTAAGTATGACTTTAAACGGTTATTCGCAGCAAGAATTCAAGCCCAAATTCAAAGCAATTCCTGCCAAGAAATCGAAAATTAAGGAAGTCATTCCTCCAAAAGTAGTTTCGCCAAAAATCACTCCGCCAGAACTGGTAAAAAAACCTGATGCAGCACCGCCGTTTAATCCTGAAGATATTTTTAAAGATAGCAATCTATATATAAAAGAGAATAATTCGAAAGGAATATTTTATAAACGAAATCAATTTTTGGGTAGTTTCAAAACCAAATCTTTTACCTCGACAATACGCTATCGCGATGCCGCTTTTGTGGATGGTGACAAGGTAAAAGTATATTTAAACGATAAAATAATTGAACCCGAAGTTGTTTTGGACGGCGCCTTCAAAGGATTCAAAATACAATTGGTAAATGGTGTTAACAAGATAGATTTTGAAGCTTTGAACGAGGGCTTTGCTTCACCCAATACGGCAGAATTTCAGGTTTATGACGAGAAAGGAGTTGTAGTTTCGGCAAGCCAATGGAATGTTGGAAAAGGGTATAAAGCAACACTACTATTAGTCAAAGAATAGCAACTGCTATTTTATAAAATTTGGGTTATCTATTCGAAAAGCGAAACTAACACGTTTTTATTTATGTTATTTTTGTGATTTTTGATTATGAATTTCGATTATTTTTGAACTTTTTTATAAATATTGATTTATCAATAGAAAAATTAGATGAACAGAATTATTTTTTTTATTCTTATAATTTGCATGGCTTCCAAAAGCTTTGGACAGAGTGAATTCAACTCTAAATTCAAGGTAATTCCGCCTTTAAACGTAAAACCTAAAACGGAAACAACCCCGCCACCGGATGTGCCAAAATTGGATATTCCAAAAATTGTTGCTCCCAATATATTTACTGAAACCAACATTTTTAATACAAAAGCCAAACCCAACAATTCTTTTCAGATAGGGCTTCCTGAAAATAGTTTTTCAATGACTCCAAACAACAAGTTTGTTAATCCTGGCGATAAAATTGTGGCCAAAATGAATAAAAAAGCAGACAATGAAGATCAAATTGTCTACAGAAGGAATCAGAATTTGGGAGATTTCAAGACTAAATCACTTACGGCAAGAGTTAGTTATCGCGATTATGGAATTATGGATGGAGACGCCATAAGAGTATCTCTAAACGATAAGACGATAGCTACAGGAATTATTTTGAACAATGATTTTCAAGGTTTCGAAATAACGCTGGTTGACGGTTTTAACAAGATAGATTTCGAAGCGCTCAATCAAGGCAGTTTGGGCCCCAATACTGCGGAATTTCAGGTTTATGACGATAAAGGAAAAATAATTTCGGCAAGTCAATGGAATCTTGGTACAGGATTTAAAGCAACTATTATTATCACGAAAGAATAATAAATTTAAGATTTTTGATTGACGATTTGTTGATTTTAGAAGGGCAAAGTCATAAAGAATCAATAGATTTCTATTTAGCAACACTAAATCTGAAATCAATCCCGATAGATTTCGGGATTTGATTTTCAATCAAAAATAAAAATTATTTATGTTATTTTTGTGATTTTTGACGGTTTGTTTCTATTATTTTTGAATTCTTACAGCTGTTGAGGCATCGATATGAAAAACGATATGAAAAGGATTCTTTTTTTTATTTTTATAATTTCTTTTGGTTTAAATGCCTTTGGACAAGTTGAATTTAATCCTAAATTCAAACCTATTATGCCACAAAGTGGAAATGCAAAACCAAAAAAGGAAATTCTTCCTCCATCCAATTTTCCAAAATTGAATCTTCCCAAAATTGTTACTCCCAATATTTTCAAGGAAACGAATATTTTTGGCACCAAACCCATAGTTAATAATTCATTTGAAATGGGTAACTCTAAAAATGATTTTTCAATGATCCGGAAAAATAAGTTTGAGTATACGTTAGGTGATGTCTATCAAGAGAAAATGACTAAGGATTTGCATAAAACGTTGCACGAAGGTGATGGTCCGTTAGACAGAACGGATCGATATTTGGGCGATTTTAAAACCAAATCTAATTTTTTAGTAGTGAAATATCGCGATTATATTCAAATTGACGGTGATTTGATTAGTGTCTATTTGAACGATAAATTACTACAATCTCGATTGTTTTTGGATTACCAATTAGGTGTATTTAAAATTCCACTAACAACTGGAATCAATGCTATTGAATTTGTTGTGGCAAGTCAGGGAACTTCTGGCGGAAATACAGCAGAAATTCACGTGATTGATGATGCAGATAAGTCGGTAACCGATGAATATTGGGATAATTTGGCATTGGGAACCAAAATTAAATTAATCGTTATAAAAGAGTAATTTAAAATTTTCCAAAATACAATTTTTCAATCCCAATTATAAAAAGTATTTTTGCAAAATGCAACACAACGTACTTATTTTAGATTTCGGATCGCAATACACACAACTTATTGCCCGACGAGTTCGCGAATTAAATATATTCTGCGAAATTTTTCCCTTCAATCATTTTCCAGATGATTTATCAAGTTATAAGGCGGTAATTCTTGGTGGAAGTCCTTTTTCTGTTAGAGGCGAAGATGCACCACATCCAGATTTATCCCAAATTAGAGGAAAACTACCAATGCTTGCCGTTTGTTACGGAGCACAATATTTAGCCCATTTTAGTGGAGGTGAAGTAGCGGCTTCAAACACCAGAGAATACGGTAGAGCCAACTTGACTTATATTAAAGAGGACGAAGTTTTCTTTGAAGGTGTTTCTGAAAACAGCCAAGTTTGGATGAGCCATAGCGATAGTATCAAAGCGTTGCCAACCAATGGAATAAAGCTGGCAAGTACGCACGATGTGGAGTTTGCAGCGTACAAAATAGAAGGAGAAACAACGTATGCCATTCAGTACCATCCTGAAGTTTTTCACTCTACGGATGGATCCAAAATGCTGGATAATTTCTTGTTGAAAATCGCCGAAGTTCCCCAAAATTTTACGCCAAATGCTTTTGTCGAAGAAATGGTGGCAGAATTAAAAGAAAAATTGCAAGACGACAAAGTGGTTCTTGGACTTTCAGGTGGCGTGGATTCAACGGTAGCAGCCGTTTTATTGCACCAAGCCATTGGCAAAAACCTCTATTGTATTTTCGTGAATAACGGTTTGCTTCGAAAAGATGAATTTCAAAGTGTATTAGATCAATACGAAGGAATGGGTTTAAATGTTAGAGGCGTTGATGCTTCCCAACGTTTTTATGATGCTTTGGCAGGTGTTGTTGATCCTGAGTTAAAAAGAAAAGCCATTGGTAACGCATTTATTGAAGTTTTTGATTTAGAATCACATCGAATTGAAGACGTAAAATGGTTGGCACAAGGAACTATTTATCCTGATGTTATCGAATCCGTTTCGGTAAAAGGACCATCGGCAACCATAAAATCGCACCATAATGTGGGTGGTTTGCCGGATTATATGAAATTAAAAATTGTGGAACCTTTGCGAATGCTTTTCAAAGATGAAGTGCGTAGAGTGGGAGCAAGCTTAGGAATTGACCCCGAATTATTAGGAAGACATCCTTTTCCAGGGCCAGGATTATCCATCCGAATTTTGGGAGACATTACTTTAGAAAAAGTACAAATATTGCAAGACGTGGATAAAGTTTTTATCGACGGATTAAAATCTTGGGGATTGTATGACAAAGTTTGGCAAGCTGGAGCGATTTTGCTTCCTGTAAACAGCGTTGGTGTAATGGGCGATGAGCGTACTTATGAAAAAGTAGTAGCGCTTCGTGCTGTACAATCTACAGATGGAATGACGGCAGACTGGGTACATTTGCCTTATGAGTTCTTGATGAAAGTTTCTAATGACATTATCAATAAAGTAAAAGGTGTGAATAGAGTTGTTTATGACATAAGCTCAAAACCACCAGCAACTATTGAGTGGGAATAATTAATAATTACGAATTAATAATTACGAATTATGTTGATAAAAAAAATTTTATCAGAAGAAAATGTGACATTAAATAATTCTATTTAATTAGAATATTATTCAAGTGAATTATATAAAAACGGTATCAAATTTTGGAATAAAATTTGATACCGTTTTGGTATCTTTGAAAATTAATTTTTTTACAATAACAAAAGTATGAAATATTTTATAACGGTTTGTTTGGCAATTTTGGTTTTTTCTTTCAATGGTTTTTCACAAGAAAAAAATAGCACTCACAAAGTTGAAAAGGGGGAAACAATGGCTCAAATTGCAAAAAAATACAATGTCACTCCTTACGACATTTATAAATTAAATCCCGATGCACAAAGTGGCTTAAAACCCAATAGCGTTTTGCTTATTCCAAAAAAAGGAAGTGTTCCAAAAGCAAATACACCAGCCAAAACACACAAAGTAGAGCCAAAAGAAACTTTGTTTGGTATCGAAAAAAAATACGATGTTTCAGATGAAGCTTTGAAAAAAGCCAATCCCGAATTAGAAAAATTAGGTTTGCAAATAGGACAAACGCTCGTTATTCCTTCGAATTCGAGTTCGAAAACTGTTGTTCCAACTCCAGAAAAAAACGTATATCACATGGTGCTTCCAAAGGAAACGAAGTATTCCATTGCCAAAAAATATGGAATTACCATCGAAGAATTGGAAAAGCGAAACCCCGAAGTTATTCCTAATTTACCCATTGGATACCAATTGACAATCAAAGGAACTGGGCCAAAAATGGATCAAGTTGCCATTGTTGAGCCTAAAAAAGAAACTGTAAAACCAATTGTTCCAAAAGTTTTTCCAAAAATTAATTATATAGATTATGAGGTAAAACCCAAAGAAACCTTGTATAGTTTGTCTAAAATGTCTGGTTTAGCGCAAGAGGAATTTATTAAATTGAATCCGGCTTTAGCCAATGGTGTTGAAGTAGGAATGGTTTTAAAAGTACCAGAATCTGCTTCTATTCCGCAGGAAACAGAAACTAAAAAAGTATATACTTCCTTGTCAATACAAAATGGAATGAATGACAAGAAAAAACTGGTTTTGCTGTTGCCTTTCAATCTTTCTAAAATTGAAGGTGATACCATAAATTCTACCTCAATGCGATTAAAAAAAGACAAGTTTCTGAACATGACTTTGGATTTTTATTCCGGTGTTTTGATGGCAATAGATTCTGCTAAAGCTATTGGAATTAATGTTGATGTGACAATATTTGATTCTCAAGAAACCAAGAACGCTTCAAATATTTCCAGTATTAATCAAGAAAATAATCTGGAAACTGCCGATGCCATAATTGGCCCTTTTTATCAAAATAACGTAGAAAAAACTGCTGAATTATTGGGAAAAAACAATGTTCCGGTGATTTCGCCTTTGTCAAAAGATATCGGAATTGCTTTTCCTAATTTGTATCAAACGATTCCATCAAATGAAGCTTTAAAGACTGCCATATTTGATTATATGAGGTCTAAAGATGGAAATATAATTGCAGTTGTCGACAAGAAAAAGGAATCTGTTATTCAATATATACAAGAAAACCAGAAAGAGGTACAATTTGCATCCCTAAATCCTAACGGAAGTTTGTCTACAGAAAGTTTGAAAGGTTTGTTTGTGAAAAACAAAACAAACTATGTAGTTATGGAAACCGGCAATACGGGAATGATTAAAGCAACAATGGCAGCAATGATGAGCGTCATGGCAAATTACAAGCTGCAGTTGGTTATTTTGGAATCTAATGAAACTTTGGACACTGATGAAATAAATTTCGAGAATTTGACAAAACTAAATTTGATGTATCCTTCCATAACTCGTGAAAACAAGTCTCCGGAAGCTAAAATTTTCGAAAAAGAATATAGAATAGACAACAAGATTTCGCCGAGTACTTATGCCACCCGTGGTTTTGATGTGACTTTTGACACGATGATGCGTTTGTCACAAGGCAAAAGTTATCAGGAAACCGCAGATTCTATCGCGACGGAGCAAGTGGACAATAAGTTTGAATATTACAAAAAACAAGACGGTGGCTATACCAATAAAGGAATTTTTATCCTCTATTACGACACTGATTTAACGATAAAAGAAGCTAATTAGGGAGTTATCAGTATTCAGTATAAAGCATAAAATAAAGATTTTTTTTCTCCACAAAAAATGGAACAAGACCAAAAACAACTCATCAAATTAGCCCACACGAAGATGCCTTTTGGCAAATATGAAGGCAAATATCTTATTGATTTACCTGAATATTATGTGGTTTGGTATTCCAACAAAGGTTTTCCAAAAGGGGAATTGGGACAACAACTGCAATTGATTTACGAACTAAAACTTAACGGTCTTGAAGAGTTAATTCGCAATATCCGCAAACGTTACCCAAAACCCTAATAATATTTAGGAATCAAGAACCACTTTGAACGATTGGCGAAATAAAAAGACCGCAAATCCGCAAATTTTTTCATCAGTTTTGATGTGTTTAATACCGATTATGTATTCAATATAGTCCAATAATCTCAATAATTATCGGGAGGACTATTTTCATATTATATCGGCATTATACTAGTACACTTTGGTCTATAATATAAATTATTTTGGTATTATTTAGTCACTATAATCACGATTTTATTAAAATCGGCTGCGGCATTGATTACTGCTTTGTAATCTTCAAATTTATTTAAAGGATAGTTGATAATGTTGTAAAACTCGGTATTTTCGACTGTTATTTCATCCCCTTTTTTGCTGTATTTGCTGGTAAAAGCAGCTTCGGTTTTGCCATTTAATACCGTTTTATAATCCATTACAAACTTGTCTAGATTTTTTACGGTAGCTCCTTTTGGCAACAAAATTTTGATATTTCGGGTGTATAAATGGGGAAAATCAATTTCTACCGGCAATGTTCTTTTGTTTTCTTGGTAAAACTCCATTTGTTTGCCAATAGTTTCGCCTACTGAAAACAGGTAATTTTCTCCGGCTTTTTTGGTAAGATATTTTCCGTCGAAGGTTACGTTTAAGACAAATGGTTTCTTGCCAATAAACTCGGTTCCGTCATTTTCAGTGGTCAAAGTTTTGTATTCTGCTTCCACGGTATAATTTTCGGCTATGCTTTTCAAGACGGTTTTGTATTGTTCAGCCGAAGCGAAATCCTTGATGGGTTGAAAATTCAAACCTGAATAACCTCCAAAAGTCAGGTTGCTTGTTACCAATGGATTTTCAATATCCTGGGTAAAATCAACCGTGATGTTCATAATATCATGGGTAATGTCTGCTCCAGGAATTTCAATAAAATTGATCTCTCCAATGCCCATTTTGACTCCGGCAAATGTTTTTTCCTTGATAAACAATCCGTTATTATTTGCCACCGTGGCCGGGAATAAAGGAACGCGAAACTCAATTTCCGTAGGAGTCAAGTATTTTTTGATTGTTGGAAAATAGAATAACAATTCGCTCAGGTTTTCAAAACTCTCAAAATCTTTGTCAAATGGGACTTTATATCGGTTTGAGGTAAAAACGATATTGTTTTCAATTTTGAAGTTTTTGAAAACAGCCAAATAAATTTTTAAAATATCAGTTTGATTGGCTTGTTTGGTTTCTATTATGCTCGATAAATTTTCTTTGGTATCAATGTATCTATCGTAGGCAATGGTTTTTTTTATTTTGTTTTCAATGTTCCAAATTTGTTCTTGTACGTCGCTAGATTTTGGGATTATTTTGCAAAAATCATTAAGTGATTTTTGTTGTTTTTTATCCAATTCAGGGTTTAGTCTTTCGTATAAACTTGTCGAAAATTCTTTAAAATTATTCAAATTACTGCCACCACTATATAGATTTTCATTTAGTTTATAGCGAAACAATTTTAATTGTAAATTCCAGTTCGAATAGTTTTCATCGTTGTCCAAAGCCGGAATGTTCTTTTCAGTAATGTTTAAAATGGTAGTGTTCGCCATCGTTTTATCATCGATTGTGGGCTCGCTTAATCCGTTGTAGGATTTGGTTTTGAAAACGAGATAATTGGGCGAAATCAATTCAAAACTTAAGTTGGCGATGGGGTATTCATCTTGCATTTTAATGGTTTGTCCAGTAAATTCTGGGCTTTCTTCAAGCACATAAATTTTTTCGATTACGGCTCCTTTCTCCAAACCGTTCACGGCAAAATAATTGTATTTTATTCCTTTTTCTTGGTCTACATCTTCCTTGATGTCTTTTTTGTCTAAAGGAATGACCGTGCCATTCTTTAGAATTACCCTTGCTTTATTGACTAAAACACTTTCGTTGAGACTAAACGGAATGTAAATTTTATTGTTGCGTTCGATCGCATCATCTGAATTGATGTAGATTTTTTCGTGTAATAAATGGTATTGTTTTGCCGATTTGCCTGTTACCACAAATTCTATTTTTGTGGTGCGTTCCAAAATTACTTCTTTCTCATTTTTGTATTGGACCGGAATTGCGATTGTTGTTTCTTTTTCGTTCCAATCATAATTTTTAAAGGAATATTCCTGTGCAAAAAACAAGGAAGAATTCAATAAGATAACTAAGCTAAAAATATTTTTTAAGTGATTTGTTTTCATTATTTTTCTAATAAAATTAGGGTGTCGGCGTAATTGTTTTTTAAATCTTTTATAGTCTTGTTCCAAAGTTCAAAATCAGTTTTGTCCAGTAATAATTTCTTTTGTTTTAGTTGTAAATTTAAGAATATTTTATTGTTTTTTACTTCATAAACGATGTCAGCTTTTATATAATTATTGTCCAGACTAAAGTTCTTCGGAAGGTATTTCACCGTGTAATTTTGGGGAATATCCATTTCGTACTGGGTGTTTATATAATTCAAATGTTCAAATTCAAATTTTGCAAATCGGTCTTTTTCTATGATGACTTTTTCTAAAGGTTTGTCCAAAAATAAATTCACATACATTTCCTTGTCCACTTTGACGATGTAATTTCCCAAATCGAAATTGTAATTTATTTGATACGGTTTGTCTCTATCTTTTATGTTTTCTTCAGTGTAATCTTTTAGATTAAACTTGTTGTTGCCTTTTAAAACCAGACTTTTTATCATTTCGAATCTGGTTTTGTTTGACGCATCGCCAATACGTAATAAAATACGGCTTCTGTTGTAACCCTTGAATTCAATTTTTCCCGAACCTACCAGTTTGTCTTTTTCAATTTTCAGTTTCACTTGTTCAAATATCTCATTTCTTTCGGCTGGAACAATTGGAACCCGAATGATTTTATACGTATTTCCTTCGCCATATAAAGCTTCTTTTCCTTGGATAAAAGCGGTTGGAATTCCATAAAGTGTTTCCTTGTCAGTCGCATCAAGAAAGACGTATTCCTCGCCTTTTTTATATACGGCAATCATGTGATTATCGACTGCCGGAGTGGGTAATTCGTCATAAGAATAAGGAATTTCGCGGGTTCCAATCCAAGAAATAAAGACATTTTTGACATTGGCATACTTGGCCATTGCCGTGATTATACTAGCCATATCTTTGCAATCTCCAAATTTTCTTTCGCAAATTAAACTGGCTTCCCTTGGAATAAAACCTTCATATCCGTTTTCGAAAGCAATGTATTTGATGTTGTCTTTTACCCAATAAAAAATAGCTTTAACCTTGTCGTCATCGTTGGTTAGATTCTCGGTAATTTGAAGTGAAATTGCTTTTAATGTGGGATCTTCGGTCTGGTTCAAGTTTTTTGTAAAACCTTTATAATAAGCAAATAATTTATCTACATCGTCTAAGATTTCCACCTTGTTATTGTTCACCGTGTAATCTTTAATGTAAACATTGATGTGTGGCACTAAATATAAAAAACCAGGTGAATTTCCTTCAAATTTTATTGGTTTTACGTCTTTTAATGTCCATTTATAAATCCATTTTCCCTTTTTTTCAGTTTTCGAAAATTGAATGGAATTAGACGGATTATTAAAAATTTTGAATCCAATGTTGATGTTTTTCTCCGTACTAATTTCCAAAGAGGAATTCTTTACAGGCAAATTACTTCCAAATAGAAATTTATGGAGTAAAAAAGGATCAACAAACTCGGTTTGGTAATGATATACTTTTTTGGCTCCAGCTTCCAAGTTTGGAAAAATGAGTTGGCGCTCTTTTACATCATCATAAAAAGCGGAACTTTGGCCAGATCGAATTTCATTTGTTTGGCTAACCTTGATTTTCCTTTCTTTGCCATTTTCATAAATAACGGAATAGGCATCATAACTTTGGAGTGTAACTAAATCGGAATAACTGAACGATTCCTTGTTGTTTTGAATGCCGTTTTCGTTAAGAATTACGGACTCGTAATGGTTATCCTGAATGACTTTCAACTTGTTGTTTTCAATAGAAAAATGATACGTTTGAATGTCGTTTAAAACGAGTTCATTAAAATCAGGGTATTGTTTTTTGTATTCTTCCAACAAATTTTGTGCATTTGTGCTAAAGGCAAAAAAGCAGATAAAAACCACCAAAAGTATTTTCTTCATTATAATTTTAAGTTTATCAAATATAGATTTTTTGTTAGAAGTGTGTACGTATTTAAGTAAACTTTATGTATTAATTTCCAAATCCCGAATGTAATCTCCATATTCTAAATAGAACATTTCCACAGCATGCATTTTCTCGTTAAAAAAATCAAATATTTCGTTCCAATGCTTCCTGTTACTAACGCTCACGTTTCCTTTTTCGACCCAAATCCGACTGATAGTTTTGCCGTTTTCAAGCACAAAGTTTTTTTCAAACACTAAGTCTTTAACAAAATCATCTTCTAATATGCTTTTTAAGGATTCCAGTTTTTCGAAATAGATGTTTCGTTTTTCGTCACTTCGATCTTCAATAGCTATCAAAACCTGTGCTTTTTTATTGTCAACATAAAATTTAAAGGAGAAATCCTTGATTTTAGTGTCATACAAGACCCATTTTCGGGGGTGTTTTTCGGCAAAATCAACCCAGAATTCGCGTTTTAACTTTTGAGTTTCCTCTTTGCTATACATTATCGTTTGGTGTTTGTTAAAATTGTCATTGTTATTGCCATTGTTATTGCCATTGTTATTGCCATTGAAATTGCCATTGGAATTTGGTATATTTACAAAACCTTTTAGATTACAAAAATAGACTTTGATTATGAATTTTCAAGACTTTTTAGAATATGTTCCAAAATTAATGGAAGTGGCTCTTCCTGCATCTGAAGCGCATTTTAAAATGGCTCCATTGGAGAGAATTGAGAGTTTGAAAAACTTGAATTTAGAAACCAAAAATCCAAAAAATGCTGCCGTTATGATGTTGTTTTATCCCAAAAACGGAAGAACACATTTAGTACTAATTGTTCGGAATTCATACCAAGGCGTTCATTCTGCACAAATCGCTTTTCCTGGTGGAAAATATGAGCCACGGGATCAAATATTTGAGAATACAGCTTTGCGTGAAACCCACGAAGAAATCGGAATCCATCCGGATCGCATTGAAATTAAGAAGGCTTTTACCCGTTTGTATATTCAGCCGAGTAATTTTATGGTCTATCCTTTTTTGGGAATTTGCAAGGAAGAAATTGTTTTTATTCCTGATGCTAGTGAAGTGGCGGATATTATTGAATTGCCGTTATCTGTTTTCTTGGGTGACGGTATCGTTGCAAGTGTTAGTATTTCAACCTCTTATGCGGATAATATTATGGTTCCTGCTTTCAAAATCAAGGAATATATTGTTTGGGGAGCTACGGCTATGATGTTGAATGAGTTGAAAGAAGTGCTGAAAAAAGTATTTTAATTTATAAGTTTTCGTAAGTTTGTCGTCCAAATAAACACAAAATATAATTTTTATGGGATTAATTAAGAGAAATCCTTTTGGACATATCCTTTTTGTAAAAAAAATTATAATCCGCGTTTTTGCTGTTTTAACTCATAAACGCTATAGGGGATTTAATAGTTTACAAATAGAAGGTTCCGAAATTATCAAAGATTTGCCCGACACGAACGTCCTTTTTATATCCAATCATCAAACTTATTTTGCCGATGTGGTTGCGATGTTTCACGTATTTAATGCCAGTTTGAGCGGCCGTCAGGATTCTATAAAAAATATAGGATACATTTGGCAACCCAAAATGAATATCTATTATGTTGCTGCTAAAGAAACAATGAAAGCGGGTTTATTGCCAAGAATTATGGCTTATGCCGGAGCCATTACCGTTGAGAGGACCTGGCGCTCTTGTGGCAAAGATGTCACTGAAAAACGAGATATAAATCCAAATGACACCGAAAACATTAAAATAGCCTTAAAAGATGGTTGGGTCATCACTTTTCCGCAAGGAACAACAAAATCATTCAAACCGGTACGAAAAGGAACAGCACATATCATCAAACAGTATAAACCAGTTGTGGTTCCAATTGTAATTGATGGCTTTCGTCGTTCGTTTGACAAAAAAGGGTTGCGAATGAAAAAGAAAGGTATTCTGCAATCATTCATCATCAAACCGCCATTGGAAATTGATTATGAAAATGATACCGTTGAACAAATTTGTGAACAAATTGAATATGCCATCGAGCAACATCCTTCATTTCTAAAAGTGATTCCCGCTGAAGAAATTAAAGAACAAGAAGAATTGAACAAATTAAGAAAATGGGAATATTAAGATGTAATTATGAATTTAAAATTACGAATTAGTTGATACTAATTGCAGGAAATAAATAGTCTTTAAAAGACAATTGAATACTTCGTTTTTTATAAATCTATTTTTTTTAACTCCCTATAATTCGCATACAATTTTCGGAGCAGGATTCCGTACAGAAGCCTGTAAAAAAGCCAAAATATACCGAGGAAAGCGCCTATAATCAAAGTGAAAAGTAATATTGTAATAAACATAACCTTGGTATTATGACCAATTTTATCCATTAAAACGGCTATTTCTGGATTGTAGTTAAAAGCCATAAAAAAGCCAATCAATAAACTCAATACAACCATTCCAAGGTTGTACCATACATAGTATTGTACCGTTTTTCGGGTTTTAAGGATGTCTTTCATCAACTGTTTTGTCGAAACTGTGGTCGAAATGGAAACATAGTTTTTATAAAACAAATAAATGAAAACCAATATTACCGCATAATTTAAAACCGTCAAAGCTTCAAAATAAACATTTAGTTCTTCATATTTTGTGTTTTTCAAATAATCGTCAGTATTAAAAAATACACTAATCGATGACCAAAGCAAAATTTCCAAAACGCTAATTATAAATATCCACTTGACAATCGAAGACGATTTTGTATGCAACATCTTGTAAATATCCACTTCCGAAACCTGTTCAAAAGTATTATTTTTTTGCCAATCTTTTTTTAATAAATCCAGCTCTTTCATAATCATTAAGGATTTAATATTTTTTTTAATTTCCCTTTAATTCTATTCATTTTCACCCTTGCATTCACTTCGCTGATCCCCAAAGTTTCCGATATTTCCGCATAATCCTTGTCTTCAAGATACATAAAAATCAAGGCTTTCTCAATGTCGTTCAACTGATAAACAGCTTGATACATAAGCTTCAGTCGATCTTCTTCCTCGTAATTATAATCATCTTGGCTAATAAAAAACTGTTGCTGTTCATAGTCGACCGTTTTTATTGTTCGAGTGCTTTTTCGGTACAAAGTAATTGCCGTGTTCAAAGCCACACGATACGCCCATGTCGAAAACTTGCTGTCACCACGAAACTTTGGAAACGCCTTCCACAACTGAATCGTAATCTCCTGAAACAAATCCTTGTGTGCATCCTCACCATACGTATACAACCTACAAATCTTGTGGATGATATTCTGATTGGACTTTAATTGCTGCACAAAAGACTGTTCTAAATTCTCACTCATATTTACATTAGTGGTCAAAACCTTGATTTTGTTACAAATTAAGTAATTTTAATCAGGAGCACAAACATTCTGCACGGAATCAGCAGTCGTCCCGCTCCCGATAGCTATCGGGACGTTACAATCTGTCATTGCGAGGGACGAAGCAATCTCAACATCAGATTGCTTCGTTCCTCGCAATGATAGGATTTCCAATGCACTCGGGGCTATTTATAAATTTTAGAATTTCTAATATCTATTTTTAAATATCCATTTCATAATCAATTTTCAAAAGTCAAATTCAAGAAACAATATTCTAGATTCGACTCCCTTCTCCTTCGGAGAAGGGTTGGGGGTGAAGATTTTACTTCGTATATTTGTTCAACAATCTCAATTATATGAATATTCCACCATCATCAAATCCCAGAATTGTAATCATCGGTGGTGGTTTCGCAGGAATCTCTTTAGCAAAACAACTAAAAAATAAAAAAGTACAAGTAGTGCTTTTGGATAAACACAATTATCACACCTTCCAACCTTTGTTATATCAAGTTGCCACTGGCGGACTCGAAGCAGGTTCCATCGCTTACCCAATCCGGAAAGTCATTCAGGAATTCGACGATTTTTATTTTAGACTTACTTCCGTTAAGGAAATTGACACTGTAAATCAAAAAGTCATTGCCGAAATAGGCGAATTAAGTTATGATTATCTCGTGATTGCCACAGGTTCAAAAACTAATTATTTTGGCAACAAAGAAATCGAACGCAACTCTATGGGAATGAAAACCATTCCGCAATCGCTTAATATTCGGAGTTTAATTCTTGAAAATTTTGAACAGGCCGTTTTGGTAGAAGATACCACCGAAAAAAATAGTCTCATCAACTTTGTGCTCGTAGGTGGTGGACCAACGGGAGTAGAGCTCGCTGGCGCACTCGCCGAAATGAAAAAAGCCATTCTCCAAAAAGATTATCCAGATCTCGACATCGACAAAATGGAAATCAATCTGGTACAAAGTGGAGACCGGATTCTCAATACAATGAGTGAGAAATCTTCGCAAGAAGCAGAGAAGTTTCTATTGGATTTGGGTGTGAAAATCTGGAAAAATGTACGTGTCACTAATTATGATGGTCGCACTATTATCACCAACTCGGATTTGACTTTTGAAACAGCTACCGTAATCTGGACAGCAGGAGTTCAAGGAGCAATCGTAGCGGGTCTTGATGGCAATTCTCTTGTCGAAAATGTAAAACGAATTCGGGTCAATCCATACAATCAAGTTTTTGGTTATGAGAATATTTTTGCTGTTGGTGACATTGCAATGATGGAATTGCAAGATTATCCTCTGGGTCACCCTATGATGGCGCAACCTGCATTGCAACAAGGTAAATTACTAGGAGAAAATTTAGTAAAATTATTAGAAAACCTCCCAATGAAAGCTTTCGAATACAATGACAAAGGCGCAATGGCAACCATCGGTCGCAACAAAGCCGTAGTCGATTTGCCACATTATCATTTTAGTGGTGTTTTTGCTTGGTTTGTTTGGATGTTTGTGCATTTGTTTTCACTCATTGGATTCAAAAATAGAGCTGTTGTTTTCCTGAATTGGGTTTACAATTACATTCGTTTTGACCGTGAAGGAAGATTGATTATTCGCCCGTTTAAAAAGAAAAGTTTTATGACATTTACGAGTGATGAAGTTTGAAAATCCGCCCAAATCCGTGTCCTCAGCGTTCTATTTTTTACAACTCCCTTTCCTCATAATAATTCACCATCAAATTCACAAACTTGCTGTAACTTTCCATTCCGTCTTTTTGTTGATTTAATTTCAGGAAATTGTCATAAAAAATTCGGAACCCTTTGTCAATAAAAGTGTCGTATTGTTTCCAGAAATCTTCGCTTTCCTGGTAGTTTTTTAAAATTCCGGGATGAACGGTTTTCAGTAATTGGTCAAAAATTTTTTCGTCACGAGCTCGCCAATTCCCTAAACAATAGCGCAAAGCAATGCCATATCCTGAATATTGATAATACAAATTCTCGTTTTTAACAGAAGCTAGAAAACCAATAAAATTGCATTCACTTTCGCTGGCAAATCCCATTTGGTGCGCCATTTCGTGATTCGTCGTCATTGGGAAACTATACATTGGACCCAAATAATTGACTTGTGCTTCATTGGTAAACGGATTCAAATAACCGCCAAAACCCATATAAGTCAACGGCAAACTAAAAAGTGATTTCTTGATGCTAAGATATTTATATTCAAAGAAATTGTATTCGTTTGATAGTGTTTTATAGCCATTCAAATTCATCTGGAAAACCTGTTGTTGTGAATAGGGGAAAACTACTTTCAGACTATCACTTTTGGTGATTTGGGTTTGAATTTCGTTGGTTTTAGCGATTAGTTTTTTGGTAAAAATCAGTAAATCAGCATCAGAATAATCTCTTTCGATTGCCATTTTTTCGAAAAGAGGTTGGCGGTAATAATTCATCGCCCACAACAAATGAAATAGAAAATACATTACCGAAAGAACGCTTACCACTTTTAGAAGATTATTTTTCCAATCTATCTTCCAAGTTTTTCTAGTTTTCCAAATCGACTTTAGTAAATAAATAATAAGGATTCCATAAATAATATCCCCAATCGAAAAAGGAATTTTACCCAAAGTTATTCGAGAAATTTTCGAAATAAAAACATACAAACCATTGCTATAAAATCGTTCCACAAACTCTGGAAAAAAGACAATTATTTTCAGAAAGATAATCTGAAAAAGCAGCAATAAGGGAAGAATGTATTTGCGTTGCACGGTTTTTATTTTGGTCATAAAAATAACATAAATTGAGAAGGATTATGTTCTTTTTTTGTAAATTTGTTGAGCTTAATTCAATTTAGGAAATATAAATACTTCAAAAAGCGATGTCCAGAGAAGAACTTATTAAAGACACTGTCAAAAAATTGCGACAACTTTCGGATGTTAGAATTCAGGAAGTTTCTGATTATATCGGTTTTTTAACTAGTAAAATTGATGAAAAAATAATCTCAGAAGGTATTAAAACACTTGCCTCAAGTTCAAAATCGTATGAATTCCTTCATAATGAAGAAGAGCTTTATCAAGTGAATGATCTTAAGGAAAAGTACCAATGAAAAAAGGAGATATAATTCTTCTTTCTTTTCCATTTACCGATTTGAAAGGGAAGAAAATAAGGCCTGCTTTAGTTTTAGTTGTAAGCGATTTAGATGTGATTGTGGCTTTTATTACCACCCAATTCAAATGGCAAAATCCTTTTGATATTCTATTAGAACCAAATGACAATAATGGATTAAAGAAAACTTCTCTACTACGTTTATCAAAAATAACTACAATCGATAAAGATTTAGTTCTCGGAAAATTAGGAGAATTGAATGAACTAGATATACAAAACATAAACCAGAATCTTATCAAGATTTTAAATTTGTAATCGGTATTAAAAAATCTATAAATAATACAAAAATAAATAAATGAGCCAAGATATTAGAAATCTAGAACCCAAAGCACTTTGGAATAAATTCGCCGATTTAAATGCAGTTCCTCGTCCGTCAAAAAAGGAAGAGAGAGTAATTGAGTTTATTACAGCCTTTGGCAACAGCCTTGGATTGGAAACTTTTGAAGACGAAATTCGCAACGTAATTATCCGCAAACCGGCGACTGCTGGAATGGAAAATCGCAAACCAATTGTTTTGCAAGGTCATTTGGATATGGTGCATCAAAAAAATTCTGACACCAATTTCGATTTCGACAAACAAGGAATTGATATGTATGTTGATGGCGATTGGGTTCGTGCCAGAGGAACAACACTTGGTGCTGATAATGGACTTGGAGTGGCGATGATTATGGCCATTTTAGAATCCAAAGAAATCAAACATCCAGCTATTGAAGCCTTGTTTACCATTGATGAAGAAACCGGAATGACTGGCGCTTTGAACCTAAAAGGAGGGATTCTTAAAGGCGAAATTCTATTAAATATGGACACCGAAGAAGATGACGAAATCGACATTGGTTGCGCAGGAGGAATCGATGTTACTGCAACAAGAAGTTACCACGAGGAAGAAACCCCAGAAGGTTCAGTTGGTTACACAATTACCGTAAAAGGCTTAAAAGGTGGGCATTCCGGAATGGATATTCACAAAGGTTTGGGTAATGCCAATAAAATTATGAACCGCATATTGTTTGATGCTTTTGAAAATTTTGGACTTCAGGTTTCCGAAATCAACGGAGGAAGTTTGCGCAATGCGATTCCGAGAGAAAGCGTTGCCAAAGTGATTGTTGCCGAAATGTATGACGAAGCTTATGTTTTTGATATGCAGGAAATTATCAACGATATTAAAACCGAATTTAAAACTACCGAGCCTAACTTAGCAATCGAAATCATAAAATGCGATTTACCCAAAAAAGTTATGGATTTGGGTGTGCAAGAAGGAATTATTCGTTCGATTTATGCTGCTCATAATGGCGTTTACAGAATGAGTGCTGATATGGAAGATTTGGTTGAAACTTCGAATAATGTAGCACGAGTAATCATCAAGGATGGCGAAATTTCCATTGGATGTTTGACGCGTTCTTCGGTGGAAACCTCGAAATTTGATTTGGCTAATGCCTTGCGTTCTGCTTTTGAATTATGCGGTTGCGAAGTGAATTTTTCGGGTTCTTATCCGGGTTGGACCCCCAATGTAAAATCTGAAATTCTGGATTTATTGGTGAAAATTTACGAGAAACAAAACAACGAAAAACCAAAAGTTGTGGCTTGTCACGCTGGTTTAGAATGTGGAATTCTGGGAACAAATTATCCAGATATAGATATGATTTCTTTTGGACCAACGATTCAAGGAGCTCATTCGCCTGATGAAAGAGCTTCGATACAATCTTCTCAAAAATTCTGGAAATTTGTATTGGAAATTTTGGAAAATATACCAGTGAAGTAAATAAGTCTCAGTTTTCAGTCCCAGTTTCGAGTTCAACTTATTTTTTAGGTACGACTGAAAACTGCGACTGTGACTGAAAACTTCAAAAAACTAGTCTCTTTTTGGACTGTTTTTCTTTTCTCTTTTTTCCTCTTTCTTTTCCTTTGCAGTTTTAAGAGGTTCTTTTTTTACGGTTTTTTTTGCGTCTTGACTTTTTGCCATTGTATGTATTTTTAAAGGTTATTTTTTCGAATTATAAACGAGTAAATATAAAGATTATTTTTCGATTTTTCTAATGGCAAATGTGCAGGACATTCGCATTTAAAAGTTTCCGACACAGATTTCGCAGATTTTCACCAATTCAGGGAGTGTTTAAAATTTAATTTCACCATTTTTGTGCGATTTTAAAAATTGGCATAATCAAAACAGACTAAATCTGTGAAATCTGTGTTTTCTTATTCTTAAAAGCGAATGCTCTAGCAAATGTGCTCTTATTGTTTTCTATAAATTTCAATCGAATCTTTTTCAAGTCTTTGTTCTAGCCAAATTGTTAGTCTTTCTTTTGATGCAGAGGATAATGTTTTTTTGCTTTCATACAATATGACAGGTATGGTTTTGTTGTTTTTTGATTTTTCGGTTATGGTGTATTGGGCTATGGAAATAGATTTTATCTCCGGAAATAAAATCTTGGCTTCTTTGATAGTTTTAGCATTATTTAATTGGTAATCAGATATTTTTTTTTGCAAACTACTGATTAATATGTCTTTGTCGTCACCCGTTTTTTTATAATTATTTATGGAGTTCAAAATGTCATTTTTTAAATCAAGAGTGTCTTGTTTTATAATCAATTCAGTATTTGATAATTGATAGTACTTCATTTTTTGATTCAAAGACTTTATTTCCAATGAATCAAATCTTTTGGATAAAAAGGCCAATTCAATTTTCTTGGGGATACTGTTGTAATTAATTTTCTTGTAAATAAGAGTGAAATCTTTTTGTGGAAACTCATTTCTGATGAAATCCTCACTTCTTTGTTTGTATTCTTTTTCACCTAATAATTCGTAGGCAAAATAAACGCTTGGTACTATCATAATTAAGAGAAGTGCCGTAATTCCTTGTTTTACTTGTTTTTGATGCTTTAAATCAATTTGTTTTTTAACGGGATATTTTAAAAATTTCACGATAATAAAAGTAGCAATACAAATGAAAACGCAGTTGATGGTGTACAAGTACATTGCGCCACCAAAAAAAGCGAAGTTCGCTGTTGCCAATCCATAACCTGCTGTGCATAAAGGTGGCATCAAAGCAGTTGCAATAGCGACTCCCGGTATAGGATTCCCTTTTTCGACTCTGGTAACGGCTATTACACCTACCAAACCACCAAAAAAAGCAATCAATATATCATAAATATTGGGCGAAGTACGTGCCAAAAGTTCTGATTGGATTTCTTTGAATGGGCTGATGTAAAAGTAAATTGTCGAAACCATCAAACTTACGATAGTTGCTATAGACAAGTTCTTAATTGATTTTTTTAATAATATAAAATCATACATTCCCAAGCCAAATCCAGCACCTACAATGGGCGCCATCAAAGGAGAAATAAGCATTGCGCCTATAATTACGGCCGACGAATTGACATTCAAACCCACAGATGCAATTACAATCGCGCAAGCCAAAATCCATAAATTAGATCCTCTAAATGAAATATTGTTTACTATATTTTCTAACACTTTCTTCTGGTCTTCTTCTCCTATTTGAAGATCAATGAAGTTTATAAGCTTGTTTAAAAAGTTATTCATCTTTTTTTGAATTTGTTCCAGTTGATGGTTTGGAATGGATTGGTCATTTGGTTTTCGTTTTAATGGATTAATTAATCCTTTAAACTGTAAAGTATGCTTTGGAAGTCAGCCTTGAATTTATCTTTATTCTCTTTGCTTGTATAGGATAAAACTTTATAATAGCAAGTCTTTGTTTCTACAATACCAACTAAATAATATATTTCTGCTTTAGCTTCTTTATCATAATAAGCTGCGTCAAACTCGGCAAAATTCATATCTCCTTTTTTTTGATATTCTGGGTATGAAAAAGTTTTTTTCTTTTCATCTTTTAGAAAGCCTTTGGCAAAATCTTCGCAAAATTCATTAATGGAGGAATAATTTATTTCAGCTATGGCTAATTCTTCCTTGTTGTCTTCAATGATAAAACCATAAACATCTTTGACACTGCTTTTGTATTGTATTATGGAAGAACTATTTATATCTACTGTTCTGCTCATATAATCGGGTAAACTTACGGAAACAATGTGCCCAACTTTATATTCTTTAAAGTTTGTTTGAGAAAAAAGGGTCGATGTTATTAAAACTATAATTATATTTAAACTTGCAATTGAGATTGTTCTTTTCATTAGTATTTTTTTAAGTAAGTGTAATGGTTTGTTAAAAACCAAATGTAAACAAATCTTGGGACACTTTGATAATTAAAGTGTTTTATAGGTAAGATTTATCTCTAATTTGTTTCTTGTGATTTTTTTATTATTCAGTCTTTTTCTCCACTTTTAACGTAACCCAAAATACAAAATAAAGAAGAATCAAAACCGTCGCAACCCCAGTAATCATAAAGGTTTCGCTTGCGCCAAATCGATACCAAATCAATCCTGCCAATGAACTGGCCAGCATCGTGCAAATGCTTTGAAACCCTGAATAAGTTCCTATTGCCGTTGCCGTGTCTTTTTTGTCGGTGATGTTGCTGATCCAGGCTTTGGCAACGCCTTCGGTTGCGGCGGCGTAAATTCCATAAAGTAAAAATAGTCCAGCTAAAACATAACGATCCGTGCTTAATCCCATTCCTAAATATACGATGGCGAATAGTGACAATCCCGAAATAAACATTTTTTTCAATCCAATTTTATCAGCAAGAATCCCAATTGGAAAAGCCGATAAGGCATAAACCAAATTATAAAATATGTAAACTCCAATAACCATCGTGTCGCTCAATCCAGCCTGTTTTGCTTTTAACAAAAGGAAAACGTCCGAACTGTTAAACAGGGCGAAAGCCAATAATCCTATAACGACTTTGCGATACAATTCGGGACTTTCTTTCCAATAGTGAAGAAAGGAGAGAAAGGAAGTTGGTTTCTTTTCTGCCGACTTGCTTTTTGTTTTGTCTTTTAAAAGGAAGGTCGCCAAAACGGCTAAAACACCAGGGATAAAGGCAATGTAAAACAAGGTTTTATAATCTTCGGGATAATAATAGAGGTAGAGCAAGGCCAATAATGGTCCCAAAACAGCTCCCAAAGTATCCAAAGAACGATGAAAACCAAATACTTTCCCCTTTGTTTCAGGAGTGGCTTCATCCGAAAGGATGGCGTCTCTAGCACCAGTTCTTATTCCTTTTCCAAATCTATCAATTGTTCTCGCAAAGAAAATCCAAAGTGGGTAAATGAAAACCGCCATCATTGGTTTGGAAATAGCACTAAAAGCATAACCTATTTGCACAAAAGGAACTCGTTTGCCTGAATTATCGGAAAGTTTGCCAAAATAGCCTTTGCTCAGTCCAGCAACGGCTTCGGCAACTCCCTCAAGAATCCCAATAAGTACGATCGAAAAACCAATTGTTTTCAAATATAACGGCATTATTGGATACAACATTTCACTTGCCATATCCGTAAACAGACTGACTAAAGATAGAATCCAAACGGAGCGTGTGATGTTTTTCAAGTTGGCAGTTTCGTTTTCCAAATATTTATTTGGAAAGGGTTTAAATGCTATCAAATATAAAAAAAAATCCCCAACTACTTTCGCAATTGAGGATTGAAATCAAATCTATTTTTAATTAAGAAACTAAAACCCAAGTTCCGTTGGCTATCAAGCTTTCGGCTTTCTTATATTTCATTTCTTGTGTTTGTCCATTGGCAACATTTTGGATTGTTACCGTATCGTTGCGATTAATTTTTGGTTGATTGCGAACAATTGTTTCTGTAACCTGACGTTGTTGCGTTTGCTTCGCCTGTTCGCTGCCGCTCGGGTGTCCTGCTTCACGGTTTTGGGCTGCAGCCGAATCGCTGTTAGGAATTTCGTCTTTGCTCGTTTTATAATTTTCCTTCTGGCGAACTTCTTTTGCTTCTTTTATTGCTGGAGCATTTTGTTGTGGTAAATCGCCTTTGAATAAAAACGAAATCACTTCTTTATTTACACCATTCAACATCGAACTGAATAAATTGTAAGCTTCGAATTTATAGATAAGCAATGGATCTTTTTGTTCATGAACTGCCAATTGAACGGATTGTTTCAACTCGTCCATTTTGCGCAAATGTTTTTTCCAAGCCTCATCCACAATGGCCAAAGTAATGTTTTTCTCGAAATCGGCAACCAATTGATTTCCGTTGGATTCGTAAGCTTTTTTCAAATCAGTAACCACATTCAAGGATTTTATTCCATCGGTAAATGGAACAATAATACGTTCGAATTGGTTGTTTTTATCCTCATAAACATTCTGGATGATAGGAAATGCCTCCCTAGCACTGCGTTCGGTTTTTTCGGTATAAAATGCCAAAGCTGCTTTATACACTTTCCCAGTCAACTCAATGTCTGTCAATTTATTGAAATCACTGTCCGAAACTGGGGAAGTAATAGAGAAATAGCGAATCAATTCGAATTCGAAGTTTTTGAAATCATTGGTTGCTTTATTGTCGCTCACGATTAAATCGCAAGTATCATACAGCATATTGGCAATATCCAGTTTCAAACGCTCTCCATGCAAAGCGTGACGACGGCGTTTGTAAACCACCTCACGTTGCGCATTCATAACATCATCGTATTCCAATAAACGTTTACGAACACCATAGTTGTTCTCTTCAACTTTTTTCTGCGCTCTTTCGATAGATTTCGTCATCATCGAATGTTGGATTACTTCACCTTCTTCTAATCCCATTCTGTCCATTACTTTGGCTACTCTTTCAGAACCAAATAAACGCATCAAATTGTCTTCAAGTGAAACATAAAACTGGGAACTTCCCGGATCTCCTTGACGACCAGCACGACCACGTAACTGACGGTCAACACGACGCGAATCGTGACGTTCCGTACCCACAATGGCCAAACCTCCCGCGGCTTTCACCTCGGCAGACAATTTAATATCCGTTCCACGACCAGCCATATTCGTGGCAATGGTCACGACTCCAGGTTTCCCTGCTTCTTCCACAATTTGTGCCTCTTGTTTGTGCATTTTTGCATTCAAGACGTTGTGAGCAACACCACGCATTTTCAACATTCGGCTTAATAATTCTGAAATCTCCACCGAGGTTGTACCAATCAAAACTGGTCTTCCTGCTTTCGATAATTCGGTTACATCTTCGATTACGGCATTGAATTTTTCACGAGTCGTTTTATAGATAAAATCTTCTTTGTCTTTTCGCACCATTGGTCTGTTCGTAGGAATTTCTACAACATCCAATTTATAGATTTGCCACAACTCGCCAGCTTCTGTTACAGCAGTTCCAGTCATACCGCCAAGTTTGCTGTACATTCTGAAATAATTCTGCAAGGTTACCGTTGCAAATGTTTGGGTAGCGTCTTCAATTTTTACGTTTTCTTTGGCTTCAATAGCTTGGTGCAAACCATCAGAATAACGACGACCATCCATAATACGACCCGTTTGCTCATCGACAATCATAATTTTGTTGTCCATAATTACGTATTCTACGTCTTTTTCGAATAAACTATACGCTTTTAAGAGTTGTGTCAAAGTATGGATGCGTTCGCTTTTGATACCAAAATCCTGAAATAATTTTTCCTTTTCTTCGGCTTCTTTATCTTTAGGTAATTCTTTCTTTTCGATGGCGGCAATTTCGGTTCCAATATCTGGAAGTACAAAAAAGTCGCTGTCTGTATCTCCCGAAAGATATTTGATACCGTGATCGGTCAATTCTACTTGGTTGTTTTTTTCTTCGATTACAAAATACAAGGCTTCATCCACTTTAGGCATTTCCTTGTTGTTGTTTTCCATATAGGAGTTTTCAGTTTTTTGAAGCAATTGCTTGATTCCTTCCTCACTCAAAAACTTGATTAATGCTTTGTTTTTTGGTAAGCTTCTGTAAGCTCTCAACAATAAAAAACCACCCTCTTTTGTATTGCCTTCCTTGATTAATTTTTTCGCTTCTGATAGAAAACCGTTTGCCAATTGTCTTTGTAGCGCCACCAAGTTTTCGATTTTTGGTTTCAATTCGTTAAATTCATGGCGATCACCTTGTGGAACTGGACCAGAAATAATCAATGGAGTTCGCGCGTCATCAATCAAAACCGAATCGACTTCATCGACAATGGCATAATTGTGTTTTCTTTGAACTAAATCATCTGGGGAATGCGCCATATTATCTCTCAAATAATCAAAACCGAACTCGTTGTTTGTTCCGTAAGTGATATCAGAATCATAAGCTTTTTTTCTACCTTCGGAATTGGGTTGGTGATTGTCGATACAATCCACCGTCAAACCATGAAATTCGAATAAAGGTGCTTTCCAAGTGCTGTCACGTTTGGCCAAATAATCATTTACGGTAACCAAATGCACGCCGTTTCCAGTCAAAGCATTCAAATAAAGTGGTAAGGTTGCCACCAATGTTTTTCCTTCACCTGTTTGCATTTCGGCTATTTTACCTTCGTGCAAAACCATTCCACCAATTAATTGGACATCATAATGAATCATGTCCCAAGTAATTTGTTTTCCGGCAGCATTCCATGAATTAGACCAAATTGAATTTTCACCATCAATGGTAATATAGGTTTTTGTAGCCGAAAGTTCGCGGTCTTTAGCCGTTGCGGTTACTTGAATTTGGGTATTTTCCTTGAATCGTCTGGCAGTTTCTTTGACAACAGCAAAGGCTTCCGGCAGAATTTCTATCAGGGTTTTTTCCGAAATTTCATAGGCTTCTTTTTCCAAGGCATCGATGGCCAAGTAAATGTCTTCGCGTTTGTCAATATCTTCGATGCTTTCTGCTTCTTGTTTAAGTGAAGCAATTTTCGCATCTTTCTCGGAGCGATCTTGTTTTATTTTTTCTTTAAAAAAGAGGGTTCTAGCGCGCAGTTCATTATGTGATAAAGCAATCAAACCACTTTCGAAAGTCTTGATTTTGGTTAAATAAGGTTGTAAAGCCTTAACGTCTTTTTCAGATTTATCACCTACAAAGGCTTTGATAATGCTATTTATGAAACTCATAATATGTTTGTATTTCTATTTATAAAGTGCGTAAATTTGAACAAAAAAAAAGCCTCTTTTGAGACTTTTTTCTTGAGATATTTTTTAATATTCATCCTCGTTCCAAAGATAATCTTCGTCAGTAGGATAATCTGGCCAAATTTCTTCCATCGATTCATAAATCTCGCCTTCGTCTTCTATAGATTGTAGGTTTTCCACTACTTCTAATGGTGCTCCAGCTCTAATAGCGTAGTCGATAAGTTCATCTTTGTTAGCAGGCCACGGTGCATCGCTTAGGTAGGATGCTAATTCTAATGTCCAATACATCTTTTGTCTGTTTAGTTTTGTGCAAAAATAAATTTTTTACTGAAAAAGACAAGTAAAAATTGATTTATTTTTAATTAAAGTTAAGAACGTGTTGTTTAGTGCTCAGTTTTCAGTCTCAGTTAGCAGTCACTGAACACTGAATACTGGGAATAATCACTTCCTCGGAATCCATTTTACTTCCTCGGCGTTCAAATCGTTCGACAACTTTCGTGCCAAGACAAAAAGGTAGTCAGAAAGTCGGTTTAGGTACATAATCACGATTTCGGCAACGGGTTCATTGTGGTCTAAATGTACTGCCATTCGTTCTGCGCGACGACAAACGCACCGAGCAATATGACAATATGACACAGTAGTATGTCCTCCTGGTAAAACAAAATGTGTCATTGCCGGAAGCGCTTCTTCCATAGCATCGATTTCATTTTCTAGTAATTCGATATCGCTTTCCACAATTCCCAGTTTTTGCAAACGCAATTCCCCGTTTTTCTTTACTTCTTTTTCTGGTGGCGTGGCAAGAATGGCTCCAATGGTAAACAACCGATCTTGAATTTCGATAAGTATATTTTTGAAATGTGGATTCATTTCTTGGTCGCGAATCAGTCCAATATAGGAATTTAATTCGTCAACAGTGCCGTAACTTTCTATGCGAATGTGGTCTTTTGGAACTCGTGTTCCCCCAAAAAGTGCTGTTGTTCCTTTATCGCCTGTTTTTGTGTAGATTTTCATTTTTGTTGTTTAATTGTTTTAAACGGTTAAACGATTAATCGATTAACCTATTTAGTAGTGTCACTTTCAATCATTCCATCTCTCATTCGAATGATTCTCTTTGCGTGAGCCGCAATTTCTTCTTCGTGTGTTACCACAATAATGGTGTTGCCGTTTTTGTGAATTTCTTCTAAAAGAATCATAATTTCTTCGGAAGTCTTGCTGTCCAAATTTCCTGTGGGTTCATCAGCAAGAATGATGGATGGTTTGTTGACCAATGCTCTTGCAATGGCAACACGTTGGCGTTGACCTCCCGAAAGTTGGTTGGGTTGATGATCCATTCGGTCACCCAAATTTACTTGTTGCAAAACCGTGGTGGCTCGTTCTCTTCTTTCAGATTTGGAATATCCTGCATAAATCATTGGTAAAGCCACATTATCCAGAGCAGTAGTTCTTGGCAAAAGGTTGAAAGTTTGAAAAACGAATCCAATTTCTTTGTTTCGAATTTCGGCCAATTCATCATCATGCATCTGGCTTACGTCTTTTCCGTTTAAAATATAAGAACCTGAAGTTGGCGTGTCTAAACATCCTAAAAGGTTCATCAAGGTAGATTTACCAGAACCCGATGGCCCCATAAGTGCGACATATTCGCCTTTATTTATTTGTAAATCAATGCCTTTTAGAACGTATACTATTTCATTTCCCAAGATAAAATCTCTTTTGATGTTGGTTATTTTAATTAATGGTTTTGACATTTTTATATATAATTTAGCACTTTGATAGGCTCGGCCTACTGTTAAAGTTTTGGTTTAAAAGTACAAAAGACTTTTGGATTATTAATAAGTAACATTTTTTTAAATTTGTTACATTTTTTAAAATCTATAATTATCAGGTTTCGAACATTTTCGATACATAAATAAAGTAACTTTTTGTTTATATAATTACGATTGGATTTTATATAATTCACATATTTTTGATAAGATTATCATAATTTTTTTGATTAGTTGTATAATTTTTGGTTTTATATTGAATATAAAGCAGTTCAACATAAATTTGTTGAATATTATTTAATTGAAATCAAAAAATTATGAAAAAAGGTACATTGTTATTAGGAGTCGCGATAATCGCGCTAGCATTCACATCTTGTAAAGATGAAAAAGAAGAAGAAGCAGACAAAGCGGTTGACACTTATGTTGTTTATGTAGATTCAATAGAAAAAGTAGCTATTGATGATAAAACAGATTGGGATCAAATTGATGCCGTTTACCAATTGAGAATGAATGAAGCAGAAGCTTCTTTAGCTTATTCTAAAGATAGCATAAAAGCTCAGGAAAGAATGATGATGACTAGAAACAAATACGAAGCGATGAAGTCAAAAATGGTAGTTGTAGCTGCGCCAGCAGCAAGTTCTAAACAACAATTGAGAAATGCTTTGTTTGGTGAAGGTAAAATTGGGGATGATATGAATTTTAGTTGGGTAACTGCAGCCAACATTCACGAAGTTTACCAATCATTTATTCACACTGCCGAGAATAACAAAGACAGCTATACTCGTGAAGATTGGGACGAAATCAAATTAATGTATGAAGCATTGGACAGCAGAAAAAACACTGTTGAAAAAGAAGGACTTTCAAACGAAGACAATAGAAAAATTGCTGGATTGAAATTCAAATTTGCTCCAATGTTAAAAGTGAATAGAATGGGAGAAAAAACGCAAGAAATGCAAAAAGCAAAAGAATAGTTGAATGTTAAATTGTTAGTTATCAATTCAACAGAAAGGACAGTCAGCAATGACTGTCTTTTTTTTAGGCACGAATGACAAAATGCTCTTTTGGTTGTTCTTTTCTAAAGAAAACCAATCCCCATTGAAAAGTATCGATAGTTACGGTCACTTTTGGATGGGTTTTTATGATTTCCCAAGCTTCTTCCATTTCTGGAGACCAATGAATGTCGTCGAAAATCCAGAGTGTTTCGTTGGAAAGTGTAGGTAATAGAAGTTCAAAATATTCCAAAGTGGCTTTTTTGGAATGGTTGCCGTCGAAGTAGATTAAGCCCCCTGGCCCCCAAAGGGGGAATTCTTTTAGGAACGTTGAAAATTCCTTGTTTATACAATTTACAGTATTGATATTTAATTTTTGCAATTGCAATTGACATTGATTGGCAGTTTCTGGACAGCCTTCTAATGTTGTTATAACCGCTTTTGGATTGCCTAAAGCTAGGGCAGAAGTCGCCAACCCTAATGAAGTTCCAATTTCCAAAATATTTTTTGGCTCGAAATAATTGACAATTCTAAACAATAATTCAGCACGTTTTGCGGAAATTCCTGCAGTTCTGGCAATTTTGGCAATCTGTCTCGTATTGGATTTGAAAACTTTCGAACCTGCACCAAAATCGGTTACTTCAATCGTATTTTTATTTTCTAAAAGGGAATTTCTGTATTCTTTTAAAATGGAATATTCCGGTTTAGGTTTCTTGTCATAAAAACATTTCGAGACCAAATTAAACACAAATGGCGAATGCACGGCGTGTTCGTTTTTAGATTTCCAAAGGAATTTTAAGTAAGATTTTATTTGAAATAACATAGCGTATTTTGAAAAACAAGTTCGAAGGTACAAAGATAAAAGAGCAATGTTATATCCTAAAGAAATTAAACAATTTGTTTCAAGATAATAAATTGCCTCCAGCTTTAGCTGGATGGGTAAAATTAGAATTACAGGAATGGCTTTAGCCAAAATCTTTTTTGGCTAAAGCCAATTTTATATTCATTCCTTGACTTCTCCAGCTAAAGCTAGAGGCAATTCAAAAGCATTAAAAAAACAACACTTTTTGTTTTAAACACTATATTTGCAGCCTTGGAATTTAGACCAAGAATAACATCCATTTTTTTAAGATGATGACAGCAACAATAGAGAATAAAACAGCCATAACTTCGGAAGAAATTGACCGATGCATCGCTATTTTGGCACAATTAAATACAGATACTGACCAAATATTTGATATTCCAAAAGAACAACGAACCGAGTTGCTCAAAGCGGCAGGAATGTTCTCCAGACCGGATCGGGACGAGTTTTCCCGCAGAAAAAAGGATGGAAAAGTAGCTGCCAAACGCAAAATGGAAAAGCGTGACAAAACAGCTCGGAAGGAAACCGGAATTCGGTACGCCAGAGAAGCAAGCGTGTTTGTGGCTCCAAAATTATTGGCTTCGCACGATTTGGAACTCAAAGAACAATTGGAATTGGAGCAACCCAGAAATTGTTACGTTTGCAAAACCGAGTTTACTAAAATGCACCATTTTTACGATACAATGTGCACCGATTGTGGCGATTTTAATTATGCCAAACGTTTTCAAACCGCCGATGTAAAAGGACAAATTGCAGTCATAACCGGTTCTCGATTGAAAATTGGTTACCACATTACTTTGATGCTTTTGCGCGGAGGTGCAACAGTTATTGCCACAACTCGTTTTCCGGTGGATTCGGCATTGCGATTTTCAAAAGAAGATGATTTTATGGATTGGGGACATCGCCTTAAAATTCACGGATTGGATTTGCGACACATTCCGAGTGTGGAAATTTTCTGCAATTTTATAGAACAAAAATACCAGCGTTTGGATATTTTGATTAATAATGCAGCGCAAACCGTGAGACGACCAGCTGGATTTTATTCCCATTTAATGGAGAATGAAGAACTGTCAATGGCCTCTTTACGAAAGGAAGCACAGGAATTATTGCTGGGTCATGCGGATTGCCTCGAAGAATTAAAAGTATTGACAACAGGATTTTCTTCGAATGAAAATATGCCGGTGACTTGGCACGGCCCAGAACCTGGAATTGGTTTGCGGGCTTCCGCCAAATTGTCTCAGATTCCTTATTCTTTCGATAATGCGCTTGTCGCTAATGAAGTTTTTCCGGAAGGGGAACTCGATGCCGATTTGCAACAAGTCGATTTGCGAAAAACCAACAGCTGGCGTTTGCGATTGGGACAAATAGAAACCACTGAAATGATTGAAGTGCAACTCGTAAATTCGGTGGCGCCATTTGTGTTGTGCAACCGCCTTTCCGAAGTGATGAAGAAAGACAACACGGGACAAAAACACATCATCAATGTATCAGCAATGGAAGGGAAATTTCATCGTTTTTTTAAGGAAGACCGCCATCCTCATACCAATATGGCAAAAGCCGCCTTGAATATGCTGACTCATACTTCCTCGGGAACTTTGGCAAAGGACGGAATTTTTATGAATGCCGTAGACACGGGTTGGGTAACCGACGAAGATCCCGCGGAATTAGCCAAAAGAAAACAGGAAGAAGAAGATTTTCAACCGCCATTAGATATTGTCGATGGAGCGGCTCGAGTTATGGATCCTTTGTTTGACGGAATCAACACAGGAAAACATTGGTGCGGAAAATTCTTGAAAGATTACAATCCGATTCCTTGGTAAAACCTACAGATTGTAATTGTCAACCACAACAGAATTTGATTTTGTTGTGGTTTTTTGTTTGAGAGATTTTGTGGGGACGGATAGTAAATCCGTGTTATCGGGATAATATATATTGATTGTAATTAAAAACCACAATAAAATTAGATTTTGTTGTGGTTTTTTGTTGGAGAGATTTTGTGGGCACGGATTGTAAATCCGCGCTATCGGGTTTTCATAAACTCTAACTTAAATTTAAAAACAAACCTCGCTTAAAAGTCCTTAAACGAGATTTGTTTTTATGATTTATTTTGAAGTTGAAACTTTTTTAGAGGTTGTGCAACAACAACTACTGCTGTTGTAGGATGTACTTATTTTTACGTATTTAGTTCCTTTTTTTTAGGCACTTTTTTAGTTGACTTTTTCTTTTGAAAAAAATCACTCAATGCTTTTTCTTCAGCTAATGTTAGAGAACCTATTCCACCAATACTATCAATTTCTAAATCTGATTTTTTAGTTTTCATAATTATTTATTTTGAAAATATTTATTGATTAATTTCAATGCTGATTTTGTTTCAATTATCATAATTCTACCACCAAAATGAAAAGCTCCCAGAGTTTTTTCATAATGTTTAACCAATTGTGATTTTGATAGAAAAGATACGTTTCCATCGTGTCCACGTTGAAAGGACAACTTACAAGCATAAGCAACTAAATTGCCAGCAACACCAATGTAAACTTTGTTTTGCCCTTTATTGAATGGTGCGTTTTCTAAAAGATGCATATATACGTGGTCTGACTTAACTTCTAAACTAACAAGACCTTGAATAATTGTAGAATTTCGGGATATTGTAAGCTTATAAATATCTCTAATTGGATTTTTAAATTCTTCACTCCAATTGAAAAGCCATCCATTTTTCTTCGTTACAGATTTTAAATCAGTTTTTTGTAGAATAGAAATTTCAGTCTGAAAACTGTCTCCAGTAATGACGTTTTCAATTGAGTTTGTTAGTTTGTCAATTATAAAATCTAATCCTATTTCTGCTCCTTTATCCATTCAGCTAATTTAAGGAATATAATCTAATTCTAAAAATATTCGGTGTTTTCTGTGATTTTTTGGCATATATCGTACAACTACCTAATATTGGTGGCTAAGTCTAATAAACGTCAGACTTATTTCTAAATTCAAATATATAAATAATTTTCTTATAAATAATGGATACTCTTTCTAAATAACCATTCTTTTTCTTACGAATCTAAAAGCTGATTTTCTGAAAAAGTAAAAACTAGATGGGCAAACAAAAACTGCACCTAAAACTAAGCTACATTTTTAAATTTTTAAAGGAGTTTTGAATTTTAGAAAGGTTTTATACTCACAAAAGTTTTCGGAGTTTATAAATTAACTAAACATTTAATGACCATCAATTGGATAATAATAAGACTTGAGTTTTTTTATTTAAACAATTCTTTTAACGTGATTTCCTTTTTCTCTCTCAATTTTTTCAGAATCTTTAAAAAAGCAATGGCAGTAATATAGGCATCTCCCATAGCGGTATGCCTGTCTTTTTTGGAAATGTCAAATTTATCGGCCAAATCGTCTAAACTGTAGTGCTCCTTGCGTTCCAAAAGGTTGGAAACAATCAAGGTTTTTTTATAGAGCATTGCAGTGTCTAAAGTCCTGTTTTTCAATTTTGGTAATCCGTTTCTTTCTAATGCCTTGTTTATCATCGTTACATCAAATGCAGTGTGGTGGGCAATGATGATGGAATCTCCCAAAAAAGCCAGAAACTGTTGCAAAACCTCTAATTCCTCGGGGCGATCCAAGACAAAATCTTTCAATATTCCGTGGATTTGTGCCGTTGCTTTGTTGTAATGTTCTTGTTGAATATAAACTTCAAAACTGTCTTGGATGGAGATGGTGTTGTTTTGCAAAACGATGGCTCCAATGCAAAGTATGCGGTCATTTTCATAATCGAAACCCGTAGTTTCAGTATCCAAAACTACAAAACGGCTTGTACTGATTTCGCCCAATAAATCCTCATCAGATGGTTTTTCGGAGTTATCTAAAACATACGACAGGAGGGTTTTAATCATTTTGGAGAAATTCATCCTAGTAAATTTGAAACATTAAAACGAATACCGATAAGCTCTTGCAATTCCTTGATGGTTTTAAAAGTACTTTTCAACTTAATTTTTTCTGATTTGGATAAGGATTCCAAAGCAATATACTGACCCGAATCATTATGTTCAAGACCTTGTTTAGTCCTGAATTTCAACAATACTTTATAGGAATAAGCGCAAGCCAAATAGAGTTCATTATTGTCGGGTTCTAATTCAGCCAATTTCTCGAAACGTTCCACCGTATTGTTAATAGATTTTATGGAATGGGAGAGAATCAGTACTCTTGCGGCATCAGCCAGTGGCATCAAAGCCCGGTTTTTTATGTTGAAAAAATCTTTGTTAACGCCGTCTTGTTCCAATAAAAATTGTCTGAAAAACCCCGTTGGCGAAGGACTTTGTAAAGCGCCGCTAACCAAGTGAACATAAAATATTGGATTGGCTTTTACATTTTCAAAAATAAATTCCGACAGATTATTGGACAGTTCACTATCTCCAAAAGACAGGCTGTAATCAAAAAAGATAAAGGACAATAAGACTTCATTTTTCCCGGTATTGGTAATCCAATGGTAGATTATTTTTTTCCATTCCCCAAGGCTCAAGCACCATTTTGGATTGGATGCCATCATTTCGGCTGGGCAATATTCATACCCAATATCAAAAAGTCCTTTGTTGACATGGGTCGCCAATTCTAAAAAATATTTTTTGGTTTCTTCTTCCACTTCTTCCGGAACATCTTCATAAATCAAGGCGTTGTCTTGGTCTGTTTGCAGTAATTGTTCGCTTCTTCCTTGACTTCCCATAGCCAACCAAGCAAATTTTACAGGCGGAGGTGTTTCCATTTTGTCTAATGCTATGGCGATGACTTGTTTGATACAGGCATCGTTTAATTCCGTGATTATTTTAGAAGTCAGCATTATGGGAATATTTTGATCGATGTATCCTTGCAACAATTGCATAATACGAGCTCGTATAGGCTTTAAATGCTTGGTTTTCTTGGCTCTTTTTATGGCTTTTATCAATACCGCCGGATTGTTGCCCAAGGATACCATAACATCATGTTTGGATAACATTCCCACCGCTTTCGAATTAATTGTTCCATCTTTTGTGATGCATAAATGACTAACATCGGCTTTCATCATGGCCATTTGAGCTTGTGTAATGGTCATTTTTTTGGGATAAGTAATTACGGGAGCAGTCATTATTTCGGCAGCAGTTGCGGTGATTGGATATTCTCCGGTTACGATTTTATTCCTCAAATCCTTGTCTGTAATGATTCCAATTGGAAGCATTTCTTCTTCGACAACGAGAATGGCACCCACATTTTTTTTACTCATAATTTGAGCAATCTCTTTTGCCGAAGTTGTAGCGGAACAGCAAACTAATTTCTTGGAATATTTTACAGGATGCAAATCCAAAATTTTTACATCAGTATCCAAGGATTCGTCCCCATATAGTTTTCCCCGATGACTTTTAGAATAAGGGTTTAGCGTATTGGATGCAAAGCTTTCTATTAAAAAATTTCCTATTGCTTTATTTTCTAAAGCATAAGGTCTAAAAACGGTTAATGGAATTGCATAAAGAATCGTTTCTTCATAAGTTCGGGCTTCCATCTGATAGTTTTCATTGGCGATAAGTGGTCTTAACCCAAAAATATCGCCTTCGTCACACATATCCAAAATATCGTTTTGTAGTCTGTTTCTAAGTGCTACAGCTCCTTTGTGGACTACATAAAAAGAGTCGTGGGTATCTTCGTTTTCGGCAAAAACAACGCTATCTTTTTCTTTGTAAATGATGGATATTTGTTCAGAAATAATTTCGAGATCTTTTTGTTGTAAAAAACTAAATGGAGGATAGTTTTTTAAAAAATCAGCCACTCTATGGGATATCGTATTTTTCATAAGGTGTTTTCAATTTGAAAAAAAAGCCCCATCAAGGAGCTTTTATTGGATTATTTTATTTCTTTTTCTTGTCGACTTTCATGTTTAAAAACTCCACAAATAACGAGAAGGAAATGGCAAAATACAAATACCCTTTTTGTACTGGCGTAACGTGGCTTCCAAAGATTAATGCATTCGATAAATGCGCACTTTCGGTAATTAGCATAAAACCAATTAGTATCAAAAAGGATAATCCTAGAATTTGTATGGAAGGATTTTTGTTGACAAAAGCACCAACAGGAATTGCAAATTGCATCATAATCAACACCGAAATAATTACCGCAGTGACCATAATATAAATCGCTCCTTCAACTCCGTTTGTCATACCAACAGCCGTCAGAATACTGTCAAAAGAGAAAACTAAATCAATCATAATGATTTGTAAAAGCACACCTTGAAAGGATTTTGTAGCCGCCTTACTGATTTGTTTTTCTTCTTCGCCTTTTTCATCCACTTTTTCGTGAATTTCTCTGGTACTTTTATAAATCAGGAATAAACCTCCAAACAATAAAATGAGACTTTGCCCGGTAATTCCTGCTGAAAACCAACTAAAATCAATGTAAAACCAAGGTTTTTTCATTTGAATCAAAAGACTGATACCAAACAATAGCGCAATTCTCATAAACATTGCCAGAAACATACCAATTTTTGTGGCTTTTTTTCGTTTTTCTGGAGGTAATTTTCCAGTAACAATCGATATGAAAATGATGTTGTCTATTCCCAGTATAATTTCCAGAAAAGTCAATGTTAACAATGCTATCCAAGCATCGGGATTTAAAAAGACTTCCATTTTATTGAATTAAAGTTATGAGTTTTTTTTAAAATTACTTTAGGCAGCTAAAAACTGCGACTGAAAACTAGAGCTTTATAACTTTCCCGCGCTGTTTTTCGTCGCTGCCCACGATTCCAAATTCAAAGATATAGGAATTCTTAGTCGTTGACACTATTTTCATATTGATTGCCTTTTTTTCCGCCATATTCTTTGGATGAATTTTTCGCAAGATGTATTCGCAATCGCTGACCCATCGAATACTGGAAGTGTCCGTTTTGCCTTCAAAAGTTTCAATTTCGATACTGTCTTTGCGTTCAAAAACAGTAATTTTTTTCACGCCATCGACTTCATATTCGAATTTGAATTTCCCAGTTTTGAAATCCTTGCAATTGCGTTCCACATTGTAGCAGGAAATTAATAAAAGAAGAACAGGAAGTAAGAGGATTTTTTTCATAGAAAACTATTTTTAATTATTTTTTTTAGCTCCCTTCTCCTTTTTAGAGGGGCAGAGGGTGAGGTTTTTACTCAATTTTAATATCGTATTTGTCTAAAAGTCCCACAATTCCTTGGGTCGAAAATTTGGCTTTTCGCATTGGATTGTATTCGGGGTCAATCTTATAATTGTAAGCCGTCCTGAAATCGGCTGCGGCCAATTGAGTGTCATTAAAAATGGCATTGTCCAAATTACAATTTTCGAAAGTAGCATTCGTGAGATTCGTACCAATAAAGGAGACCTCTTTCATCGAACAGCTATCGAATTTTGTTTTTGGCATTTTCTTGTTGGCAAACGACGAATAATCCAAAACGCAATCCTGAAAACTAACGCCAAACATAAAATCGGCGCAGGAATTAAATTGAATTCCTAGTAATTTACAGGTTTTGAAATTCACGGTTTTCAAACTCGTCTCAGCCAATTGCATCATCGAAAGATTGCAATCGATGAATTCGCAATCCATAAAAGTGTTGTTGCAAAAATTGCTGTTCGAGAAATCGCAGTTCTTGAAAATGCAATCCTCAAACTCCCGATTGTTTACTTTTTTGTCCGTAAAAGATACTTTTTCGAAGGTTTTATGAGTGTGTATGAGGTTTTCCATTAAAAGTTTTTGGGTTTCCTTGAAGTGTGTCTATCTCGAAGAATTTGAATGCAATTGGGTGTAATTTGGTATGAAATCATATAATCATAAACGAAATAAGCTGTAAAATTTCCGTCATTATTACTTTTTTTTGCATCGAGTTTATAGATTTCTGATTTGGTTTTTAGAATTTCAGTGCTTTCAAAAATTTTATCGATTACTTTATCTGCAATCTGAATGGATTTACTTTCAAAGAGGATATAAAAATGAATATCTTCCAGTTGTTCCAGAGGATTAGAAGACCAAATTATTTTCTCCCCCATTTTTTTGAAATTTCCCTAGCTTCATTTTCAGAATAATAATTACCATTCTTAATGCTTTCTAATGCTTTTTCAATATCTATATTGTAATGAACATCTGTAGTATCTGAAGTGGAATTTCTAGTAAGTAAAAGACGTTTTAATTTTTCGACAAAGGTAGGATCTTTTACTTTGTCAATTTCTTGATATATCCAATTTATTTCGGCTTGAATATCCATAATCTAATTTTTAGTAAATGTACAAATTAATCGTTAAATAAACTGCGCATCATGGTTTTCAGTCCTAAAAAAATTAAATAAACGGAACCCACACAGCAGGTAATTCCTACCGCCAAAACTAAATAATGCCATGCATTTTCTTTGTTGATAAAGGCATTGTAAATCAAGGAAGGACCAATAAAAAGCAAAGGCAAAGCCCAAGCCAGGTATTTGACTCCTTTAGTTAAAAGTTCTTTGTTTGTTGCCATTTATTTTTAAGGTTTTTTTAGTAATTCCTGAAATTGAAAACTGTGATTGTTTACTGACCACTATATTTATCTACTGCTTTTCGAACACTGCCGTAGTTGACCAATAATTCAGTGGCTTTTTCGTAAGAAACTGGAATTTCGGACATAATCATTTTCACGCCACGATCTACAAGTTTGCTGTTGCTCAATTGCATATCGACCATTTTGTTGCCCTTTATTTTCCCCAGTTGAATCATAGTGGCGGTTGATATCATATTAAGCACTAATTTTTGTGCTGTTCCGGCTTTCATTCTGGAACTTCCAGTGACGAATTCAGGACCAACAACAACTTCTATCGGGAATTTTGCCGTTTGCGAAAGAGGGCTTCCCGCGTTGCTAGAAATACTTCCGGTAATTATGTTATTTTCGTTGCAAGCTTTCAATCCACCTATTACGTAAGGAGTTGTTCCCGAAGCAGCAATTCCTACAACAACATCATTTTCGTTGATGTTGTATTCTTGTAAATCAATCCAAGCTTGTGTGGCATTGTCTTCGGCATTTTCTACCGCTCTGCGAATGGCTTTGTCGCCACCGGCAATGATTCCGTTGACCAAGTCGAAGGGCACGCCAAATGTTGGCGGACATTCTGAAGCATCAAGAATTCCCAAACGCCCTGATGTTCCTGCACCGATGTAGAATAATCGTCCGCCTAGTTTTATGTTGGCAACTATTTGAGCCACCAAAACCTCAATTTGTGGCAAGGCTTTTTCCACGGCAAGAGGCACGATTTTGTCTTCTTGGTTTATATTAAATAGCAATTCTGAAACCGACATTGTTTCTAAATGTTCGTAGTTTGAGGATTGTTCAGTGGTTTTAGTGAAGGTCATTTTTTAAATAAATTTCTTTTGTTCTTGTTCAATGATTTTTTTTAAATCATTTTCGTTAGGTAAGTTTGTCAAATATTTAGACACAAAAACTTGTTGTGTCAAATTGGCTGTGGTATATTTTACCAAATTTTCGTTTTTGCCTGCGCATAATATTAATCCAATCGGCGTATTATCGGTTTCTTGTTTTTCATTTTCATTGTAATAATTCAAATATACATTCTAAGGTTTACAGCCGAGAAACCTTTTAGATGCTTTTCTTTCAGTAATTTCGATAAATTTTCAATTAAATTCTCTCCATAAACCGCTCTGTCTCTACCTTTTTGTTCGTATTCCACAATATAAAAACCAAAAAACCAGTTGCGCAACGTAAGTCCAATATTAACCTGTTTTTGGGCTTGTTGCCTAAAATAGGTTTGGGTTTCGCTTATTGCGGTTGCTAAATTTTGAATTTCTTGCATAATTATTCTTTCTCTGGCACCTAATTTTTCTAAACGACGAAAATACAATTTTAATAAATGCTAGAGCTTAATTTTTATATATGTTCGTAGTTTGAGGATTGTTCAGGGGGTTTTAGTGAAGGTCATTTATTGTCAATTTAACGTTTTACCATTTTATATTTTTGTTTATAAAAGCAATCAAATCATCAGCCATATCTTTCTGTTCACTTACTTTTGGATGGCCAGGAGTATTTTTATATTTAAAAAAATGGGTGTATGTTTTTTTGTCGCTGAGGTTTTCAACCGCTTTTCTGATATAATTTGGCCATTTTGAACCTTCTTTAGTAGCATCCATATTACCTAAAGCACAAATGATTGAAGTATTTGGATATTTTATTCTAATAGATTTCACGAAATTCGCATACGATTGTATTATAAAATCTTCGTTGGGTTTTTCACTCCCAAATTTTTTCTTAAACTGTTCGTTTTTCGGAAGGTTTAAAAGCCAAGAATCATTTTGAAATAAGTTAATAACCACAACATCGGGAGTGTATTTGTTAAAGTCCCATTTTGCTTCCTTATTATGAGGGTCAGTTAAATCATAAATATCAGACATTATAGCAGGAAACCAGCTTACCATAATCCCAATGCCACTATTAGCAATGCACGAAAATTGAGCATCAAAATGACGAGCGGTAATTGCATCGTATGTCAAATAATTGTTTTCAAAATGACCAGTTGAAGAGTCTTTTCCAGTCTCATCTTCAATGCCATAGCCACAAGTAATTGAATCTCCAAAGAATTCTATTTTTCTTTTTTTAGGTTTGGATTTAGGTAAAATTCTAGTATTTGCATTCGTTTCAAACCCATAAAAAAAACTTTGTCCTTTTCCCCATTCCGTGCGTTTAAAAAGTTGAATTTTATGTTTGCCGTTGGTTAAACCAGTAGCGAGAATATAGTTACGTTTTATCGTGTCAAGTTTAATTATCGAAATTACTTTATTGTCCAAAATTACATTATAGTAATTGGAAGTATCCGCATCAATTAAAATAGCGGAAATTTCAGAACCTTTAAAATTCATACTAATGCTGGAACCAGACCAATTCAAACAGGCTGTACTATCATTAAAAGCAATCCTTCCTTCGTAGTTAATCTTAGGATTATCAAATTTAATAAGTTTTTTTTGGGCTAAAGCCATTTCAGGCACTATAAGTAGTGCGGCAATTAATAATAGAATTTTTAAATTCATAATATAAAATAGTAATAATTCATATAATATAAGCTAACACAACATTAAAAATAATCATTGAAACCTTGGCAATATTGAACTTGTGACCTTCGCTACTTTCAAAAATTTTAGTGGGCGAAATGTGCAATAATATCCAATTGTTAGTAAAGCGACATTGTTTCTAGATGTTCGTAATTCGAGTATTGTTCGGTGGTTTTTTTGAAGGTCATAAATTAGTTTAGCGAATACATTCAATTTGAGATTCTTTGGTGATTATCAATTTTGAATCATTTATTTCAATAATTATTTTATCCCAATTAGAATCAAAATAATGGTAAAGTTGTTTTAGTGAATAATTCCAAGTTGAAAATAAATAACTTTTGGTGGATTTTCTTAAACTAGCATTCTATTGAAGAAATCTACATCTTTGGTTACTATAATTTGATTTTTTTCAATTGCATAATTCCAAATTTCTGAATCAGTCATTTGTAGATTCATATCTGAAACAAAATAAAAATTGGAGTCATTAAAAAAACTGAAATATTTAGGCAAATTGACATCTACCAAAAACGAAATTTCCATACTTAACCGGCTATTTGAATGTCATTTTTAGTTGTAGATAAGTTTTTCAAAGCAAAAGCGATACAAGCTTGAATGTCTTCTTTTTCAAGAAAGGGATAGGCTTCTAAGATGGCATCAGTAGAATCTCCAGCAGAAAGATATTGCAATATGGTTTCTACAGTAATTCTCATCCCTCTAACCGTGGGTTTTCCGTTACAAACATCAGCGTTTGTAGTAATTCGATTTAGAATAGAAGTTTCCATTATAGTACTTTTTTACAAATTTAAGGAATTTATTAATTGCAAACGCAAAAAATACGCCACGCCAATCTTCAAAAACATTATTTGTAAATGTTCATATTTCGTAAATTATTTGGTGGTTTTTGCGTGAGGGATAGCAGCGGAAATCCTTTTTATTTTTTCTTTAAAAATAAAAAGATTGAAGCGTATAGCCCGACCCTTGTGGTCACGCCCAAATTTAAATAAAATACGCGAAGACAATTCCTATTACAATCATTGAAACTTTGGCAATATTAAACTTGTGTCCTTCGCTACTTTCAAAAATAATGGTGGACGAAATATGGAATAATATCCCGATGACGATGGCAGTTATTTGGGTGTAATAATCATTCAATACGGGCAGGTAGTCTGAAATAATTGTTCCCAACGGAGTCATAATTGCGAATGTGAGCATAAAGGCAAAAATGGCTTTTTTATCCAGTTTGGCGTTGGCAAAAAACAGTGTTAGGATTATGGCTATTGGCAAATGATGAATGGCAATTCCCAATGCTAAATTGTGATGATGGCTTACGGGAAATCCTTCTAGGAAGGCGTGAATACAAAGGCTAATGAATAGTAGCCAAGGAATATGAGACATTGTTTCGTGACCGTGAACATGACCGTGTTCGGCACCTTTGGAGAAAAATTCTAATATAATTTGGAACAAAATCCCCGCCATAATAAAAATGCCAATATTGTGATTGTCACTTTCGTAAACGTCCGGAAGCAGATGCATTACGGTTAATGAAAGTAAAAAAGAACCGCTGAATGCCAACAATAATTTCAGGCTAATTTTGCTTTTTGGTTTTAGCAACAAGGCAATGCTATAACCTAGGAGGACTGAAAATAAGGGTAAAAGGTAATTCATTTTTTTGCTGAATTGTTGAATTGGTTAACCGTTTAATTGTTTAACTGTTTAATCGTTTAACTGTTTAATCGTTTAACTGTTTAATTGTTTAACTGTTTAATTGTTTAATCGTTTAACTGTTTAATCGTTTAACTGTTTAATTGTTTAACTGTTTAATCGTTTAACTGTTTTAACCAGTTAAACTTTTCTTAACCGATTAACCTTTTAAACTTTTCCTAACCGATTCACCTATTTAAATATCATAATTAATCGTTCGCTTTCGGTTTTGTGGAATTTTTTCAATTTATAATCTCCAAAAATATCCAAGAGATAAATCCCGGCTTCTTCCATCATTTCTTCAAAATCTTTTAAAGTCAATGCTTTCACTTTTTCGGTAAAATGGAATTTTTCGCCTTGGTCTTCAAAGTCGATTTCTTTGTAAATATGACCTTCGCTTACATATCTTTTGATGTGAAATTCAATGTTTTCAACTGTTTTCACTTCTTCGGGAATCAGATTATTGACAACTTGGTTGACATTCATAAAGTCGATTACGGCGAAACCATATTCTGTTAAACTTTCTTTCATAGCCTTCAAAGTGGTCAGGTTGTCTTCGTCATTTTCGAAATAGCCAAAACTGGTAAACAAATTGAATATGGCGTCAAACTTGTCTTCGAATGTTTCGCGCATGTCATGCACTTGGAAATGCAGGGTTTCATTTTGGTTTTTATTGGCTTCGGCAATGCTGTTTTCAGACAAATCAGCACCCACGACTTCGTATCCCAATTGGTTCAAATAAATGGAATGTCGTCCTTTGCCACAACATAAATCCAGTACTTTAGCCTTCTCGGGAAGGTTGAGGTAATGGGTCAAATTATCCATAAAAATCTGGGCTTCTCTATAATTTCTTTCTTTATAAAGGATGTGGTAATACCGAGTGTCAAACCAAGAGGCGAACCAATTTTCTGATTTGGGATTTGGGATTTGGGATTTGAGATTTGGAATTTCAGACATTTATTCTTTTTCTATTAATTCAAGTCATGCAAATTTAGTGTATTTTTGCACCGAATACTTGATTTTACAATGGAAAATAATTTTAGAATGATTGCCAAAACCTTTTTTG